>OICS01000153.1_pt1 | contig 29566 bp, 44 predicted proteins | sample 1581341 | NCBI WGS metagenome assembly OICS01 (sample SAMEA3882550, study PRJEB24775) | human gut metagenome | biome: human-associated habitat; feature: intestine environment; material: feces | place: Netherlands | collected 2009/2010
AAGATCTGGAACTTGCAAAGAATGTGATCCTGGAAGACGATGCGGTGGATACCTGCTTTGAGGAAGTCAAGGAGCAGATGATCGCCTATTTCGCGCAACACCTGTACCAGTGCACGGCCGAATACGAGGAAGAGGTGGGTGCGTGAGCGTGATGACTGACAACAACTGGCGTACCGATACCCCCGTGGCATGATCCATGGGAAGAAAAGGAAGACGAATGAACGACATCCATAAAGCCTGCGTCGAAGCGATATTCAGGGGATTTGAGGACGAGGGCGACGCCATCCGTCCGGCCTGTGGCGACGGGTGGGGCGAAATCGAAGCAAGGCGTTCGCTCGGTCACATCGTCGGATGCGTCGACCTCGACGTGGCCGGCCTCGTGGACATCGTCATCGACGCCATCAACAAGGAGCTGATGGGATGAAGGCCCTTGCCCGTGTCATCCTGCATCAGCTGCTGTTCGCGGTGTGGTTGCTGGCCATGTGGGTGCTGTACTGCACGCCGGCCTGCACTCACCCGATCGAACATCTCATCGCCGCGCCGTTCGCGGTGCTCATCCCGACGGCCGTCATCATGCGTCGCCTGTGCTCCGACCCCCGCTTCATGCGATGGCTGAACGAGCAACGGCAGTGAAGGACTTGGACGGTTCCGCACACATTGCGGCATGGACGCGGTTCGTCATGCGCGGCCATGCCGGAACCGCCCGCGCGTCAAGGAAAAGACGTTAAAACCAGCCGGACGGGTCATCTTCTCTCTTCTCCTCCCGCCCGGCCCTCGCCGGGGCCCGCGAACGGATGCGGGCGCCATGGATCGGCGTGTTGAGGTCACGTCGGCGGATGGATGCGCGGTTCGAATCCGCGTCCCGGCACGACATCAATCCAAAGGAGGCAAACGTTGCCAAGCAAAACACCAAGCAGGCCGGAAGGTGAGAAGTGGTTCGAATGGCCGCTTACGCCGGCCAGCGTCGGCATGACGTCCGCCGAGCTGATCGGCGAACTGTACGAGACCATCAGCGCGCTCAACCGCGACCGTGGCTGGAACCTCACCATGGTCGCGCCGGCGCGCTTCGGCGAGATTGTCATCGACCGCGAGGCCGGATGCCTGCGCGCGAAATGCGCGTGGAAGGCCAAGGATCCAAGCCAGCTCGGCCCGGAACCGGCTGGATATGTGAAGGGAGCCTGACATGGCCATAGGGGAGACCGTCATCACCATCGTCGGCAACCTCACCGCGGATCCGGAACTGAGGACCACCGGCCAGGGCGCGCAGGTCGCCAGCTTCACCATCGCCAACACGCCACGCCAGTACAACCGGCAGACCGGACAGTACGAGGACGGAGACGCGCTCTTCCTCCGCTGTTCGGCATGGAACGACCTCGCCCAGCATTGCGTGCGGTCATTGGCCAAGGGCATGCGCGTCATCGCTCAGGGCAGACTCCGACAGCACTCGTATCAGGCGCAGGACGGCACCAATCGGACCGTCGTGGAGCTGCAGGTCGACGAAATCGGGCCATCGCTGCGGTACGCGACGGCGCAGGTCGCCCGCATCAGCCGCCAGGGCGGTCCCGTCTACGGCAACCCCGCATCGCCGCAGCCGCCCGTCAACACCGGCGTCGGTGGCTGGAGCCAACGGCCGCAACAGTCGGCGCAGACACAGCAACCCGCCGCGCCGCCGGCCGATGATCCGTGGGGCGCGCCGGCGGCCGACCAATCGTCATTTGGGGACTTCGGCAAACCGGATCCGGAACCGGAATTCTAAAGGAGGAAGCAATGAAAGCCAGCGAACAACAGGCGCTCATCCCGCAGGAAGCGACACCTGACACACTCATCGACCTCATCGGCAAGACGCAGCAGGTCACCAAGGCCGCGGCCGTCGTGCTCAAGGCATGCCGCACCGTCATGGACACCAAAAACAAGCAGGAGCACATCGACAAGTGGGGCGGCATCCACGCCATCACCGAAGCCGTGTACGACTGCGCAGACCTCGCTCAGCGCATCCTCGACGCCGGCCTGGCCATGGAGAACATGTGCGCGAAGCCGGCCACGTCACGGCAGATGATCCTCATCGACGACCTGCGCCGCAGTCTCGACATGGACGACGGCGACGTGGAGGCGACCGTCGATCCGGACACCGGCGAGATCGACTGAACCACAGGAAGGAGAAGAAGAGATGTGGTTCATCATCGACGACCAGATGGCCGACGACAGGCGCATCCGCCGCCTGCCTCTCGCCACCGTGGGACTGTGGGTCAAACTCTGCGTCATCCACTCCAAAGGCATCTCGATGCAGGCCAAGGACCCGGCCGCGTATCCAGGATACTTCGACAAGCTCGACCTCAAGGACGCCGGCGGCACCATGAAACAACTCCAGCAGCTCATCGACATGGGGCTCATGGAGGAGCACGGCGGCGGCTGGAGGCCCGTCTACGCCGAAGGCATCTGCAAGGAACCCAAGACGCTCACCGAGGAACAGCGCGAGGCCCGGCGCAAAGCCGGAAGCAAGGGCGGACGGCGTAAGGCCGCCAACCAAAAGGCCAAGCAACCGTCTAGCAACTTGCTAGCAAACAGCCAAGCGAACGGAGAGCAAAACAGTAGCGAGACAGGTAGCGAAACGTCTAGCAACTTGCTAGAGGACAGCCAAGCAAAAACATGGCATAAAACCGATACCTATACCGATATACCCTCTCCGACCCCTCCCGCCAGCACCTCGAAGCAAACCGATACGCCGGACGCCGGCTTCGACCGTTTCGCCGAAGCCTATCCCGGATCCGTCGGCGCGAAAGGCCGCAAGACCGAAACCGAAGCACGAAGCCTGTACGCGGCCATCGCCGGAAACCCCGTCGAACTGACCCGACTCCAGACCGCGCTCCGCCGCTACAAGCGCGCCGTCAACGACGGCCAAATCCGCAGCGGCCACATCCCACGGCTCAACACATGGCTCCGCGACCAATGGGAGACATGGGCGCCGGAACCCATCACACCCGCACGCCAGCACAAGCACACCTGGAACTGCGAACACGTCCACCAGCTCATGGATCCACATGAGGACGCATACGACCACACCGGCAGCCTCCGCGACGGACATCCAAGCGAATGGTGGCAGGCATGCCAGGCATGCGCCGACGAACTCAACAACCAAGAAACCAGCAAGGAGAACAAGCAATGAGCAACTACCAAAGCGATCAGATCAAGCTCATCAACACCAGCCTCATCGACCCGCACCCGGACAATCCACGAAAGCAGATCGGCGACGTGACCGACCTCGCGGCCAGCATCAAAGCCAACGGCCTGCTCTCGCCGCTCTCCGTCGTACCCAACGGCGAGCGCTATCGTGTCATCGCCGGCCATCGTCGTCTCGCCGCATGCAAGCAGGCCGGCACCGGAGCCGTGCCGTGTTTCGTGCTTGACTTAGACCCGTTGCGGCAGTTGGAGGCCATGGTCACCGAGAACTGCCAGCGCGAACAGCTCACCGTCCTCGAGGAGGCCGACGCCATCCAGGGCATGCTCGACCTCGGAGCCACCACCGCCGCCGTCGCGCACAGGCTCGGCCGAAGCGCCGACTATGTTCGTGACAGAGCGAAAGCGGCGAGCATCAAGGCGGACGTCAGGAAGACACGCGACGACTTCGACCAGCTCACCATCGGCCAACTCATGGCCATAGCGCGATACGACGGCCGTCCGGATCTGCAGAAGAAGCTCGCGCAGGCGGCCGGCACCTCGAACTTCGACTACATCCTCCACAACATCGAAGTGGAAGATCGCCGGAGCCAGTGGTTCGCCGATGTCTCCGCGCTCCTCGCCACCGGCACCACCGGTCTCAACGTCATCGAGGATCCCGGAGAGACCTTCTCGGATTCCGAATGGCATTACTCCGGCGCCATCTTCCCCGCCGCGGGCACTCCGGAAGAAACCATCGAAGAGCTCCGCAAGCAGAATCCAGACGCGGTCTCCGTCCATGAAGCGACGCAGACGATATACCTCTGGGATCGTCGTGATGCGGCCGCCGAAGCCGAAAAGGAAGCCCAGCGAGCCGCCGAACAGGCCGAACGCGACGCCCGACAGCACGTGCTCGAGGAATACGCCGCCACGACGGCTGACAAGCGCATGGCATGGCTCCACGGCCATCTCCATGCCATCAAGCGCGCCAAGCTCATCGAGACCACGGCAAGGCTCGGACTCCTGCAGACAATTGACCCGGACCCGACCGGCTTCACCAAAGACCTACACACCTGGAACGACGCCGCATGCGCCCGGGAACAGTTCGCCGCCATCGCCGGCATCAAACCGGAACAGGCGCTCGCGGAACTCCACACGCACCTCGACTCACCGGACTGGCCGACATACGCGGTCATGATCCTCACCGCCAGAATCGAATGGTTCATCAGCCCAAATGACTGGGACTGGAGTGGCGACGACAACGTCAGCCGCCGCATCCCCGGCTATTACCTGATCCTCCAAGACCTCGGCTATGAGCCATCCGACGACGAGACCGAACACCTCGACCAGCTTGTTGCCGCCATCACGGAAGAAGACGAGGAGGAAGACGAATGACCAAGGAACAGATCAACAGACTCGCCCAACTCATCACCGACACCGCGGAAACCGCGGCGAACATCGAACTCCAGGCGCTCGCCGGCGGCAAGGCCGATAACGGCATCGCCGCGATGGCCTCCGGACTAAGAACGAACTGCACTTCATGTCTGGTGCTGGTCAACGGCCTGATGCAGGAAGGAGCGCGTTGTGAGTGAGTTCGAGGACTCGAAGCGCATCGCTTTGGAACGCCAGGGCTGGCATTGCCTGCGCTGCGGGGCGAACATCCACGATCCGTCACGATGGCCCGGACGAAGCGGCCATCACCGTCAACTGCGTCGCGCGGCGAATCCGGATGTGCGACATAGTCCCGTCAACATCATCGAGCTGTGCGGCTCGGGGACGACCGGCTGCCATGGGTGGGTCCACCAGCATGTGGCTGAGGCCGAACGGCTTGGACTGATCGTCCCGCTCGGCATAGATCCTCTCTCCACCCCAGTGCGCGACTGGCAGGGGAGATGGCTCTGGCTCAACCAGGACGGCACGGCCACGCCATTGACCATGCGCGAAACATTGACAATTCAAACGGAAGGAATGACAAATGCACGAGAATAACGGCAAACCGGAGGCGCTGCTGTGGATCGACTTTGAGACCACAGGCGTGGACAGGCGCAAAAGCCTGCCATTGGAGATCGGTATGGAATGTACCGACATGCTGGGCGAACAAAAGTTCGGATCATTGTCCCGCATCATCCGCCCGGACAGACTCGACCTCCTGTCCATGAGCCCCGTCGCCTTCTCCATGCACACCGACAACGGCCTGCTGTTCGAACTCATGGGAGGCTCCGTGCGCAATGACAGCATGGTCGTCGTGGCCAACGCCGTGGAGGAATTCCTTGACTCGCTCTCCCAGCGCTTCTCCCTCGTCCCCGCGGGGACCAACGTGGACTTCGACCTTGACTTCCTCCGCCGACTCAACCTCAACCCTGACGCGTGGCTCACCTACCGCAAATACGACATGGCCACCATCCGCCGACTCGTCACCGTGCTCGGCGCCCCGGATCCATACCAGGGCGACAGCGGCCCGCACCGGGTGAAATCCTGCATCGCACGCGACATCAAAGACTACAAGGCCATGCTCGAGACACTCGCCGTCAAGACGGGAGACCACAAGTGAGAAAGACCATCAGCCACCTCGCCGACCGGCTCGGAGACGCCATGGCCACGCTGTTCACCCTCCTCGCGCTGCTGCTCATCCCGCACGCCGTCATCAGGGCGATCATCGGACAGGCGCTCCACCAGTGGACACCAATCACGTGGCTCGCCATCCACACCGCACTGACCATCGCGGCGCTCGCCACCAGCCTCGCCAGCTATGCGATCGCCGCACTGCTCGCACCGCCAAGACCGGAGACCTACCAATGACCGAAGACCAGCTCGTCATCAGCCTCGACACGCAATACGCCGGCGCGCACGCCATCTACAACCGATTCCACGCCAACGGCCACCGCAAACACCTCACGTGGGAAAACCTCGACGACGACGGCCGCGAACCATGGCGCCTGATAGCCAAGGACGCGATCACCGAGATGCTGGCCAGCCCGGAGATCGGAGGAACGGCATGAGCCACACCGCGATAATCCTCCTGGCGCTCGCCTTCCTGATCGGCTGGATGGGTGGCCGGGAATGAGCATCATCGTCCCATTGCACAAGTGGCGGTCGGCCGACCCGGCCATCCTGATCGGCCGCCGCTGCATCGCCCGCACCGACCAGGACGTCGTCATCGACGGCCGGCTCGAACTCATCCGACATCCGGACGGCATCGCCACCCTCCGCTTCCAGGGCATCGGAAACGACATCATCGACCATGATCCGAACACATGTTTCAACAGCATGAGCGACGGCATACGAAGCCTCGCCATCTACGGAAAGGAATGAAATGCACACCGTCAGAATCGCCACCAACCCACGCAAATGGCGCAGACCCGCACCCTGCCCGGCATGCCGCAAGTCCCGGCCGCTCATCCTGACCCTCGGCACTATCTACAAACTCCGCACACGCAAACCGGTCAACACTATCTACGGCTGCATCTGCCCCAACTGTCGGCACAAATGCATCCTCCACGTCGACGGCAGAAGCCTCAACAAAGCCATCCGCCTCTGGAACCACCACGCCAGCCACCATCAAAGGAACGAACAATGAGAAACACCATCTGCGCCGCCCTTACCGCCATCACCCTCACCCTCTGCACCGCGCTCGCAGGATGCGGAAGCGCGTCGGAGCCTTCCACGCCAGCGCATGCGGTCAGGTCCGTCGACTCGCAGTGCTCCGCCGGGGCCGACGTATTCACGGAATGCGTCATCACCCTGACCGACACGAGGCAAGTGGACTGCATCGTCTACTCGGACTACAACCAGGGGCGGCCTGTCCTGCGACTGGGACCGTGTGAGCGTCGCGGACAAGGAGCCGGAGCGATGAGCTACAACGTCGTCACCCGGGAAGGGGTCAGAACGTTCGAGAACATCGACGATGCTGGCGACTACGCGCAGGCCATGTCCTTGAGGACTGGCGAGCCGGCCAAGGTGTTCAATGCCGAGACCGGACTCGTCGCATTCACCGTCCGCCCAACCACGAAGGATACGAAATGAGAATCAATTTCAACAGTAATGATGGCGTTTTCGACATCAAAGCCGAAAACGAAGAGGAAAAAGCCCAGCTCAAAACGTCGGCGTTCGCCATCTGCAATCTCATCATCGATTTTTTCGACGGTGAAGTCCAAGAAATGAAGGCGGCGAAGGAATGAAACGCATCACACTCAAGGACACAAAATGAGCAATCGAAGTTATTTGGTGCCAAGGCCGCCAGCGTTCGACCATGAGCATCCCAGACCGAAGGAGGAAGGCGAGGTGCTGTACTGCGGAAATTGCCAAAAATGGTACGTATCATGGTTTCCCCTCACCGAAGTCAAAACCATATGGGGCCGCCGCCCCGAATGGTGGATACGCATCTTCCACCGCAAACCATACGAGACGATCATCCAGCAAATACGAAGGGAAACGAAATGAAAGTGAAGAAAACCCTCATGGACATGATCATCAAATGGCATCAGGCCGGATACAGCCTCGATGAGATCGCGCCACTGATGCCACAAGTCCCCAAAGAGGAAATCAAAGCGATCATCCAACACACCCGCGAATAACAAGAAACCCGACCTTCCGGCCGGGCTCCTGACATCACCAGAAGACTACCACGCCGGAGGGAATCGAACAAATGAACGAACCAACCAACGAATCCCAACCAACACCAAACCAGACACAACCAGCACAAACCAACCAACACAAGCCAGCGCTCGCCGGCATGTGCCAAGTGTGCGGCGGGGAGTGCAATCTGCGCAATACGCTGTGTGACAAGTGCGATGCCGTAATGAGGGGATGGCTCCGCGACTATCCGTCATGGATCCAGGTCCTGCGCGAGTTTCTGGACAGCACCGCACATTACGGTGGCCATCAGCCCGGCCGTACCAATTTGGCTTCGGCTCCGACGCCGGTCAGGTTGTCTGTGATTGACCATCTGCAGGAGATCGATGATCTGGCTGTCGCTCTTTGGCGGCGGTTGTATGCTCCGCCGGCCATGCCATGGGCCGATAGCAGGATTCATCCGTCCGTGTTGAAATGCCTGAGTATCTGCGCGGATTGCAATCGTCTTTCACGATTGCCGGACATTGGTCTGATTTGGCATGACTGGGAGCGGTTGGCGCGCAAGACGCTGGGCATCATCGACGTGCCGCCATCCAAGCACGGCATCGGCAGGTGCCTGAATCCTCTGTGCGGCGTGGAGCTGAGTGCGGAGGTCGGCGCGGTAAATGTTGACTGTCCGGTGTGCGGCAACACTCATCGCGTGGTCGACGTGCGATTGGGGTTCCTGAAGGAGTGCATCGAATCCGGCAGGGCGTTCACGGCGGGGGAGTGCGCGGAGCTGCTGCGCGAATGCGGGTTCCAGTGCAACGCGAACACGATCTACTCGTGGCGCAAGCGCGGCAGGATCCAACCGGCCGGCAGAAACGAGAAGGGACAGCCGCTGTACCGCCTGTCCGACGTACACGCGCGCCTCGCCCGGCATGACGTGATTTGACATTTTTCAAAGTGCAAGGCAGAATTGTCAGTGGATTAAAGGGTTCAAACCGGAAAACGGTTTGAACCCTTTTCATATCCACCGATGGATTCTCCTAACTCCTTGGGTTATATCCCGTCCTGTCCGAACGGCATATCGGACACGCTCCGCCCACTCCCGTCAGAGTGGACATACACCAATGTGGCAGGCAAGCCAATCCCGTGCTTCCGTGATGCGGTGATGCTCAAATCCGCCTGCCGGTATGCCTTCGTAGGAATCAGTGGTAGATCGTACCGGCCGCGAGTCTTTATTGGATTCTCTTCCTTGTGGCCGCGTGTGGACGCGGGTTCGAATCCCGCCGAAGGCACCCATGAAACAAATCCGGGGTAGGGGTATCGGCAAATCCGGGAGGGGTATTCGCAGATGATGGGGAGCCCCTACAAGACACGGGAGTGTCCATATACGGGAGCCCCTATACCGGCATTCCAGCAAGCCAACGGCGAAGATAATCATTGATGCATCCATGACACCCCGGGGCTCATACATGTGGGGAGGCCACATGAGCAAGCGGCGTAACGAGCGTGTCAGCAACGGCTGGCGGCGCAGACAGCTCAGGGCAAGAGTGCTGGCCGCATACGACGTGTGTGCCATCTGTGGCAAGCCAGTCGACAAGACATTGAAGACACCACATCCGATGAGCGCCGAAGTCGACGAGCTCGTACCGGTCTCACGTGGCGGTGATCCATACAGCTTCACTAACTGCAGGCTCACGCACCGCAGATGCAACAGGTTCAAGAGCGACAAGACAGACGAACACGCACGAGCGCTGCTGGCTGGCAGACAGGAAGTGAAAGCAAGCTCGATGCCGTTCAAAACGTTCGGCATCTGACTCCGATACCAGGGCGGGGACCCCGGGTATGCCCCCTCCCGGTCGCCTCGGGTGCAGTGCCGATATCCCTCCCGGAATGCAAACGTCGGAAACAGGGGAAACAACGAAAGGTCGGAAAGCGAGGGAGGCGCCGATGAAGTGCGAGCTCTGCGGCAAGGAATTCCAGCCATCCGGCCATGGGCGGCCGCAGAAGTACTGTTCCAAGTCCTGCCGCCAGAAAGCCGATTATCGTCGGAAAAAGAACAGGCCCGCACGGGACCGGAACGGTAAGCCGCCCGTCAAAGCCGTGGAAACGAAACAGAAGCCGGAGCAGGATCTCGACCAGCGGAGCTTCGAACGGATGATGGACGGCAGCATGCTGGACATACTGCGAGACAACCGTGACCTGCTGCTCAAGGCCATGGCCGATCCCACGACGCCGGCGAACGCGCTGCCCGCGATCAGCCGCCAGCTCATCGACGTATGCGAACGCATCGAAGCGCTCCAAGGCGGCGGTCTGACCGACCTGCTGGACGATGAGGAAGACGAGGTGACGGACGATGTCGGAGCGTCGATTGTCTGAAATCGCCAAGGTCCTCCGCCAGCCGGAAGGCATCGTCGGCAGCGAGTTCACTCGAATCAACAAAGCCGCGCGTAAGGCCGGCATCCGTTTCGACTTGTGGCAGCAGGGCTTCTTGTGGCTTCTGTTCGCCAAGAACGCGGAAGGCAAGTATGCGTGTGGCGCGGACGGCGCCGTGCTGTCCAGCTGCAGGCAGATCGGCAAGACCTTCACCGTCGGCACCGCGTTGTTCCTCAAGGCGATACTCACACCGAACCTGAAAGCCATCTGGACCGCCCACCATACGCGCACCAGCGACGAGACATTCGCGGACATGTGCGAGATGGAGCACAATCCAGTGCTCGGCCGGTACGTGGAACGCATCCGCAGAGCAAACGGCCAACAGGAGATCACGTTCACGTCCGGCAGCCGCATCATGTTCGGCGCCCGCGAGAACGGTTTCGGCCGAGGATTGCACAGCGTGGACGTGGCCGTGTTCGACGAAGCGCAGATCCTCACAGTGCGCGCGATGGACAACATGATTCCGGTTTTGAACACGAGTCCTAACCCCCTGGTCGTGTATATGGGCAATCCACCCAAGCCGGGAGACCAGTGCGATGCGTTCACGGAGAAACGCATGCACGCGCTGAACCATGACGGAAACCTCCTCTACGTGGAGCTCGCCGCCGACAAGGACGCGGATTCGGACGACCGCGAACAGTGGGCTAAAGCGAATCCCAGCTATCCGAAACGTACAAGCGAACAGGCAATCATACGCATGCGCAACAACCTGTCGGACGATTCATTCCGTCGTGAGGCGCTTGGCATATGGGACGAGACCGCCACCGCATACGCCATCAGTCCCGACCTGTGGCAGGCCGCGGCCGTCGACGACGTGCCCGAGGGCGGCACGATGAGCTTCGGCATCGACATGCCTCCGGACAGGAGCGTGCTGACCATCGGAGCGGCGCTACGATACGCGGACGGTTCGGCCATCGTCCAGATGGCGAACATCAAGGACGCGCGGCAGGCGGGAACCATGTGGGCCGTGGACTGGCTCGCCGAACATTGGCCGAAGACCGCCAGCGTGGTCATCGACGCGCAGTCGCCCGCCATGAGCCTGCTGCCGGAACTGAAGAAAGCACATGTGAAGGTCACGGTCACGAACATGCAGGAGATGGGCCGAGCATGCGGCCGGTTCCTCGACATGCTCAAAGCCGGAACGCTCAAGCACCCGCGGGACGAATACCAGCCGCAGCTGGCCGCGGCCGTCAAGGGTGCGACCACGCGTCCATTGGGACAGTCCGGCGCGATCGCTTGGAACAAACTCGGCAGTGATGTCGACATCACGCCGCTCGTGTCCACCACGCTCGCCCTGTACGGGGCGTTCACGACGCTCCGACATCCCGGAAGACGACAGATCATCGGAGGAATCTAAATGAGCGACATCCAGACAACGGCAGCGCCGGACGGGTGGAAACCTACGGGAGGAGCCGGAACGGTGCCGAAACTCGTCGTGCCGACGCACATCGACGGACTCTCCGGTGAGGAGAACGCGCTGCTGCGCGAACTCGCCGAGGTATGGACGCGCCACAACCGAACACTCACCGCCTACTACGAAGCCAAGGAGCCACTGGTTGATTTTGGACTGACTGTGCCGAAGTCCATCAAGGATCATTACACGCCGCTTGGGTGGGCACGCAAGGCTGTGGATATGCTCGCTGAGCTTTGCGTGTTCGAGGGATTCGTCTCGCCGGGCGTGGACGACCCATTCGAACTGCAGGACTTCATGAGCCGCATCGGATTCACTAGCGTTCTGCAGCAGGCCATCCAGACTGCGCTCATTCACGGCTGTTCGTTCCTCAGCGTCGTCCGGGACTTCGAAGGAAGACCGCTCATCCGCACGCATACCGCGGAAAGCTCGGCCGCCGTCTGGGATTACCCTAACCGGCGGGTCAGGGCGTGCATGGCCATCACCGACGTTGACGACAACAACGAGGCCACCGGACTCGTGCTCTACATGCCCGACCGCAACATCAGCGTGCAGCGCCGTCTCGGCTACTGGTGGCGCGTGGACGATGAGCAACCCACCATCGACAACGAGTGCAGCGTGTTCCGCCTCGCCTACAAGGCTACCGAGGTCAAACCGTTCGGACGCTCCCGCATCAGCCGGGACGCTATGGCCATCATCGACGGCGCGAACCGCACTATCGTGCGCGCCGAAGCGAATGCCGAATTCTACGCGTTCCCAAAAATCCTGCTGACAGGCACTTCCGAAGAACTCGCCTCGTTGGGCACGGACGACGCGTTAAAGCTTTATATGGGTCGCTACAACATGATCAGCAAGGACATCGACGGGCAGTCCCCGACCGTGACGCAACTGGCCGCGTCGAGTATGGACCCGCATCTGACGATGCTGAAAAGTTGGGCGGCGATGTTCGCCAGTGCGATGAACATTCCAGCCAGCTCGCTAGGCATCGTGTCCGACGCGAACCCGACGTCCGCCGACGCGACCGAGGCACAACGTGAGGACCTGATTATCGAGGCGCGCCATTGCGACCGGGATTTCGGTGAATCGATCCTGCAGGCAGCCCGTCTTGTGGCACGGATGCAGGATCCATCCGTGCCCGACGAGGAGCTGATGAAACTGCAGGTCGACTGGAAGAACCCGAACACGCCGTCGAGCTCCATGAGCGCCGACGCATTCAGCAAGCTCGCTGGAAGCATCGACTCGTTCGCCAACAGCGAGGTCGGCATGACACGCGCCGGATTGAGCCGAAGCGAGATCGTCCGGCTGAAGGCCGACCAGCGCAAGGCCCAGGCCGGTCAGGTACTCGATCAGATTCGAGGCATGCGCCAACAGACGGAGCAGCAGACCGATACGGCGGCGAGGGAAGGCGGTATGAATGAGCCCGAACAGTCTGAACCTGCCGCCGGAACGACGCAGAAGGCTTGAACTCGACCTCAATGATTTGTACGAGGATTACACGGACACCATGAGCCGCCTGCAGAAGGAGGCCGGCAACAGTGTCTCGGGCCTCGTCTGGGACGGTGAAAGCCAGGAGCTCATCAAAGCGGAGATCAACCGGTATGCCGACGCCGCCAGCAGGCTCGCATCCGACTACTACGGCCACGTACGCGACCTGTGGGCGCAGTACGGCGGAATCGATATGCCGGAATACGAGCCGCCTTCCATCACCGCCGACCGCGCGGTCTGGCAGATGGAAGGCGGTTTCAACAACACTGACTTCATGGGATTGCACTACAAGGATGTCATTCCAGATGAAAACGGAGCCGTTCACAACAACGCCGGAAGAACCATCGACGACCTGTGGCCCACGTTCGCTGACGAGGAGCAGGCGCTGGAATACGTGCAGAATCTGATTCAGACCGTCGGGCGGCTGACCATGCAGAGGGCTGTGGCCAACGATCCCACCAAGCCTCGCTGGGCGCGTGTGCCGCGAGGGGCTAAGACATGCGCGTTCTGCCTTATGCTCGCCTCGCGTGGCTTCGCCTACCTGAGCGAGGACACCGCCGGACGGCAGATGCAATACCATACGGACTGCGACTGCGACATCGTGCCAAGCTGGGGCAGCAGCAAACTCAAAGGATACGATCCGGACAAGTATCGTGAAATGTACCAGGCAGCCAAGGCTGCGGCCGGCGATGACGGCGACTGGCGTGACACGCTAGCCCAATTGAGACGCATCTATCACGATGAGGTCAATGATGGTGTGACTGCCCAACCGACGATTCGATGGAGCGGCAAATCGATTCCAATCAGCGCTTCCGAACTATCGAGATTGTCGGATTATAGCGTCAGGATGCCTGGAGATAGATTCTCCAACGACGAGAAGATCGCGGCTTTGATGGATTGGACCGGAGACAGCTACAAAAGTATCAACGGCTACCTGTTCGGCGGACGAAACCCGTCGAAAGACGTCATCCATCAGGTCGAATGCATCGACGAAGCGATATCCGACCATATCACCCGAGAACGTTTCACGGTCGACAGGCAGATGCGGTTGTCGACGTTCCACGTCAACGACATGGAGTCGCTTTTCGATTTGAATACCGGTCGCACCTTCGAACACATCGGCTACATGGCCACCAGCATCAAGGAGGGAGGCATTGACGTTGATGGGGAAGACCGCATCGCCACAAGAATCCTGGTACCGCCGGGAAGCGCCGGCGTGTATGTGGAGCCGATCACTCAGCATCCGGGAGAATACGAAATTCTTCTGCCGAGAGGAAGGGCTCTTCGTTTCGAAGGGCTTGGAGCATCCGACGGCAGACCGATCGTTTATCTGAGACTGCTATGATTGAGCCTATGGATCGTTCCGACCGTTTCACGTTTATGCCCGGTGATTTGAAGGAAGTCACCGATGAGCGCCATCTTGCGGAAATCAAACGCAAGTATGGCGATATCTCCATGCCACAGGACGAATATGAATGGGTCAGGAACGAAGGAAAGAAGCGCTGGTCCGTCGGCGACTATGTGTCGACCGACGAGCTGCGGTCCGAATACGCGCGAAGAAAAGCGCTGGGAAATCTCTGAATCCCAGAAAGCCATCACGTCGAAACGTGATGGCTTTTCTTTTACCTTTCACACCCCAGCGATGGGGCGGGGCGCAGCCATGCGCGAAACCAACAAGAATGGCCGTCAACTCGCCGGCGTCAGGCGTGGAAACCAAGAACAAGCAAAGGAGCCACCAACCATGGCAGAAGAAAACCAGACCGGCGCGGACGGCCAACAGGAGCCGGAACAGCACTCTCCGGCCCCAAAGGACGTGAACAACGCGAAGCTGAGGACCTTCACCCAGGAGGAAGTCGACCGCATAATCAACGAGCGTCTCGGCAGGGAACGCGGCAGGAAAAGCGACTACGAGGAGCTCAAGGAGAAGGCCGGACAGACTGCCGACCTCGAATCGAAACTCTCCAAGGCGCTCGAGGAGAACGAGAAGCTCAAAAGCGAAGCCAAACAGGCCGAACACGAGAAGGAGCTCTCCACGATACGCGCCAACGTCGCGGCCAAACACGGCATCACCGACCCGAGCGTCCTCGCGGGCGACGACGAGAAGCAGATTGGCGAATACGCCGAGAAACTCATGAAGGTGTTCGCCGACATGCGTTCCCGCGGCACGGTTGCGGACCAGAGCGCCCGCACCGGACAGGCCAAGGCTAAACATTCCAGCCGCGAGGACTTCGTCAACGCCATGAGCAACACGCTCCTGTGAGCCAACCAGCAAACAACATTCATTTGAAAGGACAAACCATGACAGATCCGTCCATGACCCGAAAAAGCAACGGTCTAGACCTCACCCCTGAAACCCAGGCGGAGATCTTGCAGACCGCAAAATACAAGAGCGCGTTCATGCAGCTCGTGCCGGAGATGAAACTGCCCGGCAACGGTGCTCGCGTGCCGATCATCATCGGCGACCCGGAGGCCGCATGGGTCAATGAGGGTGCGGAGAAGCCGAAGAGCGGCGTCACCTTCGGCAAGAAGGACATGCTGCCGTACACCATCGCGGTCATCATGCCGTTCTCCAACCAGTTCCGCCGAGACTTCGGCGCTCTCTACGACCAAGTGGTCGCGAAGGGTCCGGGAGCCATCGCCCGCACGTTTGACAAGACCATCATGGGTCTCGTCGACGCTCCGGGTGCGGACTTCGACACCCTGAAGAGCGCGCAGACCGTCAGCATCGGCAAGGACGTGTGGAAGAACCTGAACAAAGCCGACGACCTCGTGTCCGAAGCGGATGGAACCGTGGACGGTTGGGCGTTGAGCACCCAGGGTCGCAGTGTGCTCCGGCAGGCGACCGACAACAACGGACGCCCCCTGTTCCTCAACGGCACCGCCGCCTCCGACGTGAGCACCGTGCTCGGCAACCGCACCTACATCAGCAAGGGCGTTCACGTGCCCGCCGTATCCGAGACACCGGGACCGGCCAAGGCAGAGATCCTCGGCGTGTGCGGCGAATTCTCCTCCGCCGCATGGGGTTCCGTCGAAGGAATGCAGACCAGCATCTCCGACCAGGCGTCCATCACCATCGACGGCAAGCAGGTCAACCTGTGGGAGCACAACATGTTCGCCGTGCGAATCGAAATCGAGGTCGGCTTCCGTATCCGCGACATCAACCGCTTCGTCCTGCTCACCGCCTGACGGAGTCCGACATGACTGTCGAACCAGACGTGTTCGCCACCTCCGACGATCTCGAACGGAGGTGGCACAAGCTCACCGACGAGGAACGCGAGAAAGCCGACACGCATCTCGCGGACGTGACCGACTACATCAAGGAACGCTCCCCGAACTGGCGGCGGCTCCTCGACGAACGGCCACGACTGTTGACGAAGATCACCTGCGACATCGTCCGCAGGATCATGCAGGCCGACCCGTACGACATTCCCGGCGGCATCACGCAGATGAACCAGACCACCGGCAGCTTCAGCGAACAATACAGTTTCGGAGCGCCCACCGGCGATCTCTGGCTGCGCGACGACGAGAAACGCATCCTCGGCATCAACGCGCAACGCGCGTTCAGCGTCGACATGGCAACGGGGGAGACGTCCTAGTGGAAACCATCGAAATCTGGCGCGGCCAGCCCACCACCGACACGGACGGCAACCCCATCCAGGGCAAACCCGCCCGCGTCGGCACGTTCCAGGCGCTGGTCGCGCCAACCTCCACCACCGACCAGATCGAGGAGAACGCCAGCCCGCAGACCACCGAATACACGATCCACATCCGCGGAAACCAACCGACCGGCATCCAGGCCACCGACCTGATCAAAGTCAGGGGCCGGCTGCTGCCCGTCAAGGGCAAGCCGCAGGTGTGGGACAACATCCACGGACGCCACATCGGCGACGTCATCACCGTAGGCGAACGGGAAGGATAAACCATGGCCAAACGATGCAGATTCGTATTCAACCGCAAGGCGTTCAGCCAACAGGTCCTCAAAAACGAGACATTGCGCTCGCGCATGAGGGACGCGGCCGAGGCCGCCGTAGAGGATGACCGTTGCATGGTCCGCGATCATGACGGCAAGAACCGTAGCGGCGTGGCGATCATCTGCCCGGCACCGGTGGAGAAGGCGCACGGCACGCTGGAGGACACGCTCGGAAGGATGCGCGTATGAGCATCCCGGTCACTCCCCGGCGCACGGAACCCCTGCTCCTGCCCAAACTGAGGACACTGTTCCCGGACGTGACGTTCGACACCATCGAACGAGCCGACCTCGAACCTCCCTTCACCGAAGCCACTCTGGCCGACTCCATGCAAGGCATGAGCACCCCAATCTCGCAGTACGTGCGGCTGCGGTTGAGCGTGCGATGCATGAGAGAGGACCATACGGGCGACTGGGGCAAGGCCGCACGCCTGTGGGCCGACATCGCGAGGGAGATCATCGGGCTCGGAAACGTCGCGCCGCTCATCGACGCGTCACTCGAATCCGGGCCGGTACGCATGACTGACGAGGACAAGAGGCTGGTGTGCGCGTACGGAGTGCTCCTGCTCGAGGTCACCGTCAACTGAAACACAACCAAAGACAACGTGCCGCCACACGCGAAGAACGGAAAGGTGCAGACGAATGTCTGACAACAACGAAAAAACCACCGTCGCCGCGCAGGGCGCGACCGACTACGGGTACGTGTCCAGCGGCAACACCGCAGGCAACGTGCGCCTGATCAAGAACTACGCGCTGTTCCTGTTCCCCAAGGGCGACAGCACGTTCGTGGCTCCGACCGGAGTGGCCTGGACCCCGCCGGCAAGCAAGAAGCCGATCGGCTACTCCACGGAGGACGGCGCCGTACTGCATCCGGAACCGGGCGACAGCACCGACTACAAGGCCCACAACGGCGACATCGTGCTGTCCGACACGGATCCGGGCTACTGGACCCTGCAGCTCGCCGCCATGGAGGGCCGCAAGGATGTGGTGTCGGCCTACTTCGACGTGGACGTCGAAACGGACGGCGGCATCAGCATCAAGGGCGCCGGATTGAAGAAGGAGTGGATCCTCGTGCTGGTCGCGCTCGACCAGCAGGACCGTCCGTTCCTCCTGTACGGCACCAACGCGAAGGTGAGCGACCGTGACGACGTGAGCCTGAAATCCAGCGAGATCATGAACTTCAGCATGACGTTCAAGATGCTCAAGGGCACCAACGGCGAACAGTTCCACGCATGGGGCCTCGTCACCGAAGACGCCAAGTGACCCATTGATTCTTCCCGTGCGGCCGATGGCGGTCGACCGCACGGGACCACCACATCAAACCGCCAACCATTAGAACGGAGCCAACATGAGCGACAAAGAATACCATGTCGTGGACGTAGACCTGACCGAAGCGGAAGAGCTCAAACCCGACGTGCACCTCGAGGTCGCCGGCGTCAAACTCGACCTGCCGAACCTCAACAACGCGGAACTGCCCATCGAACTCGTCCAGGCCATCCTCCTGGTCAAAAACAAGCCAATGCTCTCCGACGAGGAAACCACGGCCTGCGTGAGCACGTTCCTCGCCTACTTCCAGACGATGCAGCCGAACTTCTGGAACGTGCTGCGCAAGACCAAACGTCCGATGGCCTACCTCACCGCGACCATCAAGGCGTGGGCCGAGGAATCCGGACTGGACCCAAAAGCGTTTACCTCGCCCACCTCTGGAACAACAATCGCGCGGCACTAGCCTACGACTGGATCCGAGCGTACGGGCAGATCTACAGGCCCGTACGCTTCCAGGAATGGGTTGAAGGCCAACGTCCACGAGTCGATTGGGGACTCGCCTGGGCGTTGACCCGCGAAATCCTCAAAGACCACACGAGCCACTCGTGGATGGCGTTGCAGAACGCCGTCTACGCACCCGACGGAGCCGAACAGGCGGTCTGGACGCTGTCCGGACAACGCAAACGCCCATGGTTCGACCACGAGCACGACCCGCTCCGCCCGCCAACCCCAGCACACAACCTCACCCGCCGTCAACGCGAGGACAGGGAACGGCTCAAAGCCTACTTCCACATCAACGACGACCTCTGACTCCGACCGCCATCGGAATCCCAACCTACGAATAAGGAAACACGATGGCAGCACAGGACATAGGCGTCGCATACGTCCACGTCGAACCATCCGGCAAAGGATTCGGCAAAAGCATCGAAGGCGACATCGGCGACGCCGTCAACAAAGCCTCCAAGAAAAGCTCCAACACCCTCATTTCGAAAATCGGCGGAGCATTCGGCAAAATCGGCAAGGTCGGCACCGGCGCGATCGCCACCCTCGCCGGCGGCATCACCGCATTGGCCGCCAAAGGCGGCTTCACCCGCGCCCTCAACATCGAGAACGCGCAAGCCAAACTCAAAGGCCTCGGCCACGACAGCGCGAGCGTCACCGAAATCATGAACGACGCGCTCGCCTCCGTCAAAGGCACCGCGTTCGGATTGGGTGACGCCGCGACCGTCGCGGCAAGCCTGTCCGCCTCCGGCATCAAGGAAGGCGGGGACCTCACCAAGATCCTCAAGACCGTGGCCGACACCGCGCAGATCAGCGGCAGAAGCCTCACTGACATCGGCATGATCTTCGGTTCCGTCGCCGCCCGAGGCAAACTCCAGGGCGACGACATGCTCCAGCTCATGTCGAGCGGCATCCCAGTCCTCCAAATGCTCGGCAAGCATCTGAACAAGACCAGCGCCGAAGTGTCCGACATGGTCTCGGACGGCAAAATCGACTTCCAAACCTTCGCCGACGCCATGCAGGAAGGCCTAGGCGGCGCCGCACTATCCGCAGGCACCACATTCACCGGCGCCCTGGCCAACGTGAAAGCCGCGTTGAGCCGACTCGGAGAAACAGCCGCCACACCAGTCCTCGACGGCTTACGCGGCCTGTTCAACCAAGCCATCCCACTCATCGATACATTCACCGCAGCCGTCACACCAACCCTGCAAAAAGTCGGAGCGGCACTCCAACAAGGTCTCGAGAACGCGATACCCGCCACACAGGCGAAACTCAAAAACCTTGGCGACACGATCTCCAACATCCCCGGCTTCCAGATGCTCGCCTCGGCGACGGCCAGCCTCAAAAGCCAACTCACTGGCCTCTGGAACGCAATCACATCACTCATAGGCGGACTCAACAATGGCGGCGAAGCCGCCACAATGTTCTCCACAACCGCCGGCGCGCTCGCGGGAGTGGTCGCTTCGGTCGCGCAGGCGTTGTCGAACGCGGCGGGATGGGCGAAGACGTTCGTCAACACGTTCATCGAGACGGGCGCGTTGCAGCCGTTCCTTGAAAGCCTGACCGGCGTCATCTCCGGATTGGGCTCGCTGGTTTCCGTATTGGCGGCCGCGGTCTCGCAGGCCTTCGGCTTCAACGACAGCGCGCGCACCGCCAGTTCCGCGGCGCAGAGCTTCGCCGGACTGTTGAACACTTTGACCGGCGTGCTCATGACGGTGGGAGGCTGGCTGCAGTCGGTCGGACAGTGGGCGCAGCAGAACGGCGCACTGGTATCCGGCGCGTTGAAAGCCATCACCATTGCATTGCTCGCGGTCAAAGGCTGGGATATCGTCTCGGCCGGGCTGAAGACAGTTTCCGGTGGACTGAAGGCCATTTCCGCGACTGCCTCCGGTGTGGAGAAGACCGCTACGGCCACGTTCGATTTGATTGGCAAGATCTCCGACGCGGGAAGCGCGGCTGGAGCACTGAAGCAACTCGCCGGCTCGTTCAATATTGTCAAGGCAGCTCAATCGGCGTGGAGCGCGGTGACCAAGGCTGCTACCGCCGTGCAGCTGGCATTCAGCGCTGCCTTGGATGCGAATCCGATCGGCATGCTTGTCGTGGCCATCGGCGCGGTCGTGGCCGCGCTGACATGGTTCTTCACCCAAACCGAAACGGGCAAACGACTCTGGAACAGCTTCGCCACATGGTTCATGGGAATCTGGAACCAGATCAGCACCGCATGCCAGCCAATCCTGCAAGCCATCGCCATATTCATCACCCAGACCATGAGCCAAATCCAACAAATCTGGCAAACCGGATGGACACTCATCACCACCGTCCTCCAAAACGTCTGGAACACGATCGGCCCCATCATCATGATCGCACTCACCGCGATCATCACCGGCATCCAAACATTCATCACCACCATCACACCACTCCTGCAAGCAGGAATACAGAACATCCAAACCATCTTCCAAACCGCCGTCACAATCATCAGCACGGTCTGGAACGGACTCTGGAACACCATATCCACCGTCGTACAAGGCGCATGGACCATCATCGCCACAGTCATCAGCACCACACTCGCCGTCATCCAAGGCATCATCCAACTGGCGCTCGCGGTCGTCAACGGGAACTGGAGCGCCGCGTGGTCGGCCATCCAGGGCATCGTGTCGGCAGTGTGGGGCGGCATCCAAGGCGTCGTCTCCGCCGGCATCGGCATGGTCAGCGGAGTGGTATCCGCCGCATGCTCGACAATCCGGAGCGTGTGGGCCGCGTTGTGGAATGGCGTCGGAAGCATTGTGTCGAGCGTCTGGGGCGGCATCGTCGGCACCGTAAGCAACATGGTTGGCCGTGTCGGGAGCGTCGTGAGCGGGATCGGCGGAACCGTCCGGAGCGCGGTGTCCGGCGCGGGAAGCTGGCTCGTCAGCGCGGGACGCAACATCATCCAGGGATTGATCAACGGCATCACAGGAATGGTCGGCTCGTTGTATTCCAGCATCACCAACGCGTTGTCGGGCTTGGTGGACAAGGCCAAGAACGCTTTGGGCATCCACTCGCCGTCGCGTGTGTTCCGCGACGAGGTCGGCGTGATGGTCGGACGTGGCATGGCATTGGGCATCGACGATTCCGCGCATGTGGTCAGCCGTTCCATGGATTCGCTCGTCTCCTCGATGAGCCTCGACGGCGCGGACTGGTCGAAGACCGGCAGGCTGAACGTCACGGCCGGCACCGGCGCCAATGCCGGCGACGGCGATCTGCGGGAACTCATCGCGGCGGTCGAATCGTTGCACGACGACCTCGGATCGATCATCGCCAGGTACACGCCGACGATAGGGGACCGCGACTTCGCAAGGAAGGTGAGAAGTGCAATCGCTTGAATACGTGTGCGCGGCCACAGGTGAGCGCATCGGCTTCGAGGGGCCGCTGTACGGCGAGACGCTCACGGGACTGCGCGCCCGCGTCTGGGACTACAGCCTCGCCTCACGTGGCATGACGGGCATCACCCGCAAGGCACGCGAGGCGACAGTCACCGTGAAGATCCACGATTCTCCGGCCACGCTCGACCTACTGCGCCGCCTCGCGGACGCCGACATGGCATCCGGGAACCCGGGCACGCTCGTGGCCGACGGCGAATGGGAAGCCAAAGCGTGGATCACGAAAAGCGAACCGCAATCCATCACGCCCACGATGGTCGAGACGCAGTTGACCATCGTGCTGGCCGATGGCGTGTGACGCCGTCCGACCATGACGCATTTCACGCCGCGATACGATTCCGGAACCGCCGACCTTGACTATCCATATGATTATCCGCATGATTTCGCCGGCATGGCATTGGGTGCCGAGATCGTCAACGACACGTCCATCCCGCAGCCGGTCAAGCTCACGATATTCGGACCATGCGCGCAACCGTACGTCATCATCGGAAACAACCGGTACGAGGTCGACGTGACCGTGCCATCCGGCTCGCGTCTGGAAATCGACGGCACCGGCGATGTCAGGACCGTCACCATGGTCAGCGGCACAGGTCTCGCCACAAACTGCTTCGCGCAGGCCGTGCGAGGGTCGGGCAAGGATTCCGGCCGGTACGTGTTCCAACCGCTCGCGCCCGGAACACAGCCGATCAGCTGGCCGGGAGGATTCCAATTCGACTTGACGGTCTGCGAGGAAAGGAGCGAACCGCCATGGACCTGATCGTCACCGACGCCACAGGCAAACCCGTGGCGAGCCACGCCTCATACACGCTCGACCTCGCGTTCGGTAGCGGGGAGAACGACTTCGACCTGCAGGTCGAAGACGCCGCGCTCAAGGCGGGGAGCCGCATCATGATCGACGGCACCGAGTACGGCGGCATCATCGACGACACGGATGTCGACGTGGACGGAGGCCTGTCCACCGTCACATGGCATGGCCGCGACTGGCATGGAGTGCTCGCCTCGAAGATCATCGAACCGGACAGGAACAACGATTACCTCACCCTGTCCGGCACGATTCCCGTCATCATGCGCACGCTCGTCAGCCGTGCGGGATTGCAAGGCCTGTTCACCGTCACCGACGAAAGCGCCGACCACAAGACCACCTGCCAGTTCGACCGGTACGTGGACCTGTACAGCGGTCTGGTCAAGATGCTCAGGGCAAGCGGACTCAAACTCCGGTTGCGTAATGACGGCGACAAGGTATCCATGAGCGCCATGCCCGTCCGCACGATCGGCGACAGCATCGACTCGGACCTCATCGACTTCACCGCCAAACAGGCGGCGCACCCGATCAACCATCTCATCTGCCTGGGCAAGGGCGAACTCAAGGACCGTACCGTCATCCACTGGTACGCCGACGCGAACGGCACGTTCAGCCACACGCAGACCCTCAAAGGCCTTGACGAACGCACCGCCACATACGAGTTGTCCAACGCCGAAGCCGACGAGCTCGAGGACAAGGGCAGGCAGAAATTCCAGGAGCTTCGGAACACCAGCACCATCGACGTGGACATTCCCGACGGCATCGACGCGGACGTTGGCGACCTGGTCACGGGTCGTGACAACAACACGGGCCTCGTCGTCACTGCCGAGATCTCCAAGAAGATCGTCAAGGTTTCGGGAGGCGTGCTCACCGTCACCTACGAATCCGGAGGTGCCAGCGCCGGCGGCAACAGCGGAGAATCCTCCATCGGGGATGGTGGCCACGCCTACTACGCGGGAGCCGGCCTCAAACTCGACGCCTGGACGTTCAGCGCCGACGTGACCAGAAACGACATCGACTCGCTCAACAACGCATTGTCGGGTAAACAGCCGAAAGGCGACTACATCACCGGCCTGAAAATCGGTTCGGTGGACACGCTCGCCCCCGGTGCACAGGCAAGCGCGTCGCTCACGGGCGCCGGCAGCGACAAAACCTTGAATTTGGGGCTTCCGAAAGGCGACCAGGGCCCGCAAGGGGAGAAGGGCGACAAGGGCGACACAGGACCACAGGGGGCCACCGGAGCGACCGGACCCACCGGTCCTCGGGGAGAGAAAGGAGCGACCGGGGAGCGAGGGCCGCAAGGCGTCGCCGGTCCCGAAGGCCCGCAGGGACTGCAGGGGATACGCGGCGAGAAAGGCGATAAGGGTGATGCCGGCGCGATCGGCGCGGCGGGACCGCAAGGCCCGACGGGTTCCACAGGTCCGCAGGGTCCCACGGGTCCACAGGGAGCGACCGGCCCCCAGGGCAGACAAGGCATCCAAGGTTCCCAAGGCATCCAGGGCCCGCAAGGGGAGAAGGGTGACAAGGGCGACAGCGGCGTATCCGCCCCCTCGAACGGCTTCTTCACGCTCAGCATGGAAGGCGACGGCGACCTGTACGTGAACTATCCGGACAACACGAACCCACCCTCGTTCGTCTGGGACTCCGAGAGCGGGAACCTGTACGTGGACATCCCGGAAAGGTGACACATGGCGCGACTATTGATCGGCAACATCAAAGGACCCAAAGGCGACAAGGGCGATACCGGGGCCACCGGCCCGCAAGGCAAGCAAGGAGCGCAGGGCGTTCAGGGAGCTAAAGGCGACGTCGGCCTTCCGGCGCTCGTGATGAAGAAATCCCTCGTCGGCGAATATCCGGTGGGATCCACTTTCACGGGGAACGTGAGCGAATGGTTGAACCGAACACCACTCGCCAACGAATATTCGACCGCATTGTCAGGTGGCGGAAAATACAGCATCGTCTGGCAGTGCGTTTCGCAATCCGGCGGCCAGTTCCAAGGGAAGACGGTTTCCAGGCAGTCCATCATCGGAGCGCAAGGCCCTGTCGGCCCGCAAGGTCCAAAAGGTGACGTCGGCCCACAAGGCGTGAAGGGCGATACCGGCGAGACCGGGCCTAAAGGAGCCACTGGAGCTGCCGGCCCTACCGGCCCGCAAGGTCCTGAAGGGCTGAAAGGTGACAAGGGTGATAAAGGCGATGTCGGACCCGCCGGAGAAGGAGGCCCTACCGGCCCGCAAGGTCCGAAAGGCGACACCGGCCCTGCCGGACCTACCGGAGCAACAGGCCCCACCGGGCCGCAAGGCAAGCAGGGAATACAAGGTGCGCAGGGACTGCAGGGCCCACAGGGACCGACAGGACCGCAGGGTGCCAGCGGCGTGACGGCGCCAACTTCCGGATTCTTCACACTGCAGGTCGACCCGAACGGAGACCTGTACGCCGTGTACGCGGATACGACCACCGCGTCGGCGGCTCCCGTCTCCTACGATCCGGCGACGGGAGACCTGTACTACATGATCAATGACGGAAAGTAAGGAGCGCATATGACGAAGATTCTGCTCGGCAACGTCAAAGGCCCCAAGGGCGACACCGGACCGCAAGGCAAGCAGGGAGTGCAAGGACCGCAGGGCCCTGCCGGCGCCACTGGCGCGACCGGGGCCACCGGAGCAAAAGGAGAGGCCGGCCAACGCGGCGAGACCGGGTTGCCTGCCTTGATCATCACACGCATACTATCCGGATACTGGACGTCCGCATGCTCGGATTTTGACTGGCGGGCACTCAGTTTCAACCGTGCCCCGGTCGTAGGCGAATACTTCTTCGCCATGACCAACGGCGGCAAGAACCTGATGTACGCGCAGATCACAGCCACCGGGAAAAACGTGACGTTCAAGCCAGTCTCGAACACAAGCCTCGTCGGCCCGAAGGGCGACAAGGGCGAGACGGGCATGAGCGCAAGCCAGGCGTTCATCGCCGCCCACCCGGTCGGCTCCCTCTACTGGACCACCGCCACAACAAATCCGGGAACCACCTACGGCGGCACTTGGAAGGAATGCAACACCATCCTTCCGGGACACATCTACCAGCGCACAGCCTGAAAGAGAAAGGAACATCAATGGCACGAACCACGAACATCACCAGATACACCTGCGACCGATGCCACGCCTCCGCATACCTCGCCGACGGTGACCCACGCACCTCCAGCGACTGGCACGACATCACCCACACCACCGTCGACGGAGTCGCACAGGGCGCGCTCGTCTGTACCGCATGCTGGCAGACGTTCAAAGCGCTGGCAGCCACGCAGGACGCCGCCTACGCCGCATACCTCAACAACACAACAGATAGGAAGGAATGACCATGACCATGAATCTCATCACCGGCAAGGCCGGCGCTCCGCACATCACATCCAGCGACCAAGGAGCCATGCAGGCCGGACTGGTCGGAAACGGCAACTACCTGCTGCAAGGCAGCGACGGCAAATTCCCCGCCGTGACCATGCAGTCAGCAAACAAAGCGCTCATCCCGGTCCTCAACCTTGTGATCGAAGGACGATACGCACGCGTCACCGCGGCGGAAACCGTCACCATCGAAAGCGGAGTCACAGGACGGAACCGCAACGACCTAATCTGCGTGAAATACACGCGAGACTCGAACAACATCGAAACGATCGCGCTCGCGGTGCTGAAGGGCACCGCCACCAGTGGCACGGCGGCTGACCCCACGGTACCGTCGGGTAGTATCCTGAACAATTCCGGCACCGTATGGATTCCGATCGCCCGCATTCCAATCAGTGGCATCACCGCCGGAACTCCTGTCATGCTTGTCAAGCAGTTGCCTCCGATGAGCCAGCTGTGGGATTCCGTAACCCAGACTTTGATTAAATCACAGTATGGCACCGTGACCGGCGTGAAGTCTGGCAAGATCGCGCAGATTAGCATCAACTGGAAAAGCGCGAGCACTGACTCGTGGGGCAGTGGACAGTTCGGTACAATTCCGGAGGGTTGGAGGCCTGCGGTCGTCACGCATGGCACGTGGTCGGGGCGTGATGGTGGCAGCCAGCGTGATTTCATTCTGGAAACGAATGGCAATTTCCGTTATGCCAATTGTGGCGCGGTGCAGAACAGCGGCACGTTCTCCGGGACGATGACCTACATTCTCGCCTGAATAGCTTTCCGTAACCCTGCCGTTTGGGAAAAGCAATGGCAACGGAGGAATCTATCCAATCGGGAAAATACCCAATCCGAATGCGATTAAGGCTTTGAATGGCAGAGCCATACTATCGTCTGGGACGACAGTGGCGATTCCATTCATTCACCCGTCATATCTGCAGCGGTCAGTCCAAGTATCGATCGCGCCGGACGGGACCGTCAACCTGCTCGTTGGTCCCGAGGTGGCTGTCACAGGCGGAATCGTGGAAATCCACTTTTAATAGCTTTCCGTAGCCCTCACTGCTATCTTTAAGTTTCAGGACACAGGATCGTTTGTTGGCGCCCTATATGGTGGATCCAACACGATTACCGTCAAGGGCAACATGCTGTATGTCGATTTGAGCTCTTTCAAATCAACCGTCGAAATCTCGAACTATAGGGTCTGGTTATATCAGTCAGGGATACGTCCATCGGCCACAATTGGACTGGGATGTGTTGGATCAAGTCTTGCGGATCCACACTACAACAAGCAAGCGAATTGGAATCCGGATGGCAGTATTACGTTACTTGGCGGAATTGGCAGGGAGAACATTCTGATGCAGCGTTTTTCCATGCCGATTCCTAGTGGAGTGACGTTCTCCTAGACAAGTGGCACCGTGATACAGCCTTCGACCCATCCCCAGTTTGCGCTTACTGTCATCTTTCCCGAGGAACGCAAGACGATGGTGTGCTGCGCCACCTGCACTTCGACGCCATGCAATCCGATGCTCGAATTGGATACTGCGGCGCAATGCACCTCGAACGCGGCCTCCAATCCAGCCGGAAGCATGAAAAGCGGGGACACCTCCCATTCCTTCTGGGCAGACCAGTCCGTATTGAGCCGCACGGCATGAAACGCGACGATCAACATCCCGCCGACAAATGCGGTGCGATAATTCACGTCCCAATTGATGTTTGATTTCGTGAGGGTTACGGAATCCCACAAAGCCCCCCTCGGCGTGAACAGGCGCACCGGCGTACCGACCGTGATGCCATCCAACGGAATGCGCCAGAGAGGCATGTACGCGTCAACCGCGCCGGACAATATCTTCCCTGACGGAATGGTCGGGTCGGCGGCGGCAGTCGCATTCGGCGAACCCTTCAACACGACCAACTCCACCAGCTCATTACCGTTCTTGGGGTTACGATTGTAATGCGCGCAAATGATGTCATTGCGTTTCATACCCTGCGACCCGTTGGAAATCGTCACCGATTCCGCCGACGTGATATGCCAGTCCAAGCCCTGTATCGACGCGCAACCAGTGCCGACCGTCGCCCTGTTGGACGAACTCATCGAACACTTGAACGCGTCGCCCCAGTCGAACACCACGTCAGACTTCGAAAACTTGGCCTGATGGATGATCGCCTTGTCCTCGCTCGAAATATGAGCCGTACCGGCCTTGCCGTCAACCAGTTCGATAGTCACTGTCCAACCTCCTTCAACCATGCCTCAAACGATTCATCATCCTTCTGCATGAACGCCATGAAAGACGCATTGCATTGGGAACACAATTCGTAAATGTCAGGCGCCACATCATCCGCGATGCGGGTCGCCTTGCCAGCCGAATACCGGCGCACGGTGAACCATTCACGCGCCTCCGTATCGCCAGCGGCGACATAGGCGGTCTTACCGCACTTGTCGCACACGTACTTCACGTAACCATCCGATTTCACTAGCCTATCCTTTCAAACGTGTAGAAATCCAAAGACGGCAACTGCCGCCACGTGCCACCGAAATCCACGGAAGGGTCAACGCCCGTCGTGTTCATCACCACATAGCCGACCGGAAACACAGCCTTCCCGGAAACGCCGCCGCCGACATGCGCGCTGATGACGCCATCCACGCTCACGATCGTGGAACCGTCCACCTTCACGCCACCCAACACGTCCATGGACGCCTTCGGCAGCGCGTAAGCGTTCGCGCCACGTTCGACCGAAGCGAGCTTCGACCGTTCGGCGTCGGTCATCATGCCCGACTTGGCACTGTCGGCCACGCTCTTGGCCGCATCGGCTACGTTCTTCGCATCCTCGGCGGTCTGATTCGCCTTGCCGATCTGCGCCGCGAAACCGGAAGCCGTCCTGTTCGCCGACTCGGCAGTCTGTCTGACGGAATCCAAATCCTCGGAAGCGACCTCCGCGCTGATCGTGCCGCCTGAAATCGACAGTCCACGGCCAGCCGTCAAAGACACGCCACCGCCAGCCGAACCGGAAGACGAAGAGGAAGAGGAACTCGTGTAATTCGAATATTCCGTCTTCGAGGAAGCCGCGTCGCCAACCTCATACGATACGGACAGCAAGCCGCCAGACAGTTTCACGATCTTCTTCAACACGATGGCGGTAACCGTCAGGCCGGTAACATGATCGCAGCCCGCGACCCTATCGCCAACA
>OICS01000187.1_pt1 | contig 26481 bp, 21 predicted proteins | sample 1581341 | NCBI WGS metagenome assembly OICS01 (sample SAMEA3882550, study PRJEB24775) | human gut metagenome | biome: human-associated habitat; feature: intestine environment; material: feces | place: Netherlands | collected 2009/2010
TAAAATCCCATCCAGCAAAATTTGTTTCTTCCCAAAAACAGCTAATACAAACAGCACACTAAAAATAATCAGATACATTTTAGTTTTGTTTGCATATGCTGCTATTTCTGTTTCGCTCAATTTATTTCTTGGATTCGTAACAGGAGCATTTATCCATATAAATATACCCGCAATCCAATAAATACAATAAAATGTGCTTTCTGTTCCACTCCATATATGTCTACACATCATTGCTAAATTCATAACACCTACCGACAAAAAGTAGCAACGTATCTCTGTATCAGCATGATATCCTCCGGCATATGGTCTTATAAAATAAATTGCGGTAAAAAGAACCAGAGAAAATATCAGTTCCTGCCATAATAGCCCACATATAATGATTGTTATGAAATTAATCAGCATAAAAAACGCCTGATGTAATCCATACTGAATTATCTCTATTTCCTCTGAATTTTTCCCTATGCTTCTCGCTATTTTCTCCGACAATATATATGTCTCCTGTCCTTATATGATTATCCTTCTAGTAATAATCTCTGATGTTTACCAAAGATAATTCTACTATTTCACTTTCTAGGTTTAGTTTTACCTAGTTTTTTTACAGAATCCGGAAGATCTGGCTGATATCCCAGAAAAGGACAAGTTGTATTAGCATCTTTAACCGCAATTGTCTTTGCCAATTTACCAATTACTTTTTTTCCATATTCAACTACTTTCTTGTTCGTATTGTGAACCTCCTTGTTATTTAATACCTGCATCATAGCACATTTATTCCTTTCAATTTGAAGCTTGTAAAAAATAGACTTTTTATTGCTAAAAATGGTTGTTATATAAAAGGAGACTCTTTCGTTGAATTCCTTTCAATCTCAAGAGTCTCAAATAAAACTTATTTAATATTAGACAAATACAATAAAATTTTTACCTCAAAATAATTTTCCGTATATCCAATTTCAATTTCTCCACCATTTGATTTCACTATTTTTTTCACATTTTCCAGACCTATACCATGAATGGCCACCTCTTTTTGTGAAGTTTGAATTTTATTCCCCGTCTCAATGATTCTCCCCGAATAACTATTTTTCACATGAATCAGCATGATTCCTTTCTTTGTCTGAATATCAATTTTTAAATACTTTTCTTCTGATTTACTTGCTTCACGTACTGCATTATCAACTAAATTTCCAAGTATTGCACAAATATTAAAATCGTTCCAGTAAATTTTTTCCGGTACCCTTATTTTAATATCCACATCTTTTAGAACCTGCTCGGCGTTTCTCAACAGATAATTTAACACACCGTCAATCTCTTTATTTCCTGTTGAAACGTATTCTTTTGGATTCAACATAAATTTTTCCATGTCCTGCAAATATTTTATTATTTCTGGATTATTAGTATTCTTTAACATAGACTGCAATTCAATAATATGATGCTTCATGTCATGCCTAAGCGAGTTCACCTGTTTCTGAGACTCTCTAGCAACGTCCAGCTGATAAGAATATACTTCTACCATCTGTTCCAGCATTTTTTTCTCAATATGTGCAGAATAAAACTGAATCAATGAATTATATAAATAGAAAATTAAAATATTAATGAACAATATGCAGGCAGCAACAACAACGACTGTCATTTTTAATTTCGTTCCGGTTATGACCATATAGTACAAACACCCAATGCTTATTACTGGTACGGCACCTAAAGAAATCCTATAAACAACAGGAAGATAAATATCCTTTTCTATAGGAATAGTACGCTCCAGTGCGATCGCTATAATCAAAATCACAAGGCTTGTTATACATTCATAAATCTGATTTACCGAATCTCCAACCGTATATTTTGTAAACGAAAGCACTACAATACTATCAACTAATACATTTACCGCATATATCATGACCGTAATGAGCAATTTTCTTGACATTTTCACCTTGTACGGACAAACTAATAAAAAAATTGCTGTTAAATTTGAAATTATATTCAATACAGGCATTTTAAATATTTCATAAATAATACTTGTCCACAAGCATGCAATTACATAAAGAACCCATGTATATTTGCATTGATATTCATCTTTCGATAAAAAAATATCTATAAAACATTTTATGGCATAAAATCTTACCCCGGTAGCTAATATTTCAAGTAATATATTATTTAAATTCCCCATGTCCATCACATTCTATCTCCAATATCTTTCTACGGATTTCAGATCTATTCACTTTACTGATATTTAAAATATCCCCATTGATTATTTTTACCCATTCATATGTGTACTCAACAACATAATTAAAATTAATTAAATACGACTTATGAATATTCAAAAATAGCCCTGACGGTACATTTTTTTCATTTCTCATGACAATATTAATCTTCCGGCCATAGCTCTGAAAATATAGAATTTCTCTACAAGGTATACGAAATGTAGTTCCTTTATTTTGATATTCAAAATCTCTGCTCGTCTTTCCAGCAATACGGCAAATGTTATCCATAACATTAAAAATCCTTGTCTTCTCTAATGGTTTGATCAGGAAATCAAAGGGTCTGTTTTGGAATAGCTGTAATGCATATTGTTCCTTTGAAGATATGTACACAATGAAAATCGATTCATTTTCTAACTTTCTGCGAATATAATCTCCAACCATAATTCCATCAAGCCCTGGAATTTCGATATCCAAAAACAAAACATCTACTACTTCTTTATCCAAATAATCAGCTAAACTATCACCAGTGAAAAACACTTCTATATTGAAGCAGATTCCATTCTTACGTGCATATTCCATTAGCATTCTTTCCAATTCTCCACACGTACTTTTTTCATCATCACATATAATAATATTCATTCTCTTACCTTTTATCATTATGAAATAGATTACTCTTTCTTATCCATTGTTGATGCTAACTTTAGATGTCAATACAAAGACCTTGTTGCCTGTCTCTGATTTACCCTGTATACTGTCATTAATACAGTAAAGAAAGGGATCCCAGAGCATCCTTCCTGACAAGACGTATACTCTGGGATCATGGTTTTGAAACCATGATTATTATATCAGATTATTCCGTTTCGTACAATGAGGAAGACGATATCTTTAATTAAAAGCAGCGCCATATCCTACTGTCCAGTCTGTATGGAAGAGCTCTCCTACAGGGATTCCTGCAAAAGGATCCTGCTACAGGAAGGGCATGAACGTCATATCTGTATCATCCGCCGGATGAAATGCACGAAATGTGGGATCCTTCACCGGGAACTGCCGGATTTTCTGGTCCCATACAAACATTACACTGCTGAAGTCATATCCGGTGTCCTGGATGGGCAGGTTACTCCATATGATGAAGATTCTGCGGATTATCCCTGTGAGATGACTATGCACCGTTGGCATCACTGGCTGATGAAAAATACGTTAAGGATAGATGGTTATTTAAGGTCTGTCGGCCATCGTCTGCCGGGATTCAGTGAGGAACTGCTGATGTCCGGCGTGCCGCTGCTTGAAATGCTTCGCAGTTCCCTGTATAACTGGCTGGAAACGATACTGAGATTCATCTATGATTCCGGCGGTTTTCTTGTCCCGTGATACAGTTTTCCCTATGCACCGGCTTTGTTTTGCTGTCATTCATAAGATATGGTAAGTTCCTCTCAAAGGAGGAATAATGACCATGAATATAACAAAAGATAACCAATGGCGCGACGGGAAAGCCCTGGAACGCTACATGCTGATCGCACCATTACTGGAAGGCTCCCTTGATCCGGCAAAACGTCTCCAGATGAGGGAGGGCATCGCATCCAGGAACGGGATCTCCCTGCGGAGCCTGTACCGTTATGAAGCTGCTTTCAAAAAAGAGGGGTTTTCCGGACTGAAACCGGCAGAGCGTCCGAAACAGCATTCCGCAAAGCTGCCGGATAACTTTAAGGAGATCCTGGAACAGGCAGTCCAGCTGAAAAGGGAAGTGCCGACACGGTCTGTAAACCAGATCATTTACATCCTGGAACTGGAAGGCTGGGCACCTGTGGGGACACTGAAACGCTCCACCATGCAGAGGCATCTCTATAATGCCGGATTCGGTCAGAAACAGATGCAGATGTACCGGGATGCCCGGAACAGTTCATCCAAACGTTTCTGTAAACCACACCGGATGATGCTGATACAGGGGGACATCAAATATGGGATCAAACTCCCCATTGGAAAAAACGGCGCAATGGTACAGACGTATCTGTCCTCAGCCATTGATGACCATTCCCGTTACGTACTCCATTCAAGGTTTTACGATAACCAGGAAGAATCCATCGTGGAAGATACTTTCCATAAAGCCATACTCAAGGCAGGAAAATTTGATGCCTGCTACTTTGATAACGGTTCACAGTACATTGCCAGACAGCTGAGGTTTTCCCTGTCCAGGCTTGGGATCACGATCCGTCATGCCCCTGTCCGGAGCGGGAAATCAAAAGGTAAGTGCGAAAAGTTTCATCAGATCGTAGATAGATTTCTGGCGGAAGTAAAAGTGCACAACATCCGGACACTGGAAGGACTGAACCGTCACTGGAGCAACTATCTGGAAGAATACTACCATACTTCCCCGCACGCAGGGATCCGGGAATACTATGAGAGCATGGGTGTGGCGGTGCCGGAAGGAGGGATCTCCCCGGTCCAGGAATGGAACCGGGATTCCAGACCGCTTACTTTTCTGGATGCTTCTGTGGTTGCGGAAGCCTTCCTGCACCATGAGGAACGTCTGGTGGACAAAGGTGCATGCATCAGTTTCAGGGGAAAGAAGTTTGAGACCCGCCCTGCCCTGATCGGCTGCACCGTCGGGATCGCATATGATCCCATGGTGCCGGAAATCCTGACGATCACTTACCACGGTATGGAACCTTTTACGGCGCGTCCTCTTAAAATAGGCGCTTTCTGTGATAAGAACCCGTCCCTCCCCGTATCCATGCAGCCAAAAGAAGCGGAATCTTCCCGCCTGCTGGATGCCCTGGAAAAGAAACAGGCACAGTCCATGCAGCGCCGGGCAGATGCGATCTCGTTTGGCAGCTACAGAAAGGATGGTGGGGATCATGTATAGATCTTTTTTTGAAATGGAACGTATGCCATTTGTCCGTGATGTCCCGATACAGGAACTGTATGAATCCCCTGCCATGTCGGAAGCCCTGGGAAGGCTGGCCTATGCAGCTGACCACCAGCTCTTTGCAGTTATCACGGCAGATGCCGGATGTGGAAAATCCACACTCCTGAGACGCTTTTCCGGGAGCCTGTCAAAGGATGAGTACCTCTTTCTGTACCTCTCTGATTCCAAACTGACGCCACGCTGGTTTTATAAAAGTATGCTGGACCAGCTGGGAATCGAATCGAAGTTTTACAGAGGGGATGCAAAACGCCAGCTCCAGAAAGAAGTGGAGATCATCCGGGGTGTACAGAAAAAGAAAGTTGTCTGCATCCTGGACGAAGCACATCTCCTGGAAAAGGAAACGATCGAGGAGTTCCGTTTTCTACTGAATTACAGGTTCGATTCCATGAGTCCCATGGCGCTCATACTGGCAGGACAGACAGAACTGTGGGACAAGCTCCGGCTGCAGCGGTATGCGGCAGTAAGGCAGCGTATTGATATCAACTGTGTCCTGCCACACTTTGACAGGGCAGAAACCGAAAAATATATCTTATCACATCTGGTCTATGCCAGAGGAAGACAGGATATCTTCACAGACAGGGCACTGGACGATATCTATAAAGAATCTGCCGGGATCCCGCGGCGTATCAACCGCATCTGCGAAAAGAGCCTGATGTATGCCAGCCAGCAGGGAAAACGCCTGATCGATGAACATCTGGTGCGTTATATCATTGAACACGAAATGCTGGGAGGTGATGTCTGATATGAGATCCTATTACCAGTGCAGCGATCCGGACAGCAATGAAAAAAACTGAACCGGTCATATCCGTCCATTAAACATAAACAGAAATGAGTTTGAGGTGACCGCCCGTGGAAGCACTTTTCATCTGCTGGTAGGAAAACATGCATATGGAAAATATCTGTGTATTCCCAACTGGGGGATCGGCACAGAAATAGCGTCCTTGTCGGACTGTTTCTGGAACAGGGAACGCCTTGAACAGGACTATCCGAAGCTGTCAAAGGTAGACATCATCAGTATCGTAAAGGTGAAAAAGATATTGTTTTTCTGGATATTGAAATGCCTGGTATGAATGGAATTTATGTAGGAAATGAATTAAAAAAAGCAAACAAAAATGTCATTATTTTTGTGGTGACCTCATATTCCGAATATTTGGATGAAGCAATGCGTTTTCATGTATTCCGCTATCTTTCCAAACCTTTGGACAAGCAGCGTTTTTTCCGAAATATGAAAGATGCCTTAGCATATTACAATTCCATTACTACCAAAATTCCTGTTGAAACTAAGCAGGGAGTATATTCATTTCCTGCTTCACAGATTATTGCAATAGAAGCACAGGGACGAAAAGTAATTGTACATACTGCCCGACAGGATTTTGACTCCATTCACAAAATGAACTATTGGTCGGAACAGCTTTCCAAAAACAGCTTTTTCCAGACACATCGGAGTTTTATTGTTAATTTCGAACATATTGTGGACTTTGATCATTCTATCATACATTTATCAAATCCGCAGATTACCGCTTACCTGACACGCAGGAAATACAGTTCCTTTAAAAATGCATATCTACTATATCTGGAAAGCATGAGGTGAAAATAAATGGAACATATCATTTTACTTGTTTTTACTTTTTTTACAGAAGCGGTTATATTATGGCAGTACACATCCAGCCTTTTTAGCCTTTGTTATAATACTAAAATAAGACTGGCTCTATTAAGTATTTTTTATACTATATTGTTCCTTCTTTCCCTGCCTGGACAAACTTGGCTGAACATCTTCAGTTTTTTTATAATTAACACCATTTTTCTTTATATATTGTTTAAACTTAAACTATTGATTGTTTTGATTCTCCTGATTTTTATCCAGAATCTGAGAACGAAGAACCTGTTCCTGATGAACTTTTCTCTGATGACAATATTGATACTGATGATGACTGGGATGAATCCAGTATTCCAATGCCCTGCACTTTACTAAAATGTGATGCTGTTTCCGGGGAAGTAACCGTTTTATATAACTTTACAGGAGAACCCGCTGCTTCTCCAATTGCCAGGTACTTTCCTTCTCTGGATTGTTTCATCTTATTTAATGAACAGACACATTGTCTGGAACGGTTTTCCTGTTCATCCGGATCATCCGAACCTGTCTGGTGTGATATAACCATGGAAAATGGTGATTCCACTCCGGCCGCGATTCAATATTGCCCGGAAAGTCCTCGCCAGTGTTACATTATATATCCTGACTGCTGTTACCATGTTGATCTGATCTCACACCAGCAAAATGGGATTCTTATGAAGTATAATGTTTCCGCATTAAATAAGCTCATAAATGATGATGAAGATATGGAAGAATTAATTTTCTACGCAAATATTGTTCCAAGCTGCAATCGTTTTATCATCCGAAACTCCGAAAATACTTATGAATGGGATACTGCAAATGATACTTTGCGAAGACGTTATAACACGGCATTATATGACTGCCGGGATTTACTTATTGATAAAATACATCATCTCGGTATTTTTGTCCATCAGTTTAACGGTGTATCCATTTTCAGCGGAAACACACCCAAACTGGTTAATGCTTTCTGTTACCCAAATGCAGAATACTATGTAAGTGGATGTGCTTATCATGAAAGTACCATGAATCTGGCGCTCATGTTCAGTAAAGCCAGCCATGAATATATTGAAATTATAAATATTCGTACTGGAAAACGTGAAATTATATATTCTACCCTGCTGGCTCATGAAACACTGAAAAGTGTACAGTTTCATCCATCCGGTAAATACCTTTTGATTACTCTGGCCACAAAGTGTTTAGAATATAATCTTAATACCTCAGAAACATTTACGGTAAAAGAAACGGAAACAAACGAATTATTTATTGATGGAAATTATACAAACGACAGCGCCCCTCTCATTGAAATTGCTATCGTGGAACATTTTAATTATGATGTCCCCAGGGTTGAACCTCATTGTGACCACTTTGCAGTTCATCGAACTTCAGAAAATACAACTTATACCTTAGACTGGCGGTACTATATGCCAACATTAACGCCCGAAACAGCAAAGAATTTTCTGCATTATAGTTATGATATAGGCGCAGGAGCATCTTACACCAAAGAAGAATACCAAACTTACTGGTGCACTCAGGGATTTTTTCTTCATGATTATCCTTCTGCCCCTGTATTTCGAGATATTCAATGTATAAAATTTAATGGAAAACGTTCAAAGACAACAGTTAAAAAATTTGAGAATTTACAAATGCTTTACTGCAGGCATGATTTTCCACTTGCCAATCAATATCGAACTGAAAAAAACTGCAACAGTTATGCCTACTGTTCCGATAATTTCTCAGAAGTCATACAAATACAGGAGCATCGTCATATACAATACTGGCATAATTTGTTAACTAATGCACCCTATTGTGAAAAATATGTATATGATAATGGTACAAATACATCCGATGAACTTTCCTATGCATATGTGGATACAATAATCCCTTGGGATTCAGACTCTGTATTGGCCTGCTATGAACAATACAATCTTATGCAATTAAAAAAATCCGGACATGGCCAATCCATCCAGATTCCATATACGCCGGGTATTTGCATTATGAATTGCAGTTTTTATAATGTAAGCGCAACTGATGAGTTATTGGAAATAATAAAGTACAACGGTGGTAAATTTTAACACCGCGGATAAATAATAGGAAAACTAATCTATAACCTTTCTTTATTTCGCAGGCACATAAAAAAGGCTTAAGAAATTCAGAATCCCATAATTTTCTGCAACAAAAAAGGCCTTCCCAGGGCACACAAACTCTTCTATCTGCCTCGGGAATGCCTGAAATTTAAAATGTTTTACTCTTTAAAAGACTTGTTACATCCATAAAAATATCAAATAAAATCATGGGTTTCGTTTTCCACAAACTTTCCCTCTAAGAAAGCAAGATCATCCGTAGCTTTCTGTACTTCTGTTTCCTCATCAGAATATTCTATCTGTTCACTTTTCTCTTCCTGCCTTTCACACCATACGACCAGACGTTTGGAGGCATCTGTTCCACAGGTGGAAAGCAGAAGCGTCGGAACTTCCTCCTGCGTTCCAAGTAAAAAAGCATCTCCATCTGCCGGTGTATACTCGCATTTTACGATCACAAAGATCCATACCCCTTCATCCGGAAGATATAGATAGAGGATATGGTGTTCTTTTAAAAATTCATCGTCAAAGAAATTTCGAAGTCCGCGGAACATGCCTCCATCTTTCATATTGTGGCCATAAATGATGTTCTTGTCATCAGAAAAATCGGCATTGTTATCGGAATCCAGGAAAATGGCCCCTGCCACATGTTCTGTCTTCTTAAAAGTATGTGTCAGGTAATAGGAGTCATCGTTTCCCTGGACTACCGGGTAATCAATGCTGGTATCCGGGATCCGGATCCATGCAACGATATCCGGATTGATCTTTTTTAATGCCTTAAAATCAACCACGGTCTGTTTCCTATCGCTTCCGTCTGTTCCTTCTGTGTGGTCATCCTCATCTGTTTCCTTGACGTATGTACGCAGGTCTTCATATTCCTGCACACCTTCCCGGTACATAAAGTAAATGCCAAAACCGGTACATACGCAAAAGCTGAGTACCATCAGGCAGACTGCCACGATCATGATTTCTTTTATGTGTCTCATACAAACCTCCGATTATTCTTCCTGGAAAAAGGGCTGCCGGTAAATCGAGCAGCCCTAAACCGTATTCCTTAATTTCCTTTTTTCTTCTTATACCAGATCACGCCGCCAATGCCGCAGACAGAAAGGACTGCCAGAAGGATCGGAAGCCAAATGTTGGTGCTGTCCCCTGTTTTCGGGCTATTTCCTGTCGGTGTGCTGCCAGAAGGGGATTTGGTGTTTTTGATCTCTTTTACGATCTCGATCACCTTGGTTTTTCCGTCTTTGTATTCAAAGCGGATCTCTTCTTTTTTGCTGCTTAATTCATAACCATTTGGTGCTTTGGTCTCTACCAGGATATATTCCACAGTTTTCTCTACTTTTCCATTTTTGTAAGTAGCAATCGGAATCTTGCCGCTTGTCGCTGTTCCGGTCTTATCCGTTACCAGTTTTTCTACGACTTTTCCGCCTTCCTTTTCACGCAGTTCAAATTCTGCTCCTGAAAGAGCTGCCTTACTGGTGGAATCGGTCTTTTTGATGACCAGTTTTCCATACGGATGTGCGTCCTTCATTTTGACTTTCTGAACTTTTCCAGTATCTTTTACCGTAAATTTCACATCTTCCGCAATGAGGTATCCATCCGGGGCCTGCTCTTCACGAAGGGTATATTCGCCTACCGGAAGTTTTTCGACCATATGCGGTTTATCTGTGGACGTCCAACTTTCAACTTTCTTTTCATCTTTATCCAGAATGATTAGTTTTGCTCCCGGTACCTCACTGGAATCCGTAATGTCTTTCTTGCTGATTTCCACTTTGGTCACATCATCAAGCATCTGGTGTTTCTGTACTTCTTTTGTGTTTTCGACGGTAAATTCAATACTTTCCGCAGTCACATAACCATCTGCCGGCTTTGTTTCTGTCATCTTGTATTTCTTTCCTACGATAAGACCCTTGATGATATGTGCTTCCTCTTTGGATACCCATTCATCCACCGTATTTCCATCCTCATCTGTTACCTTTAAGGATGCTCCCGGAAGTTCTTTTTTGTCCGTCAGGTCTGCTTTGGAAAGTTCTACCGTAGTCTGTTCATCTTCAAAGGTGAACGCATACTCTGTAACACTGGTTCCACTGCCCTGGTACTCAAAAGTGAATTCCTGCGGTTCCTGGTCTGTCACATAGCCATCCGGGGCGGCAAGTTCCTTAATGTAGTACCTGCTGTCAACCGGGAGATCTGCAACAAACTGGATCTTTCCCTCCTCATCTGTGGTCTTCAGTTCGATCAGGGTGTCTTTCGCAAGGAGTACTTTTCCTTTTGAAGATACGATGTCGTCTGCTGCATAGAGGCCAAAGATTGCCCCGGAAAGTACTTTGTCACTGTCCTTTTCTTTTTTCAGGACTTCCACCTGTACCCTCTGGCGCGCATTCTGCCAGTCGGCACTATAAGTAACCAGAGGTGTATCCTGGTCACGGTATGTAAGATCCACATATCTTGGTTCATTATCCAGAACGTAGCCATGTGCGGTCTCTTTTTCCACGATGTAATAACGTCCAAGCGGAAGGTTATCCATCTGGGCGATGCCATTTCCATCTGTTGTAATGGAGCCGACCAGTTCATCTGCCGCATAATAATCTGCACTTACCCCGTCTGCTGCACGGATGGCTTCTGCCGCGTAAACATTGAAGGTTACATCAGTCAGGTTTCCAGTCACATAGTTGAACAGGTGCTCGATCATGCCTTTTGCATTGTCAAGAAGGGATACGCTGTCTAAGAATTCCCCTTTCTTGTTTACCAGAAGTCTTGCTACCGGGACTTCATCTTCCATTTTGACTTTCTGTACTTCTGCAGTATCAGAGATCGTAAACTCTACGTCTGTTGCACGTAAGTAGCCATATGGTGCAAGCTCTTCACGCAGAATGTAAGTTTTTCCAACCTGAAGTCGCTTGATCACATGTGGGGAATCTTTTACGGATGTCCAGGAATCGATCACGTTGCCATCCTTATCCAGTACACTCATGGAAGCCCCGTCAAGTTCTGTTCCGGTCGTGATATCTGCTTTTGTTACTTCTACCGTTGTCGGCTGGTTTTTCTTCACGGATTTTAATTTGATCGTTTTTACGTCCTGGCCCTGGTATGTGGCATCAAATTCCAGGATCTCATCGGAAGATACATAACCCGCCGGCACCTGCAGCTCTTTCAGATAGTATCTGCCAAGCGGAAGATCCAGCGTAAACGCTGCCTTACCTTTTTCGTTGCTTGTGATCTCCTGAAGCAGTGTATCTGCTTTTACGATCACCTTGTCGCCGGAAGAAATCGCTTCTTTATTGTATAATCCAAAGGTTGCACCTTTTAAAGCCTTTCCGGTCTCGGCATCCTGTTTTTCCACGCTCAGCTCTACTTTCTGGCGTTCATTGGAAAATTCCAGTTTTTCTTCGATCTCCGGTGTGTTCTGATCCTTATAGATAAAGGATACTTCCTGGCTGTCTGGATTTAAGACAAATCCGGACGTTGCTTTTGTTTCTTTCACACGGTATTTTCCAAGCGGAAGGTCTTTGATAACAGCTTCCCCATTTTTATTAGTGGTCACTGTTTTTACCAGGGTATCCTTTGCATAGATCACGTGACGGTTTCCCTGCTCATCCACCTGATGATCCGGTGTGAAAATATCTTCTGCTGCGTAGATTTCAAATTCTGCCCCTTCCAGGGAAGTTTCTTCGTATACAAAATCCTTTTTAAAGGATTTTAAGGTTTCACCGGATTTATGGATCACCAGTTTACCTTTGACCGGATGGTTTTCATAGGTCACGGTAATGATGGAATCCCCGCTGACAGAATCCATCTGATAAGCTGTATTCTTGTCAACTTTGATCTCCACATACTGGGTATTCTGAGTGTAGCCATCCGGCGCGCTCACTTCCTCTATCCTGTAATTTCCGCATTTTAAGGATTCCGGAAGGATCAGGTAACCATTTTCGTCCGTAAAATAGGATTTATGGACAACCGTATTTGGATAGGTCGTTACCTGTTCCACATACTTTTTCGCATCCAGGTCGTACACTTTGAATTCTGTATTGGCAAGGAGGACCGGCTGTTTGGTCTCATCATCCTGTTTCACGATCTTAAGCTTTGCTTTGAACTCATCGTCCAAAAGGACTCTCCATACCTGCGGTGTGCTGCTGTTCTCGGTTACGGTTACGATAAAATCATCTACCGGCATGAAATTATGCGGTGTTGTGGTCTCACGGACAATGTATCGTCCATAAGGGATCGGGATGCTGCACGCATAGCCGCGTTCATCGGTAAACATTTCTGTTTTTCCGTCTTCCGTAAGAACGGTCGGGGTCGCATTTGTAAAGTCATAGCTTCCATCGTCCTTTACAGTCAGGCTGCTGATCAGATAAGCAGAGAATCCGGCACCTTTTAAAAGATCCGCATCGGTCTTATCATTATCCGCTGCTTTGATTAACTGGAACGGCTGTTTGATCACGTCTTCTTTGGAAACGGTATTTCGTTTTACCGTCTCTACCTGGTCTCCTTCGTAGTCGCAGTTTACATCATGCTCCTCTTCGTCCAGAAGATAACCTACTGGAGGCGTGATCTCCTTCAAATAATACTTTCCAAGATACAGGTTGCTTACGCTTGCTTTTCCCTCTTTATCGGTCGTCAGGGTAGCTACCTGCTCGTCCTTTTTATAAAGGACTCCGCTCCTGCCATCCGGATGGTTAATGTCTTCCCTTGCATAGAGCCCGTAAATGGCTCCTTCAAATACGGCATCTCCCTGTGCGCTGTTTCCTGTCTCGCTGTCTTCTTTTACCAGGTCGATCGTTGCATTTACACGCTTATTTGTAAAGGTATGGCTAAAGTTTACCTTTTCTTCCTTATCATTGGTAAACTTAAAAATGAAGGTGTAAGTATCCTCACTGTTTCTAAGGTAAAGTTCCGGTGCCTGGATCTCCCGGATGCTGTAGCTGTAATTGATCGGAAGTTCCGCTTTATAAGAAGCTTTTCCATCGGCTCCGGTCGTTGCTTTTTCAATCAGTGTTCCTTTGGGAACAACGGTCTTACCATCAACTTTGATATCTTCTGCTGCATACAGCCCGTAAATACCTCCGGAAAGCGGATTTTTGGTCTCTTCGTCCTGTTTTTCCACACGGACAGCGGCCTTCTGGCGTTCATTTAAAAAGGTGGCACTGCCGGTCTGCACTTCTACGGTCTGGCCTGCATACACAAGCTCAACAGTCTTGGTCTCTCCTTTGCATACATAATTATCCGGAGCCTTCGTCTCGGTTACAGTGTAGGTGCCAAGATAGAGATCTTTTAACGTAACGCTTCCGTCATCTCCGGTAACCAGATTATCCTTGACAAGCGCACCTTTTTTATAGATGAGGGTGCCATCTGCCGCCTTGATATCTGCACCTGCATAAACACTGTAAACGGCTCCTTTCAATTTCCGTTTTTCGTAGGTAAATGTCACACCATTTTCCGTGACGGCAGCTCCGGTGAGCACTTCTCCTTCTTTATAAATGGTGAATGCACCCTTTTGCTCTTTATCCTTTAAGTTCTTGGAAGCGGTCTGCCCCACGACCAGCTTTACCCCATAGGCTTTCGTATCCAGCACATATCCGGACGGGCCTGAAATCTCACGAAGGTAAACGGTATCCTGTGTTTTGGTGATCTTTACTTCGGATTCCCCTTTTGCATTTGTTGCCGGCATTTTTTTGATAAGTTTCGTGCAGGCTTCATCTGCATAGATGCCGTAAACGGCACCTGCAAGGAGAGCGTTGCTTCCCTTATCTTTTTTGATGATCTTGACCGTTGCTTCATCCGGCCAGTCTACCTCCAGGTTCAGCTCCAGTGTATCGGTATAATATCCAAATCCGATATCCTGGCTGTTCGCCAGCTTTAAGAGCATGGCATGGAAATTAAGCGGATAGTTGGATGTGATCGCATATTTTCCTTTCAGACTTCCAATATTCTGGGTGGTTGCTTCCAGATGGAATTTTTCACCGCCCTTTACGCTCACATTTCCGGTCCCGGTTTTTCCTGTCGTCTCATTTACAAGGGATACCCCGTTTTCCAGATGGATCGTGATCACAAAAGCTGCATTTGCCTTCCATGTAAATGTCGGGCTCTGGTTTCCATTTGCAGAAGCACTGAGCCCAGGTGTCAGTTCCATGGTCGTTGGATCTGGCATCTTTGCAAGGGCTGCCTTGATCTCTTTTAACATGTTTTTGGCAGTTGTCGAAAGGGAGCCGCCAAATCCGGATTCCCCGTCATATAAATAATCGACCAGATAATGCTGCATTGCACGGGTCTCGGAGGAACAGCCGTATTTTTCCATGATGGATTTGATATTATAGCCGTTGAATGTGCCGCCCCATCCGGGACCGCCATATCCGTAAAACATGGCCTTCCTTAAATAACGGTCATCGCCGCCTTCATCCAGTTCGACCATATTTTTATAAGTCGTTCCACTTGGCGGGGACTGTTTACTGTGCTGCATGCAGTATGCATAGACGGTATAAGTCTTTCCGCCTGCTTTGTAACGGATATACTTATAGGAATCATTTCCGCCCTGTCCCATAACAGAATCAAAAGGATGCAGTTTTCCATCTGAATAATAGTAATAGGTATTAGCTTCAATGTCTGTTGAATCATCCCACAAGTCTCCATCGGAAGCTGCCACGGTACTAATACCGCCCTCAGCCTGGTCATATAGCACACTTAATTCAACATCATCTTCCGGCATCTCAAAGCTGAAGGAATTTGTTCCCTCATCGTAGCTTACTTCTGCATACAGAAGATCTTCGGTATTCTCTGTCTGGTTTGCTTCGACAAGACTTGTTCCCACTGCGATCAGACTTCCCTGCGGGATATCACCGGAAAAGTTGACCGTCTCCCCCGTCTGGTAACGTCCGTCCTCGTGGTCCAGTTCAATATTGAATTCATTTCCCTGTACGATGTCAACCTGATGGCTTCCATCCTCTGTTTCCTCATCGGAAAATTCTTCTGCTTCCTCTTCTTCTGGCTCCTCCGTTTCTTCCGGCTCTTCCAGAGTTTCTGGGGCATCTTCCGGGCTTATAGTCGGGAGGACGGGGTCTGCCTCCGGTTCGTCATCGCCGCTTTCCTGTTCCTGGCCGCCATTGGATCCGTCTGTTTCTGCTTCCCTTGGTGTCACAGTAATGTTTCTGGCAACCAGATAGGCTTCCCCGGATGCGGGCGTAACAAGATATACGCATTTATAGGTCCCCGCATGGTTATAATCAAATACAGTCCCGTCTTCCATTGCTGCTTTTTTCAGTTCCACATGGTCTCCTTCAGAGAGTTTCAGTCCTGTAAAATCATTCTGGATATCAAAGGCCTCCCCTTCGGTAACCATAAGCGCAAGTTCCGGATCAGCAACGGTTTCCTCGATCAGTTCCTCCTCGCTTTTCTCCGTCTGCGTTTCTGTCTGTGTTTCTGTCTGTACCTCGATCTGCGTCTCGCTCTGTGCAGAAACGCCTCCCACCTCAGCGGCGGATACTGCAGAAGCTCCCGTCTGCAAGAGCGTAGTGCAGCACAGAGCAAAAGCCATCGCACCCGCCATCCATCTTTTCTTCCAGTTTTTTTCCAAGTGCACGTTCTCCTTTCATGATTGCTTTTTTCCCGGCAGTTTTCTTTTGGTCCGTCTCTTATCTGCATCGCTTTCTCCTTTCTTCCGGCTTTTTCAGCCAGATAAAAAGGAAACTGAAAAAAATTCCAGTTTCCCTTTTATCTGACCAAACATTTTATGCCGTCTTCCTGTGTTCTTTTTCCTCTTTTTGAAGGATCCAGTCATCCACGCCTTTGTAGTGTTCCATCCAGGTACCGGATGCATCGGTATCCCAGGTAACTCTTTTGCAGGACACATTCAGTTCCTCACAGATCTCATATAGTTTTATACAGCCTTTTCGGATCATGTCCCGCTTTCTGCGCTTTTTGGGGCATTCTCCATGATACAGATAAATTCCATGTTCACATTGCCGGCACGCACTTTTTTCATCGTGCTTACAGGACAATTCCATCATTTTATCCATGTCGTAACATTCGTAAACTCTTTTTAACCCCTGCTCTTTCAGTTTTCGCAAGACAGTTTCCAGTCCTTTATGATTGGAAACTCCAGGGACTCCGATATAAGGATTTCCTGTACACATCCATGCGATCTCTGCCTTTAAGATCCCTTCCGTTACGTAAACCGTGCCATCCTTTATTTTCCCAAACATTCCTGCCGGGCTGCCGCTTGATGTGCCTCTTTCTAAGCCGCTGCTGGTAAACCAGAGGTACTTCCGTTCTTTTAAAGGAACATCCAGCCGGATCTGGAATCCTATGATCCGTTCCTTCCCATCCCGGACTGGGCAAAGATACCCGTTATTCTTCCTATAAAAAGCAGCTTCCCAGTCACCATCCCGATTGATGAAAAATCCAGGAACCCCATCCAGGCGAAATCCCTTTTTTAAGAGCTTTCTGGCAATGGTCACGGAATTCTCATCATCCGTACTTAAAAAACCTCGTTCTTCCATCTGTCTGACCTCATTTAACGTCAGCCCACGCAGGAGAAGGTTCCTCCGGTGTGTTTCCTTAAGCTTAAGAAAAGTGAGCATTTCCTTATATACATGGTCCCGGTAATCCAATTCCTCTTCCGTAAGGGAAATGCGTTTCTTTTTAGAAACGATAGAAGCGAAACCATTTCGTGTCGTGGACTGCTGTCTTTTATCCATTCCAGAAAAAGAAAGTGCCTGCTTTATCTCCCGGTAGGCTTCTTTATACCGGTTTCTCCCGTAAATGCCGGATAGTTCCGCATACAGTGTCAGCATGTTTCCGGCTGCCCCGCAATGATAGCAATGGTAAACATTCTTCAGTTCTCCATTTTTGCGGATGCAAAAACTGCATTTTCCTCTTAAATCCCCGCAAAAAGGACATTCCACCGGAAATTCGTCCTGGTAAGAATCACGCAGTCTTCGGATTGACAAAAGATCTGCTACTTCTGCGATCGTAAACGATTCTCTGGCATACATGCCTTCCTCCTTTTCATAAAAGATGGCCCCGTTCCCGGAGCCACCTCAAACTATTTCTCTGTTTTCAGGCTGCTTTTTGCATTTCCTTTTCATGATCCAAAAGAATCTTTGCAGCTTTCTGTATTTCCTGATTCTGGCCTTTGTAACGCTGTACCAGCCATTTGATCGTCTGGTAACCTCTGGCATCCTGCATCATTTCCCCGAGAGGGGTCCCGGCATAGACACCAAAATTGCAGATAACCTTTTCTGCCCATTTCACTTCATCCTCTGCATCCTCTTCGTGAGCCATATCCTCCAACACTTCCTCTGCAGTCTCTTCTGGTGTTTCTTCCTCTTCTTCTGCATCAAAAGAAATCTCATCATCTTCATCAAATGGAACTTCATCCGTTTCTTTTACTGCACGGAAACCGTCTGCATCCGTCTCGGCAGTAATTTCCTCATCTACGGAGATTTCCTCGGTCTGAACCGGATCTTCCGCTTTGGTTTCTTCATCGGAAAATTCTTCCAGTCCGCTTTCACTTTCTTCCATTCCAAAAGTCATCTGTCCAGGAAGGTTTTCTTCTGTATCCGTCACTGCATATTCCACTTTTACAGTACCTTCTGATATGGCATTTCCATCACGCAGTTTTTTACGGTCCGTTTTCTTTTCCCTGACCGGTTCTGCCTGTTCCTGCTTTGCGGCTGTTTCCTTTTTTTCTGCCTTTTCCTGTTTCTTTTTCGGTTTTTCCGGTTTTACGGAAGCTTCCTGCTTCGGCATTTCTTCTTTTTCCGTCCCACGCATGTCCGGATCGTCCATTCCAGATGCCTGCATGATATTGAATTTATTCAAGAAATAATACTTCAGGCCATACGTCCATGCCGCACCTTTTGCTTTATCCGGTGCTTCATTGGTTCCAATGACATGCAAAAAGCTCCTTACCTTGTCTCCCGGACGGTCTGCATTGGTCCAGCACAGCTCCAGGTCAGCCTCATATCTCCAGAGTGTTCCCATTTCCTTTAAAAACACGGAATTGCCCTGTTCGTCCATCTGTGTCGGTCTTTCACTTAAGATGTCAAAATCGACCCCGTATTTATTAAGGGCCGGTGTCAGGCATTCATAAATATCATCCAGTTTTACAAAATCATAAGTAACGTCCTCACTGTACCGTTTGCGGATCAGCTTCGGCACTTTCTTCCGGATCCTGATCATCTTCTGGTTCAGATTCATGTAATTGTATTTACCCATATTATTCGTTTCCTCCTGATTTTTTCATTTTTTATACTAAGCAGAACGCGGAAGGCTTACCTCCGGCCCTGTCCCAGTCTTTTTTAACATTTCTTCCATTTCCTCCCGGATACATCCGATACAGATCTTCTTTTTTGAGATCTCCGGAAGTTTTTCAAGCAGCCACTTCTGGGCGAAAAGCTCTGCTGCCCGCTGTGGGTTGCTTAAATATTCCAGAAACATCCAATCAGAAAATTCCCACTTCATATCCGCAAAATGAAACTGCGGCTGATAGATCAGATCCTCCGGCCGCTTTCCTTTTTTAATAAAACGGTCTGCATTTAGCTGGATATAAACCCTGCTGATCTCCGGGATCATCTGTGCAGCTGCATACCCGCCTTTTAACAAAAGTTCATCCCATTGTTCCCGGATAAGTTTCTTTCCAATGCGGCTTATCTGTGTTTCCAGTTTCGGGATCAGATCCTCACGCACAGGAAAACCAAAATCATCCGGTATCCCGATCGGCTTCAGAAAAAGATCTTCTGCTTCATAAAGGGAATACTCCGGCATGTGGATCACGGCACACCAGTTCCGGTCTGTTTTTCTGTTTTCCTTTAAACAGTCAAAGAAAAAGAAACAGTTTCCATATTTTGCCTTTATAAACAGCTGTCCGGAAAATTCTTTTACTTCACAATCCGGCGATTTCAGCCATGCGATCAGTTTTTCTGCCTCCCTGCTCTCTTTTAACCAATCCGGAAGTTTTCTATCCATCACATACCTCCGTAATTCAGATATATGGCAGGGAATACCTGGAATACACCATCTTTGCCCGTTTTAAAAATGCAGAGCCTTTTTCTGCTTTTGCAAACCATTCCACAAAAAACCGTGTCAGGTTCTGCTGCAGTGTCCGGTGGGTATCAAGGGCATAATCCACAAATTCCCCATATCCGTCCATACTTCCTGCAAGCAGGTAGCAGGTAAACATTTTTGCCATCTGCTCTTCATCTGAAGGATTGATCTCCATTTCCTCTGCACCTTCATACACCAGGCGCACCCTTTCTGGCTGTTCCTTTACATGCAGACACAGATCATCGGCCATCAGTTTCGATGCTTCGTTTCGAAGGTCGTAATATCTGACCTCTGAAAGACCTTTTAGCCAGGCAAACCCAAGATAAGTGTAATTGTCTTTTATTTCCTGCTGCTCTTTTGCCATGGGCTCCATAAATTTTTTGTGTCCGGTGGGATGGCAGTTCAAGTATTCATCTACCAGCAGCCTTGCCACATCTTTTCCATTCGTAACCTTCATGTTTTCCTCCCATCAAAAAAAGACAGTCCATGCTGTCTCCATTCTTTTAAATCCTGTTAGTATTTTACAGTGCCAGGAATATCATATTCATGCCAACGTTTTGACACACAGCCGGCAATTTTTTCTTCCAGAGCTAAAAGTCCTCTCTCATTCGTCTTTTCCTGCCTTGCAATGGTAATGGATTCACAGATCCCGCAGTAGATCTCGTATGCGCTGCATGGCTCATTCCCGGTAGTAGCCTTAAACTGCTCCACGGTTTCTGCAAGCAGTTTTTTTCCAAATCCCGCCTGCTTCATGATCCCTGCCATGGCATTTGCCGGATGCTCGATCCAGATATCACACAGCCGCATGACCCCTTTTAAGACTTCTCGGTAGTAATCAAAGATCGACTCTATGTTTTCCGTGAAATCTTCCATTCCTTTACAGTTTTTGTGCGTAACCTTCAGGGCATTGCCAAGGATCACATTTCTTGTCGGCTCCTGCAGGGAATAAAAAATATTCGCTCCGGACACACCAACGTCTGACGTAGTGATCCGTACAACTGCTTTTATGTCCTTATCGGTCTTTCTTCCATAATTCTGCATCAGTTCCTTATAAACATCTGTAAGTTTCGTATCTTCCAGCTGCCAGGACGCCGTAACAGAATAATGATCTGCATAGCCGTTTAAAAACGTTGCCTTCTCATAGTCCCCATGGATATATGCCGAGGTAACCATGTACATATCCGGCATGGATATGATGGCATAATCTTTTTCATCACCAGACAGGACTGCCCTTATTTTTCCTTCACAGAAACGGATCAGTGCTCTTCCTCTTGCAACCTTCAGGCATTTATTCAAGATCTCTGCCAGTGTTTTCTTATCGACATCTGCCAGGGCTTTGCCATCAATCCTGGCCCGTCCTTTCAACGATTTGATTGCTGAATTTCCTATATAACAGATCCTCTCGGGCAAGATAAGAACCAGCCTGGAATGAGATAAAGTATCTTTTTCCAGTGCTTCCAGGGAAATGCCCGGAACCTCTGTGCAGGTTTCCTCTCCTGCTGCTGCCACCTTTAATTTCTTACTGGTGATCCGGATCCATTCTGCCCGGCTGTCTATCTCTTCCAGATACTCGCACAGTTCCTTTTCTGTCCGGAACTCCTTATAAAAGTCATCTTTATAATACATAATGTCCGCCTTTCCACGCTAGCTGAAAATCCGGACTTCAACAGCCTGTATCTTTCCATCTTCGATGCAAAACACATAGCCGTCTTCTGCCATCTCCATAAGCATTCCAATTTCCAGTGCATTTGCGTTTTCCCATTTAATTGTCTCCATAATCGACCCTCCTGATTTTACAATGTGTTTTCTTTTTTTAATGTTCTTAAGGTATTTCTTTTTGCAGTTTCCTTAACTGACAGTTTCATTCGTGCTCCTCCTTTCTGCTTTTTATGCAATAAAAAAAGACACAAAAAGAATCTTCTTTCCTTCTTGCATCTTCCTTATATTTTGCATATCCATTTTTTCTCATTAAGGGCAAGACCGCCCCAAAGTGTTTCTTCCGGAATGTCCGGAACTAAAGAATAACCACAGTCTTTTGTAGACTGTTAAATTATTTTTCATTTAAAGACTACCACAACATTTTGTAGTTGTCAATTAATTTTAACTATATATTGTGTTATTGTGTGAGTTATCTTTATTATTCTGCTACATGTTGTGACAGGCGGCATGATACCGCCTGTCTTTTCATCCGTCTGCATAAGTGCATGTATCTGAGGGGAATAGGTAATCTGTACATGCACTATGAAAACGTCTTACTCAGCGTTTGGATCCGCCGGGGAAATATTTTTGGCAAGGCTTCGCCCATTGGCATCCGTCCCTGCTTCAAAAAGGACCGGCTGGCCACCGCTTAATTTCCGGTATCCATCCATCTGGATCTCCGAAAAGTGGGCGAAATAATCAATCCCGTCTTCACCGGTGATAAAGCCGTATCCTTTCTGTGCGCTGAACCATTTCACGGTTCCCTGTAGTGTTTCTGACATATCCTTCTCTCCTTTGCTGTATTTCCCGCAATAGTCTTTTGCGGAAACAGGGCAGCATGGAATCGAACCATGCCTGGTGCTCCCCTCCCTGCTATAAAAGGAATCTCTTCCTCTTATATTTCTTCGTTTCCTAAAAAAGTCCCGTTATTGAGTGCTGCATCCACCCGGCGGATTCCTACCAGCTTCTTTTCATTTATGCCAAAATAAAACCGGTAACGTTTTCCCTCTAAAACTTTTACGTTTTTATCCAGCAAAAGTTCACTCTGCCGTCCGGCCGGATCACTTACCCGGATCTTCCGTAATCTCGCAAAGGGATTTTTCCCGTCTATCCCGGTTACCAGCCCTTCCACGATTTCATAGGTCTTTTTATCCGCGGTGCGGAAAATAAGATATGTTCTTATAAACCCGATAATCCCAAGCAGGAAAGACCAGAAAATAAAAGTTTTATCTTTCATCCATGTTCCCATAAATGATCCGAAAAGCAGGATAAAAAGAGACAGGATACCATATCGCTGGATCCTGTCCTTAAAAAAATCCGGTATATTCTGATAACGTGTTCCAAAATCTTCCAAGCATCTATACAGCCTGTGCCAATACGGATGTTCCGTTTGCTTCAAGGCAGTCCTCCCTTCTTATGTTGTCGATCACAAGCTGTTTCTTATAGTAAAGCTGCGCTACGCGGCTTATAAATTCCCGTTGTATCTGTTCCTGGAGGGAATCTTCCAAATGGGACTCCCTGCTTTTTGCCTTTTCTTTTAAGCATTTCAGGTGGCAGGAAACATCCCCTTCTCTTTGAAGATAGGAAAGTAGCTGGTATTCCTCTTCTGTAAGCAACGGCTTTTTAAAGGCCCTCAGTGAAAACTTCAGTCCTTTTCCCATGGAAAGGGATTCCATAAAATGCTTCATGCGTTCCGCCGGTGAAAAGATCATAGGAGCCATGACTGACCGGCTGATAATGCTGTATACAGCTTCCTCTCTGGTACATCCTTCTGTCAGCACAACCAGGCCCCGCTTTACCAGACGGTTCAGGCAAAACTGGAAATCCTCTTTGTCCGCCCATTCCTGTGCCTGTTTTTCTCCAAGGCTAAATACAAGAAGACGATGCATCTGGGAATGGACCTTATCCTCTTCACAGAAAGACCAGGTGAGCGCAGCCCACAAAATAGTTTCCATTTCTGTAAGTACTTTTTCTTCCCCATCTACCCAGACACAAAACCTTCCATCTGCATCATCTTTTTTCATTCCGATTGCTGTATACCATCTCATGACATTTCCTCCTTGTCATTTTCACTCTTTCTAATCTCTGCTTCTGATCTGTTTTCTTTCATAACTTGTTACCCATACATCATCATTTCCAGGAGTTTTGGAAGTACATACCCCAAAAGCATGCCTGCTGCCGTACAGATTCCGATATTCGGCCGTCGCAGTTTCCATACTTCCTGTGTTTTGGTCCCGATAATCCTTGTTCTTCCCGGTACGATCCACCTGAGTTTCCGATAAAACTCCATGAATCCCTGATTGTCAAAGCCAAAGGATCGTACACAGAAAACATCCCGTTCCTGTTCTTCTTCATCCAAAAGGAAAAAGCTTTTCTGTTCTTTCCCTTCTTTTCGGATCACGATATAAAATTCCGGAATTCCCCGTCTGGTTCCTTCTACGATCTTATCCATCTCATCGTAAAAGATCCTGCAGGACTCATATTTTCCGTTTCTTTCCGGCTGGCAGACTGCCAGGCTGTCCTCTTCAAGTGCCATATAACAGTTTTCTGCCTCCATGATCCTCCGGCTGATTTTTATGGCCTGACGAAGAAGCAGGATTATCGCAAGCGCCAGTGCAGTACACAAATATGCAAGATCCCAGCATCTTTTCTGGTATATGAAAAAGTATGCGCTGATTCCCTCTGCCACACTGCATATTGCTGTCATAATAAAATACTGTTCTTTAAGGTCCATCAGATGATATACATCATCTTCTGTCGCCTGTAGTCTCAAGGGCATCCATCCTTTCCGTCATGCCACGCTTATTTTATCCGGGGATTTCTTTTTTTCCTCTCGGCTTTTTATATAGTCTGTACATTCCCGGATGGTCTGTTCACACAGGTAATAAGAAAATTTCCCGATATGTGTGTCCTTTTCCCGGAGATTCAAACGGTTCTGAAGCCAGATATATGTGCTGTGTTTGGTCATATAACCATTTTTCCAGATTGCATCCAAAGCTCTGTGTGCTTCGATCCGCTTATTACGCAGATTGCTGTCAGCCATGGTTCCCATGGGACGCATACTTTTTTTGTGTGCCCCAATGTATGAATCACAGGAAGGATAGCCGCTGCATACATACAGGTATTTCTCCGGATCCAGGTTGTTATCCCCATAGACATAGGCTGCCGGCCTAAGTACCCCGGGTCTTTTGCAATATGGACAGTACAAGGTTTCCCGCATCTGTTTTTTCTTCTTTTTTGCCATCTGACGTCACTCCTTTCCATCTTTATCTCCGATGTTAAAGAAATCCCTTTTTCTGTGTCAACAGAATTCTTTGAAAATCATAAAAACATTTTCAGGAAGCTCTTTTGATAAGCCTTGTGATAATGCCTTCTGCCACTTCATAGTTGTCGTTGATGCGGGTCACCACAAATCCGATCTTATCTTTCTTTCCCGGAAGTGCGGACATATTGCAGGAATGTGCCACGGCATTGACTCCGATATCAAGGCGGATAAAATAGGTTCCCTTATAGACTTCCGTAATGATCCCTGTATATTTTCCCTGTTTATGGCATTTCCGGAGGTTATCTTTATTGATATTGGCTGTCGGACTCTTTGCATCCACTTCTATAATGATCTGGTCAACAGAGCTTGCTTCCACCTTATTGACCATGACCAGCACCAGATCACCTACCTGGAATTTTTCTCCGGCATCTACCATCCACTCCCAGGCCATGTCTCTGGCCCGGACAGATACTTCTACACCAAAGACTTCCAGGCGGACTGCTTTGGGAGCTACCGCGATCACCCTTGCTTCCACGATCCTGCCTTCATAGAGCATTGGTTTTTCTGTATCTTCCCCAAGGTAAAAAGTCTGTCTCTTTTTAAGCATTGCATCTTTTCTGGATGCTACAACGCTCCGGCTCTTGTTATCCAGATCTTTGATGATGAAATCAATATCACAGCCGAGCATGTTGTTAGCAATACGGACCTGACGGTTTAAGGTATCCGCGTTTTCACGCCCGTCTCCCTGAAGGTTGATCATCATTTCATTCATTGGGATAATGATCCGGAAACCATTAAAGTATGTAACAGCAACCATCCATCCACTCTCCAGTTTTTCAATGCCCCTAAGCTGGCCCGTCAGGATCTTTCTGGTACGATGTGCATTCAAAAGCTGATGCCATCTGGCTTCTTCCTGTTCCTCCATGCTTTCAACCTGCGCGTCTACATCGATTGTCAAAACACCATCGTAGACCGCACGCGGAACATCTTTTTCCCCGTTTCCCGCCAAAACTGTTTTTCTGGTATCCTCCATATACTTCCTCCTGTTCTTATTTATTTTTGTCTTCTCTGCTCCATCCAGAAAACTCCTTTTCCTCCGGTACTCAGGAAAGACAAAAGAAGACACAAAAAAAACAGCCCGTTTAAAGCTGCTTTCTTCATGCCTTCTTTTTACAGATACCATTCTATAATACATGGAATTCTATGTCAATATTACCTCGATTGCAATAGTGTCGCATATTAGTTCCTTTTATGAAGCCTGTACGACAGAAGGATTTGGTAACACTAAGAACTGCCAGATTCCTGTGTCCTTATAGAAAATTCCATCTCATATGTAATTGTTTCATTATATAGTGTTTATTTCTTCCTCTTAATCGTCCCCAATAAGACAACCGACCTTCTTGTACATTTTTAAACTATAGATATTACGGAACAGTTGCAGTAGATATATATTTTTTCAAATAGCTGAAGGATAATACCTGATTATCTGTTATTTATATACATAATACATATTGAATTTTAGTAAAACTAGAGGATACATAAAAATGCCATTAACCAAAGAACAATTTCTTAAACAATTAAATTCTGATTGTTATTTCTCCACATACTCTTCTGCCATATGTACTGCCATAGCACCATCTGCCACTGCTGTTACTATCTGACGAAGTAAC
>OICS01000196.1_pt1 | contig 25832 bp, 26 predicted proteins | sample 1581341 | NCBI WGS metagenome assembly OICS01 (sample SAMEA3882550, study PRJEB24775) | human gut metagenome | biome: human-associated habitat; feature: intestine environment; material: feces | place: Netherlands | collected 2009/2010
TTTAATGCTTTATTTGAAAATGATTTATATCTAGAAATAGGAAAACATGAAAATGAATGTGCTGATATATTAAGAAAAGGATTCAAAGATAAAGGCTATAAGATGTATATTGAAAGTCCTTCTAATCAAATATTTCCAATCGTTGATCAACAAACGTTGGAAAAAATAAATAAAAACTATATAACAACGTATATGTTTAAAATAGATGACCAACATACATGTATACGTCTAGTTACATCATGGGCAACGTCCAAAGAAATATGTGAACAATTTATAGAAGAATTATAATTGATACATACTATTTTATTGTAAATAAATAGATAACGTAGTAGAATATGACTAGGATTTATTATCCTAAATTTCGAGAAATGGAGATAATAAAAATGAATAAAACTGAATTAGTAGAAGCTATTGCTTCAAGCACTGAATTAACAAAAACTGATGTAGATAAAGTAGTAACTGCTTTAGTTGAAGTTGTTACTGATGCTTTAGCTAAAGGAGATAAAGTTTCTTTAAAAGGTTTTGGTAATTTTGAAGTTCGTACTCGTAGTGAAAGAACAGGTAGAAACCCAAGAACTGGTGAAACAATGACAATTGCTGCAAGTAAAGCACCTGCATTTAAAGCAAGTTCTGCATTAAAAAAAGCTGTTAATAAATAATAATAGAAAACCGATGAGTTTGTTACTCATCGGTTTTTGTATTTTCAATTGTAATATTTAATTTATAATGATCTTTAATTTCTGGAATAGCCTGTAGATATGTGGTTAAGGTTTGTTCAGCTTTTGTTTTAGACTTTTCTAAAATACCATTAGAAATAGCTTCTTTTTCATTTTTTTTCTTTTCTTTAGTCGCAAAAGATTTGTAATCGTTAATACTTATCTGATTAAAAATATTTGATGATTCATCATATACTTCAATAGATTTTTCATCAATTTCATGACTTAAAATTTTTGCTGCAGGTAAAGTAATATTTAATTGCTCATTATCGATACTTATTTTAGCCTGTTTTAAATCAATCCCTGCTTTAATAGATCCATCATATGTAATAATAAAAGTTTTTTGTGTTAAAGGAATTTTCCAACCATTAAAAGATAATTTATTAGAAAATTTTCCTACCTTACTATAATCATATGAATAAAGTGCAAGCTCATTAATTTCAGTTAATTGATTTTTAATGGTTGTTGAAGTAATTTTATCATTGTTACTACCACTTGCATAATGAACACCTGCAAAAAAGATTGCAATAACTAAAACTATAATTGCTATAACACCACCAATAGCCTTTTTTGACTTTCCAAGAGTATCTAATATTTTCATGTCATCACCCACGAAGATTATATCATAATTTGTCAAAGTAAGATATTATAGGTATAAAAAAAGAATGATTTTAGAAATTATATCTAAAACCATTCTTTTTCTTATTTAACGATTTTACCGTAAACTTCTCTACCACAAGCTGCTGCATTACTTTCATCAGTATCAATATGCATAGCTGTTGCATATGAAGCGCTTACACGACAAACAACATCACCAAAGATCAAAGAACGTCCATCTGTATTAATTTCAACTTTAACGATTTCTTTATCTTTTACTCCAAATTTTTCAGCATCTTCAGGTGTTAAGTGAATATGTCTTTTTGCAGCAATCACGCCACAAGGAATTTCAACTTCTCCTGCAGGACCAACTAATTTACATCCAGCAGTTCCTTCGATATCTCCTGATTCTCTAATTAATGCTTGAACACCAATGCTTCTAGCGTCAGTTAAAGAAATTTCTACTTGAGTTTCTTTTCTTGTAGGTCCTAAAACAGACATATTTAATTCTCCTTTAGGTCCAATTACTTTTACTCTTTCAACACAAGCGAATTGACCAGGTTGAGATAAATCTTTTTTATTTGTTAATTGATGACCTTCACCAAATAAAGTTGCTAAATCTTTATCACTTAAGTGAATATGTCTAGCAGAAGTTTCGACAATAAACATATCTTCCATATTTTTCTCCTCTTTCCATATATTAATACTACATTTATTCTACTCTTTTTATCATTTAATGCCAATAAATTAAAAAAAAATAAAAAAAAATTTTCTCACTTTTGAAATAAATTTATTAATTTGCTAAAAAAAGATTATCAAATCATTGATAAAACATTAAAAAATGTATACAATCTAGCTATTTTTTAGGAAAATCATAAAAAAAGTGCTAATCTTTACACATATTACTAAATGTGCTATTCTAACTGTACAAAAAAAGGAGGAACCTTTATGAACAAAGAAAATGTAGGTTTATATGATCAGTCATTTGAACATGATAACTGCGGAATAGGGGCCGTTGTTAATATCAAAGGATTAAAAACTTATAAAACAGTAGATGATGCTTTAAAAATCGTTGAACAATTAGAACATCGTGCTGGAAAGGATGCAGCAGGGGAAACTGGAGATGGTGTAGGAATCTTAACACAAATACCAGATGAATATTTTCAAAATATTATTAAAGATTTTACATTACCTCAAAAAGGACATTATGGAGTTGGAATGTTCTTTATGCCTCAAGATGAAAAAGTACGTTTACGTGTCAAAAAAATGTTTGAAACAGTTGTTAAAAAAGAAGGATTAGAATTTTTAGGTTGGCGTGCTGTACCAACTGTACCTAGTGTTTTAGGGAAAAAAGCATTAGATGCCATGCCATATATTGTCCAAGTATTTATTAAAAAACCTCATGGCGTAAATTGTGGTTTAGATTTTGATAGAAAATTATATCAAGTGAGAAGAATTTTTGAACAAAGTCAATTTGAAGATACTTATGTATGTTCACTTTCAAGTCGTACAATTGTTTATAAAGGAATGTTCTTAGTACAACAACTTCGATTATTCTTTAAAGATTTACAAGATAAAAGTTATAAAAGTGCCATTGCTTTAGTTCATTCACGTTTCTCAACAAATACAATGCCATCATGGAAAAGAGCCCATCCTAATAGATTTATTGTTCACAATGGTGAAATCAATACAATTAAAGGAAATGCGAATAACATGCTCTGTCGAGAAGAAAACATGCAAACAGATGTTGTGGATACTTCAAAAATATATCCAGTTGTTGATGTCAATGGTTCCGATTCAGCTATGTTAGATAATACATTGGAATTTTTAGTAATGTCAGGTATGGAACTTCCAAGAGCTGTCATGATGTGTATTCCAGAACCTTATGAAAATGATAAAAGCATGTCACAAGCAAAAAAAGATTTCTATGAATATAATGCTACACTTATGGAACCTTGGGATGGACCAGCATCTATCTTATTTAGTGATGGAGACATCATGGGGGCTATCTTAGATAGAAATGGTTTAAGACCATCACGTTATTACATTACAAAAGATCATTATTTAGTATTATCTTCAGAAGTAGGATCATTAGATATTCCAGCTAAAGATATTATTTTAAAAGAAAGACTAAGACCTGGAAAAATGTTATTAGTTGATACTGTTAAAGGTGAACTTATTGAAGATGATGTTTTAAAGGAAACGTATGCAACAAAACAACCTTATGGAGAATGGTTGGAAAGCAATTTAATTAATTTAAAAGATATGAGAATTCCTAGTATTAGAGTAGAAAGATACGAAGGAGAAGAATTAACTAAATTACAAAAAATTCATGGTTATAGTTATGAAGATACAAACTATATTAAAAATTTAGCTTTAACTGGTAATGAAAATATTGTAGCAATGGGAAATGATACACCAATTGCAGCTTTATCAACAAAACATCCACCATTATTTAATTACTTTAAACAATTGTTTGCACAAGTAACCAATCCACCAATCGATGCTATTCGTGAAGAAATCATTACTTCAACAAGTATTTGTATTGGTCGAGATGGAAATATGTTGGAAGATAAACCAGAAAACTGTCATTTATTAAAAATCAATCACCCTATTTTAAGTAATACAGATATTTTAAAAATCAAAAACTTGAAAAAAGAAGGCTTTAAAGTAGGTGAAGTTAATATTACATATATTAAAAATACTTCATTAGAAAAAGCAATTGATCGTGTTTTTGTAGAAGTAGATAAACGTTATCATGAAGGATGTAATATTGTTATTTTATCAGATAGGGCAGTAGATGATAACCATTTACCAATTCCTTCGTTATTAGCTGTTGGAGCTGTTAACTCTTATTTAGTAAGAACTAAAAAACGTAACAGTTTAGCTTTAATTCTTGAATCAGCTGAACCAAGAGAAGTACATCATTATGCGACATTGCTTGGATATGGTGTTTCAGCTATCAATGGTTATTTAGCACAAGATACAATCTTTGATTTAATTGATCAAGGTTTATTAGATAAAGATTATTATGCAGCCGTTGATGATTATAATAGTGGTATTTTACATGGTATTGTTAAAATTGCTTCTAAAATGGGAATTAGTACAATTCAATCTTATCGTGGATCACAAAACTTTGAAGCAATCGGTTTATCAAGTGATTTAGTGAATAAATATTTTTCTAAAACAGTAAGTCGTATTGAAGGAAAAACAATTAAAGATATTGAAAAAGATGTCGAATATAGACATGATCAAGTATATGATCCACTTGGATTAGATGTAGACATCTCATTAAACAGTGCCGGCGATCATAAAGAAAGATCAGGAAAAGAAGAACATTTATATAATCCAGCAACGATTCATAAATTACAACAAGCAACACGTTTAGGTGATTATCAATTATTTAAAGAATATTCAAAAATGATTGATGAAGAAGGAGCACATTTAAACTTAAGAGGTTTAATGCAATTTAAAAAGACAAAATCAATTCCAATTGAAGAAGTTGAACCTGTGGAATCAATTGTTAGAAGATTTAAAACAGGTGCGATGTCTTATGGATCAATTTCAAAAGAAGCACATGAAACAATGGCGATTGCTATGAATAGATTACATGGTAAATCAAACAGTGGAGAAGGTGGAGAAGATCCAGAAAGATTTGAAACACTTCCTAATGGTGATAGTAAATGTTCAGCTATTAAACAAGTTGCCTCAGGACGTTTTGGAGTAACAAGTGAATACTTATGTAGTGCCAATGAAATTCAAATTAAAATGGCACAAGGAGCAAAACCAGGTGAAGGTGGACACTTACCAGGTGGTAAAGTTTATCCATGGGTTGCCAAAACAAGACACTCTACACCAGGTGTAAGTTTAATTTCACCACCACCACATCATGATATCTACTCGATTGAAGATTTAGCGCAATTAATCTATGATTTAAAAAATGCGAATAAAGATGCACGTATTTCTGTTAAATTAGTTTCAGAAGCAGGTGTTGGTACTGTTGCTGCCGGTGTTGCTAAAGCAGGTGCTGGTGTTATCCTTATTTCAGGATATGATGGAGGAACAGGGGCTGCTCCTAAAAACTCAGTTTATAATGCAGGTCTTCCATGGGAATTAGGTTTAGCAGAAGCTCATCAAACATTGATCATGAATGATTTAAGAAGCCGTGTTGTTATTGAAACAGATGGTAAACTCATGACAGGTAGAGATCTCGCCATTGCTACTTTACTTGGAGCAGAAGAATTTGGTTTTGCGACAGCACCACTTGTAACAATGGGCTGCGTTATGATGAGAGTATGTAACTTAGATACATGTCCAGTAGGGGTTGCTACACAAAATCCTATTTTAAGAAAACGTTTTAAAGGTAAACCTGAATATGTTGAAAACTTTATGCGTTTCATTGCTCAAGAATTAAGAGAATATATGGCTCAGCTTGGATTCAAAACAGTTGATGAAATGGTTGGTCGTAGTGATTTATTAGAACCTAAGGATGATGTTGAAAATATTGATTTATCAAAAATCTTAAATAATCCATTTACATCTAATAAACATAGTCGTCATGAAAAAAATAATGAATATGATTTCAAATTAAATGAAGTCAAAGATACAACAGTTCTTTATAAACAATTTAAAGAAGCTTTAGATAAACATCAAGGTAAAGAAATTGATGTCCATGTTACAAATATCGATCGTTCATTTGGAACACTCTTTGGATCAGAAATTACGAAGAAATATGGAACATCATTAGAAGAAGATACTTTCAAAGTTAACTGCTATGGAGCAGGTGGTCAATCATTTGGTGCTTTCATTCCTCAAGGTTTAACATTACATCTTTATGGAGATAGTAATGACTACTTTGGAAAAGGCTTATCAGGTGGTAAATTAATTGTGGTACCACCAAAAGATTCAACAATTAAACCAGAAGATAATATTATCATTGGTAACGTTGCTTTATATGGAGCAACATCTGGTGAAGTTTATATCAATGGAGTTGCTGGTGAAAGATTTGCCGTACGTAACTCAGGAGCACATGCCGTTGTTGAAGGTATTGGAGATCATGGTCTTGAATATATGACAGGTGGTATGGTTGTTGTTTTAGGAAAAACAGGGCGTAACTTTGCTGCTGGTATGTCTGGAGGTATTGCATATGTTTATGATCCAGATAATACATTCTATGAACATGTCAATAAAGAACTCGTAGAATATAAAAATGTGAAATCACGTTATGATGAAGATCAATTAAAAGAAATGATTCAAAAACATTATCAATATACAAATTCAAATGTTGCGAAAAAGATTTTAGATGACTTTGGAAATGAAGTTGCACACTTCAAAAAAGTTGTTCCTCATGATTATAAACGTATGATGTCACTTATTAGTTCATTTGAACAACAAGGACTTACAAATGAACAAGCAAAAGTAGAAGCATTCAATGCTTTTAAGAAAGGAATGTAGATTATGGGAAAGCCAACAGGATTTTTAGAAATAGAAAGACAAGTATCAACAGAAGTTGAACCATTAAAACGTATTAAGAACTTTAATGAATTTCATAAACCATTATCTCGTGATGAACAATCATGCCAAGGAGCTCGCTGCATGGATTGTGGAGTTCCTTTCTGTCAAAATGGAAAAATGATTCAAGGAATGGTATCAGGTTGTCCACTAAACAACTTGATACCTGAATGGAATGATTTAATTTTCCATAAAAATTATAAAGCCGCTTTAAAAAGACTTTTAAAAACAAATAATTTTCCAGAATTCACATCAAGAGTATGTCCTGCTTTATGTGAAGCAGCATGTACTTGTGGATTAAATGGAAATCCCGTTACCGTAAGAGAAAATGAAAATGCAATTATTGAAACAGCTTATGCTTCCAATTGGATGCAACCCCATCCACCTAAACATCGTATTGATAAAAAAATAGCAATTATTGGGTCAGGCCCTTCAGGACTTGCAGCAGCCGATCAATTAAATAAAAGAGGTTATCAAGTAACAGTCTTTGAAAGAGAAGATCGTTTAGGAGGGATATTAATGTATGGTATTCCTAACATGAAACTTGAAAAACATATTATTGATCGTCGTATTGGATTAATGGAAGAAGAAGGTGTTGTTTTTAAAACAAATGCCGGTATTGAAAATAAAAAACAAGTTCAACAATTATATAAAGAATTTGATCGTGTTATTCTTGCTTGTGGTAGTAAAAAAGCTAGAGATATTAAAGCACCAGGGAGAGATGCTAAAGGTATTTACTTTGCTGTTGATTATTTAACTGGAATTACTAAATCATTACTTAATAGTCAATTAGAAGATCAAACTTTTGTTGAAACAAAAGGTAAAAATGTACTTGTTATTGGTGGTGGAGATACTGGTAATGATTGTGTTGGTTCAGCTATTCGTTTAGGATGTAAAGCAGTTATTCAATTAGAAATGATGCCAGAACCACCTCATGAACGTTTGGATTCAAATCCATGGCCTGAATGGCCACGTGTGAAAAAGACAGATTATGGACAAAATGAATCTATTGCTGTCTTTGGACATGATCCTCGTCTTTATCAAACAACTGTTAAAGAGTTTATTAAAGATGATAAAGGAAATGTAAAACAAGTCGTTATTGTCTCACTTGAATCAAAACAAGTAGAAGGTCGCATGCAAATGGTTCCTGTTAAAGGAAGCGAAAAAACATTAGATGCAGATATTGTTTTAATTGCTGCAGGATTTGTAGGCTGCGAAGATTATGTTGCTAAAGCTTTTGATGTAAAACTTACACCAAGAGGAAATGTGGCAGATGAAAATTACCAAACAAATCAAAAACAATTGTATGTTGCTGGTGATATGCGTAGAGGTCAATCTTTAGTTGTTTGGGCAATTAGAGAAGGACGTGAAGTGGCACGTGCAGTTGATGAAGATTTAATGGGGTATTCTAATTTATAGGATATCAAAATATACTCACAATCATTGATAGAAAACCTTGGGATATTCTCGAGGGCTAAAAGTTAGAGAATATTCTCTGGCTTTTTTTGTAAATATTATTTACAATGATTACTTTTATAAGCTGATTTTTGTAAATGTTGGTTTAAATGATAAGAGAATATTTTATAGATTTATAACCTTATGGTATAATGATAAAAAAGAAGACGGAGGTAGTATATGGCTTTACAAAAAGACTTTTTATGGGGTGGAGCGTTAGCTGCTCATCAATTTGAAGGAGGAGTATTAAATACTTCTAAAGGATATTCTGTAGCGGATGTTATGACAGCAGGAGCACATGGTGTACCTAGAGAAATCACTGATGGTGTAGTAGAAGGTAAATATTATCCTAATCATGTAGGAATTGATTTTTATGGACATTATAAAGAAGATATCGCTATGTTTGCGGATATGGGATTTAAATGTTTTAGAACATCAATTGCATGGACAAGAATTTTCCCATTAGGGGATGAAGAAGAACCTAATGAAGAAGGATTACAATTCTATGATGATGTTTTTGATGAATTATTAAAATATGGTATTGAACCTGTTATTACATTATCACATTTTGAAATGCCTTATCATTTAGCTAAAGAATACGGTGGATTTATGAACCGTAAAACAATTGATTTCTTTGTTAAATTTGCAGAAGTATGTTTCAAAAGATATAAAAACAAAGTTAAATATTGGATGACTTTCAATGAAATCAATAACCAAATGAACTTTATTAACGACATTTATGGTTGGACAAACAGTGGAGCTCATTTTGGAAACTATGATAATCCAGAAGAAGCAATGTATATCTGTGGACATCATACATTAGTAGCATCTGCTAAAGCAGTAAAAATTGGTAAAGAAATCAATCCTGATTTCAAAATTGGAAATATGATTGCAATGGTTCCAATTTATCCATTTAGTTGTCGTCCAGCTGATCAAGTATTAGCACAACAACAAATGCATAATCGTTTCTTCTTCTGCGATGTACAATGCCGTGGACATTATCCTGCTTATGCTTTAAAAATGTTTGAAAGAAAAGGATTCAATATTGATATCACTGAAGAAGATAAAAAAGCATTAGCTGAAGGTACTGTTGATTATATTGGCTTTAGTTATTATATGACAAATGTTGTAGATTCAACAGTCACAAAAGATGTTTCAAAATCAACAGATGGTTCAAGTGAACATTCAGTTAAAAACCCATATATTAAAGAATCAGATTGGGGATGGGCTATTGATCCAGAAGGATTAAGATATGCATTAAATATGTTCTATGAAAGATATGAAAAACCATTATTTATTGTAGAAAATGGTTTTGGAGCAATTGATGTTAAAGAAGAAGATGGTTCTTGTCATGATCCATATCGTATTGATTACTTAAGAGCTCATATCGAAGAAATGAAAAAAGCTGTTGAAGAAGATGGTGTTGATTTAATGGGATATACTCCTTGGGGATGTATTGACTGTGTTTCATTTACAACAGGTGAAATGAAAAAACGTTACGGATTTATCTATGTAGATAGAGATAATGAAGGTAATGGTACACTTGAAAGAAGCAAAAAAGATTCTTATGATTGGTATAAGAAAGTTATTGCTTCTAACGGTGAAGAACTAGATTAAAAGGGCTAATTACAAGCCCTTTTAATCTAGTGAGATATGTCTTTTTACTTTTTCTTCAGGATGAATATTATCTCTTCGTTTACCTGTCATATCGAGCACTTTAACACGAAAAACTTCTGTTACTTTTGCGACTTTTTCATTGAATTTAAAATCTTCTTCATGATAATGTCTCATTAAGATTTTTAACGCATTAATCTTATTTTCATCTTCAACAAATTCTACAATACCATGTCCAATGACACTTTCATAACCCATTGTGCACGACATTCTTTCATCATATAAAATGATATTATGTTCGCAATCCATTTCAAAAGTCACTTTATTATTTTTTCTTATTAAATCAAGTTTTGTTCCTACTTTGGCACTATGAAAATATAGATAAAGTTGTCCTTCTTCTACATTTGTTCCAAAGTTTAAAGGAACGATATAAGGAAATTCATCATCAAATAGTGCTAAACGACAAGTATCACACTTTGCAATAATTTTCATCATTTCATCAAAATCAGTAATTTCTCTATCTTTTCTTCTCATACTCTTTTCTCCTAGTCAATAAGATTAAAATGTTTTAATCCTTTTAAAATTCCTTCTTTTTCAACATCATCACAAATATAACATGCATGTTGTTTTACTTCATCACTGCCATTTTCCATCACAATAGGATAACCTACGACATCTAACATTTCAATATCATTATGTCCATCACCAAAAGCCATTAATTCTTCTTTTTGATAACCAAAATGTTTTGAAACTGCTTGAATAGCCGCTGCTTTTCCTCCAGTTTTGGGAACAATATCATAGGCATAGTCATGCCATTTTGTGACTTTGATATTTTTGGTGTTTTTTATAATTTCTTTTATTCCTTTTTCATCTACATAAGGATCTACTTGGTAAATGTTGTCTATATTGATTTGATTACTTATTGGTGGAATCATTGTTGAAATAGACGCTTGAGCATCTATGACTCTTTGATTTACATGAGTAATATACATTTGATTACTTTCAATAAATAAACAAGGATAATTGTTTTCTTTTACAATCTTTATAATTTCTTTTAAATCCTCTTGAGGTATTTTATTATCATAAATAATTTGTGAACCTATTATACAATAGCCACCATTTAATAAAAGATAGCCATCAAATTCAAACTGTTCAACAAGTTTTAATTCTTCTAGCTCTAACATATGTCTTCCACTGGCTATAAACAATTGAATTCCTTTTTTCCTTACTTGTTTTAATCCTTCAATCACTTCTTTTTTTATAGAAGGTCTTTTCCCTGAAATCAATGTTCCATCAATATCTAAAAATATCGCTTTAATCATTTTCATCACCTATCTTCAATCATAAAGATTTAAAATAAACTAAGCAATAGAATTTATAAAAAAGATATATTGTTGCAAAAAAAAATAAAGAATTTCTCTTTTCTATGTACTAATGTAACTTATCTCTCTTTAATATTATCAAATTTTGTTTTCTTAAAATAAATAAAGATCATTACTAAAGAAATCATTGTAGATAATGGGGCTGCAATTCCCATATGGAATAGTGTTACGTTTGGTATTTTAGAAAATAATAAAGTTAAAGGAATTCTTCCTATAAAAGTCGCTACTAAACTATGTACCATCGTAAAGACAGTTTTTTCATAACCATTTAAATAGCCATTGATACAAAAGAGAAAACTTGTAAGTAAACAATCAATAGAATACGTTTTTAAATACAAGGCACCATTTTTAATAACATCTTGATTATTGGTAAAAATACGCGTAAGTATTGTTCCATCGATTTCACAAATCGTTGTTACAATGATTGCAAAAGCAAGAGAAATCATGATTGCATATTTTAATGTTTGTTTTGCACGTTTATATTGTTTAGCTCCTACATTTAAAGCAATAAGAGAAGCTAAAGCACTTCCTAAGGCAATCGCTGGTAACATTAAAAATCCCATTAATTTTTCAACAACACCTAAAGAAGCTGAAGCTATTAATCCCATTTGATTAACAATAATCGTAATAATTAAAAATGAAATATTAACAAGTACACTTTGTAATCCTAAAGGAAAACCTATTTGCATAATCTTTTGAATATATTTTGAAAAACAAATATCTTCTTTATAAAACGAATACCCTATTCCCTTTTTACATAAATAAACTAAGGCAAAGAGAAAAGAAAATCCCTGGGCTGATACTGTCGCAATGGCTGCCCCTTTAGCTCCCATATGAAAATATCCAACTAAAACAAAATCAACAACAATATTAATCATACATGCAATAAAAACAAATAATAAAGGCGTTTTACTATCCCCTAAACCTCTTAATATGCTACTTACCACATTGTATCCTACAATAAAGATAATCCCCGCTGAACAGATACTTAAATAGCTTTTAGTAGCTTCGATAGCTTCTTTGGGTGTATTCATTAAAAGTGTAATTTCATTATTAAAATACAACATCACAAAAGTTAAAACTAAAGCAATGATTAAAAATAAAACAATAGCCCCTCCAATGGTCTTTGATAAATCACGATAAGATTTACTTCCTAGGTATTGTCCTAATAAAACCGTAACTCCTGTAGTCAATCCTAAAACAAGGTTTGTTATTAAAGACATGGTTTGAATTCCTATCGAAACCCCAGAAACATCAAAGGTATGTCCAAATTGTCCTACAACAAATAAATCTGCCGACCCATAGAATACTTGTAATAAGTTTGAAAACATATAAGGTAAAGCAAATATCATTAATGCTTTAAAAGTCCTTGTTCCATAATTTCCTCCTAAAAAAAACTGGATAAGGTCTAAACCTTATCCAGCATTGTCTTCAATACCCTCTGGTGCTTCTATCTTATCATTTGTATCTTTATTGTCAAGTAATTGAAAAGCTTTTACAACATCTTGATAACGAGAAATAATATAATCATAGCTTTCTTTTTGATGTGGTAAAGTACATCCACTACAATCTTTTATATCCCCTATCATTTTATAATTGCCTTTACAATCTTTTAAAATATACAATGGACAATAACAAAACAAACAATTAATTTCATCTAATTGATGACAAGGATAATACTCACATTGTTTATGACTAAAGAATTTATAATGATCTGACATAGACTTTATACTCTGTATTTTGAATAATAACTTGATCATTTAAATCATAAACAACTTGTGACATCACATATTCACCACCATTAATATAGATTTCAAAAACATGATGATCATAATAAAGTTCAATATCATAATGCCCTTGTAACTTAGGTGAAACAACATCATTACATACTTTATTTTCTTGAATAGATACTTCTTCTCTATTTAAATGGAGACAATCATTTTGAATATCAATTTTAAAACCACCAAGATTTAAAGAACTATCCTTATTAAGTGTTGTCTTTAATTGGAATGGTTGATCAAATGAAATTTCTTGAATTTCTTGATTAAATGAGTTTTTTATTTTAGGATACAATTCTTGAATAATCTTACCCTCTTTTTCTTTTAAAACTCTTGGCATAATAAACATTCCAATCCATTCTTCCCCTTGAACGGGTTTTCTCATTCTAAGCCATCCTAGTAATAATCTTCCATTATCTTTAGATAAAAATGTTTGTGGGGCATAGAAATCTAAACCATGATCTAAATAAGGCCAATCACCATGCTCTTTAATAGTAAGTGTATCTTCATCAAAATCAATCGGCATATAACGCGCATTACTATTTGGTTTTGGTGGTTGATCCGTATTTTCTGGTGAGAAAATCATAAAGAATTGATCATTGATTTTAAAGACATCTGGACATTCCCACATATTTCCAATAGTTGGTTCTTGATAGCTGTTTTTATATTCAAAATGAATTCCATCTTCACTTTCATAGAAAAGTGCTTTTCCACAGTAGTCATTTTCATAAGCTACTTTACTCCCAATAACCATGGCATATTTTCCATCTTGTTTTTTCCATACTTTAGGATCTCTGGTATGACGATAATCTCCAATAAATCCTTCTTGAATCATGGGAATGATTTGTTTTTTATTTTTAACATTATCAAAATGAATCCCATCACTACTTACAACGAGTGCTTGTGAGGCTCTTAAATCATCATCACTATATTGATTGTGTACATTACTTGGATTTTCTTTAGCGTATTTAATAGCTGTGTAATAAAGATAAAGTTGGCCATCGATTTCAATTGCTGATCCTGAAAAACATCCATTTCTATCAAAATCTTTAGATGGATATAAAGCAATTGGAAGATGTTCAAAATTGACAAAATCTTTTGTAATAGCGTGTCCCCAATGCATTGTTCCCCATTTATTATCATATGGGAAATGTTGATAAAAGATATGATAGTTTCCTTTATAATAAATAAGTCCATTTGGATCATTGATCCAATGATAAGGTGCTGTAAAATGTAATTTTGGTTTCATAGTCTTCCTCCTTGTTTTAACGTCTTTATTATACAAAAAAAACAATGCTTACGCATTGTTTAATAGTTACCTTTTAAGATTTCTTTTATTTTTAAAATAACACCATCATTTTCATTACTATCAATCACTTGATAAGCAACCTCTTTAACAGGTGGCATGGCATTAGCCATCGCATAACCATATTTTACAGTTTGTAACATTTCATAATCATTCATTTGATCGCCAAAGGCTCCTGATTCTTCTGGTTTAATCTTTAAGATTTCTAAAAGATGTGTTAAAGTTGTTCCTTTATTCACATCTTTATAAAAGATATCAAACCAAACATTACCTGTTGGTACTAATTTTAAATGTGGTTTTAGTTGTTTTTGAATCTTTTCAATTCTTTGTTCCATTTGATCATCAAAGCTTGCGATAGAGAATTTTAAGATATCATCTTCAATATCATCATAGCTTTCTACAAATTGAACATTTTTCATAAACAATGAAATAAAATCTTTTTTATCTGCAAAGCTTTTAGAAATATAAGCATGCTTGTCTCCTGAAACGACTAGCATACATTCTTGATCTTCTTTTAAAATATCTAGAACTTCTTGAGCATCTTGTTTTTCTAAAGCTTTTTTATAAAGTGTTTTTCCTTGATAAACAATCTTTGTACCATTTTCACAAAGATAATAAAGATCATTTTTTATTTCTTCATCAAATTTACAAGCAAGGGCTTCATATTGATTGCCTGAAGCAATTACAAATTGAATTCCTTGTTTTAACATTTGTTTATATAAATCATTAAATTCATCATTGTAGGATTTATCATCTCTTAGAAATGTTCCATCCATATCTGTTGCAAGTAATTTCATTTTAAAACCTCTATTTATACATTTTTCTTTTAATTCGCGTTATTTCTTATATTGGTCTCTTAATCCGTCAAGTTTTTTACTTCCAATTCGTGCATGAAATTGTGGATCTTTTGGAATATCTGGATTAATTCCCAAATCTTGTGGTGCTAAACAAGCTAAAACTTGCATTGGAATAATGTATTCCCAAGGAGAAAATAATGGATCTTCAACAAATTCAACAATGCAATCATTTTTATTTTGGTTTTCAATCTCTTCTGGTGATGCAATCAAATAATTATGAGGTGTCCATTCTTTTAATATTTCTATAAGTTTCAAAGTACGTGGTTTATAATCACCTTTAGAAGCAAGATAAAAGATATGTGCACTTTCTGTAATAGAATTGTAAATTCCATGGAAAAATTCTTCAATATCATATCCTGTTACACCTTGGCGCACAGTTTCTAAAACTTTTAAAGCACCTTCTAAAACATCTGCATAATTACCATCATATCCTACAACGATAATTCTTTTTGCCGGTAAGAACTCATCTTTGATTCTTCCATACCATTTTGTAGCTGCATCTACAACTAATGGCATATTATGAATTACATTAAACATTCTTTCTTTATAGAGTTTGAATTTTTCTTCTTTTAAAATTCCTTTAATAATAGCAAGTTCACTTAGCATCATCATCAACGTTACGGTTGTTCCAGCATATCCTTTAGTTTTTGCACCGCATTTTTCATTTCCAACTTCAATTCTTGTTTGAGTTTGTGCATGTTCAAAAATCAAAGCAGTAGGATTTTCTGAAACAGATGCTGTCATCAAGCCTCGTTTTGAAGCTGCATCTAATCCCTCAACTGTCGATAAACTTTGTCCACCTTGTGACATACCAATGACTAATGTATTTTTATTAAATACTTTTTCACTTCTAGAAAATTGTGTAGGATACATACAAAAAACTTTTATATTTAAGATTTCTTCTAAATAATTTTTTGCAGATAATCCAGCATGATATGATGTTCCAGAACCAATCACATAGATTTGATCAATCTTTTTATCCTTATATTCATTTACAAATTCTTGAACTATTTCTTTTCTATTATTAATAATATATGTTAGAACATCCGGTGTTTCACATATATAATCATACATATTTGTTTTCATTATAAAATACCAAAGAAAGATAATACAATACCAAGGATTAAGATTCCCCATAATAATGTAGTACTTTTCATTCCTTTTTCTAATAATGCATAAATAATAAATGTAAATCCTAATGGTAAGAAACCTTTAATAATACCATCAAAAATATCTTGTAAAACAATTTTTGTTCCATTTAGTTTAAATACAAATGGTGTTGTAATTGTAACCATGGAAGCACACATAGATCCAACTACAATAAGACCAAGTATTTTAGCAACTTCAGTTAATACTGCAACCATACCACCTTCATTCATACTTGCTAAAAATCCAACTCCACTTTTATAACCAATTTTCAACCCAAAATAACGAACAATCAAATGTGGAACATTATAAATCAATAAGAATAAGATAGCTCCTAAAATGCTTCCTTTAGCAGCTAGACTTGTCCCAATACCTGCACCAATAATTCTAAATGTTCCCCAGAAAAAAGAATCACCAATTCCAGCAAGCGGACCCATCAAAGCAGCTTTTACAGCATTAATTGATTCCTCATCAACTTCTTCGCCTTTATCTTTAGCTTTTTTAAATTTTTCTTCCATGGCAATTGCCGCACCAGCAATAAAACTGACAACTGCAGGAGTCGTATTAAAAATAGCTAAATGTCTTTTTAAAGCATCTGAAATATCTTTTTTATTCTTATATAACTTTTTTAATGCTGGAATCATCATGTAAGCAAAACCAACATTTTGCATACGTTCAAAACAAAAACATGCTTGCAAAGGAAATGTTCGCCAAAATGTTTTTCTATATACATCTGGTGTCATAACCGTATCTTGAGTTTCGAGTTCTTTATTTTCCATTATAATTCTCCTCCTAAATCATCAGAGATCATATCAACAGAATTGTTATGATTCTTATTAGAGATTGTATATTGATAAATTGTATAAGCTATTGCAGTTCCAACAACAGCTGCTCCCACTGTATTAACAGAGAATAATGCTGTCATCGCCCATCCAATAAAGAAAAATGCCGCATTTTTCTTATCAAATAATAATTGCATTAAAATTGCAATACCTAAAGCTGGTAACATACCACTTGCTGCATTTAACCCATCTGTGACAAATTGAGGAATCATTTTAACAAATGCACCAATAACTGAAGATCCTAAAAATGCGCCTAAAAATACTAATAAGAAATAACTTACAAAAAATAAAATTGCGCCTCCCCATAAAGCTTTATCAATTCCAGAAAAATCCGCATTTTCAGCAGCTTTATCTGCCATATGTACAAAATAACCATTAGCAGTTCTTACAAAAATACCCACCAATTGTCCTAATGTAGCAATCGGTAAAGCTAAAGCAACCGCTGCTGAGACATCTAACTTAGATACAATTGCAAATGCTGTTGCCAAAATTGCACCAGAAACTGTATCAGGTGGTGTAGCAGAACCAATTCCAACAATTCCCATCATAATTAATTCTAACGAACCGCCAACAATAATCCCTGTTTTAAAATCACCTAAAATCAAACCTACAATTGGACCTAATACTAATGGACGATCTAACATCCACATACCGCCAATTCTACTATCCCATATTCCAATACCACCTAACAAACCAAGTAGTAAAGCATGAACTATACTCATTATTATTCCCCTTTCTATTTATTAAATTTATCTTTAATTTCTTCTGTACTTAATTTTTGGGAAGTAGGAACAGATTGCATAAAAACATGATATCCTTCTTTTTCAAGTTCATCCATAACATGAATATCATTTTTACTCATATATGAATTCATATCTATTTGTTTTTTACCCTCTCCATTTCTAAGTCCACCTAATAAAATATCTTTAATTGCTCCATTAGTTTGTTCACACACAAATTTTGCATCATTCAAATCTTTAGTAATGACCATAATTTTACGCATTGCATGTTTTGGATTATTAATAACATTAACCGCTCCTTGTAAAGATTTCATTGAAAGTGTTACTCCTGATGGTGTAGCTAATCTAAATGCAACTTGCATATCTTTATCAGTAATTAAATGATTATTAGCTACTAAAATAACATCCACCTTATAATGGCGTGTCCAAGATACAGCAACTTGTCCATGTAATAACCTATCATCTACTCTTAATACTTCTATCATTTTTTATCCCCCTTTTATAAATCATCATCGTCTGATAATTCATCATTACAACTTATAACATCATTAACTAAATAGATTCCCTTTTGTGATTCTTCAATCGCATCTCTAATTTTATTTTTATTATCTTCATCATCTTGTGAAAGTGATAAAAAAGATAAACTCATTACTAATCCTAAATTCATGCCAGTTACAACATAAAGCAACTTGTTATCTGAAATTCTTTGAATAGCTGTTTGTGTTGTACTTCCTCCAGGAATATCAGTAACAACAATAACTGGTTGATTATCATCAAACGATTGAATCATTACATCTAAGTTATTTTTAATTTCTTGAATATTTTGATCCAATAAAATATTTAAAACTTTAAAATGATTTTCTCCAATAATAAGTTTACAAGAATCTGCTAATCCTGTTGCCAGTTGTCCATGCGAAAACAAAATAATGTTTGCCATTTAATTCACCTATCCTTCTTTTAAATAACTATTCATTTTAAAATGAAATTGTGGATCACTTGGTATATTACAATCAATCCCTAAATCTAATGAAAGTTTTCTAGCTAGTACTTGCATTGGAACAATGTATTGCAATACAGCAAATTCTTGATCATCTGTAAACGGAAAAACTAAATCCTTTGAATTATTTGTGTTTTCATGTGTAATCAAGAAATTGTGACTATGTCTTTCTTCTTCAAAATATCTTTTCAATCTTAGAATACGATCATAATATTGACCCTTTGAGCATACATATAACATATAAGTATCTTCATCAATGCAATGATAAATACCATGCATAAACTCTTCTAACTCAAAACCTTGAACACTATATCGCACTGCTTCACAAATTTTTAATGTTCCTTCCATCATATCCGCTAAACAATTATCATAACCAATGACATATAAACGACGGCATTTCATTAAATCATTTCTATTTTGTAAATACCATTTTGACGTAGCTTCAGCAATATCTGGAATTGCATCCGCACTTGCTTGCATTCTTCTTAAATAATCATCAAATTCATCTTGTGTGATTTTTTCTTGCCTTAACGCAACCTTTAAAGCAAAAATCATAAATGTTACAATTGATCCAATATACCCTTTTGTTTTTGGGCCTGCTTTTTCTTCCCCGATATCAACATATAGTTTTACATCACCATGATGTTCAACCGGTCTTCCTTTTTCAGCAGTCATCGCAATTGTTCCAAAACCATTTGCCTTTGCTTTATCCAACCCCGCAATTGTTGATGCCGACATTCCCGCATGTGAAAGTCCCATAACTAAAGTATTTTTGTTGAAAATTCTTTCATCTTTAAATACAATAGGATATGAAGCAAATACTTTCATTTGTAATACTTTTTCCATTAAATTTTTTGCAGCTAATGCAGCATGATAAGATGTACCAGATCCTATCACATAAATTTGTTCATAGTTGCCATTAAAAAAGTATTCAATAGCATCATGAAAGATTTCTTCATGGTTAGAAATAATATTTCTAACCGCTTTTTTTGATTCTAATATGTATTGATACATATCTCCGTAATCTCTTTTCATTCCGTTTCTCCTTTCTTATTTGTATATACATTTTATTATACATATATACATATGTCAATGCTTTTTATTAAATTAATAATTATTTATCATAGAAGCTACTTTTTATTGTTATTTTCATTCAAAAAGCGCTTACAAATTTTATCATTAATATTTACTTTTCACTAATAAATAGTGACTCTCAGATAAAAAAGTACAATACATTAAACAGATAATTTTATCTAAAAAAATAATCATTTAGTATTGTTATTGAGGATAAGTTTCATTGAAAAGGAAAAGAATATAAATAAAAGAAAATTAGTTTTAGAAGCATTACTTGCATTATCCTTAACTACACTTTTATCTACAGTTGTTTATGCAGAAAAAACACATCAACCAGAAGGAAATACTGTAATTTCAGAGAAAGATAAGCCTTCTATTACTTTAGCTATGGATAAATGGACTGGAGAAAATGATATTGTTTTAAATGTTCAATCAAAAAAGAACACAACAATTAAATTATCGGAAATGTATGTTTGGGATGATTCAGCATCTTTAGGTGGAATTTATGTAGAACCCAAAATCGATCTTGACGAAAACGGAAACGGTACAATTACTTTCAAAAATGATGATTTAAAAAATGTAAAAACATTAATCGGTTCTAATGATCCACTCGATTGGACAAAAATCAAACAAATTGAAATGTATTTTGTTTTTTGTCTAGATGAAACAGAAATCTATGACTCTAAGTCTGCATATATTCCTGTAGAGATTTCAAAAACACCAGCTCCAGTAGAAACAGAAAAGCCAAAAACAACTGAAACAGTAAAAAAAGAAACAAAAGCCACTACTAAAAACACACAATCCAAGGCTGTAAAAACAGGTGATAATACAAATATTACCCTTTATACTTCACTACTTATTATAAGTGTTATTGTTGTTGCAGGAACAATTGTTTTACGAAAAAAGAAAAGTTAATTTAATCAAAAGAATCCTATAAACAATAAATCCAGAAGTCATTCTTCTGGATTTACTTCTATTAATTTTATTTTTCATCAAGCACTTTTTCATGATAAAGTGCTTTTAAAATACCCTCTTGATCAAAATTATCCGTAATATAAGTTGCCTTTTCTTTTAAAACATCAACAGCATTACCCATCGCAATGCCATGTCCTACTTCTCTAAACATCGCTTGATCATTATAACCATCGCCAAAAGCATAAGCATTATCCTTATCAATATGGAAATAATCTAATAGATAGGCAATCGCACTGCCTTTATCAAATTCAATTGTTGAACAATCACAAGAACCCATTCCGCCATGATCATTAATAATTAAATCTTCTTTAAAGATTTCAACCATTGTTTGATAATGTTCTTGACTTTGATAAAACATATCAAATGTATAAAAATCTCCTTCTAAAGAATCAACAAGATGTTCAATACCATATTCCTTTTCTAAATCAACTTCTTGTTTTTGATTTAAATGATATTTTAAAGCTTTCTCATCGCTAACAAACATCGCCCCTAGTTTTCCTTGATCAAGCTTATGTACATAATAATCTAATTGTTCCTTCGTAAACGCTCTACTATAAAGCTTCTTTCCTTCATAAAGAATATAGCGTCCATTACAGCTAATAATCCCACTTACAAGATTACCGAATAAACGACTTGCATAAAAAGGTGCTCTTCCCGTACAAATAAAAGTCTTATATCCTTTTTCTTTTAATAAATGCAGTGCTTTTAAATTCGATTCTGTAATAACACCATGTTGTCCTAGTGTCCCGTCAATGTCAAAAAATAATATCTTATCCATATCTATTCTCCTTGAAAATGATACATCATAACACTTCCTGCCACAGCCACATTTAATGATTCAATGGTTGTAATAGGGATATAGGCAATTTGATCACAAATATCAATAATTTCTTTTTCCATCCCATTTCCTTCATTCCCTAAAACATAAGCCATCTTTTCTTGTTTTTGAATTTCATAAATAGGTCTTCCATTTTCTAGAGCACTGCCTACAACACAGACACCTTTTTCTTTTAAAGCAGGAATAATTTCTTTTAAATCTCCATAAAGACAAGAAAGATGAAAGTGTGCTCCTTGCATTGATCGAAGTAATTTATCATTATAAAGATCAACACATTCATTAGATAAAATCACTTGATCTATTCCAAAAGCTAAAGCGGTACGAATAAGCGTTCCAATGTTTCCAGGATCTTGTAAATAATCTAAAATCAAATATCTTTTTCCTTCTTTTAATATTTTATTCTTTTGAATAAAACATCTTGCTATGATGGGTTGAGGTGTTTTCGTAAAAGCAAGCTTTTCCATAATTTCTTTAGATACCACCAAATTTTCTACACCTAAATCAACCGGTTCAGTTGAAATAATCAAATCTGTTTGTTTAGCTTTAATTGCTTCCTCTACTAAATGATTTGTTTCTACTAAATAATAATCTTTTCGATATTTCTTTTGTTTTAATTTTAATAATTCTTTAACCGTTTTATTTTGCATTGACGTAATCATATACCCACATCCTTTAATAATCTTTCTCTTTCTTTATAATCTGGCATTCTTTTTTCTATTTCATGATAGAATGCTTTTGAATGATTTGCTTCAAGAAAATGACAAAGTTCATGAACAATAACATAATCAATTAAAGCATAATCAATATGTGCTAATACTAAATTAAAGCACACTCTATTTTTTTGATAAAAACAAGCACCCCATCTTCTTTTCATTTTCTTAATTTGAATTTCAGGAAAAACATGATGAAAGCTCGTACTTAAATAAAAATCTATTCTTTCTTTTAAATAATTCATCAATTCTTGTTTTAAAAACATTTCAATGGTTGCTTGGATATTTTTTGAATAAACATAGATTTGACGATCATGAATGGCACATTTTTTGATATTCATATCTTTTAAAACAATTTGATATTTTTGATTAAACAAATAAACATAACCATCTTCTTGATAGTTATATTTAGGAACATATCCTTTTATTTGTTCAAGTATTTCTTCTTGATGATTTCTAATCAATTTTTCTATTTCACTTTGAGGAAACAGCGGTGAACAACGAATTACCACTTCTCCTTTTTCTACTCTTAAATAACAATTCTTAATTCTTTTATAATGAATTTTATAAACAATTTCTTGTTGATCTAAAATAATTATTTTAGTTTCTACCATGTATATTTTTCTCCTTTTTGGGTCACTCTTTTTAAGGAGTGATAAAATGGATATTCGACAAGCTATATTTCAAAGACTACATGCTTGTTCAAGTAGTGAACTTAAAGAGATTATTGAAAGTGGTATTGCTTCTAAAGAAGAAACCGTCTTACCAGGGCTTGGTGTTCTTTTTGAAACTTATTATAATTCTTTAAGCTCAAAAGATGAATTACTTGACAGTCTTAGTCATTTATTAAAATAGACTCTTAGAGTCTATTTTTATATATTTGTTTCAATGAACGTAAAATCATAAATCCAAACATCAAATAAGCATCTATATGAAATAATGTTGGCAATTGAACAATTTGTATAATAACAAGTAAAATAGCCATGATTACATACATCATCCATGAGATTGAATAATTATGTTCATGATACATAAATTTTAATGTTTGATAATGATTTTCATCATACCAATCATTAATGATTTTAAACAATTCAAAAAGCAAATAATTAAAAATCCATAAAAGACAAAAATACATTAATGTAAAAATATTATTAAAAAAGATGTATGGTATTGTTGCTGGAAAGGATATTTGATAATAATTCGATAAATCCAAACTAAATGTAAAAAGTGTAATTAAAAAAGTCATAATTCCATTTCTTGCAAGATATAAAACAATAAAATCTTTTTTTAATTTTAAGTATCTTTCTTTATTCATACAAACCACCATTTTCCTTTGAAAAGTTTAATTTGAAAACATAACTTTTTTGACTTTGATCTTTTAATAAAATAATAACAACACTTAATTTTTTCTTTTTTAAAGATCCTTGATTTAAATCATGGTTATATGTTTGATAGATTTTTTGATTAACAATATCTTTTGTTTTTCCTGTTATCTTTTTAAATACAATATAATTTTTATCATTCTTTTCATCTAATTTATTACTTTTTAAATAACGATATTCTAATGAAATATTTGGATATTTCTTCAATAAATCTTCATCTGTAGACGTTAAATACCCAAGCCTCATAAAATCATCACTGATACATGCATTTTCTACTTTAAATGTTTTTGAAGAACATGATAATTTTTCAACTTGTTTTAATTTTAAAGTATGTTGATAAACCGTCTTTTGATTATCATCTTTGATGATTAACTGAACATTTTTAATTTCTTTTATATTTTTTAAATCTTCCTTATTTTCTAAAGAATAACTTCCACCCTCTAAATATTTTAAAGAATAATCAATATGTTGTTTTCTATTTATTTGAATTATGACATCAATATCTTGTCCGTCTACAAGAGAATCGATTTTTCCTAAAACAAGTGTCCCATCTCCACAATGATAATTTGATTGATCTTTATAAAGCTCATAATCCTGTAAAGTAAAGCCTTGATGATTTAATGATAAAAAATAATCATAATACGTTTTTGTATTATATGTATGAAAAGAAAAATTATCATACATTGTTAGTAAAGAAACAAAAACGATTATCAGGCATAAACATGTAATAATTAAATTTGATTTATGTTTTTGATCCATATTTTCTCACCACAACTATTATACACAATAGTTTTGTTTTTACCAAATATGACATAATATGATATGATTTAAAAAAGGAGGATTTCTCATGGAAAAAGAAATATTATTAAAAGAAATAGAAAATACAAATCATTTAAATGATCTTTACCAATTATGGAATGAATTTAAAGGGTATCTTGAAAACCAACCTAGTTTATTGGAACTTGGTCAACTCTTTGGATTTAATTATCATCTTCAAGAAAAATTCAATCAATTAAGTCAACTTTTTATTCAAGAAAAGAAATATCAAGAAAGTATAGAATTTCATCAAGACTTTATTAATTATTTTAAAGATGATAAGTATCTTTGCCCTTTTTATAAAAACTTAGCTTTATCTTATTTTTATCAAGATAATGATCAAGGAATTTCATATTTTCAAGAATTACTTGAACGTTACCCTTATGATTATGAAATTATGGATGCTTATTTTTCGTGTCTTTATAAACAAAATCATCCTCAAGAATTAAAAAATATGATTCAAAAACATTTACCTCTATCTATCGAATATAATATTGAAACAGAAAATATTATTCATCATGTCATTGAGCTTTTTAAAGCAATAAATGAAGAAGAACTTGCTTTACAATATGCTCAAATTGAAAAGCAACAAAATGATTTTGGTAAGAAAAAACCAACAAAAGTCATCAAAGTGAGGCGTAATGATCCTTGTCCATGTGGAAGTGGTAAAAAATATAAAAAATGTTGTGGAAAATAATGAAGAAGTTCTTTCTTATTTTCATACCGATCATTTTGATTCTTACTTACATTTTTTATCAAAATAATCTTTTACCTCATCCAAAATATACAAATGATGATTTTGGTATTCAAACTTATAAAAGCATAAATGATCAAGATCATGATGGTATTGACGATCAAAGTGATATTGTACAAAACGTTAGAAAATATATTGAAACAAAACCTCAATATAAAAGTAAATATTATCAAGGTGGTTATCCAACAGATCATTATGGTGTATGCAGTGATGTTGTCGCATTTGGTTTATTGAATGCTGGTTATGATCTACAAATTCTTGTAGATCAAGATATTAGAGAAAATCCTCAAAGTTATCAAGTTGAACATCCTGATAAAAATATTGATTTTCGGCGAGTAAGAA
>OICS01000235.1_pt1 | contig 22784 bp, 16 predicted proteins | sample 1581341 | NCBI WGS metagenome assembly OICS01 (sample SAMEA3882550, study PRJEB24775) | human gut metagenome | biome: human-associated habitat; feature: intestine environment; material: feces | place: Netherlands | collected 2009/2010
TGATGAACTCTTGCTTGTAAGCCTCCATGCGGGCTCCTCTCGTAATCGCGTACGTACCTTCCAGTTTAGCGCAGGCGAAGCATCGATGCGGGCGCGCTTTGGAGCCACGGCATTCTGTAAAGGCTTTGTCGGGGGCAATGGTTTTCCGAACAATGGGGTTGACATCGCAAACCCCCTCATCAAGAATACGGGCGGATTAAAAAGGGGTACGAGATACCCAAAGCGCGCTGCGCTCGGCCTTTAGGAGGTGTGCCATGGAAGGCAGTCCTAGTCGAAAAACCTGCATGTCGCCCTCGGCACGCCGTGAGGATTCCGCATACGCATAAACGCCACCGGCAGATCGCCAAAACCACCACAAAGGCGCGCTGCACCCTTTGTGGGCTCAAGAGCTTGACGTGAGCGACATCTAGGTTTTTTGAAGCAAATACGACACGTACGCTAACTCCCTTCAACAAGGAGGACCCTATGCTGATGCTCAAAACCGTTACGGTACTCGAAGCCATCTCCAAGCGCCGCCGCACGGCGCGCCCCGCCGCTCATACCGGCCTGTCCAAGAACACCATATTCGCCACCACCCATAGTGCCGAGGACGCCCTCGTACTGCTTGACGCCACGGCAAACGGTCTCACCGCTGAGCACGCCGTCGAGCGCCTGGATGCCGCCGGCCCCAACACCATCGAGGCGCCGACCAAGACGCTCGCCCGCCGCATCGCCGACGCCTTCATCAATCCCTTCGCCGGCATCCTCGCCGCGCTCGCGCTGGTCTCGCTCTACATCGACGTGCTCGCCGTGCCCGAGCCGCAGCGCGACCCCTCCACGGTCATCGTCATCGGCATCATGCTGCTGGTATAGGGCGGTATGAAGTTTATCCAGGAAGCCCGCAGCGGCAATGCGGCAGAGGCCCTCAAGGACCTGGTCTCCAACACTTGCACCGTCCTGCGCGACGGCGAGCGCATCGAGACCCTCTTCGACGAGCTCGTCCCCGGCGATGTGATCCGCCTCTCTGCCGGCGATATGGTGCCGGCAGATGCCCGCGTCATCACCGCGCGCGACCTGTTTGTCATCGAGTCCGCACTCACCGGCGAGAGCGAGGCCGTCGAGAAGACCGCTGCCATCACCGTCGTCGATGGTGCCGACGGCTCCGCGCTGCCGCTCTCTGCCTGCAAGAACATCGTCTTTACCGGCACCTCCGTGCAAAACGGCACCGCCATGGCACTTGTCGTTGCCACCGGCTCGGACACCTACCTGGGCGGCATCGCCAAGATGCTCAACGGGCGCGGCGAGAAGAGCGCGTTTGACCGCGGTGTCTCGAGCGTCTCCATGCTGCTCGTACGCCTCATGCTCGTTATGGCACCGGCCGTCTTTGCCATCAACGCCGCCACCAAGGGCAATGTCATCGACGCGCTGCTGTTCGCCACAAGTGTGGCCGTGGGCATCACGCCGCAGATGCTTCCCGTCATCGTGACCACGAGCCTGTCGCAGGGCGCCAAAGACCTCGCCCGTCGCCAGGTTATCGTCAAGGAGCTGCCGGCGATTCAAAACCTCGGCGCGATGGATGTCCTGTGCTGCGACAAGACCGGCACCCTCACCGAAGACTGCATCGTGCTCGAGCGCTACCTCAACGCCGACGGCAACGAGGACACGCGTGTGCTGCGCCATGCGTTTTTAAACAGCTTCTTCCAGACCGGCCTCAAAAACCTTATCGACCTGGCCGTTATCGACCGCGCCGATGTGACGCCCTCGACCGTCGCACCCAATTCCATGCTGGGCCAGAGCCTGCGCGACCGCCATACCAAGGTCGACGAGGTTCCCTTCGATTTCTCGCGCCGTCGCCTGAGCGTAGTTGTCTCCGACGCCCAAGGCAAAACCCAGATGGTTACCAAGGGAGCTGCCGAGGAAATGCTCGAAAACTGCTCCTTTGTCGAGGTCGATGGCATCGCCCAGCTGCTCACCAACGAGAGCCTCGCCCAGATTCGCAAACAGATCGCCGATCTTAACGCCGAGGGCCTGCGCGTAATTGCCGTGGCGCAGAAAACCAATCCGCGCTGCGTGGGCGAGTTTGGCATCGCCGACGAATGCGACATGGTGCTGATGGGCTTTCTGGCTTTCCTCGATCCGCCCAAGGCGAGTGCCGCGGGCGCCGTCGCCACCCTCGAGGCCAAGGGCGTAGCGGTCAAGGTCCTGACCGGCGACAACGACCGCGTCGCCGCCACCGTCTGCGCGCAGATCGGCATCGATGCGAGCAACGTCTTGCTCGGCTCCGAGATCGATGCGCTCGACGACGCCGAGCTTGCCGAGCGCGCCGAGAAACCCACCTCTTCGCCAAGCTCTCGCCGTTGCAGAAGGCGCGCCTGGTGCGCGTCATGCGCGAGCTACTCGGCCACACCGTGGGCTTTATGGGCGACGGCATCAACGACGCCGCCGCCATGCGTGCGAGCGATTGCGGCATCTCAGTCGATTCGGCCGTCGACATTGCCAAGGAATCCGCCGATATCATCTTGCTTCAGAAGGACCTGGGCGTGCTCGAACGCGGAATCATCGAAGGCCGCCGCACCTACGGCAACCTGCTCAAGTACCTCAAGACCACAGTGAGCTCCAACTTTGGCAACGTGCTGTCCGTGACCGTCGCGAGCCTGTTCTTGCCGTTTTTGCCCATGAGTGCCCTACAGCTGGTGCTGCTGTCGCTCGTCTACGAGATCGTGTGCATCACGCTACCGTGGGACACCGTCGATGACGTCTGGACCGCCCGTCCGCGCTCCTGGGACGCCGCGTCCATCAAGGGCTTTATGCTCGAGCTGGGCCCCGTGAGCTCGCTGTTTGACATCGTGACCTTCGCCGCGCTCTTCTTTGTGGTGTGCCCCGCCACCGTGGGCGCAAGCTGGTCCGAGCTCTCCGGGACGGGCAACGTCGCGGGTATGGCGACCTTTGCCGCGCTCTTCCAGAGTGGCTGGTTTATCGAGTCCATGTGGTCGCAGACGCTCGTGATCCACATGCTGCGCTCCCCGCGCCTGCCGAGCCCACGTGACCACGCCGCGCCGGCACTGTGCGCTCTCACCGTGCTAGGCCTGGCGCTTGTCACCTGGCTGCCGGCAAGCCCCATCGCCGATGCGCTCGGCCTCATGACGCTGCCCACGAGCTTTTTTGGGCTGCTCATTGGCATCGTTACCGCCTATATCGCGCTCACCCAGCTGGCAAAGCGCCGCTACATTGCCCGCCACAGCGAGCTGCTGTGACACCCGAATCGTGGCGCGCGACCCATCAGGCGGTCAAAAAGTCCCGCCTCAAATTAAACCGCCCCCATTTCCTGTGCTAAGGAAATGGGGGCGGTTCACGCCGGCCTTCATCTTTTTCAACAGCCTCGTTTGGCTCGCGCTACACCAGGCGCATGGCCTCCTGGACAGCACCGTAAAGGTTGGCGTCGTTGCCGAGCTCGGCCACCTTTATCTGCGGCACAGGAATGCCGGCAAGGGTCCCTTCGTAACCCGCGAGGGCCAGCGGCATCTGCGCACGCAGGGCATCGATGAGCTCGGGATGGCACGAGATACCGCCTGCGATCACAAAGACCTCGGGGTCGAGCACGGCCTGCAGGTTGATGAGCTGTCCGTCAAAGGCGCGAGCGTAGCGGTCGAGCGCGCGCTGCGCCGCCTTGTCGCCATCCGCGATCCACTCAAAGACGCGGCGGCCGTCCACCGGAGAACCCTCAGGCAGGCCCTTCTCGGCAACGGCAGCATCGCGGAGCGCACGCCAACCGCCCGAACCCGCAAAGGAGTTTTCCATGCTCGCGGCAGTCGTGACATCGTTGCGCAAGAAGCTGAACTCGCCTGCAAAGCAGTGCGCGCCGCGCAGGACCTTGCCGTCGATGACGATACCGCCGCCGATGCCCGTGCCAATAGCGAGCACCACGCCAAAACGCGTCCCGCGCAGGGCGCCAGCCGCATACTCACCGAGAGCACAGCACTTACCGTCGTTATTGACGGCAACCGGCACCCCCAGCGCCTCGCGCATGAGCTTTCCCAGTGGGCAGCCGTCCATAAACGTGAGCGCACCGCCGCGATGGATCGTTCCCGTGACGTCTCCCTCGTAGATACCGCCAGGTGCGCTCACGCCTACGGCGCTCACGCGCTCACGGTACGGCTCGACAAGCCCGATCAGCGCCGAAACCGTCTCCTCAGCCGTGGTAAAGCCCGTCGGCAGGCTCCCGCGCTCGCGGATAGAAAAATCCTCGCCCAGCACAGCCCATTTAACGGCCGTACCGCCCACATCGATTCCAAAGAACTCCTGCATATTCGCCCCTCACACGCCATAGCCCCGGACGCGCATCGCCGCGACCACCACAGGAGCCGCCCCCCCTTATGATGGTCATGCGGCAAATCGCGCCCGGAGCCGATTATCTCTCTGTTTTACGCCTCTACTTTGGTCAGACGAAGCAACATATCGTCGACGTAGGTCTCACCGCGGGTCACATAACCGCCACGCAAACCGCCCTCCCAAAGAACGTCCCCAATTACCACTCATTTAAGTACGTCCCCAATGAGTGCAACGGAATGGCTCCCCCTTGACAGCTTAAAGCTGTCATGCACGAACCATTCCGTCGCAGCCTCATGAAAGGGACTGGGTTGTAAATGTTGGAGAAGAGCCGTTAGCGCCCGGGGGTCAGGATCACCAGCGCGTCGTGCTCAAAGGGATGTTGAGCCACGCGCACGGTGCCGTCACCGTTGTCGCGGACGGGCAGCTTGGCGATGCGCTTGTCCTCCATGTCGAGGACCGTCGCCGTCCAGCCGCGCGCGCCGTCGAGCTTAAACTTGAGCGCTGTGGTACGTGGCAGGTACGTAACGACACGATCGCCAACGCGCGCCACACGAATGGCCTCACGCGCGTCGTCGAGAAGCTCCTGCGCCGGAACCACGTCAAGTGCGTCGTCGCCAGCCGTAGCACCCAGCCCGGCAAGCACATGCTCAATCGCGCCAAAGTCCCAAACGCCCGCAAACTGCAGACACTCCTGCCAGCGGAACGGCATATCGAAGCCCTCGCCCAGCACCGAGCCCTGGCTCTTGCTGGTCTGCCAATTCCAAACACCGTGCGCGCCATAGGTCACACCCGCGCTGGCGCCGGCAAGGATCGACGACCACACGCTCGCGCGGCAATCCTGCGCGGTGAAGCGCCAGTACACATTGCGCGACGCACCCATCTGCTCGTAACAGGGCTCGGAGTTGACCATCGGCTTTTTGGGATAGTTGGCGGTAAAGTCCTGCGGCAGGCGCCAGGCCTCGGGCTGGCCCTCGTAGTTGTGGCCGGGCTGGAACATGTAAAAGTCCAGGCGGTCCAGGTACTGTGACGGAATGGTGCGGTTGCCGCGGTTGATATGCATGGTGCGCAACGCCTCGGGCGCGCGCTTGACGACTTCGTCGAGGGCGTCCTCGTAGTAGGCAATCGCCTCGTCGCTGGTAAAGTCGGTATCGCCCGTCACCACGTAGACGGGGTCAAACTCGCCCAGGTTCTCGACGACGCGGGCAACGTGGGCACGGACCTCCTCGCGCGGCATAACCTCGGCACCGCAATGCTCGGCAATCTTGGCACCCCAGGTACCGGGCACGTAGTTGCACCACATAAGCACGAGTGCCGGACGAATGCCGTGCTCGACAGCAGCGCGGCACATGACAGCAGCGCGGTCCCAGTACGCTTGGTTGGGACGGGACCAATCAAAATGCACGCCGTCCTCGCTGGCATAGGGCCAAATACCCAGATCGGGGCAGCAGCGATCCCACTGCGGCAGCGTGTTGATCTGCAGCACGTTCATGCCCTGCTCGGCGCGGCGGGCCAGATAGTAGTCCCAATCGGCCTCGGCGATGCTCGTAAACGCACTCCAGCACGTATCGGCAAACCAAAAGAACGGCTTGTCCTCGCACAAAAAGCCATCCTGGCGACCGTTGACAGTCAGTTTTCCCAAACTCATCTGCATGTCCTTTCGTTTGATAAAGGAGTTGCGAACCGGCAGATTCTTTCGCGGTAACCTTGGCACAAAAGCCTCCGTCGTTTAGCAAGCCCTTGCGGGCGGGCATCTCCCGTCCCAATCAGTCTACCTTGCAGGAAAGGCCCCGTCGGGCTTGCGCCTGACGGGGCCCTGTCGTGTAGGTAAGGTCGCATGTGACCGAATGGCTTGGCCTTAGGCCTCCATCTCGGCGAGCTCCTCTTTGGAGAAGCCAGTGGCAAAGACGACGGCAGCGGCGATGACAAAGGAGATCGCCATACCGACGATAGCCCAGACGGTGTTCATCTGGCCACCCTGCAGGTAGTTGGTGAAGACCAGGAAGTTGGAGGCACCGCCGGCCAGGTAGTAGGTAACACCCATGAGGCCGGAGAACACAGCGCCGATGGCACCGCCGATAAACATACCGAGCATGGTGCGACGGAAGCGCATGAGGATACCGAAGAGCGCAGGCTCGGTGACGCCGCCGGCGATGGCGGAGATGACGTAACCCAGGGCAAGACCCTTCTCGTCGGGGTTCTTCATCTTGAGGAAGGCACCGAAGGCGCAGCCCCAGACAGCGGCCATAGCGCAGTTGGTAGAAACGAAGACGAAGGGATCGTAGCCGGCGGCGATGATCTGGACCTGAGCGAGCAGGATGACGGGCATGTGCATGCCGCAGACCACGAAGAGCTGCCAGAAGGCGCCGAGGATGGCCATGACGATCAGGATACCGATACCGCCAAGGTCAGCAAGGCCAAAGAGGGCGTTGGCGATGAGGTTGCCGAGCTCGTTGCCGATCGGGGCAAGAACGATGAAGGCGATGGGGATCGTGACAATCATGGTGCAGAACGGCGTGAAGACCGTGGACAGCACGTCAGGCATGACCTTCTTAAAGAACTTCTCGACAAAGTACAGGACGGGCACCGAGAGGATGATCGGCAGGACGGACTGCTGGTAGTTGGCAGCGGCGATCTGGATGCCGTAGACGGAGATGATTCCGCCACCCTCCTGAGTCGCGACACTCACGACGGACGGGGCCATGAGAGCGCCGCCGAGGAGCATGCCCAGAACCGGAGAGGCGCCGAGCTTCTTAGCAGCGGCATAGCCCAGGTAGATGGGGATAAAGGTAAACGTGGCCTCGTACAGGGTGGTATAGAGGAACGTGTAGGTCGGATCGGTATCGGAGAGAACGCCGAGCATGGTGGGACCGAGGACCGCAGCGATGGTGCGGAACAAACCGCCGGCCATGAGCAACGGAATCAGCTGGGTCATGGAGCCCGACAGATAGTCGAGGATGATATTGGGCAGGTTCTTGAGCTCGAACTTCTCCTTAGGAGCGTCGAGGTTCTCGTCGACCGCGGCACCCTGCTTGACGCCGGACATGGCAACGAACTCGGCGAGCACCTTGGGCACGTTCTGGCCGATGATGACCTGGAGCTGGCTGCCGGCGAACTGGCAACCCAGTACACCCTTGACCTTCTTGATCTTCTCCACGTCGGCCTTGCTGTTATCCTTGAGCGTCAGACGCAGGCGCGTCATGCAGTTGGTGGCGACGGCAACATTCTCCGCACCGCCCACGAGCTCGAGGACATCGGTGGCAATCTGTTTGTTATCTACTGCCATGGGACCCCTCCCCATATCATCGTGTGTCTACCCGTTTGGACGTAGGCACGCCTTTGGCCCGGCGGCTATAACCCCTTACGGCTGCCGAGCCCTTGGATACGCTGTCGTAAACAATCTGTTTGCTGAACGTTTACCGCACTTAGTTTACACGCAGCGTTGAATTTGTGGCAGTTTTGCCGTTTGCAGTCCGGTGAACGGTAGGAAATCGGGGGTGAACGTAATTGAATGCCAAGGCATTACATATAGTGTCGTTTATTTATAGATGGCCGTCTACGTGGGATTTTATATAATCTGGCACCCAAATGCCTTGTTGACTTATCAACAAAAGCCCTGCTAGATAGTGGTAAACGAATGTTTAATAGTTCATTGAGCGTTTGATGTGACCGTTTACCGAGTTCATCTGCTTATTCTCTAATTCTGCTTTACACTAAACATGTTTAGATTGTATTGCCGCACACGTTTAGCTCTCGCGGCACAAGGGAGGCAGCTCATGGAACTCAAATCGTGCACCTACGCAACCGTCACCACCTTGGGTGACTTTGGCCCCTGGATCAGCAAGGTCGTTCTCGACCTACCCTGCACCGTGCGCGCCAACGATGTCGATGCGAACGCTTTCCATATATATGTAGAGCGTCACGAGCGCACGGGTGAGGTCCTGATGCGCAAGGAGCACGGCGCCGACCATGCCGCGCCCTCCGTGGGTTACATCGACGTTCTCGCCGCGTATCCGTGTGACGAGAACGGCCGCAAGCTCGCCGTGGGCACCCATGTGGCACTCGAGGTCGCCGAGCAGCGCCTGACCAAAAAGATCGAAGGCGGCGTCATGGGCTCGCGCATGCTCGATGACCAGCTGCACGTCACGCAGCTCGCGGCTCTTCCCGGCAACGACGGCGACGACCCCACCTGCGGCCTGGTCTTCGATACCTGTCGCGGCGACATCTGCCCCGCGCTCAAGGGCTGGAGCAATGCCGTGCAAAAGACTGCCATTGATGGCATCGCGCTCGAGTACGGCTTCTTTGAGCCCAGCTTTAAAGCCGAGGACTCGGCCTGCTTCAATCCCTTCGCGCCCGAGGCCACGGTCGTGCCCCAAAAGGCCCCGCTCGTGGTGTACCTGCACGGCGCCGGTGAAGGCAAGGGTGCCACGCAGGGCGAAGGCGCCACGCGCGCCTATGTCGGCAACCGCGTGACAGCCATTAGCCAGGCGCAAATCCAGCGCTACTTTGGCGGCTTTGCCTGGGTGCTCGTGCCGCAGTCTCCCACGTTTTGGATGGACAACGGCGTCGAGCAGCTCGGTCGCTCCAACCAGAGCATCTACTCCCCCGTGCTCAAGGCGCTCATCGATGAGTTTGTCGCCGAGCATGCCGAGCGTATCGACACCGACCGCATCGTGGTTGCCGGCCTTTCCAACGGCGGCTTTATGACCCTGCGCCTGTGCGCCGACTGCCCCGATTTCTTCGCCGCGGGCCTTCCCTGCTGTGCCCCGTGGTACAACGCCACGGACGAGGACGTAGCCGCGCTCGCCAAGACGCCGCTGTGGTTTACGCACTCCAAGGGCGATGAGCTCGTGTCGCCGCAGCAGACCGTGCTGCCGCTCACGGCACGCCTGCGTGACGCCGGAGCCAACGTGCACCTCACCTACTTTAGCCATGTCGAGGACCTGACCGGCGTGTATCGCGAGGCCGATGGCTCGCCCAAGAAGACGTTCAACCACGGCGTGTGGATCCACCAATTCAACGACCTGTGTTATCAAGACTTCGACGGGGGCAACGTACTCATCGACGACGAGCCGGTGGGCTGCTGGGAGTGGTCGGCCAGAGTTTCGAGGTAGCCATCTCATCGGGGGCCCTGACCTTTAGTTTTGTAAACGTCCTCGCGCCTGAGCCCCGCTTATCCTGCTCCTTCGGAGCATCGGATAAACGGGGCCCGCGCTGCGGAATGTTTACAAAACTAAAGTTCAGGGCCCCTAAGTTAACGTTGTTCGAAACGCTGGACGAACGCTTCCGGCGGGCCGCCGGATTGACGGCGATGGGGGCGTGGGTCCCGTCTTGCCTTGCGCGTAACTGGCTGAATTGATTTTGATTGGAGCTGTTCCTATGTCCCAAGAGCTAACTCGGGTGATTGTTACTACTGATATGGAAGTCGATGATATGAACTCGCTCATTCATTTGGCTCTGTATCTCAATGTGCTTGATGTTCAGGCTGTGGTGTATACGGCTTCGCAGTATCACTTTCTTGGGGATGGGGTTCATACGCTGGGCGAGGTGAATTCGCATTGGCGGACTAAGGGGCGTCGCTCTTACGAGTGGGCTGTTGTGCCTCATGAGCCCGATCCGCTGGCCGGCGAGCTTCGTGAGTATCGTCCGTTTCCCGAGCATTGGATTGAGAGTCTCTGGAGTAATGAATATACCCAGGCTTGGCCGCAGTTGCAGGCGAATGCGGACGCTGCCGGTGAGCCGCCGTATCCCACGCCTGCCCAGATGATCGAGCGCACCTTTGTGGGAAATGTTGCCTTTGAGGGTGATGTGACTGAGGAAACTGAGGGGTCTCGCGTAATTGCGCAGGCGATTTTGGACGACGACCCGCGTACGTTATGGCTGCTCAGCTGGGGCGGCATGAACACCATTGTTCGCGCCCTCATGAGCATTGCCGAGCGTTATCGCGCCACGCCCGAATGGCCCGCTGTGCAGCAGCGGGTCTATCAGAAGGTGCGCGTGATGGGCGTTGCCGATGGCATAGGACAGGACAACTCATGGCTCGACCATGGGCGCGAGCTCTTTCCCGAGCTCATCTTTTGGTGCGTGCCTTATATGTATGGCGGCTATGTCGACGCCAAGATGGCTCAGCCCGATACGCTGCCACTGTTTAAGGCTCCTTGGCCCGAGCAGAATCTCACGCAGGGCAACGGCCCCCTCATGGCGCGCTATATGCTCTATGGCGACGGTAAGGTCTACGAAAACGAACCCGAGCGATTCCAGTTTGGCAAGCATGCCCATCTGGATTGGGGCCTAGAGGGCATGCCCGCGATGCAGTTTGAGCGCGGCGACTTTATGGCCGAAGGCGACAGCATGACCTATATTCCGCTGCTGCCGTTTGGCCTGCGCGGTATCGACGACCGCGGCTTCGACACGCTGCTCGGCCGTATGTTCCTCGACGGTCACCCCGACTCGGACGCGCCCGCCGGTTTTGCCGCCATCGGCACGCCCGCGAGCAGCAACCTCAATCCTTACCTGCGCGCCTATCAGGAAGACTTTGCCGCCCGCGCGCAATGGTGCGCCCATGATCCGGCGTCTTGTTCGCATCCGGCACATGTTGTCGAGGTCACGGCCGACCGCAGCGCGACAGCCAGCGAGCGCGTCGCCCTTGCAGCGACCATCGTCGACTCCGACGGCAAGGGCTTTGATGCACATTGGGATGTCGCCGTGGACCCGTCGAGCTATGTAGGCGCGCAGGATCTTTCGCTGTGGCAGGAATGTACGGTGAGCACCGCTTTTGTCGTGCCCGCCGACGCGCAGCCCGGCGACCGCTTTGTGCTCACCCTTACCGTGCAGACGCGCGCCGAGCGCCCCTGCACCCGCTACGCCCAGGTTGCCGTGACCGTGGCATAGCAAGGACGGCGCCCACATTCGGCAGCCGCCACATTCGACATGGAGTCTCCCCAACTGCCACTCATTTAAGTACGTCCCCAATGAGTGGCCGAAGAGTGTCCCCAGCGACTAGTCAAAAATGGGCCATCTGTCCCAGTTGTGGAGACTCGTTGAGCCGTCTGGGTATCGTGAAAGATTGCGCGCTCACCCATCATCAAAAGTGACACACGCTACCTGTTGATGGGAGGCAACCATGGGCTTCTTTGACAAGATGTTCGAGAAGAAAGAGTGCGCGATTTGCGGTACCGAGCTGGGACTTTTGGGAAAGACCAAAATCAACGAAGGCTACCTGTGCAAAGAGTGCGCCGGCAAGCTCTCCCCCTACTTCCACGGCTATCGCTCCAGCACCGCGGACGATATCCGCGAGCAACTCGCCTACCGCGAGGCCAATGCCGAGCGCCTGGCGTCGTTCAACCCCACGCGCACGCTCTCTGCCGGGCGCACCAACATCATGCTCGACGAGGACGCGGGCCTGCTGATCATTACCTCGCAGAGCCGCTGGCGCGACGCCAATCCCGACATCATCGAGTTCTCACAGGTACTCGGCTGCGATATGGATATCGACGAGCATCGCACCGAAATCTATCGCGAGACCAAGGACGGCGAGCGAGAGAGCTACAACCCGCCGCGCTACGACCTGGATTACGACTTCAATCTGACCATCCACGTCAACACGCCGTACTTTACCGAGATCAACCTGCGCGTGAACGACTCCACCATCGACCAGCGCGGTTCCATCGAATACCGCGAGGCCAAGCGCCAGGCAACCGAGGTCCGCGACGCGCTGGTGCAGCTGCGCCAGGAAACGCGCGACAACGTCGTTGCCGCCAAGGCCCCCAAGACCGCGGTCACCTGCCCCTTCTGCGGTGCAACCACCATTCCCGATGCCAGCGGGCGCTGCGAATACTGCGGTGGCGCCATCGGCGCTTAGCCTCCGGCACGGAAAGGACCGATCATGGCCTTCGAGAGTGTCAACTATCAGTGCCCCGCGTGTGGCGGCCCCCTTCACTTTGCCAGTGCCGAGCAAAAGCTCGTCTGCGACTACTGCGATTCGCGTTTTGAAGTCGAAGAAGTCGAGGCCCTCTATCGCGAACGCCAGGACAAGGCAGATGCCAAAGCCGATGCCGCAGCCGCGGCCCCCAAGCCTGCTGTCGACGATGCCGTGCAGAAGCTGGCTCAAAACGCCGGCTACATCTGCTCGTCGTGCGGTGCCGAGCTGGTCTCGGACGGCACCGTCGCCGTTACCACCTGCCCATACTGCGGCAACTCTGCCGTGGCACCCGGCCAGCTCTCGGGCGATTTCTCGCCCGACCTGGTGATTCCGTTTAAGCTCGGGCGCGACGATGTCATGGCCGCGCTCAAGGAGCACTACAGGGGCAAGATCTTGCTGCCCAAGAGCTTTGTCACCGGCAACCACATCGACGAGGTCCAAGGCGTCTACGTGCCGTTTTGGCTCTACGGTGCCCACGTGGACGGCGAAGTGTGCTTCGACGCAACCAACGAGACCGTAACCGAGGAATCCGACCGCACCGTCACGACCACCGACCACTACGACGCCTACCGTAAAGGCAATATCTCGTTTGAGCGCGTGCCCGTCGACGGATCGTCCAAGATGCCCGACGGCCACATGGACGCCATCGAGCCGTTTGACTACGACGCGCTGCGCCCGTTTTCGGTCGCGTATATGCCCGGCTACATCGCCAACCGCTACGACGAGGATTGCGAAACCTGCAAGGCGCGCGCCGAGCGTCGTATGGAAGAAAGTACGATCTCGGCCCTGCGCGAGACCGTCGTCGACGAGTATGACGACGCCACGGTCGAAAGCAAGCAGCTCGACTACACCTGGGAAGACAGTGACTACGCCCTGTTCCCCGTGTGGATGCTTTCCACCTCGTGGAACGGCAAGAGCTACCTGTTTGCCATGAACGGCCAGACCGGTCGCATGGTCGGCGAGCTTCCCTGCTCCAAGCCCAAGCTCGCTATCGCCTCGGTACTGTTCTTTGTGATCGGATTTGTCCTCTCCCAGATCCTCTTCATGGGTGAGAACGCCTTCGATCCGGACTACCTCGCCTTTGATGTCGAGGGCATCCTCATCAACATCGTCGCGCCGCTGATCATCGTAATCATCGCGGACGTGTTGCTGGTAGGCCAGCTCAAGACGGCCAACGAGGCAACCCACGCCGATTACTACTGCGGAGAGCTCGACCTGACCGAGAAGCACGACACCTTCAGCCACACCGAGACCACCGTTGTCATGAAGGACAACAAGGACGATTAGCCGTCCTGACCAATACCACCCGGCCTTTGACGAGAAAGGAAGATTACCATGGGACTCTTGAAAGCTGGATTGGGAGCCGCCGGCGGCGTCATGGCCGACCAGTGGAAGGAATTTATCTATTGCGAATCGATGCCCGCTGACGTCTTGGCCTGCAAGGGCAGCAAGCGCACCGGCGGTCGCAGCTCCAACACACGCGGCGAGGACAACGTCATCTCCAACGGCTCCGTCATCGCCGTTAACGATGGCCAGGGCATGCTCGTGGTGCAAAACGGCAAGATTATCGAAGTCGCACTGGAGCCTGGTGAGTTTGTCTTTGACACTGGCAGCGAGCCGAGCGTCTTTAGCGGTAACCTGGGCGACTCCATCAAGGAGACGTTCGCCAATATCGGCAGCCGCTTTACCTTTGGCGGCGACGCGGGCAAGGACCAGCGCGTCTATTTCATCAACACCAAGGAGATCATCGGCAACAAGTACGGCACCGCCTCGCCCGTGCCCTTCCGCGTGGTCGATAACAACATTGGCCTGGATGTCGACATTTCCGTGCGCTGCAACGGCGAGTATTCGTACCGTATCACCAACCCGCTGCTGTTCTACACCAACGTGTGCGGCAACGTGACCGATAGCTATACGCGCGACAAGATCGACAGCCAGCTTAAATCCGAGCTGCTCACCGCCCTGCAGCCCGCCTTTGCCAAGATCTCGGAGATGGGTATCCGCTACAGTGCCATTCCCGGTCACACCACCGAGCTCGCCCGCGCGCTCAACGAGGTCCTCTCCGCTGACTGGCGCGATCTGCGCGGTGTCGAGATCGTGAGCTTTGGCGTCAACTCCATCGCCGCTTCGCAAGAAGACGAGCAGATGATCAAGGACCTGCAGAAAGCCGCGGTCATGCGTGATCCCACCATGGCGGCCGCCAACATCGCCAGCGCCCAGAGCGACGCGATGCGCGCCGCGGCGGCCAACCCCAACGGCGCGATGGCCGGCTTTATGGGCATGGGCATGGCGGGCGGCATGGGCGGCATGAACGCCAGCCAGCTGTTCGCCGCCGGCCAGGCACAGCAGCAGGCCGCCCCGCAGCCAGCTCCGGCACCCGCCCCCACACCGGCTCCTGCCGCTGTCCCCGCGGCCGGTGCATGGACCTGCAGCTGCGGTGCCACCAACACCGGCAAGTTCTGCTCCGAGTGCGGTAGTCCCGCACCCGCCCCCCACACTGGCCAAGTGGTTCTGCCCCAACTGCGGCAGCGAAAACGGCGGCAAGTTCTGCAGCAACTGCGGAACGCCCCGGCCCTAGCCCCTCTATCTGGTAATTGACGGGGGATCCGCCACCCCCGCATTTGCTTCTATGGGTTTCGTTCGATAAAGGAGGACACCATGAAGACAACGTTCAAAAAGTCCGTACTCGCATTTCTGACATGCGTCCTGGCGCTCGCCTTTGCCCTGACGGGCTGCAGCGGCGGGGGCAAAGACCCCAAGGCCAACTTCGTCGGCAGCTGGGAACTCTCGGGTGGAACCATGGAGGGCGAAGAGCTGACCGATGAGTACATGAAGATGCTCGAGGATTGGGGTGTCCACTGCGTCCTGATTCTCGATGAGGACGGCACAGGCGCCCTCGACCTGTTCCTTGAAGTCATGGACCTTAAATGGGAGGCAAAGGACGCCACCACTGTAACCATCACCGCCGAAGACGAGTCGCATGACATGAAGCTCAAGGACGGCAAACTCATCCTCGAAGAAGATGACGGCAATCTTGTCTTTACCAAGTCCGACAAGGACCTGTCCGGTACGGTGAAGAAGGATCGCGAGGCGGCCGAGAAGGAAGAGGAGATCGATGAGGCCGTCGAAGACGACGATGTCCAGAGTGCCGAAATCTCCCCCGCCGTCACCGTCGCCGATGACGATCTGTGCACCATCACCATCACCGAGAAGTTCAAGGACGACTGGGGCGACATCGGCTTTGTCGTCAACATCACCAACAAGAGCGACAAGGACCTGACCTTCTACGCTCCTTCCGGCAAGACCAACGTCAACGGCACCATGAAGGAACCCTGGTTCTCGGCTCACCTGATGCCCGGCACCAACGCCACCGAGGAATTCACCTTCTCGAAGGGCACGCTCGATAGCCTTGACGACCTCGTCAATACGACCATCGGCATCGACGCCTACCTGACCGATTCCTACGAGGACGTCGCCTCCTACAGCGCAACCATCGCGTAGCGGCACGTAACATCAGCCGCGGATTGGCGGACACATCCGCGCACACCAGGCGGGGCCGTAGGAGTTGATCCTGCGGCCCCGCCGCTTTATGCCGATACGCAACGAGCGTTAGCGCTCCATGTTGGGAACGATACTGCCTTCGGTCACCGCATGCACGGCAAGACGCATGATGTTATCGTAGCCGGTCTTGCTCAGGATCTCCGAAATGCGGCGCTTGATGGTGCCCTCACTCATAAACAGCTCGGCCGCAATCTCGCGACGGCTCTTGCCCTCGCAGGCGAGGCGCAAAATCGACAGCTCGACATCGTCGAGTGCCGCCGTGCCCGAAAAAATGCTCTCGGGCGGCTTGGGAAACGTGCAATAGCCCGCCAGCGTGGAGCGCATCACGGCGAACAGCTCGTCGATACCGACGTTCTTGTACACAAAGCTATCGACGCCCGCCTCGCGGGCCTGATCGACAAAGGTGATCTCGGGCATGCCGGTCATGATAATGATGCGACACTCGGGCAGCCGCTCCTTGATGCGCGCCGCCGCCACGATGCCGTTTGAATCGTGTTCGGTGCACACATCCATCAGTATCATGTCCGGGCGCTCCTTGAGCGCGGCACCCAAGGCCTCGGAGGCATCGGCGATGGCGGAAACAACGGTCATATCGGGCTGGTCGCCAACGGAGCGCGCCAGGCTCTCGCGCAGGATGGCCTGGTCTTCGACTATAAGGACGCGGATCATGAGTTTCTCCTTTGGGACGTGTCGCTGGCGTTAAGCGGAATGGATACCGCAAGCGTAAAGGGCGGGGCGGCGTGGACCTCTAGGCTGCCACCCAGATCTTGCGCGGCATGCCTCATACCTGGGATACCCGTTCCCTCGCGATACGATACGGGGGCCGGAGACCCGTCGTTAGAAATCGTCATGCGTGCGACGACGTCAGCATCCGTCCCCTCCTGCCACAGGCGCACATGGACCCGATGCGCCTGCGCATGCTTGGTGGCATTGGTCGAGGCCTCGCGAATAATCTGCAAAAATGCGGCGGCGACACGCGCGTCCTCAGGCAGCGCACCCTCAACATCGATCTGCACACTCACCAGGCCAAAAGCATGGACGATATCACCCAGCTGCTCTGCAGGCTCGCTGGCACCGCCACTGCGCAGGTCGACGGCGATTGAGCGCAGCAACGGGTCAATCTGCTCGAGCGACTCATCGTCCAGACGTCCCTCCTCCAAATAGCGATGGAGGATGGACAGGCGCTGCCCGATCACGTCGTGCACGCGGGCACGCATGCGCAGGTAGGCCGCATTGTCGGCAACTTTTTTGACTTCTTCGATCTGGGTCTGGAGTTCTTTGCCCGCAAGCTCAAGCAGGTGATTGGCTTGCGCCAGGCGGTCGTGGGCATGCGCATACTCCGTCACATCCAGTCCAATAATGCGCTCAAAGAGGCGGCCCGAAACCATAACGTCATCGTGCACAAACAAGCGAATCTCGGCGGGAGAAACCTCGACCACCGCCCGCGCCTCACCAAAGCGGTCCAGATTAATCCGCACGCGGTTCTGGCCGCTTTCGGGCATTTGCATGCTGAGTTTGCGAAGGTCGTTCCACGTACTGCTCATATCGCCCAGGTCGGTGGGCATATGGAGCTCTACGAGGTTTTTGCGCATGCAGCGGTTCATGAGCAGCGGACGGCCCCTCGGGTCCAGATACAGGATGCCCACGGGGATCACGTTGATGGTTTCAATCGTCGAGAACGCGGTGATATCCTCCTGGCGGTTACGGACGTCCATCAAGAGCGCCGCGATGGAACGGAACAGGAAGAACGCTCCCTCTGCGATAAGGACAACGGTCCACGCCGAGCCCATGGCAAAAACCACCGGCGGTGTAACGGCGACAACAAGCAGCAGCTCGACCAGCATGACGAGGCGACGATAGTGCACCATAAGTACCACGCCGTAGGCAAAGATCGCGGCATTGAGCCACAACGCTCCGCCCATTGCCCTGGCGCAAACGTCAAGCGGTGCCACCAAATACGAGCCAGACGACGCGAATAAGATGAGCGCCGAAATCATCAGGTGAAGCACAAGGCTCGCCTCGTAGACGCAAATCACATTACGGTTATAGGACGAGCGGCGCGATGCGATGAGCGGGACGTGGATCGTCTGCAGGCACGCAGCCAGGGCAAAGACAACATCGAGCGCAACGATTTGGGGAAGGATGAGCGAAATCTGCATCGTCACTCACCCGCCCTCGGCATCAAGACGATCATGCGCAGCTGACCGGGCTCGCCCTCAAGGCGGTATGCCACGTTTCGCCCTTGCAGAGCGCCTTCGAGCTCTTGCGCAGCGGGCGTCTGCGAAAGATCTTCATCATCGTTGGAAAAAAGCGTGGCGCGCAGCTCGACACTGCATCGGTCATGGTCGCCCAAGTGATACATAAGCGCCGGATGGTCGGTGGCGTAGGCAAAAAACGCAAAGTCATACACGCAGTCGTACAGGGCGCTTACCGTACTGGCGTGCAACGGGCGCCGTATGGCGATAATCGAGGCGCAATCGATATCGATGGTGCGCAGGTCGCTTGCGAGCTCGTTGGCGATGAGCTGAATGCGATCGCGATCAAAACCGCTCTCCCCGTGCTGTGCCAACGTGAGCGACCCCTTGCGCTTGCAATAGGCGACGAGCATCTTGGCGCGCTGCAGCATGCGGTAACGCTCGTGCGAAGACGCTTCGTCGGTCAACGGCGGCAGCGAGCTCAGCAGGTCGTACATCCCTTCGAGCGCGCGGGCAAGTGCTTGGTCCACGTCTTGGGCAAGCAAGGTCTCTGCCTCTTGATCTGCCAAATGCGTCTTAAGGTCGTAGTCGGCGGCGAGCAGCTCGTTTTGACGCTGCAGCTCCATGCGACGATGTGCCAGCTCACGATTAAGCTCGTTGAGCTCCGACACGTCTTGGGCAAGCAGGGCCGATCCGCCCAGCAGCGGAAAGGCACGGTACATCACATTGGGATCGGACGCCACGGCAAAGGCATGGGCGCGGCCGTGCTCCTGGACCCGCAACTCCTCGCGCACGCCTACCGGCATTGGCTTTGACACCGGCGTGGCATAGACTTCCTGCAGGTCGCGCGTTAGAACTTTGAGGTCGAGCGGCAAGGTGTCGAAGATGCCGGCGATGTCGTGATACGACGGAATGACACCGCAATCGAGACAGATTTCCATCGCCACCACGCACAGGACGCAATAGACGAGCGAAAAGTTGAGCCTCCATGCCCAGGGCACGCGCAACGCATATGAGATGGCAAAGAATGCGCCACCCAGCAACACGAGCGCCGCCGTGCCCGAAAAACGCTGGATGCAAAAGGACGAGGACCGGCCCACCAGGATAAAAAAGGCCACGAAGTCAAAGGCCGTCCACGCGAGGACGGCGAAATAACCCCAGCCGTACGTGTAATCGTTGCTCCAGGTGTCGCTTGTACGGTCAAAGCGGAAGACCTGCTGGTGAAAATCGTTGGTGAGCACAAATCCGATAAGCAGGATGGCCACAATCCACAGCGCAGCGCAGTAGCGGCGACCCAGGCGGTGTTGCTCCAGGCCCGCAAGGCGCAGACCACACAACTGGTAGAGCAGCGGAATGAGCGTCATGGGCACGTAGTACAGGTACCACAGCACGGTGGCATAGAACGTCGTGAACGACTTGTACTTGAGAATGACTTCGATCATCCACAGGGCGCAGATGGTGGCGACGGCAACAAGGCGGCGGCGCAACACATAGTCCAAACAGCGCAGATAGACCGATACGCCCCAGATCGAAAATACAATTGCGGCGTCAAGCAGCGGGAGAGAGCTCGAATGGACGAGCGCATCCACGACCTCTTCGGACACCTCGCTATAGGCGGGCACGGCGTTAGAAAGTTTGGGGTCGAAGGCGAACAACGCCGGCAAGACTACCAAAAGCATGAGGAACAGCGCGGTGATGGCGCCGGCGATAGCAAAGACGCGGTGACGGTACACCTGATGTGTTATACCAACAAGGAATCGCGGCATGGCGAAGAGCCTGCCGCCCCTGGGATCCGCCACGGGTGCGGATCGGGCGGCCGCGTGGCCGATATGTCGCTCGCGGGTACCCATAGTGCTTTTAGTGTACCGACAGACGGATCGAAAAAGCGGGCCGCATGTCCCAAAATCCGCAGACGGCAAGGCGCCCAGCGAACATTAACTGCTCGCCGGGCGCCTTGGTTAGGAGGCTATGAAGTTGAGTGTCTCAGCTTCCTTAGGACAGGTCCTCACCATTCGTTTCAATGACATGCTTGTACCAGTCGAAGCTCTTCTTCTTGGAGCGCTTGAGGGTGCCGTTGCCGGCATCGTCGCGGTCGACGTAGATAAAGCCGTAGCGCTTGGACATCTCGCCCGTGCCGGCAGACACCAGGTCGATCGGGCCCCAGGTGGTGTAGCCCAGCAGGTCAACGCCGTCCTCGGTCACCGCGTCGCGCATCGCAGCGATATGCTGGCGCAGGTAGTCGATACGGTAGTCGTCGTTGATGGAGCCATCCTCCTCGACAACATCCTTGGCGCCTAGGCCGTTCTCGACCACAAACAGCGGCTTCTGATAACGGTCGTACAGGTCGTTGAGCGTAATACGGAAGCCCAGCGGATCGATGGCCCAGCCCCACTGGCTCTCCTGCAGGTAGGGATTCTTGGCGCCGGCGAAGGCATTGCCCTGGGTGCGCTCGACATCGGGGTTATCGGCACCAGCGGAGCAACGGGTGCTGTAATAGCTAAAGCTGATGAAGTCGACGGTGTTGGCGGCCAGGATCTCGCGGTCCTCGTCCGTCATGCCCACATCGATGCCCAGGCGCTCGAGCTTCTTGACGGCATAGGCCGGGTAGTAGCCGCGGCTCTGGACGTCGACGAAGAAGTAGTTGTCCTGGTTGTCGAGCTGCGCCTGGCGCACATCGCCCGGACGGCAGCTGTAGGGATAGTAGCTACCTGCGGCAAGCATGCAGCCGATCTTGATCTCGGGGTCGATCTCGTGGGCAATCTTGGTTGCCCAAGCGCTGGCGACGAGCTCGTTGTGGGCGGCCAGGTACTCGACGGCCTCCCTGTTCTCGCCCCCCTCAAAGACCAGACCGGCACCCATAAACGGCAGGTGCAGAATCATATTGATCTCGTTGAAGGTGAGCCAGTACTTCACCAGACCCTTGTAGCGGGTGAAGATCGTGGTCGCGAGATTCTTGTAGAAGTCGATGAGCTTGCGGTTGCGCCAGCCGCCGTACTCCTTGATGAGGTGAATCGGGCAGTCAAAGTGCGTGATGGTCACGAGCGGCTCGATACCGTGCGCCTGACACTCGCGGAATACGTCCTCGTAGAAGGCCAGGCCGGCCTCGTTGGGCTCGGTCTCGTCACCGTTGGGGAAGATGCGGGTCCAAGCCAGGCTCATACGGAAGGTCTTAAAGCCCATCTCGGCAAAGAGAGCAATATCCTCCTTGTAGTGGTGATAGAAATCGATGCCGGTCTGCGCGGGATAGTAATAGCCGTCCTCGAAGTCGAGCATCTTGCGCTGGCCGGAGACCACCGCATAGCGCTCGGGGCCGTGCGGAGCCACGTCCACGTTGGCAAGGCCGCGGCCGTCCACGTTGTAGGCGCCCTCGCACTGGTTGGCAGCCGTCGCGCCGCCCCACAGGAAGTCATTACGGAAAGCCATACATCAATCCTTTCGCACGCTGTTGTCATAGGCTCAGTATCCCTGCAAACAACGCGTCGCTCAACGGCAATGGAGCAGGCAGATACTTCTTTTCGCGCACAGGTGCCCGGCAGCTGCCCCGTCTGACACTTTTTGATACCCGCCTGTCCAAGCCGCCACAAAGGAGACAGGCACCTTTGTGGCGGCTTGGACCCGGTTTGTCTCGATCTGTAACAGTTAGGCCGCCAAAACCGGGCCCGGTGTTACAGATTGAGATTGTTCGGCCTGTCCCCTGCAGTTTATCTCGATCCGTAACAGGTAGAGACGATTTAGCCCGCTAGATGTTACAGATTGAGACGGAAGATTCTAGTCGCAGGCGATGTCGAGGTTTTTGCCGATAAGACCTACGTAGCCGCCCTCGGCAGCTTTGGGACTGTCGGCGTGACATAGGACCCACTTGTCGGCCTTCCAGTAGCAGTAGCTGTCACCGGCGGCAGGCATGTCGGATGCAGCCTCGGGGCGCGGGCCGTTGGTGCCCGCCGGCAGCGCCACCATCACCTGGAAGCCGCCGTCGTCGACCATGCAGGGCGTGTAGTGGAGCGTGGTGTTGAAGACTTCGACGACCGTACCCGCCGGCACGCGGAACGCCTTGACGCACGCGGTGTCGAGCTTGCCGCCCTCGATCTCCCAACGATGCGCCACGAGCAGGATAAAGTCGCGTGCACCCAGGTTGAACTCGCTCGCGCGGTGATACTCCAGGCAGTTGAGTCGTGTATTGTGCCCGTTGCACCAGCCCAGCTGGAAGGGACGACCGCCAAACATGAGAAAGCCCAGTTTATCGACATCCTTGACGCCCTCGAGCTCCGGCGCGCTTGCTACGTACTTGCTGCCCTCGGGAATGGGCGTGGCTGAGAGCGCCTCGAGCACGGGCGACGTGAGCACGGACGGAACGTCATCCCAAACGTTGCCATAGGATTTGAACTCGGGATCGTTGACAGAGTAGATATGCATGTTCACTCCTGTTCGCGAATGTGACTATACGAACATTCTAGAACAAACATGAGCGATTTTGAACGCTCATCCCGACCACTCAACAAAAAGGCGCCCCCGCATAAGCGAAGGCGCCCAAAGCGCGCGTTTTGGACGATAAAGCCCTTACGCCTGCTGATAGTGCAGGTGCTTCTCGTCGATATCGGCCAGGTCGCGGTCGAGATAACGGCGCGCGAGCCAGTTTGCCATGGGGAGGTTCTGGTCCAGGTAGTTACCGCACTCCTCGGGAGCGGCTCCGGGGACATCGCCCTCAAAGCCGGCGATAAACTCAAACAGCTCACGCACGAGCGGCAGAATCTCCTCGCTCGTCACCTCGCCAAATACGACGAGGTAAAAGCCCGTGCGGCAGC
>OICS01000241.1_pt1 | contig 22479 bp, 26 predicted proteins | sample 1581341 | NCBI WGS metagenome assembly OICS01 (sample SAMEA3882550, study PRJEB24775) | human gut metagenome | biome: human-associated habitat; feature: intestine environment; material: feces | place: Netherlands | collected 2009/2010
GAGTACTTTGACACCGAACTTGACCGCATTTACCGGCGTAGATAGTCAAAATCTGACAGATGTTATGGTAAGTGTTCAATTTATTCTTGCAATTGGCGTTTTCTTTAAGTTTACAGATTTGCTAATTTTTGGCATACTAGAAAAGTCAGTTAAAAACGGAGGATTCTAGTTGAAGAAAAGATACTATTTTATGGACCTCATGGCCATCGTTTCAAGTTTCGCGGTGGTGATGCTGCACACGTCGGGTAGCGCGACCGGCTTGAAAGTGGTGGTCAACCGCTTTACGCCGGACGGGCTTTGGCCGATTATGACGAATATCCTGTTTGCCTTCGCGGTTCCCATATTTTTCATGCAGTCCGGGGCAAAAGTCTTGAATTACCGTGACCGTTATGATACGAAGACTTTTTTTACCAAACGGGTCAGCAAGGTAGTTGTCCCCTTCACCTTTTGGAGCATTCTGGGCTATATTCTGTTTAAAGCAGGGCAGGGCAGCAACTTCTTGCAGAGCTTCTTAGCGGAAAGCATTATCGGACCTTACTGGTTCTTTTACAGTATCATTGCCTTTTACTTGTGCGTGCCGGTTTTATCCTTGCTAGTGCAATATGTCAGTGACAGACTGCTGCTTTATTTGATCGGTCTGGTCATCTTCTTTAAGTCGGTTTTGCCGCTTGCGGCTGTGATTTTTGGCCAGTCAATGCCTTTCCTTAATTCCCTGCCACTGGGCGGGGGCTACTTGCAGTACTTCCTCTTGGGCTGGTATATCGCCAACCATGAGCTCAGCGGCAAGAAGCGCAAGTGGATTTATATGCTGGGAATCGGGATGCTGGCCTTGGAAATAGCCTTGACTTTGGGGCTGAGCTATCAGACGCCGCGCTTGCCTTACTATAACTACAGTCCGGGCTACATCAAGAATTTCTACGATATTGCTAATTTCCCGGAACTTTGCGTGGTGGTGGCCTTGTTCACCTGGCTTAAGCAAAGCGAAGAAAAGATCCGGTCCTGGAATTTTAAGGACCAGCTGCCTAAGGCGGCGGGGATTACTTTTGGGATATATTTGCTCCACCCATTCGTGATCTTCTACCTGCTGCCATTTTTGCAAAGCTGGCTGGGAACAAGTCCAGTCGGGGTGCGCTGTCTGGCTTATCCAATTGTTATTTATCTGGTCAGCGCGCTTTTGACCATTATCTTAAGAAAAATTCCTAGCGCAAAATATGTGTTGCCGTAAAGAAAGAGCTGTCTGCTCTCTATCGTGTGATAGAAGCAAACAGCTCTTTTTATCTTAGTAGCTTAAAGCACGGTGGTTGCCGCCCAGCCAAGTGAGACGGGCATAGTGGTTCCAGAAAGTGCTGGAAGTCATGGAACTCTTCTTGCCAGTCCAAGGATCATTGTAGTAGATTCTTGACTTGTTGTAGCCGGTCAGCAGTAGGGCGTGATTAGGGAAGTTGTCGACCCAGGAAACCCAAGTGACAACCGGGTGGCCGCTGAAGACCTGCTTCTTCAAGGCGGACAGGCTGGCCCCGGTCATGATCTTGTAGCGGCCCAGGTATTTTTGCACCAGGCGGGCCAGGCCGGATGGCGCGATCCAGGTACCAGACCAGGAGTAAGGGTTGCCGATAAAGCCGAGTTTAGGGTTGGAGCTGCGCGGAGTAGCGGCAGCAGCTTGGTACTTGTTGATCTTTTTGCCGGCGTAATTGATCATCATCGTTGCGGCGACGATTTCGCAGCCGGTAACCAGCGGTCTTTGGCCGATTGGAGCAGCGTTCAGTCTGATCCCGGTAACCTTACCGGACTTTTTGCTGACCCAGTAGTAGGCCTTCTTGGTGTTGACGTTTTTGAAGTACTTCCGAAAGGTCTTGGGGCTGAAGTAGTTGTAGGTGCTCTTTTTGACCTTCTTTAAGCCAGTCTGCAGCTTGCCCTGTTTGTTGCCAAAGTACCAGCAGCGGCCGTACTTCTTCAAACCGGTTTGCAGCTTGCCGCTCTTGCTCAAGAGGTAGCTGGACTTGCCAACTTTTTGCACGCCTTTGAGCATGTGGCTATTAGCGGCAAAGTAATACTTGTGGCCGTTCAAAACTTGCCAGCCAGTCAGCTTCTTTTGCTTGCGGTAGTAGTAGCGTTTGCCAGATTCGGTCTTCCAGCCGTCAGGAATCTGCTGGTGCTAGGTGTTTTTGTCATTGTTCTGGTTATTCTGCTGGGGTTGTCCACTGTTTTGTGAAGTGTTCTGCTGGTCAGCCTGTTTTTGCTCAGTGTTTTGGGTGCTTTGCTGAGTAGTTACTTGAGCAGCCTGTGGATTATCCTGTTGCTTGTTGTTATCTTGACTGGTCTGCTCAGTTGCCGGCTGTGGATTTACTGTGGATTGATCTGGTTGCGTATTTTGACTGGCTTGCGGATCCGTATCAGCGAGGACGGCGGCCAGGTGCCAGAAGCAGAAAGTTAAATCGATAGCTGCTAAAAATTTGTACCTGCTTTTCATGACTTCCTATATTCTACAAAAATGGACGTTTGATGCCCGCGATGATATTTCTTTGACTGTTGGAAATCGGCTGAACCATGATGCGGGGCGGCCAGCTTTCAATAACCATGTTGTTGCCAAGGTAGATGGCCACGTGCCAGATAGTCCGGGTGCCTGGCTGATAGTAGAAGACCAGGTCGCCCCGACGGCGGCTAGCGTAGGAAACCCGCTTCAGCTTCTTATCAGCCCAAAGATTGCGGGAGTTCCATTCGTTGCCTGGGTGGGCATGGCCGATGGCGCTGACCGGAACCGGGCTGATCCCGCCGGCGTAAAGACTTTGGATAACCAGGCCGGAGCAGTCAGTACCGTAGCGGGTCATTGAGGAAGAACCGACCAGGTAAGGATGGCCCATGTACTTGTAGGCCTGGCGGATCATGACTTCAATATAAGCCTTGCGGCCTTCCCAGGCTTGGGCGCCAAGGGGAGCCGTGTAGCTGTCGATTTGCTTGAAGAGCTTTTTGCCAAGGCCTAATTTGGTCAACATTACCAGTTACCTTCAAGTGGTGGCTGGCCTAGAAGCGGCGGACAGCATACCAGGTCGCATTGTTGTAGTAGTTATAGCCGTTATAAGTGCCAAGCCGCTTCATGATCAAGTAGGTCTTGATGCCTTCAAAGCCCCGGCTGACGGTGTAGCCAACCTGGCCGTAAGGTTTAACTCTGGTGTAGTGAATCTGGTGTTACTTCTTCGGGTTTTGGTAAAGCTTAGGCACTGAAACATAGCTCTTCTTAGCGGCTACGTACTTGCCATTTTTCAGCTTAAGAACTGGAACGCCATCTGCATTCTTGCTCAGCTTGCTGACCAGGGAGTAGCTCTTCTTGGCCATGCTGCCATACTTTTGCTTCAATGCAGAGTAGTCTTTGTACCAGGTCAAGTTTTTCTTGGCCCGGATAGCTACAGTTTTTTTGCTCGGGTAGCTCTTTAAGTTGATTTTTGCCTTAGGCTTAGCAACTGGCTTGCTGGTGCTGCTTGAGGTGGATGAACTAGTTGTTGTACTTGTATTGGTTGCTGCAGCTGTAGTGTTTGTTGCGGTTGAATCCGTCGTATCGGCTAAAGCTGGCTGCTGAGCAGCAGGCCGGCAAGCATGGCGATGGATATAGCGAATTTTCTCTTCTTCTATCTTTGCGTTTTCCTTCTTTAAACAAAATTAGATTTTCACACATATATATTATACAATTTCTATCCACTTATGATGATTTGGAAATAGTAATGATTTTCCTATAAATGAACACATGAAAAAAAGAGTGCCGGGCAAGCACTCTTTTTAGCAATTAGTAAAATGGATTAGCGGTTTAGTTGACGGCCCGCTTGGCCCATGGCCGCTGGAGCAAGAGGATCAAGCCGATCCCGAGCAGGTAGCCGGCGATATCGAAAGGAAAGTCAGTTGGGTCGAATTCCCGGCCGGGAACCAGCAGCTTGCTGGTCTGGTCAAAGAGAGAGAAGGCGGCGGACAGGGCCAGGGCTGACCAGGCATAGTGCTTTTGCCAGCGGCTGAAGAAGTAGCAGGCACTGGTGCCGAGCAGGAAATACTCAGCCGTGTGGGCCAGCTTCCGCATCATGTGGTAAATCGGGTACTCAGCCATCATAGTACCGGTCAAGTGAAAATGAACCTTCTCAAATAAGTTGACGAACTTTAAGGTCAGCTGGGCTGACTGGCCGGAATTCTGGAAAGTCAGGCCGCTGATCAGCAGGACCGACCCCAAGCATCCCAAAAAGGCTAAAATTATGTTTCTTTTTCGCATTTTCATCCTTCCTCTCTGGTTAAACTGACTTCAAGATTAACACGAAAATGCATTAGGTGAAACTTTTAGCCGGAATAATTACCATTTCTTAGCAATTAATTCAGACAGATTATTCTGAGTCTTTGGATTTAAAGATCCAGAACTTGCTGGCCACATAGTTGACAATAACGACAACCACGTTGGCCAGGATCTTGATGACCATGCTGTTTAAGTGCATTTGCTCAGCGAAGATGAACATGATGGCCATGTCTAAAAGGGCAGTCCCGATTCTGGCCGCGAAGAAGCTAGCGATTTCACTGGCGTATTCCTTAAAGGTGGATGCCTGGCTGTGGAAAACCCACTTGCGGTTGGTCAAGTAGGCAAAAACGATGGACAGGAACTGAGCCATGATCGTCGCTGGCATGATGTCCCACTTGAAGACGCTGTTGCAGAGCCAGTAGGAGAAGATGTTGACCAGGGTGGTCATGACGCCCCAGAAGACATAGGGGATGATATCCTTGTACTTGCCCCATAATTCATTGATTTTTTCTTTGTCCATGTTTGATACTCCAATTTTATGTATTGTTGTAATTAAAAGCACTAATATAAAGAATAGCACAGAGCAGAACTTTAGAAAAATGATCTTGTGATATTGATAATAAAATTAATAATCACAACTTTTGTTGATAAGTCGACTAATGGTATAAAATATGTAGAAAGGAATTCGTAAGGGGAAGTGAAAAAGAATGTATCATGAACTGGCTTTGCTGATCCGCTTTGTGGTCATTGCTGTTTGTGTTTTGGCAGGCTACTGGGCTATCCGCACGGGGAACTCCTTTTTGCGGCTGGTAGTAACGGTTATCTATGGCTGTGCTTTGATCTACTATGTGTTTGCCTCAAGAATGCTAACGGCTGCTGTCTACTACTGGCAGCATCCGGCCCAAATGGCCGCCGGCTCAGAGGTTTTGAAAGATCCGGCCTTTTGGAAGTGGGGGCTGAAAAAAGTCTTTGCCAGCTCAAACTATGGCGGCCGCTACGGCTTTTTGATGAATGTTCTGCTCTTCGTGCCCTTGGGCTACATTATTCCATCCTGGTCCAAGTGGCTGCATAGCATCATGATCACCACATTTATGGCCTTCTGCCTGTCCTGGTTTATTGAACATTTCCAGCGGATGACAGGGCTGGGCACATATGATGTTAACGACATGATCGCCAACACCATGGGTGCCTTCTTAGGAGCCGTAGCAATCATGCCGACCTTGTGGATGCGGGACATCCAGGCCAGAAAACTCCGCAAGGCCCGGGAACACGCGGAAGCTAAAGCCAAGGGGGAAGCAGAAGCTGCCCGTTTGGACCGGGTCAGCCGGCAACTGGCCAACCCAACTGAAAAGGTACCGAAGGTTAAGATGAGCCGGAAGGACTACCGGCAAAGACACGGCGACCAAGCCGATTAAGGAGCAAATTATGTTGCTGAGCGCGGTTGGGCTGCATAACTTTCGCGGTTATCGCAATTTTAAGCTGAAATTCGCCCCCTTGACCAGTCTCTTAGGTGAAGGGGAAGTGGGCAAGAAGACCATCCTGCGGGCTATGGACATTTTTTTCAACGGCCCTTTGGCTAAGCGGCCTTTGAAGCTGCAAGACTTAAACGAGAAAGCCCTCAAGGCCGGGGACTGGCAAATTGCCATCACTTGCTGTTTCGATGATTTTGCTATCAAAAAGTCCTTTGACCTTAAGCAATATTTGGAAGAAAGCGACAGCTTCGCGGAAGAAGGCGGGGACTTTCAGCCAGTTACGGACCAAAACCGGGGCCGCTACCGGCAGCTTTCAGCCAGCATGCCCCTGTATGTCTTTTTTGATGAAGAGTCAAAGGCGGCCAGCCCCTTGAACTTCGTGGCCCGCAGCGCTATTAGGGACAAGGCAGCGTAAATCAAGGAAATTCAGGACTACCTGGACGACCGCCTGGGCCGCAGTCTCTCCCAGCTTCTGGCCAACTACCGGGACTTGGGTGAACCAGCTCCCCAGTTTGTCTTCCAGGATCCCAACCTGGCTGAACTAATCAAGCAGCGGGAAAAGGTCGGAGTGACGGGAACGGCTAAGGTCAGCCGGATTATTCTGGCCTTCCTTTTGGCCCAAAGTGAAAATGCCAGCATCGACAACGTGGTCTATGCCTTTGAAGCGAATGACTTGTCGGAGGAAGATGAAGCCTTGTTGGCCCAGGCCCTGCTTAAAACTGGTCGCTAAGAACAAACAGGTCATCTTGATTCCGCGCACGCCGCACTTGATGGGTCTTCTGCCTTTGGAAGGGATCAAGATCATCAAGAAGGTTGCCGGCCAGCAGCAGCTTTTGAGTGACAGCCAGATCTTGGCGGAAGTGTCTAGCAGCTTGGGCCTGGCGGCTGACCGGCGGGCGGTCAAGTCCCGCTTCGTTCTCTTGGTCGAAGGGCAGGAAGACGTCCGTTTTGTGACCAAGATCAACCAGTGGATGTATGAAGAAAAGCTGGTGGAGGCGACTTTTGCTGAAAAAGGGCTCTTTATTTTACCGGTCGGGGGATGCGGCAGTCTGCTGGCCTGGCTGAATTTTGACCTTTTTTCTAAACTGAATGAACCTTGGTTCATCTTGATCGACTCAGACAAGGGGACGGATGAAGCTAAGCAGAGCCAGCGGCACTTGCACCGGATTAGGGCAAAGTATCCATGGATGCAGGCACACATTCACGCGACTTTTAAGCGGGAGATTGAGAACTACCTGGTCTTTAAAGAGGGCAAGAAGACACATGTCTTTGCGCCATACGAAGACGTTAAGCAGCACATGTATGACTTTTGATGCAGCAGCGCCACCAAAGCTGGAGCAAGGATAAGACGGCTTCCAAGCTGATGGAGCAGATGGATTTGGCTGATCTGCAGGACTACTATGAAAAAGGCGGGCAGAAGCACCGGGAATTAGTAGAATACGTCTTGCAGATTGATCACTTTATCGATGGGTTGGCATAAGCCGCTAAAAACAAGTTAAGAGCTATTTTTACCAATGGACAAAAGAAAATTTGTTCATTGGCTTTTTGTTTTATTTAGCAAAAATGCGCTAGAATAGAGATGTTAATCTAATATACAGGAAAAGAAAGTGGAGTGAATTCTTTTGAATAAACGGAAAGATATCAAAAAGTTGCTGCTGGCCTCAGCAGTCTTGCTGACTTTTGGGATTGGACAGCAGCTGGAACCGCTGCAGCCAGTGCACGCCGCCCGGCAGGTTAAGAAGAGTAGGAAGGCCAAGAAAGGCAAAAAAGCTAAGGTTTCTATAAATAAAAAAAGCTGAGTCTGCTGCAGGGGAAAACAGCCCGCTTGTATCTGAAGAACAGCAAGAAAAAGACGACATGGAGAAGTTCCAACAAGAAGGTAGCGACAGTATCTTCTAAGGGCAAGGTCAAGGCAGTCAAGGCCGGGACAGCCAAGATTACTGCTAAAAATGGCAAAAAGCGCTACGCCTGCATGGTTAAAGTTACTGCAGCTAAGGGAACGCTGACTTTTGCCTCCAATGACGGGTCTGGCCGCCGGCAAAAGAAGATTTTTACCTTAGGCAAGAAAGTTACTCTGCCAAAGACTGGCTTTTACCGGAAAGGCTACAAGTTCTTAAACTATACCGTTGCCACAAACGGAAAGGGGAAGAAGTACCGGCTCGGCAAGGCCTACACTTTTAAGAAGAGCACGACCTTGTGGGCCCAGTACCGCAAGCTGGAAAATTACACTATTCAAATTGCTGCCAACCATGGCTTTGGAAAAAATATCACTCTGCATGAGCAGAAAGGCGACAAAATTATCTTGCCAGAGACAGGATTCAGTAAACCTGGCTACGTTCTCGATTCCTTTAACACTCGAGCGGATGGGAGTGGCGAAAAGTATGATCTGGGGGCTAGCTATGCCTTAAAGAATGTTACTTTGTACGCCCAGTACCGTAAGCAGCCGGCAAGTGACAAGCCGGAAAGGGACTTGGGCTTGTGGGGCCTGGATAGCGCGGGGAATTTTTACCAAAGCAAGAATGAGCTGACGACGGTTGACTATATCAGGGTTGACCAAACTAAGTATCTGGCTTTGGACAATTATTTTGACTACCAGATCAAGGCCCTTAAGTACAGAGATGATAAAAAGCTAAGTTATGTCGGCGTGCAGGCCAACTGGTCAAAGCAGGGGATTATCCTGGACCCGGGCTACAAGTACCTAATTATGGTGAGAAAGAGCAACCGGACGGCAATTAAAGAAAGTGAGATTGCTGATATTGCCAAGCTGGTCCGACTGGAAAATGTTGATGTAAAGACGCAGAGTACTTCTGGCCTGGTTAAGGCGGAGGTCAAGTTTATCGCTCACCGGGGCTATAGCACTAAGTATCCGGAAAACACGACCCTGGCTTTTGAAAAGGCTGGTGAGGAAGCCGGAGTTTGGGGGATTGAAACCGACGTAGATAATACGTCAGACAACAAGCTGGTTATCATGCACGATAATACTTTGGCCCGGACGACCAATATCAGCGCGGATGATCCAAACTACAGAAAGAACATCAACTATATTCCTTTTGACCAGGTGGAAAACTACAAGATCAAGGGTGTGCTGGATGGCGTCGATAAGGATAAGGTTTATGAAGATCTTCGCGTGCCAACTTTGCGTCAGTACTTAGAAATCTGTAAGAAGTATGGCAAGGAAGCTTTTTTGGAGTTGAAGTACATCAACAATATGGAAGCCTTGAAAGAGGTAGTTAAGGAAATTAACGAAGCAGGGATGCAGAAGCAGACGACCTTGATTTCCTTTAATATTGGTGAGTTGGAAGAAGTCAGAAACGTGATTCCGGGTGGCAAAGAAATTGCCATGATGGGGATTTACAGCCGCCATTTGACTGATAACGACTATATTTTCCTGTCCCACTTAAAGGCCGGTGCTGACTGTGACTACAATAAGACAACGCTTGATGATATTCTCGCGGCTCGTAAGTATGGCGTAGACTATGGAATCTGGACGGTTTTCAAGAATGATAACGCTGTTGCGGATATGATTAAAAATGGTGCGGACAAGGTTACCTTGAATGACGCGGGCTTGATTGAATCGATGAGTGCTATCGTTAATAACTAGAAAAACAGGGATAAACTAGAGGAGAAGCTATGAAACTGATAAAGAAGACGATCAGCAACATTCCGTTTGACTTGCATGACAGTCGGATTGTAAAAATGGAAGTTAACTATGGCGATCTCACTTTGCATTTAGACCAAGTGTATGAGTACCACAAAGATTCCTAGAAGTTTTATCCGGCAAAGTTAACGTTCACAGATATCGATTTGGAAGAATGCCATACCTTAGTTTTTGACAAGGGGATAGAAAATGGGGAATTTTCGGGCGTAAGATACGACTTGCAAGAGTATTTGGAAAAGTACCCGGATGCTAAATTTGAGATTATCACGGACACTTAACAATATGACCACAACAGTCATGGAAGGATACATCTACAGAGATGGGCAGGAAGCCGTGGCTGGAATTATCTCGCTTTGGACATTAGGCGAGGTCATCGCTGATTTTTAAAAATAAAGTATACGATAAAGTAAAAAACTATCCCGCATGGGATAGTTTTTGTTTGGATAAAGAATAGAATTTATAAAAATGACCACGCAAAAAAGAGCTGCCCGCTAAAGCAACTCTCTTCATATATTCGCGTTAGTAATTTGCCACCCGCTTGCGCAGGTCCATCATATCTTCGAACTTGTTGGTGAAAAAGCCGGCCGCGCCGTACTCAATAATCTTCTTGGCCCGCAGGGGACTGTCCACCGTCCAGATCCGCTCCGGCGTGTCCGTGTCGAGCAAGCGCTTGGGGTGGATCCCCTTAAAGCCGTGCTCCTTGACAAAAGCTGCCGGGTCCTTGATCCGCTTGTCGGTCAAGAAATTGTAGTTTTCCTCTGGCCGGATCTTCTGCGCGTGGATCAAGGTCTGCAAATTGAAGGAAGAGTAGATGATCTCCTGCTTGAACTTGAACTGGTCCGCCAGGGCAAAAATCTTCTCCGGCAAGCCTGGATAATCGAACTTATTGGTCTTCATCTCCAGATTCAGCTGGCCTTCATAGCCAGATTCTTCAGTCAGCTGGAAGAGGTCCTTCAAACGGGGGATCCGCTCGCCATTGGCCAGGTGGAACTGGTCCAATTCCGCCAAGCTGAAATCCTTGATCAGGCCCTTGCCATTAGTGGTCCGCTTGATGTTCTCATCATGCATGATCACTGGCACCCCGTCACGGGTTAAGTGGACATCGAATTCGACCCCCTCAGCCCCGTGATGCATGCAGTAGTCAAAGCCCTCCAGGGAATTCTCCGGGAACTTGGCTGGATAACCGCGGTGACCAAAAATCTTCGTTCTCATATATTTAATTGCGCTCCATCCTTAAACTGGAATCTTGCCTTTTTCTCTTGCCGGCTCATATTATAGTAGCTCTATGCTAACTTGCAGGCCTTTTGTCCGTAAAAATCTGGTAAAAATTACAGCTGCAATTTGTTGTAACTGGTCATCTGCAAATTGCCAGCTTCATCCATCACTAAAGTCGAAATTGATGAATTTCTCGGGTGAACGGTCGTGTCGATCCCGTCCACCGCAAATTTCTGGGCCAGGGTCTTGATAGCAAAACCGTGGCTGACCAGCAGGATATTATCTGCCCCGTCCAATTGCTGGATCAAGTCAAAACCTTTCTGCCAGCGGGCCCAAAATTCCTTGCTGTCTTCAGCATCATGGTAGGGGTCAGCCTCCTTGGTCCAGTCAGCGATCTGGTCGCAAGTCGCGTGTTCAGCTAAATCAGCGGCGTTAGTAAAGCCGTGGGCCGCGCCGACCATCCGCCAGGCCACGTCATTGTCCATCCCCTCAAAGTAGCCGTAGAAATGCTCTCTGAAGTAAGGGTAGGCCAGGTGCTGGAGCAGGTCCCTGTTGCAGTTCTTCTCCATGATGATTTCACAGGTCTCGCTGGCCCGTAAAGTGTTGCTAGACAGGGCAATGTCCAAAGGCAGCTCCTGCAAGGCCTCAGCGGCCTTTTCTGCGCCTTCCCGGCCTTCGTCAGTCAAGGGGGTGTCGCACCAGCCCTGCATCTTGTTGTACTTGTTGATAAAAGTTTTCCCGTGTCTAACCAGATAAATCCGTTTCATTTTTCTAACTTGCCTTATGACTTGCTCTTGTAAATCTTCTTAACCAGCTTGATGTCCTTTGGCTGGATCGTGTAGATGGATCCGGTCGGGTACATGACAGTAACCCCGGTCCGGTGGTCTAAGCCGATCGCGTGGCCTAATTCGTGTTCAACCGTGTTGACGATTCTGGCCTGCGTGTAGTTGTAATAGTCGTTTTCCAGATAGTAGGTGTTCAGAGCCACCTGGGCTGAGTAGAGCCGGTTGGTGTGGCTGAGATACTTGTAGGTAGTCAGGCCCGCTGCCTCGTTGTTCTTGGAGTTGGCCACGACCACGATCTGGGCGTTCTTCTTGCTTTTAGTCTGCTTAAAGGTAAAAGCTCCCGTCTGGTTCCAAGCTGCCATGGCATTGACCGTGGCGTTGTAGAGGTCGGTTTGCTTGACCCCGATGTAGACCTTGGCCGTCGCCTTTGGCCAGCGATAGCCGGTCGTGTTCTTAGTGACCTTCTCATTGCTTTCAGCAACGATGCCGCCGCTTAAATCCAGAGTCTTGCTCTTTAAGCCTTTCTGCTCCAGATAAGTGCTGGCCGTGCCCGCTGCTTCCAGCAGGAAAGTCTGTATTTGCTCATGGTAGTTGACCACGGCCGCGGCCATGATCGCTAAGATGAGCAGGTTCTTGATGAAATTAAAAAATCGTCGCATCAATTTTCTCCTTTGCGCTAATTATTATAAGATTTGCCAGCTCTTTTTCCTAGCAAAAAGGCCGCTGAAACTGCTTAAGCTTTTCCTAAGGAGGTCTGGCTTTAGTTTTAAGCTGAAAAATGGTAGAATATTAGGCAAGTTTTTTCAAAGAAAAGCTGTTGGAGTTTATTTTTTTAGAAAAGGTGCATATATTACATGGTAGAAAACTCAGACCGCAAAGCAGAACAAGCCCACCTGGACCAGGTCCTGCAAAAGATTGATCAAAAGGGGGACCAGCTCAAGCAGGCTATCGCTAAAGACAAGTCCGAAGCCCGCAACATCAGCGCCCACTTCTATGATGATATTCGCCTGGACTTTGACGACTACTCGACCTCAATGGACACGGCCCTGTCGATTCAGCAGCAGCAGCAAATGCTCAAAGAACGCGACAATGCCTGGCAGGTCAACGCCCGCGAACTGGCTACTTTAAAGCGGCTGCATGTCCATCCTTACTTCGCCCGGGTCGACTTTGAGGAGGCTGGCGAAGAGCCGGAAAGTATCTACATCGGCCTGGCCTCCTTCATGGACGAGAACAATGAGCTTTTGATCTATGACTGGCGGGCCCCGATCTCCTCAATCTACTACGATGGCAAGATCGGCAAGGTAACCTACTACTCACCGGAAGGGCCGGTTGAAGTCGACATGAGCAAGAAGCGGCAGTTCATGATCGAAGACGGAACCATCATCAACATGTTCGACACTGACGAAACCATCGGCGACCAGATGCTGATGGAAGTTCTGTCAGAAAAGTCCTCCATCCAGATGAAGTCCATCGTCAAGACCATCCAAAAGGAGCAAAACAAGATCATCCGGGATACGACCAGCGACCTGCTCTTTGTCCAGGGGGCGGCCGGGTCTGGCAAGACCAGTGCCATCCTGCAGCGGATCGCCTTCCTCTTGTACCGCTACCGGGGCAACCTCAAGAGCGGGAACGTGATCATGTTCAGTCCTAACCAGCTTTTTAACGACTACATCGAAAACGTCCTGCCGGAAATGGGCGAGCAGAACATGGTCCAGATGACCTACTGGCAGTTTATCGCCCGCCGCTTGCCGAAGATGAAGGTGCAGAACCTCTTTGACCAGTTTGAAGACCGGCAGGCTGACACGGCAATCGGCCGCTTCAAGGATTCGCTGGCCTTCTACAAGCTGGCTACCCGCTACGGCCAGCACCTGAACCAGTCCGGCATGATCTTCCGCAATATCTATTTCCGGACCAAAAAGAAGCCGTTTTTCAGCAAGGAAGAAATCAAGGAGCTCTACTACTCCTTCAATGAAAACTACAAGCTGGGCAACCGGATTGACGCTACCCGCGAGGAACTGATCCGCCGCTTGAATAAACGGGTGGCCAATGAAGCCCGCAAGGTCTGGGTCAGCCGGGAAATCGAAGGGCTCAGCCACGAGCAGATGCTGGACATGTACGACCGGCCGGACCAGGAATTCTCTTCAGAAAAGGCGGAACGGGCCTTCCTGGGCAAAAAGATCGTTATCAAGCACCTGTCCAAGCTTGCCCGCCGGATCAACCACAACGGCTTCTTGAACCTGCGTGGCCAGTACCTGGCCTTTTTGCGGGCCGTGCCGAAGATGACGGACCTGGCCAAATATGGGATCAGCGAAGAAGAATGGCTGACCCATGTTGAAGAAGTCAAGGCTAAGTTCAAAGAGCAGGAAATTGACCTCCGGGATGCTTCAGCCTATCTTTACCTTTACGACCAGATCATTGCCCGCCAGACCAACCTGGAGATGCGCTACTGCTTTATCGACGAAATCCAGGACTACTCAGCCTTCCAGCTGGCCTATCTGCGCTACAACTTCCCCCGGGCCAAGTTCACCATGCTGGGCGACTTGAACCAGGCGATTTTTACCAAGGGCGAGAGCAGCAGCCTCTTAAAGCAGATCTCCGGCCTCTTTGACCCGGAAAAGACCAAGCTGGTTCAGTTGACTAAGTCCTACCGGTCAACCAAGCAGCTGACTGACTACACCAAGCAGATCCTCCGCCATGGTGAAAAAATCGAAAGTTTCAACCGGCAGGGGCCTTTGCCGCAAGTCTGGGGCAGAAGTGATGAAGCTGGCGCTTTAGCGGCTTTGAAAGCAGCTTTGGCGGAAAACGATGCCCAAAAGCTGACGACTGCCATCATCACTAAGGACCTGGAGGCGGCCAAAAAGCTGGCTGACCAGCTTGAGGGGGTCCACCTTATTTCCAGCGCCAACCAGCGCCTGGTGGAAGGGAACCTGGTCTTGCCGTCCTACCTGGCCAAGGGACTGGAATTTGACGCCGTAATCATGTGGGATGCCTCTAAAGCGGCCTACCACGAAGAAGACGAGACCCAGTTGGTCTACACGATCGCTTCCCGGGCCATGTACAAGCTGGACCTGGTTTACGCTGGTGAAAAGAGTCCGCTTTTGCCAACTAATGAAGCAACTTTTGCAAAAAAGTAAAAGAAAAGCTTTTGGCGAAGCTGCAGATGGCGGACAAGGGCGGCCTTTACCCTTACCAGCTCTCCGGCGGGCAGAAGCAGCGGGTAGCCATCGCCCGGGCTTTGGCCATGCAGCCGAAGATGCTCTGCTACGATGAACCGACCAGTGTTTTGGATTCGGCCTTGCGGGACCAGGTGGCCGATCTCATCTTGAGCTTGAAGGAGTCAGGCCTGACCCAATTGATTATCACCCACGACATGGACTTTGCCAAAAAGGTGGCCGACCAGGTCCTAGAGGTTAAGCCATTGGAGGGTTAGCAATGAAATGGTTTAAGAGAATCCTGCTGCTGGGCCTGGTCTTGTCCTGCTTTTTGACGACAGCCTGCAGCAATTTAACTAAAGAAGCCAACCAAAAAGACACCTGGGCTAAGATTAAAAAGCGGGGTAGCCTGGTGATCGGCTTGGATGACACATTCGTGCCCATGGACTTCCGGCAAAAAGATGGCCAACTGGTCGGCTACGACGTCGACTTAGCCAAGGTCGTGTGCAAGAAGCTGGGCCTTAAGGCGGACTTCCAGACTATCGACTGGTCCATGAAGGAAACGGAGCTGCGAAACGGAACGATTGACGTTCTTTGGAGCGGCTACAGCGTGACCACAGCCAGCGGAAGAAAAAAGTTGCCTTCAGCCGCAGCTACTTGCGAAACCGGCAGGTTTTGGTCGTGAAGAAGTCCAGCGGGATCAAGTCTTTTGCCCAGATGAAGGGGCAGGCAATCGGGGCCCAGAGTGGGTCAACCGCCCAGATCTGGCTGGATGGCAGCCAAAAGGTCATTAAGCCGAAGAGCAAGGTCCTTTACGACACTATTCCGTCAGACTTCCTGGACCTCAACGCCGGCAGAATCAAGGGGATCCTCCTGGATGAAAACTACGCGGAATACTACATCAAGCACGAGGCAGACTCAAAGTCTTACCAGGTCATCTTGAACAAAGAGGTGCCAGAGGACTTGTTCGCGGTAGGGATGCGGAAGGGCGACAAGAACTTGAAAAAGAAGATCAACCAGGCCCTGGCGGAGCTGCAGGCCAACGGGACTTTGGCCAAGATCAACCAGAAGTGGTTCGGACAAAAGTCAAATTACTTGGGCAAGGTTGATTAGAACAAAATAGAATAAAAGAAAAACTGTTCAGCCTTATTAAATAAGGAACTGAACAGTTTTTTTAGACCCGGTGAATGGTGACTTTGCTGAAGACCAGGTCAGCATCGATTTTTAAAAGGGGTGAATCCGCTGTTAAACCGCTGGGGTTAAGGGCGGTGAAGCGGGAGAAGACCGGGCTGTCGTCGGCTTGGACCTCCCATTCTCTGGGAATGTAGATATCAACTTTGGAGAAGACCGCATCCAAATCCAGCTTGCCGCGTCCATCCTTGAGCTGGGTCTGGTCCAAGTAGATAGTTACCGGACTCATAACGGTGGAGACGGATAATTTGCGCAAGGCCTGGCTGTGAACGTAGCGGACGCATTTGGAGAAGACGGATTCGATGGAAACTTTTTCGCCATTTTCGCCGATTGATTCGCTGTAGCTAAGGCTAGTGCCGTCATCGTCTTTCTTGCCAGTTTTTACATTCATCTTGACCTCCAGCTGGCTTCCTCCGGCCAAAAGCTTGCAGCCCAGGGCGATTAGGAAGAGGGCCAGGTACATGTAGCCGGTCCATTTAAAGAAGTGGCTAGCTTCGCTGATGGTTTTGACGATCAAGCCACTGGCAAAAATTCCAAAGAAGAGGGCCCGGTTCTTGAAGCTGGTCCAGGCGATCCAGGCTAAGAGGAGAACCCAGAAGACCTGGCCCCAGCTTAAGTTGAAGAGCTTAAAAAGGGTAAAGTAGTCTGGAAAAAGCTGGCTTAAAATCAAGGGGATGGCGATAGCGATCAGGATCAAGCCCCATCTGACCGCGGACTTTCTGTTCTTGTTCATTGTGCTTACCTCATTTCGTGCAAATGGCTGATCAGGGTTTGGTAGTAGCGGCGGGAGACGAAGACCTTCTTGTAAGAAGCGGTAAAGCCAAGCTCGTAGCCCATAATGGACCGCTTGACGGCATTGATTTGCCGGCAGTTGACCAGGGCACTCTTGGAAGCCCGGTCAAAGTCGCTGGGCAGGCTGGCTTCCAGCTGCCGCAAGGTCTGCTTGACCAGGTGGCTGCCTTCCCGGTCATGAGCCCAGACGTGCCGGTCACTGGTCTCAAAAAAGAGAATGCTGGTTAGGGGCAGGATGATAACATCGCTGCCTTGATAGACCGTGATCTTCTGGGCCAGTTTTTCTTCCAAAAAGGCCAGGGCCGCTTCGATTTCCGGCGTCAGTTTCTTGGCCTTGATGATGAGCTGGTCTTCTTTTAGCTGCTTGTCTTGTTTAAACTCTACCTGCATCTTTTCTCCCCCCCTTTTCAGATTTTATTATGAAGAAGCTTAAGCAAAAATGAAAGAGCAGACGCGCAAGCGGTCATTTTTCCTGTTTAAGCGGCATGCAAAAAGCGCCCGGGTAACCGGACGAACCGGACGCTTTTCCTATGCCATCTTATTGATTTGGTCAGCCAGGACATCGGCCAGCCAGGAGATCCCTTTTTCGCTGTAGTGGAGGCCGTCTGCAATCATGAAGGAAGGCAGGTCCTTCAGCTTTTCCATCTTGTGGGTCAAGTCGAAGAAGAAGGAGTTGGTCTTGCCGGCGTCTCTTTGCGCGATGTCGACGTACTCGTCCAGCTTCTCCAAGGAGTAGGCCGCGGCCATTTCCGGGTTTGTCAAATCCGGCATGGACGGAGCTAAAACCAGGGTATCGCTGGCCCCGGTTACCTTCTGGGCCTGCTTGATCAAGCTTTCCAGACCTTCCTGGTAGTCATAGGCGCTGCAGCCCCAGCTGGCGGCGTCGTTGGTCCCGTACTCTACGACCAAAATGTCGCAGGCAGGCAGACTGCTGACTCTGGGCAGGACGTCCTGGGCGCAGGCACCGCTGACCGAGATGTTCACGACCTCGTAAGCGTCTCCCAGCCGCTTGGCCAAGGCCTTGGTCAAACGGTCGGTATCCTTTTGCCCGTCATACGCGTTAAAAATTGAATCGCCAAAAAGCACGACTTTCTTCATCTGGTTCACCCATTTCTTTGAAAAATGAAGCTGGCATTTGCCAGTTTCTCCTGCTTTTTCTACTATAATAGGTAAAGAATGAGAAAAGGACAAGTAAAAAGAATGCGAAACTATACTGAATTCAGCCGGCAGGCCTGGGCGGCTTTAACCCCCAAGACCGAGCTGGCGGTGACTAATGAAGAGCTGGCCAAGGTCAAGTCTTTGGGCGACCAGCTGGACGTCAAGGACGTCGGTGAAATCTACCAGACCCTGCTGAACTATATCCACCTGGCCTACCAGGCCAAGCAGGCGACAGCCGCTAAGAAGGCAGAATTTTTGCAGCTGCCGGAAAGCAAGGTGCCTTATATTATCGGCATTTCCGGCTCAGTTGCCGTGGGTAAGTCCACGACTGCCCGCCTTTTGCAGCTGCTCTTGACCAGGTATTACCCGGACTTAAAGACCCAGATGATGACCACTGATGGCTTCATCTACCCCAACCAGGAGCTGGAGAAGCGGAAGCTGATGCCCAGGAAGGGTTTCCCGGAAAGCTACAACATGCAGATGCTCAGAGACTTCCTCCAGGACGTGGTCAGCGGAAAAAATGACGTCGTTTATCCCCTGTATTCCCAGGAATTAAGTGACATCGTCCCGGGCCGCTATGGCCATGTGGAAAAGCCCGACATCTTGATCATCGAAGGGATCAACACCCTGCAGCTGCCGGAAAGCGGCCAGCTGGTGACCAGCGACTTTTTTGACTTTTCAATTTATATCGATGCGGAAGAAGACTTGATTGAAAAGTGGTATATGCAACGCTTCAAGAAGATCATGAAAATGAAGAAGAATGACCCAAGCAACTTCTACTACAAGCTGGCCAACGGGCCGGAAGACGAGGCCCTGCGCCTGGCGGAAGAAACCTGGCAGATGGTCAACCTGGTCAACCTCCGCCAGTACATCGCCCCGACCAAGGAGCGGGCCAATTTGATCCTGCATAAGGTTGAGGGGCACTTGATTGACAAAATTTACCTTCGCAGCTTTTAAGTCAATGGTATAATGAAGAACGGTGATAAAAAATTTATTAGGGAGATTTTCTTATGCAAGCAATTGAATTGAAAAAAGGCATGATTTTTGACGATGGCGGCAAGCTGATGCTGGTTGTGGCGGCTAACCACCACAAGCCAGGCAAGGGCAACACCGTTATGCAAATGGACCTGCGTGACGTCCGGGCCGGCAGCGTGATCCACAAGACCATGCGGCCAAGTGAAAAGATCGAGCTGGTCGAAGTCGTCAAGAAGAAAGCCCAATACCTGTACGCTGAAGGCGACAGCTACAACTTCATGGACACGGAAACCTACGAACAATATGCGATTTCCGGCGACCAACTGGGTGACGACGTCAAGTACCTGATGCCAAATATCGAAGTTATCCTGGAATTCACTGAAGACGGGGAACTTTTGGCTGTGCAATTGCCATCAACTGTCAACATGAAGGTAGTAGAAACCCAGCCAGGCATTAAGGGGGCAACCGCAGCTTCCGGCGGCAAGCCAGCCACTATGGAAACCGGCCTGGTTGTGACTGTGCCTGACTTCATCAACGAAGGCGATGAACTGGTCATCAACACCCAGGAAGGGACTTACAAGAGCCGGGCTTAAGGCCAAAAAAAGTAAACGAAAAGCGTCCGGTTACCCGGGCGCTTTTTGCATGCACTTTATTCGTTTGTATCAGTCGTCGTGTCAGTGCTTGACTGGCTGCTAGAGGAAGAGGCTTGGCTGCTCTGTTCTTGGCTGCTCTGTTCTTGGCTAGAAGAGCTGGCCACGGAACTAGAAGAGCTGGCTTCACTGGAAGAGCTGGCTTCACTGGAAGAGCTGACCTGCTCTTCTTTACTTTGGCTTTGGCTCGGCTGGTCATCATGGCTTGGCTTGTTTTCATCAGGCTTAGCGGAATCATCTTGAGCTGGCTTAGATGAAGAAGATGATGATGATGACGAGGAGCTGGAAGAGCTGGATGAGCGGGAAATGCTGGTGGCTTTAGAAGCCAGGGCACCAAAGCCGCCGCCTACGGACCCAACCACGGCCAGGCCTAGGATGACCCAGATCCCGATCTTTAAGAGCTTGTCCAAGTTGATGGCGTCAAAGAATTTAAAAATTGCCTTGAAGCCATGCGGCACCTTGCTCTTGTCCAAAATTTCCTTGGCCTTGCCGGCCGGGCTGGCCTCCTTAACTGGACTGGTTGGCTTAGCTGCCGGAATGTCCTTGCCGGCGGCGGCCGGCTCAGTAAACTGGTCGAGCAGCTGTGCCCCGTCTAACCCCAGCAGGCTGGCATATTGCCGGATGCAGCTTCTGACCATGACCGGGTTTAAGCCTTGAAAATCATCGGCTTCAATCTTTTGCAGAGTCGCCTGGTCGACCCGCAGGGTTTGACTAACGGCTTCCAGGCTGAGCTGCTTGGCGCGGCGCTGTTTCTGTAGTTCTTTACCGATTGTCAAAGTTTTGCCTCCTAAAAGCTTCTGATTAGTCTTAGCCTATTTTACTTGAAAATGGCTAAAAGCTAAAGGCAGAAGTCTTTTCCAACTTGGATCTTTTACCAAAGGTTAAGATTTCTTTTACAAAAAAAGCCCTCAAAAATAAGGACTTCATAATCTTATTCGCCTTGGAAAGTGCCGGCTTCAACTTCTCTAATGAAGTCAGCTAGGTGCTTGTAGTAGACATCGGGGTTGTCGACCATGTGGTGGTGGCCGCCGTCAGGAGTAGTGACCAGGCGGGAGTTAGGAATCAGTTTCTGCATGGTTCTGGCCGTTTCCAGAGGCATGGTTTCCACTTCGCCAAAAGTCAGCAAGGTTGGCACCTTGATCTTTGGCAGTTCGCTTCTGAAGTGCCAGTCCTTCAATTTGCCCGTGATGACGAATTCGTTGTCGCCCTGGAAGGCGTTGTAGACAGCCGTGCCGCCCAGGTTGCCCAGGTGGTAGAGCTTGGAAGGCTGCTTGCGGTCAACAAAGTTGATGTTCAGAATCTGCACGTCGTCCTGGTAGCGCTGGTTGGCGTAATCGTTCTTGGCTTCGCATTCGTGCATGAAGTCGATTTCGGTCTGCGGCAGGACTTCTTGCCGGCGGCGGTTGACCGCGGCCACGTATTCGTCGATGTCGTCAACCATGGAGGATATGATGGCCCCCTTCAAGTGGTCTCCGTACTTAACCGCGTATTCCTGGACCAAAAGGCCGCCCCAGCTTTGCCCGATCAAGTAGAAGTTATCGATGCCCAGCTTTTGCCGGACTTCTTCAACTTCGTCCAGGAAGTATTCGTAAGTCAGGTACTTGTCCGCGATCTTTGGGTCGCTGTAGTCCGGCTGGTCAGAGTAAAGGGAGCCCAGCTGGTCGTACATGTGGACCTGGACGTTCAAGCCCTGCTTCTTTAATTGTTCAGCCGTGTCTTCCCAGTATTCGTGGTTGCCGCCCGGGCCCCCGTGCAGGCAGAGCAGGTGGATGTCACCTGTCCCTTGGGTGTTGGTCCAAAGATGGTAGCCATTGTCCAAAGTCAAAATCGTCGTTCCTTGTTTCATTGAAAAAATCTCCTAACTATAACTATCTAGTTCATTATATGCCTTTATCTATTATATGCCTTATTTGCCTACTGGTTTTGGGCTGCCAGGAATTCCCGCATTTTTTTCAGTTCGGTGCTGGCCAAGTCCAAGGCACAGACGTTTTCAAAAAGGTGGCTGACTTCCTGCCCGCTTTCCGGGTCCTCAATGGTGAAGCCTGCTTCGTCTACCGCGGTCACGTAGCCCAGGTTTTCCCCGGCTAATTCATAGTCGTCAACGCTGACCAGTTGATTGCCGACTTTTTCAATCACTTCCCGGGCAGTTGGGACATGGTTTAAGGACTGGGCTAATTTGCCCAAGTGGCCCGGATCAAAAATTTTATTTTTCTGGTTGTAGGCGACCAGGAAGTTGGAGAAGTCGATAGCCGCGGAATTTACTGATTCATGAACCACGTCTTCTCTGTTGACCAGGCAGATGGATTCTAATTGCCCATAGTCATTCAAGCTTTCAAAAAGCAGGAATTGGTCACTTTGGTCCAGGACCAGGCCCAAAAGGCAGCTGCCAAAGCGGGCGTCATCCAGCCAGTCCAGGTAAAGTTCAACTAAGCCGTAGGGATTCTGGCCGGCAAACTGCTCTTTAACCGCCTGGTACTTTGTCCAGAGCTTGTTTAAAGGAGCGTTTAATTCCAGGCTGGAGATGGCAGACAGGGGGATGACCAGGCAGAGAGGGTCCAGCTCGTAGTCGTCCCCGATCTGCTTCAGCTGGATTTCGGTTGGACCGGCTAAGGCGATGATGCCGGTGTAGACGATCCCGCTGGTTAAGGTGATATTGACGACCAGGTCCTTCTCCAGTGCGGCTTGGCTGGCCGCGCTAAGGCTGGTCAAAGGCGTCTTCAGGAGCTCCTGGTTGAGGGGCATGAGGGCGAAGGGGTCGGTCGACTTGCCTTCATCGATCAGGCGCTGGCAGTAGGCCAGGCTGGGGGATTCGTCGACGCTGGTCAGGATGTCCTGGTTATTGATGACCAAGACCCCACCGGCATTGGCGTCGTCGTCCAGGCTGATGAGGGTGGCCGCGTCCGCGCTTTGGTAGATCAGGTAGCCCAGATAGTAGCTGCCGGATAATTGGTCGGCTTTGGTATGCAGTTCAACTAATTTCATTTATTTTGTCTTCTCGTTTCTTTCTAGTTTTTATTCTTTTTCCCCGCTAGTCTTTCCGGTCTTTTTCTCTTTTTTAAAAAATTCGCCAATTGCAAGAATAAATTGAACACTTACCATAACATCTGGTAGATTTTGACTATCTACGCCGGTAAATGCGGTCAAGTTCGGTGTCAAAGTACTCT
>OICS01000244.1_pt1 | contig 22439 bp, 20 predicted proteins | sample 1581341 | NCBI WGS metagenome assembly OICS01 (sample SAMEA3882550, study PRJEB24775) | human gut metagenome | biome: human-associated habitat; feature: intestine environment; material: feces | place: Netherlands | collected 2009/2010
AGACGCCGCCCTCTCACGGCGGAAACACGGGTTCGATTCCCGTACGGACTGCTAAAACAAAAAGCTCTCAGTACACAGTGCTGAGGGCTTTTTATTTTTGCAAGCAATTAATAACTATAAAACCACTTAGAACAAAAAGCTGATGCCTGCATGTAAGCATGACGCATCAGCTTTTTTATTCTTAAGGTGGCTCAAATCATTATGTCTAAAGTATAATAATACTTGCGCACTTCAAATCATTGCCCAGATTGTATACTCTGCCGGAATCGACACCGACAACAGTTGGTCGGAGAATGTAGTACTCACTGTTTTTTACAACTCTTGCCTTTTCACCATTGCTAAGCTGTACAATTGAATCAACAGGATATAGAATCATACTGCTCATGAAAGCACGCATGACACCTATATCAAGCTGGTTTGTCATGGACATAAGCATCTCAACTGCATCACGCTGTGATAAGGCATCCTTGTACGGACGCTTTGTGACAAGCGCATCATAGACATCTGCGACAGACAAAATCTTTGCAAACTGACAGATTTTGGGTGCATCAAAGCCGAGTGGATATCCGGTTCCGTCAATGCGTTCGTGGTGCTGCAGCACTCCCATCAGTATAGAGTTGTTTAAATCCTTTCGGTCTTTTAGCATATTGTAGCCGTACACGGAATGTTTTTTCATGATATTAAACTCATCATCCGTGAGCCTGCCCGGCTTGTTTAGAATCTCATTGGGGATCATTGTCTTGCCTATATCGTGCAACAGGCCGGAAACTCCTATGTCGTGGATTTCGTTGTCAGGCAGCTTCATCTGCTTGGCAAGAATCATTGAAATAGTAGCCACATCCACACTGTGCTTGAAGGTGTACTCATCGCTTGTTTTGAGGGAACTGATATCGACAGCTATGGCATCGTTTTCATTGATGGCCTCCATGAGCGAGTCTGCAATCAGGTTTGTTGCCTGTGTTAGCTCCTCGGAGTTGGTGTTGTTGAAGATGTACTGGACACCGGTTGATACACGCTGTCTGACACTGTCGCTTAAGGTGACCTTGGAACGGTCGTCCGTACGCAGCTGTTTGACCATGGCGGCAGCCTTTGGAGACAGTATGGCATCCGGATCGTCAGGATCAGCACTTCCCTCGCGGATGTATACTGACATTATACCGAGCTTAAGCAGCGAAGAGATGATATAATCATCGATAGCTGAGCCCTGTACCACCAGGTTACGGCCGGTAGGATCCTTGATGACCTGATCAATAATCATGCCGGGTTTCAATTGTCGTGTTCTCATATATCTGCGTTTAATCATTTTTGCCCCAAAACTAAATAAGTCTACTCTAAAAACAATTCAAAATACTACGAATATTATATAGTATATTTGTACTAAAAACAATCTGAAATGAGATTTTTTTAGCAATTTTTTGTAATAGAAGAGAAAAACACAGTTATTTCCTATTCGATGTACTAGATGTGGTGACCGCCACCACTGTGACTGCCGCCACTATGACCTCCACCACCGCTGTGACCGCCACTTGAGCCTGAGCTTTGTGGACTGTAGTGTCTTGTCTGGTTCATAAAGCGTGCGCGTGCATTTTGAATCTCTACCTTTGTAAATGCTGCACCCATGAGCTCGTTGCTCTTAGCCTTGCGGCCCTTTGACAGGGATAATGCATATACAAAGCAAAAAATCATGCCGGCAGCGAGAGCGATAAAGATGCTCGAAATGTATCTGAGAGGCTGTGATATATGTCCGCCTGCGAGGACTGTGTTGACCTGGTCTATTGTTTCCATGCAGCAGGTGAAATAGTCGTAATCATGACTTGAGGTGGCATATATATAAGTGTTGTCACAGATGGAGTTACATTTTGAGTTCGGGATGGTTCTCTGCGTGCTTCCCTCACAAGCCAGATAAATCTCGTCTAAATCTCTGTCTATTACGAAAATGACACCGTTTGCGCCGGTTCCAAAATAGCCTTCAAATGTATTGACTGCATAGCTTTCAGTGCTTCCGTAAGGATGTGAGGTAGTTGTGACAACAGCTATGTTGCAGTATTCGGTTGTCTTTTTCATCTGTGAGATGAGCCTGCCCTTTACAGCATCGTCAATGAAATTGGCAGAGTCCTCAAGGATGTACTCGTAGCCGGTAGACTTGTTTGTGCCGCTTAGATTGTAATTTGTGGCTGTCTCAGTGGCATATACATTTGATGAGCTGCTCAAAACAAGGATTGTAACAAGCAAAAATAATGTAAACAAAGCTGAGCACATGCATTTTATACAATGCAAAAAAGGACTTTTATAATTATTTCTATGCACGGTCATCACCTCCCTTATGTGTGGCAAACTGTGGCAGCTTGCGCGTTGTAAGCACATTGAATGCGCGGATGACATTAATCAGTGTGATAAGCACTGAGGCGATGATGATAAAAGCTGCGCCATAGTACCATGCATCGAGCACCGGCTGGAACAAAAGAACAGCATCGCCAATAAGCATGGATACCATGCCAAAGATGAGTCCGGCAACTCCCTTGTGTCCGGGCATCCTGTCAAAGCTTGAGAAGGCTCTGATTGAAAAAATAAATGATATAATGGTCAAAATAACAAATAAAATCAGGCTGCCGTCTGCATTTCCAAAGCCACTGCCTATGCCTGCGATGATTGCAAACAGCGCAGGGACAAATTGAATGATAAATATAAAAAGTATAAAGTAAGCTACAAACGATGTGTTTGTCTTTTTCTTTATGGTTTTTGTGGCCTTTTTTGCAGCCTTAAGGCGTCTGCGGTTGTTGATTGCACCAAGTGCCTCCGGCTGTTCCTTTGCGATACGGCCCTTATCCTCGGTACCGGCTTCCTTTACAGCAATCATGGTCAGCTCCTGTGAGTAACAGATATTTGCGATAATCGCAAGCACACCGACTATGGTGAGAGTCATTCCGGGAGTGAGAACCGTCAGCAGACATAATAAAATGTATACCGGAATTGCCGCAATGAGTGAGCCTAGCAGGAATTTACCGACAGATATAGGCAGATCTGCAACAACCTTGCCGGTCTGGCCGTTTACTGTGGCATATGCTACACGATCCTTATTGCGGTATGACAAAAACCATACCGGAAACATCGAGTAATCTGTTTCTTTTACAGTAGTGCCAAGACTTAAAGGTGAAAGAGCCGCGGAGTCACTGTCGACTGACAAGCCGGTAAAGGCAGGCTCTTTACTTATTTCGTTTACTGTGTTTGTGCAGGCAGCATCCATTGCGTCACTTGCGTAAATCGTTGATGGTAAATCAGCTGTATCAGCGTAAAAACCACTTAAGAATGCCGGTGTAAAGCGCTTCATATTCTTCACATCATATGGCGCAAGTTTTTCGCTGATGCTGTCATCAAATGATGAAGATGCATCGTAGGACAGTCCCTTGTAGTAGGCGTCGAGATCTCCCTCGAGCCTGTAATGGTCTGTAATGATGTAATCTCCTGAACGGTGGGATCTTTTCGCCGGAAGTGAAATAGGAGCCTTCTGGGTTACATAATATGTCCAGTAAGGCATGTAGATACCTCTGAATCCGTCGATAAACTTAGGATCCTTAAGCTCCTTTGGCGCGAAAATAGCCTTTTTCATGAGGCTCATGTAGGCCTGCTTACAGTCATCCTTGCTCTTTGCAAATGGTATGATATAAGCCGGCTTGTGCTCCTTTTGCATGCGGCTGTAGAGCACAGTTGATGCACCGCAGAAGCTGCAGAAGCCTGCTGCGGTATCGTCTGTGCTCAGGATTTCTCCTCCGCACTGAGGGCATGTGAAAATGGTTGCGTCGAAGTCCTTCTGGACCTCGGCGTCAGAGGTTTTGTCCTCGTACGAGTAAGGGTCGAAAAGTGAATGACAGTATTCACAGGCTAACTGGCCTGATTTGATGTCAAACTTCACATTTCCACCGCAATTTTTACATGCGAACATTTTGTTTCTCCTTTCTATTCCCTTTTACTTTTTTATCTGCTTGAATAAATAATTCCTTCCAGATTGACGGATGGAAGAGGATGAGTAGTGGAAACAGCTCGAGTCTTCCGGCAAGCATGTCAAACATCAGTATATATTTGGAGAAATTATTAAAAAAGCCAAAATTGCATGTCGGACCGACCAGAGAAAGACCCGGTCCGATATTGTTAAATGTAGCTGCGACAGCCGTGAAATTGGTAGTGAAATCATAGTTTTCAACGGAAACAAGCAGCATTGAAACAACAAAAATGACGGCATACGTCATGAAATAAACATTTATTGACCTGATAACATCATGGTCTACAGGCTTGTGCTCAAAGGTGAGCTTTTTCACACTCTTTGGGTGAATGTAGCCATTTAACTCCTTAAGTATTGTCTTTACAGCGATGACAATACGAGATACCTTGATACCGCCGCCGGTGCTTCCGGCACATGCGCCAATGAACATCAAAAGCACAAGCAGTGTCTTTGAAAGCTCAGGCCATCTGTCGAAATCGGTGCTGGAAAATCCGGTTGTCGTGATGATTGAGCCAACCTGAAACGCTGCCTTTGTGACTGCGTCAAACACACCGGTACACATATGCGCGATATTCACGCTTATGACTACAACAGAGGCTATTATGATGCCGAAATAGTATCTAACCTCCTCCACCTTAAGTGCGTCACGGATGTGACCGAAGAAAAGCAGGTAGTAAGCGTTGAAATTGACACCGAAAAGTATCATAAATATGGTAACAACCCATTGCAGATAAACATTATAGCTGCAAAAACTGTCGTTTTTGATACCGAAGCCTCCTGTACCGGCTGTGCCGAGAGAGGTACAGATGGCATCGTACAGAGGCATTTTTCCGAAAAGCAGGAAAATAATCTCCATAGTCGTAAGACCAAAGTATATTATGTATAAAAGCCTGGCAGTGTGCCGCATCTTTGGAACAAGTTTTCCGACAGAAGGACCCGGGCTTTCAGCACGCATCAGATTTATGTTGCTGCCGCCTGAAAGCGGGATGATTGCCAGAAGAAATACAAGCACACCCATACCGCCAATCCAGTGCGTAAAGCAGCGCCAGAAATTCATGCAATAGGAGAGTGATTCTACCTCAGGCAGGATGCTCGCTCCTGTCGTGGTGAAGCCGGAGATGGTCTCAAAAAGAGCATCTGTGAAGCTTGGAATCTCTCCTGATATGTAAAACGGCAGACAGCCGAATATACTCAGTACAATCCAGCCCAGTGCGGTTGTTGCACAGCCCTCCTTCAGGTAAAAGGTAAAATCCCTCGGTTTTTTAGCCGAAAAAATAAAACCGATAGCTATGCTTATGAGTGCAACAATCAAAAAGTAGATGCCGCTTTTTTCATAATAAATACCGGCAACAATACATGGCAGAAGCAGCAAAAAGCCTTCAAGCTTTAAAATATATCCCAAAAGATATCGAATTACTGAAGTGTTCATATCATTCCCCCACTATTCCATAATATCCTGAAGATTCGTAAAGCCGGTATGGGTTGTTATAATCATGACAGTGTCATTTTTTTGTATGCAGTCATTACCTGTAGGAATGATAATTTTGCCGTTTCGGTTGATGAAGCATATGAGCAGATGCTTTTTAAGCTTTAGGTCTCGAAGCGGTATGTCTGTCACATTTGAGTTTTCTGATACAAAGAACTCAATTGCTTCAACTCTTGAGTCGTACATGTGGTAGAGAGTCTCTATATTGCAGTTCATAGAGTTTTTCTTTGCACGGACATAGGCAATTATGGCTTCTGAGGTGATGTATTTTGGCGAGATTACACTGCCAAGGTCCAGGCTGTTTATGACATTGGTAAAAGTTATACGATTAAGCTTTGTTATGACCTTTGCATTGGAAACCTGCTTCGCATAGAGCGTAAGCATGATGTTTTCCTCGTCTATACCGGTAAGAGGTACAAATGACTGGCAGGTCTCTATGCCTTCTTCCTTTAAGAGTGCCTGTTCTGTTCCGTCACCGTTTATGATGACAGCATCCGGAAGCAGTATGGAAAGTTCTTCACAGCGCTCGAAGCTATTTTCGATTATTTTGACCTTTATGCCACGTGATATGAGCTGCTTTGCCAGGTAATATGCGGCTTTGCCGCCTCCGATAATCAGTGTGTTTTTTACGCTGTGTGTATTGACTCCGATGTGGCTGAAAAACTCCTTTGTATGTCTGCGTTCGCCGACAAATGACAGTTTGTCTCCCTTGCGGAGCACAAAATCACCTGATGGGATAGTGACCTCATCATCTCTCTCGACTGCACCGATAAGTATGTTGGCATGGTGTCTGGTGCCCAGATCCATGAGCTTTGTTCCGTCGAGGATGCTGCCCTCGGGAATCTCATACTTGATGAGCTGTGCCTGACCGTGAGCAAAGTTTGTTACCTCAAGGCTGGATGGCAGATGAAGAATATGAGCCATCTCAATAGCTGCCTCAAGCTCAGGGTTGATAATGAGTGCAAGACCAAGCTTGTCGCGCAGATATTTGGCCTCCTGGCTGTATTCAGGCGTTCTGACTCTGGCTATAGCAGCACAGTTGCCGACCTGTGTGGCAATGGTACAGCATAGCAGATTCAGCTCATCAGAGCCTGTGACTGCGATGATTAAGTCGGCATCATCAATACCCGCTTCCTGCAGTATCTTGTAGCTGGCACCGTTTCCTGCAATACCCATTACATCATAGATATTGGATACCTGGGAAATCCTCTCCCTGTTTTTGTCGACAATTGTTATGTCGTGCCCCTCCTTGCCAAGCTGCTCAACGAGAGTACGGCCTACCTTGCCGCATCCGACGATGATAATTCTCAGTCCCTGGGAGGGAACCACTCCTTTTTTGAACATTATTTCCTCCGTATATAAAAATATAATGATATGAGGGTCAAAAGGTATTTTGCCCCCTCATTTATGATTGTGTGGTGGATAGAATTATTATGACTATCATATATCAATGGATTATAACATAACGCATATATATTTCATAGAGAAAAAAGTCCCAAAAATATGAGATTGTAATAAAGTACAAAAAGTGATAAAATCAATTTTAATTGTAGTATTTGAATAGCTGTTTGAACAGCAATAAGAGATAGATTTTTGGAGCTTTAAGTAATGACGGGATTTTTAAAGGCAAACTACCATACGCACACCTATAGGTGCCAGCATGCATATGGCAGCGAGCGCGAATATATAGAGGCGGCTATCAGAATGGGTATTGCAGAGCTTGGTTTTTCAGACCATGTGCCGTGCCCCTTTAAGGATGGCTATGTGTCGGGCATCCGGATGACGATGGAGCAGGCACCGGAGTATGTGTATGCCATCAGGGAGCTTGGGAAGGAGTATGCATCCGACATAAAGCTTTACGTTGGCTTTGAGGCGGAGTACATACCGGAGTTTTTCAAGGAGCAGAAGGCTATGTTTGACAGGCTTGGCTGTGATTACATGATAATGGGCCAGCATTTTATGAAATCAGAGCAGACAGGCCCGTATACAGGCACACCGACAGATGATGAGAGCCGTATACGCGAGTATGTGGATACTGTTATAGAGGGCATGAAAACAGGCATGTACAGCTATTTAGCACATCCTGATTTAATAAATTATCAGGGACTTGATTCTGTCTACGAATGGGAGATGACGAGGATGTGCAAGGCACTTAAGGAGCTTGACATACCGCTTGAGATAAACATGCTTGGTATCAGTGCAGGAAAGCACTATCCGACAGAGCGCTTCTGGTGTATACCGCATGACATCGGCAACAAAGTGATACTTGGGCTTGATGCACATACAGTGGACAATATATGTGATGTGGAAAGCTATGAAAAGGCACTTGATATAGTCAGAAAATATGACCTGAATCTTATTGACCGGATTGAGATATAGTTACTTACAAAATATCAAATACCAAAAGTGAGGAATGCTATGATTATTACAGAAGAAAAATATAATGAGGAATTAACAAGATATGTTTTGCCTTTTATCAGGCTTAATTTTGAAGATGGCTATATGAAGAGTGCAGATGGCACACGCATACATTACGGCTATGTGACGACACCTGTAGCAAAGGCTGCCATAGTCATATCACATGGATTTACAGAGTGTATGCCTAAATATTATGAGATGATTTACTATTTCGCAAAGGCCGGATACTCAGTATATATGGTGGAGCATCGAGGACATGGCTTTTCGGACAGAAGTGTATCCGATATAAGCATGGTCACTGTAAACAGCTTTGACGATTATGTGAGTGATCTTGATATGTTTATCCGCGAGATTGTGATGAAGCGTGAGGGGCGCAGACCGCTTTACCTGTACGGTCACTCTATGGGAGGCGCGATAGCTGCCCTGTATCTTGAGAAGCATCCTGAGGTATTTACAAAGGCAGTACTTTCAAGCCCTATGATAGAGATGCTTTATGGTAATTTTTCACATTTTGCCGTGGAGGCGATACTGTTTGTCGCAAGTGTGCTTAACTGGAACGATAAATATCTGCCGAGCCAGACACCGTATACGGATGAGTATGATTTTGAATCGAGCTGTTGTCTGTCAAAGGCGCGCTATGACTACATATACAAGTGCAAGGTGGAGGAGGAACGCTATCGTACAAATGGCGCCACCTACAGATGGTGCAGGGCCGGGCGCAAGGCATCCAAATATATAAAGAAGCATGCACAGGAAATTAAAATACCGGTGCTGTTATGCCAGGCTGGAAAGGATTATCTGGTTTCAAATGCCGCTGAGGATGAATTTATTGCGAAGCTGCCTCAGGGCATTAAGAAGGTCTATCCTGATTCAAAGCACGAGATATTTAATGCGGATGATGATACCTTGGAAAAGTTTTACTCAGATATCCTTGATTTTTGGGCTTGAACATGAAAATGAAATTCGTCAAGTGAAAAATGTGACATAAAAAATCATTTGTTTTGTTAGAAATGACATATGGATTTAAAATACAATATATAGTATAATCACAACTGTTGCGGACAAGATGTTAGTATTTAAGCCGATGGTAAGAGTACGTAAAGCATAGCCCCTACAGAGAAAAATAATAAAATATATCAATATTGTAACAGGTAAATATACTATCAAACAAATGTGAGGAGAAAGAGAATGTCAGACGAAGTTTTAGACGATGTAATGATTAAGGGTTCATGTAAGGGAAAAGCAGATGCTATTGTAAATTGCCAGTGCAATATCGAGAGTGCACCGGTCAGATGCGAGCAGGCAGAAAGATGTATGTTCTATTCTTATTATAAGTGCAGCAAGCAGTGGAAGAGGCTTGCATAGTTAAAATTAAATATTAAAGCTCCGGGCTGACAATGAAGTCGGCATGGAGCTTTTTTGCGTATATAAAGAAAAAAATATTTTACACGCGGAAAACTTATGATAATATATAAAAAAGGTAACTATTCAGAACCACTGAGAACAAAAAAAGCTGATGCGTCATGCTCGCATGTAAGCGGCAGATTTTCTTGTTCTCAAGGTGGCTCTGGATGGATACGTAAAACAAGATATAGGAGAGACGCGCATGAAGAGAGTTTTGGTACTGAGTGATTCACATGGTAATGTGGGAAATATGATTCGGGCAGTCAAAAGAGAGGAGCCTGATATGATACTTCATCTGGGAGACTGCGTTGTGGATGCGGATGCCCTTAGGAGAGAGTTTCCTCATATAACCATGGTCAATGTGCCGGGAAACTGTGATTTTTCACGGGGAGATACAGAGAGACTTATTGATATCGACGGCTATAAGGTACTCATGTGCCATGGACATACATACGGAGTAAAGCTGTCATATATGCATCTGGAGCTTCATGCGAAGGAAATCGGGGCAGACCTGGCGCTCTTTGGTCATACACACAAGCTGTTTTATGATAAGCACAATGGTCTTGCGATGATGAATCCGGGAAGCATCGGTGCACCGCTGTGGGGCTGCATGCCATCATACGGTATCATCACATTTGACAAAGAACACGATGTTATGAAGTTGGATGTTGATTATATTGAGTATTGACGAATGATTTATCAAAGCGGTATAATATTGGCTAATACAGTTATTTATATAGGAAGCAGAGGAAAAACAGACAAATGGTAAAGGTAGTAAAGTTTGGCGGCAGCTCGCTCGCCAGTGCAGAGCAGTTCACAAAGGTTGGCGACATCATAAGAAGCGATGAGTCAAGAAAATATGTTGTGCCGAGTGCACCGGGAAAGAGAAATTCCAAAGACACAAAGGTAACAGATATGCTTTATGCATGCTATGATCTGGCTGAGAATGATCAGGATTTCAAAGTTATGCTCAGAAAAATCAAGGACAGATATGATTCAATCATAAATGGCCTTCATTTAAAGCTGGCGCTTGATGAGGAGTTCAAGATTATCGCTGAGAATTTCAAGGCAAAGGCAGGTGCAGATTATGCAGCCTCTCGTGGTGAGTACTTAAACGGAATCATCATGGCAAACTATCTCGGATATGAGTTTATAGATTCAGCAACAGTCATCTTTTTTGATGAGAATGGCAATTTTGACGCGGAAAAGACAGACAAGGTGCTCTCAAAGAAGCTTGAGCAGACAGAAAAGGCTGTTATTCCGGGCTTTTACGGAGCAGGACCTGACGGAAAGGTAGTTACCTTCTCAAGAGGTGGTTCGGATATCACTGGTTCCATTGTGTCAAAGGCATGTCATGCCAGCATGTACGAGAACTGGACAGATGTTTCAGGCTGTCTCGTAGCTGATCCTAGAATTATCGACAATCCACAGCCAATCAAGGTTGTTACTTATAGAGAGCTCAGAGAGCTTTCATATATGGGAGCATCAGTGCTCCACGAGGATGCTGTTTTCCCTGTAAGAAAGGCAGGCATCCCAATCAATATCAGAAATACAAACGACCCGGAAGCACCTGGTACTCTCATCGTTGAGAGCACATGCCAAAAGCCTGATTATACTATCACAGGTATCGCCGGAAAGAAGGGCTTTGTTGCGGTAAATATCGACAAGGACAAGATGAACTCAGAGGTGGGCTTCTGTAGAAAGGCTCTCCAGGCGTTTGAGGAGAACGGTATCTCTATAGAGCATATGCCATCAGGTATCGATACTATGACAGTATTCGTACATCAGGCAGAGTTTGAGGGCAAGGAGCAGCAGGTTATCAGCTCAATCAGAAGACTTGCTCATCCTGATATCATTGACCTCGAGTCAGACCTCGCGCTTATCGCTGTTGTTGGCCGTGGCATGAAGTCAAACCGTGGTACAGCCGGCAGGATTTTCTCTGCACTTGCACATGCCAATATCAATGTGCGCATGATTGATCAGGGTTCATCAGAGCTCAATATCATCATCGGTGTAAGCAATGATGACTTTGACAGGGCAATAAAAGCCATCTACGATATTTTTGTTGTCACACAGCTGTAATAAACTACAGAGAGATTATCCGTTGGAACCGGAATTGAATAGGATAATTTAAAAATTAAATGTAGAATTTATAAAAAATACAGAGCTTGGCGGAATATATGCCAGGCTCTGTATTTTTTTGAATAGGTAAAGCTTTGAAAAAGCTTTATGAGGAAGCTTTAAGTGGGAAAACAAAATACCATCACATAAGCTGAAAATGCGCATATATTATAGCGAAAGGAAGAAGTTATTATGCAAAAAGACACTATAATATATGTTACGGATCAGAGGCAAAAGTACCTCGCTGATATGCTGGGAGGAGAACAGACAGATTGCAGAAATAGCGGCGGGATTGATTATGAGCGTGTTGGGAATATTGTGTTTCCTACACCGTTTTCAAAGCTTAAGCTTATAAATAGTGATATAGAAAAATTAAAACATAATATAATAATTAACAATATTGCAGTGTGGGGCGGCATGATGCCGGAGTGCTTTCCCGGTATTGACAGGGGCTGTGACTTTATGAGAGATGAAACTGTCATAGAGCAGAATGCCATTGTTACGGCCGAGGCCACTGCGTCCATAGCAATACAAAAAAGCATACATGGTATATACGGCTCAAAGGTACTTGTGAGCGGGTTTGGAAAATGCGGAAAGGCAATTGCCCGCGTTTTTTCTGCTATGGGAGCCCATGTCATGGTGATGGCAAGGAGAAAACAGGCAAGGCATGAGGCCGCTGAACTGGGATATGAAACGGTGGATTTTAATGATCCTGCCAAGGCATGTTTTGAAACGCTGTTTCTCATAAACACAGTACCGGATAGGGTTATAGATGAAAGTTTAATCATGATTTTGCAAAAAGATGCGATAATTATAGACATTGCATCTAAGCCCGGCGGCTGTGATTTTGAGGCTTGTAAGAGGTATCAGATAAACTGTACGCATGCGCTCGGTCTTCCGGGCATATACTGTCCGAAAACCGGTGCAAAAATACTTTATGACTGTATGAAAAGAAAAGGTATGACGGAGGGCTTATGGTTATTTCGGATTGCACCGTAGGAATGGGAATTACAGGCTCCTTCTGTAGTTTTGAAAAGACTAAGGATGTTGCAAAGCGGCTTGTGGATAGCTTCACACATGTGACACCTGTATATTCCTATAATGCACAGATGATGAACACGCGCTTTGGAAAGGCGGGAGACTTTATGCATACTATCTCCGAAATCACAGGGGATGATGGCATCAGGACACTGCAGGAGGCAGAGCGTGTCGGCCCGGGAAAGCTGTTTGACGTGATGGTGATTTACCCATGCACCGGCAACACAGCGGCAAAGCTTGCAAACGGCATAGTGGATACACCGGTCCTTCTCGCGGCAAAGGCTCATCTTAGAAACGGAAGACCGCTTGTTATCGGGATTTCCACAAATGATGCGCTAGGCATCAACTTTAAGAATATCGGAAAGCTGATGAATATGAAAAATATTTATTTTGTGCCGTTTGGGCAGGATGATTGTGTGAAGAAACCGAATTCACTCGTGTGTGATGGAAAACAGGTTGTCGACACAATAAATGAAGTGATGGCAGGACGACAGATCCAGCCGGTAATCCTCTAGAGAGGGAATATTACTTTATTGAGATTATAGTACGGGACGATTCACGCGGGCACCGCGGCGGGCTGCATACACTCAGGTGTCCGCTACGCTGCGCAGCCAAGATACTGTGCAAATTATGCTTTGTAGGTTTTCATAGGATGACGAAAACGTCGAAACTCGCCATCCATGGCTCGATTTCTCCTTGCCTCGGCGTCCATGCCTCGGCATTTCTGTGTAGCATGTGCATAATTCGACAGTATCTAAGCAGCTTCGCTATTCGCGGACTCCGGAGTGTATGCAGCCCACCGCGGTGCTCGCGCGAATCGTCCCTTACGTTATGGCGTAAATAGTAAATAAATAAGATTTATGAATCTGAATCGTTGCCGGTCACACTGTTAGTTGTGAACAGTAACTTCTGAATTGAAAAACTGAGTTGGAAAATGTAAAAAAATAGAGGAAAGATGTAAAAATATATGTTATAATCGTGTATACACAAAAATGAAAACACAGGAGGATAAAATATGTCATATATTTACAAAACAAAAGGAACCTGTTCAACACAGATTGAGCTTGACCTCGATGGCGATGTAGTACATAACGTAAAGTTTACAGGAGGCTGTAACGGAAATCTCCAAGCTATCCCAAAGCTCGTTGAAGGACTCACAGTTGCCCAGGTAGAAGAAAAAATCGGTGGAATTAAATGTGGATTTAAGAATACATCCTGCGGCGACCAGCTCGCAAAAGCATGCCGCGAAGCATATGAAGCCCAGAAATAATAAAATAGGAAATTCCATATGTAAACCTTATATAGTGATATATGTATTTAAAAGCTATATAACATTAAAAACATAATAAATACATGCAAACATGTAGCGCCAAAAGCTCTCCCATAAGGAGAGCTTTTGAATTAAAAAAATAATTCTGCCATGCTTCGCGCACAACAAAGTGGATCCGGGAAGTACACAGTGTGTTCAGAATAAAAAATATGAACTGCCACGGCGTTCCATAAACTCAAATAGCATGAAGCACTATCACTAAAACACAGCCTGTCCAGGCAAAAAGCCGTGGCTGACTTCATATTTTTTATGAGGAATATACTGTGTGCTCCCCGGACCTCACAGCCTCCCATGCGCGAAGTCTCCCCATTAAAGCTCGGCACTCCCACAAATATTTTTATAAAATGTTTACAAAACATTCATCCCTTTAGGTTGTGCAATCATCCTCAAAGTGTTACAATAACACTATTGTGAGCCTGTACAAGGGCAATTTGAAGTTATAGGAGAAAAATATGAGCGCATTATCAAAGATCTTTGGTTCTCACAGCGAGAGAGAGCTTAAGAGAATTTACCCGATTGCTGACAAGGTTGAGTCGTATAAGGAAGCAATGGGAAAGCTTTCCGATGAAGAATTGAAGGATAAGACAAGGGAGTTTAAAAAGCGTCTGGAGGACGGAGCAACACTTGATGATATTCTTCCGGAGGCATTTGCTACAGTAAGAGAGGCTGCTAAGCGTGTGCTTGGCATGGAACATTATAGAGTACAGATAATCGGTGGTATTATTTTACATCAGGGACGTATTGCAGAGATGCGTACCGGTGAAGGTAAGACACTTGTTTCTACACTTCCTGCATACCTCAATGCACTTGAGGGCAAGGGTGTTTGTATTGTCACAGTCAATGATTACCTTGCAAAGCGTGATGCTGAGTGGATGGGACAGGTTCATGAGTTCCTGGGACTGACTGTCGGAGTTGTATTGAATAGCATGGATAATGATGAGAGACGTGCCGCATATGAGTGTGATATCACATACGTGACAAATAATGAACTTGGATTCGATTATCTGAGAGATAATATGGTGATCTATAAAGAACAGCTGGTTCAGAGGGGACTGAATTATGCTCTGATCGATGAGGTCGATTCAGTATTGATCGATGAGGCGAGAACTCCTCTTATCATTTCCGGACAGAGTGAGAAATCTACGAAACTTTATGAAGCATGCGATATACTTGCACGTCAGTTAGAGCGTGGTGAGGCAAGCGGCGAGTTTACCAAGATGAATGCCATCATGGGTGAAGATATTGAAGAGACGGGAGACTTTATTGTTAACGAGAAAGAGAAGAATATCAACCTTACCGAAGATGGTGTGAAGAAGGTAGAGAAGTTCTTCCATATTGAAAACCTTGCGGATTCTGAGAACCTGGAGATTCAGCACAATATTATCCTTGCTCTTCGAGCACATAATCTGATGTTCCGCGACAAAGATTATGTGGTAAAAGATGACGAGGTACTGATCGTAGATGAATTTACCGGACGTATTATGCCGGGACGTCGTTATTCAGACGGACTGCATCAGGCAATTGAGGCAAAAGAACACGTAAAGGTTAAGAGAGAAAGCAAGACTCTGGCGACTATCACATTCCAGAACCTGTTCAATAAATATGCGAAGAAGTCTGGTATGACAGGTACAGCCCTGACAGAAGAAAAAGAGTTCCGCGAGATTTATGGAATGGACGTTATCGAGATTCCGACAAATCTACCTGTTCAGCGTAAGGATCTTGAAGATGCGGTATATAAGACACAGAAAGAGAAGTTCAGAGCTGTATGTGATGCGATCGAAGAAGCACATGCAAAACATCAGCCAGTACTGGTCGGTACGATCACAATCGATAATTCCGAACTGTTAAGCGGTATGTTAAAACGCCGTGGTATCAAGCACAATGTATTGAATGCGAAGTTCCATGAACTCGAGGCTGAAATTGTTGCACAGGCAGGTGTTCATGATGCGGTAACGATCGCAACGAATATGGCAGGTCGTGGTACAGATATCAAACTGGACGATGAGGCAAGGGCAGCGGGTGGTCTTAAGATTATCGGAACCGAGCGTCATGAATCCAGACGTATCGACAATCAGCTGCGTGGACGTTCCGGACGTCAGGGAGATCCGGGAGAATCCAGATTCTATATTTCCCTGGAAGATGATCTGATGAGATTGTTCGGATCAGAGAGACTGATGAATGTTTTTAATGCACTTGGTGTGGAAGACGGCGAACAGATCGAGCATAAGATGCTTTCCAGTGCGATTGAAAAAGCACAGGAGAAGATAGAAAGCAACAACTTTGGAATTCGTAAAAACCTGCTGGAATATGACCAGGTAATGAACGAACAGAGAGAAATTATTTATGAAGAAAGACGTCATGTACTGGACGGAGACAACATGCGTGATTCTATCTTCCATATGATGAATGATTATATAGAGAATGTTGTAGACATGGTGGTCAGCCCGGATCAGGATTACGATGAGTGGAATCTGACAGAACTGAACCTGACGATCCGCAATACGATTCCGATGGAAATGATTACAGAAGAAGATGTCAAGGATATTAGTCAGAAAGAACTGAAACATATGCTGAAAGAGCGCGCAGCCAAGGTTTACGAGGCAAAGGAATCAGAGTTCCCGGAACCGGAGCATATGCGTGAGATCGAGCGAGTAGTTCTTCTGAAAGTAATCGATGCAAAATGGATGGATCATATTGATGATATGGACCAGTTACGTCAGGGAATCGGTCTTCAGGCTTATGGACAGAGAGATCCAAAGGTTGAGTATAAGATGATCGGTTACGAGATGTTTGATGAGATGACAAGAAGTATCGAAGAAGATACAGTCCGTACGATCCTGCACGTTAAGCTGGAGCAGAAAGTAGAAAGAGAGCAGGTTGCCAAAGTAACCGGAACCAATAAGGATGATACGGGAGTGCGTGAGCCTAAGAAACGTGCAGAAAAGAAAGTATATCCGAACGATCCATGTCCGTGCGGAAGTGGAAAGAAATACAAACAGTGCTGCGGACGTAAGAACTAGATTTATTGAAATATAAGATATGAGAAGACGGCAGCCGGGGAAAGAACGGCTGCCGGATAATTGAGCATATAATTTCAAACAGAAAGAGGTGGGAATATGGTTGAATTAGATCAGTTCAAAACAATAATGAACGCTTATGAAGAACCTCTTGCCGAAATGAGGGATTCACTTTGACGTTGCAGGAAAAGAGCGGAGAATCGAAGAACTGGAACGCAAGATAGAGGAACCTGGGTTCTGGGATAATCCGGAAGAATCACAGGAACTGATGAAAGAGCTTAAGAATTTAAAAGAACTTGTAGAGACGATCCACGGTCTCTATACTTCTTATGAAGATATCAATCTCCTGATCGAGATGGGATATGAAGACGAAGATCCTGCAATGGTAAAAGAACTGGAGGAAGAAATTCATACATTTGAAAAGGTGTTTGAAAAGCTGAAGATCCAGACGTTACTGTCGGGAGAATATGATGCATGCAATGCAATCATGACCATTCATGCAGGAGCGGGAGGAACGGAATCCTGTGACTGGGCAGGCATGTTATACCGTATGTACTGCCGTTGGGCAGAGAGAAAAGGATTCTCGCTTCAGGTGCTGGATTTCCTGGATGGCGATATCGCAGGGATTAAGGCAGTTACTTTTGAGGTAAAAGGTGAGAATGCTTATGGATATCTGAAATCGGAAAAAGGAGTGCACAGGCTGGTACGTATTTCACCGTTTAATTCTGCCGGTAAACGACAGACATCTTTTGCATCCTGTGATGTGCTCCCTGATCTGGAAGATGATATTGATATTGAAATTGATGAAGATGATCTGAAAATCGATACTTACCGTGCCAGCGGTGCGGGAGGTCAGCATGTTAATAAGACATCTTCGGCGATCCGAATTACACATCTGCCAACCGGAATCGTGGTGCAGTGCCAGAATGAAAGATCACAGCATCATAATAAAGAAAAGGCAATGCAGATGTTAAAGGCAAAACTGCAGCTTATGAAAGAGCAGGAACAGGCAGAAAAAGTATCGGATATCAGAGGTGAAGTAAAAGATATCGGATTTGGTAATCAGATCAGATCTTATGTTATGCAACCATATACACTGGTGAAAGATCACAGAACGAATGAAGAAAACAGCAATGTAAATGCCGTGATGGACGGGGATATTGATTCATTTATCAATGCATATCTGAAAAAAATCGCAAACGGCTAAAAGGAGGGAATATATGATCAATATAGCAGTAATGGGCTACGGAACAGTAGGTTCCGGAGTGGTGGAAGTGATTAATACCAACGGAGCGCGCATCAATCAGCGAATCGGTGATGAGCTGAACATTAAATATGTACTGGATATGAAGGATTTCCCGGGGGATCCGGTGCAGGAGAAGATCGTACATGATTTTGAGACGATTGTTTCGGATGAAGATGTACAGATTGTCGTAGAAGTAATGGGAGGAATCGAGCCGGCCTATACGTTTGTAAAACGCTGCCTTCAGGCTGGAAAAAGCGTGGCAACATCGAATAAAGCACTGGTTGCAAAGCATGGGGCTGAGCTTCTTTCTATAGCAGCGGAACATGATATTAATTTCTTGTTTGAAGCAAGTGTCGGAGGTGGTATTCCAATTATCCGTCCGCTTAATTCTTCACTGACTGCAGATGAGATTGAAGAGATCACAGGTATTCTGAACGGAACTACCAATTATATGCTTTCCAAGATGTTTTATGAAGGTGCGGACTATGACACTGTATTAAAAGAGGCACAGGCGAACGGATATGCAGAGAGAAATCCGGAAGCAGATGTGGAAGGATATGATGCATGCAGAAAGATTGCAATCCTTTCTTCTCTGATCTCAGGACAGCAGGTTGATTTTGAAGATATTTACTGTGAAGGAATCACGAAGATTACCGTTGAAGATATGAAGTATGCAAAAGCAATGGGAACAACGATCAAGCTGCTGGCATCCAGCAGACGTTATGCGGGTAACAGATTGCATGCAATCGTGGCACCATGTATGTTATATCCGGAACATCCGCTTTATAATGTTAATGATGTGTTCAATGCTATTTTCGTTCATGGAAATGTATTAGGGGATGCGATGTTCTATGGAAGCGGAGCCGGAAAACTTCCAACTGCGAGTGCTGTAGTTGCGGATGTTGTAGATGAGGCAAAGCATCTGAACCGTAATATCATGACGATGTGGAAAGAAGAAAAGCTTCAACTGGAAGACAAGGCGGATTCCAAGAGAAGATTCTTTGTACGGATAAAAGGCAAGGAAGAGGAGCTGGTTCCGCAGCTGAAGGAATCATACGGAGAGATTGAAGTGGTAAAAGTACCGGAACTGGAAGGAGAATTTGGATTTGTAACTCCTGTTATGATGGAGGGAGATTATGAGACCAGATCAAAACTTTACAAAGAGCAGATCGTACATATGATCCGTATTCAGGATTAATCAGATTGGTCTGTCACAGGAGGAAACATGTTAATAGTAAAAAAGTTTGGCGGAAGTTCAGTCGCCAATAAAGAAAGAATATTCAATGTGGCAAAACGCTGTATTGAGGACTACAGAGCCGGACATGACGTAGTTGTTGTCCTTTCGGCAATGGGAGATACGACAGATGATCTGATCGCACTGGCGAATACGATCAATCCGAATGCTAAAAAAAGAGAGCTGGATATGCTGCTTACGACAGGTGAACAGGTATCAGTGTCTCTCATGGCTATGGCAATGCAGGCACTGGATGTGCCGGCAGTATCTTTGAATGCTTTTCAGGTTATGATGCATTCCACATCCCGTTATGGAAATGCCAGATTTAAAAGAGTAGACACAGAGCGTATCATGCATGAACTGGATTCGAGAAAGATCGTTATTGTAACAGGTTTTCAGGGTGTTAACAAATATGATGATATTACGACACTCGGACGAGGCGGTTCTGATACAACAGCTGTTGCGCTGGCAGCTGTGTTACATGCCGATAAATGTGAAATCTATACAGACGTAGACGGTGTGTTTACAGCAGATCCAAGAGTAGTAAAAACTGCAAAGAAACTACATACGATGAGATGCTTGAGCTTGCGAGTCTTGGGGCAAAAGTTCTTCACAACCGTTCTGTGGAAATGGCGAAAAAATATAATGTGGAATTAGTGGTACGGTCAAGTTTGAACCGTTCAGAAGGCACCGTAGTCAAGGAGGGGGCAAATATGGAAAAATTACTGGTCACAGGTGTGGCTGCAGATAAGGATACTGTCAGAATATCTGTCATTGGATTAGAGGACAAACCAGGAACAGCATTTGCTGTATTCAATACACTGGCTGCTAATAATATTAATGTAGATATTATCCTGCAGTCTGTCGGAAGAGAAGGAACAAAGGACATTTCCTTTACCGTTGCATCGGATGATCTTGAACATGCAATTGAAGTGCTGAATGCAAATAAAGAAAGACTTACAATTCAGGATATTACCTGGAACGAAAAAGTTGCAAAACTTTCAATCGTAGGTGCGGGAATGATGAGCAATCCAGGAGTAGCTGCAAAAATGTTTGAATCATTATATAATTCCAGAGTGAATATTAATATGATTTCAACATCTGAAATCCGTATTACAGTACTGGTTCCGGAAGAAGATATTGAAAAAGCAATGAATGCGGTTCATGATGGATTTGGATTGGGAGCATAAGCATAAAGATATTATAAGTTGGATTATTTATCAGAATTAAGAAAGCCGGTAACAATTTTACGCTGTTCATCAGAGGAAGAACGGAATGCAAGAATAAGGTTCAGTTCTTCTTCTGTGAGATAGATATAGTTACCGGTATTTTTTTCGATACCCTGCATATATGGAGTTTTTGACTCCATCATAACAGAAGAAGGGTCGGAGTCAGCAGTGAAACCTTCGGCTTTGAGATCGTGGAGAATCAGCTGGTCAAGCGTTACGTGAAAATAAGCAGCAAAAGAAGCCAGAACATCAAGATCGGGTGTACGCGTACTTTTTTCATAATTACTGCAGGCCTGACGGGTGATATTGAATAAATTGGCAATATCATCCTGCTTCAGATTATATAATGTTCTGAGATAAAGCAGATTTTTGGCCAGTTGAATGTTTGCCATTTTATACCTCCATAAGTTACATGTTCCTGTTAGTATAACAATCTGACCATTAAATGAATATGATATGCAACGAGACGTGACAAAAACAAGAAAAGCAACAAAACGTTGCTTTTCTTAAAGAGTGCTTAGATAGCTGTTGTGATATTTCCCTGAAAAAGTTACATCTTCACCAAACCAGTCCGGAGGTGAAAAAGAATTGGCAGCATCTTCGGAATCAAACTCGACCTCTACAAGCATGAGGGGAGCAAGATCGCCTTCAAAGATATCCAGTTCTGCAGTAAGCGCTGAAGAAAGTGGAATCATATAACGCTTTTTCTTTATAAGGCGGCCGTCAATTTTGGTAAGAAGATGTTCATAAGATTTGTCGTCCAGAGGGAGATTATATTCCTGGCGGCTCATGAGACCGGCTGATTTGTAAGTGAGTTCATAACGATCGTTATCACGTCGGATCCGTACTACGGGGCTGGTATTGAGATAGCCTTGCTCCAGAATACGGCAGGGATAGGATTCCAGCGGACCGGGAAGATGTAAGACAAGATATTTTCGTTCGATTTCCATATTATATAGCTCCTTTCATTCATGGTGAAATTATGATACAACAGTTTACAGAAAAAGTAAACGGTGATAAACTTTTATAATAATTGATGTCACTGGAAAGTAAAGCGGGACATCGGATTAAGAGATGAGGAGGAAGAAAGCATGAAAAAAGTATGTGTGTTGTTAGCAGACGGATTTGAAGAAATTGAAGGATTGACAGTCGTTGATCTGTTAAGAAGAGCAAAAATATATGTAGACACTGTTTCGATTATGGATGATTATATCGTGCATGGTGCGCATGGAATCAATGTACAGACAGAAGATCTGTTTGATGAAGTTGATTTTGAAGAATTTGACATGGTTGTATTACCTGGAGGTATGCCGGGAACATTAAATTTAAAAGAACATGACGGTGTCAGATATGTAGTGAAACAATATGCAAAAGAAGGCAGATTCGTGGGTGCGATCTGTGCGGCACCGACGATTTTAAAAAGTCTTGGCCTGCTGGAAGGAAGAAGGGCAACCTGTTATCCGGGTGTAGAAGATGAGATGGAGAATGTCATTCTGACAGAGACTGCTGTTGTAGTAGATGATAATATCATTACCAGTCAGGGCGTCGGCACAGCGATTGATTTTGCACTGAAACTAATCGAGGTTCTGGATGGTGAAGAAAAAGCAAAGGAAATCGCAGAATCAATCGTGTTTTAATCAAATTTAATAAATATTGATGAAAAAAAGCGGAAAAATACCGGATTTAAGCAAAAACGGGGGCTAGATATTTACCAGAGTTTGTGTTATACTTCTGTGGTGAATGTATTGTAGTACACCCGCTTTTTTTCCGCTACCCATGAGGCGGGTTAGAAACAGGAGGAAATGATAAATGAGTTTACAGGTAGAAAAATTAGAAAACAACATGGCGAAACTTACTATCGAAGTTCCGGCCAATGATTTAGAAAAAGCGCTTCAGAGTGCATATATGAAGCAGAAGAA
>OICS01000263.1_pt1 | contig 21765 bp, 14 predicted proteins | sample 1581341 | NCBI WGS metagenome assembly OICS01 (sample SAMEA3882550, study PRJEB24775) | human gut metagenome | biome: human-associated habitat; feature: intestine environment; material: feces | place: Netherlands | collected 2009/2010
GCACTTCAGCTTAAACAAATTGTCTGGCCCAGTCGGGATCTACTCGGAAACTTCAAAGGCAACTTCCATGGGTCTGACCTACATGCTGGCCTTTGTTGGCATGCTGTCCATCAACCTGGGGATCGTCAACTTGATCCCAATTCCAGGTCTGGACGGGGGCAAGCTTTTTCTGGAACTCATCGAGCTCCTGCGGGGCAAGCCGATTCCAGAGGAGTATGAGACAGTCGTTGACTTGATCGGAGTGGTCTTCTTGCTGATTCTGATTATCGCCGTAACTGGCAACGACATCTACCGCTACTTTATCAAGTAGTCCTTGAAATAATAAATGTTTAGGAGAATTTAATTAATTATGCGTCAATCAATCTTTTTCATGCCGACGCTGAAGGAAACTCCAGCCGACGCGGTTGCAAAGAGCCACCAAGTAATGCTGCGGGGCGGATACATCCGGCAGGTTACGGCTGGTGTCTACTCATACCTGCCGCTGGGTTACAAGGTCTTGCGCAAGACTGAAAAGATCATTGAAGAAGAAATGGCTAATGCCGGCGTCGTTGAAATGATCATGCCGCACATGCTGCCAGCTTCAATGTGGGAAGAATCAGGCCGTCTGCCAAAGTATGGTCCGGAAATGTTCCGTCTGAAGGACCGGCATGGCCGGGAAATGCTGCTGGGGCCAACCCACGAAGAAACCTTCACTGACGTGGTGGCTAAGAGCCTCAAGTCTTACAAGCAAATGCCCCTGCAGCTTTACCAGATTCAAACCAAGTTCCGGGATGAAAACCGGCCACGTTTCGGTCTTCTCCGGGGCAGAGAATTTGTAATGCTGGACGGTTACAGCTTCGCGGCCAGCCAAGAACAGCTGGACAAGCAGTTTGATGATGAAAAGGCAGCCTACCTCAAGATCTTCAAGCGCACAGGCGTTGAAGTCCGGCCAGTTATCGCTGACTCCGGGACTATGGGGGGCAAGAACTCTATTGAGTTCCAGGCACCTGCCGCTGTTGGTGAAGACACTATTGCAACCAACGCTTCCGGTACCTACGCCGCTAACTTGGAAATGGCCGTCAGCGTTGATACCTTCAAGCAAGAGCCTGAAGAACTGAAGGCGATGGAAAAGGTTGCTACTCCAGGCTGCGACTCCATTGACAAGCTGGCAGAATTATTGCAAGTGCCAGCCACCAGAATTGTCAAGAGCGTCCTCTACATCGTTGACGAAAAGAAGAAGGTACTGGTTTTGATCCGGGCTGACAAGGAAGTCAACGAAGTCAAGCTGACTCACCTCTTGGACTGCGACAGCCTGCGGGTTGCTGAAACTAGCGACCTGGAAGAACTGACCGGGGCCGGAAAGGGCGGCGTTGGCCCGGTAAATGCTGACTGGGCTGACGAAATCGTGGCTGACAAAACCGTCAAGGGCCTCTATAACGTGGTCGTTGGTGCTGGCGAAAGCGATGCTCAATTCATCAACGCTAACTTGGACCGGGACTTCAAGGCTGACCGCTTTGCTGACCTCCGGGTTGCCAACGAGGGCGAACCTGACCCGGTTGACCATGAACCGCTTAAGTTTACTACCTCAATTGAAGTTGGTCATATCTTCAAGCTGGGGACCTACTACACGGAAACCATGGGGGCCAAGTTCCTGGACCAGAACGGCAAGTCCCAGCCAGTCATCATGGGCTCATACGGGATTGGGGTTACCCGCCTGCTTTCAGCCGTCGTTGAACAGCACGCGACTGAAAATGGGGTTGCCTGGCCAAAGGAAATCGCGCCATTCGGGATTCACATCATCCAGATGAAGATGAAGGATGAAATCCAAAGCAAGCTGGCCGAAGACCTGGAAGCCAAGTTTGCCAAGTATGACGTCCTTTATGACGACCGTAACGAACGGCCAGGCGTCAAGTTCAACGATGCTGACCTGGTTGGCGCGCCAATCAGAATTACTGTTGGCCGCGACGCGGCTGACGGGATTGTTGAAGTCAAGCGTCCAGGCGACGACCAGGCACAAAAGCTGGCCGTTGCCGACCTGGAAGACTTTATTGCCAACGAATTAGATTAGGATTGAACTCTCGTGACTGATAAAAACCAACTTTTTCTCAAATTGTTAAAACAAGTCGGCTTTTCGGCAGGGGGAGCTGACGAAGCGGTTTTACAGGCAGGGGAGATAAAAAACGTGGATGTCTACAGAAAAGAACGTAGATGGGATATCCACGTTTTTTTTACTACTCCACTGCGTTTTGAAAGCTACAATGCCTTGAACCAGGCAATTAAGCATGAATTTAATGACTTTGTTGATACTCGGCTCATAGTTGAAACGGCTGATGGCCAGCAGCAATACCTGCCAGACTACTGGCAGTACGCGGTTAAAAATTCAGAAGTCTTGTCCGCCAATCCGGCAGCCCAGAACTTCCTGGTCGGGCAGGCGCCCCATGAAGATAGTGGCCGCTGGGTTATTCCAATCAATGGCCAGCTTTTTGACAAGATGCTGGAGCAGCGGCTCTTGGACAGCTTCTCTTTAGAGCTGCGCGATTACGGCTTCTTTAACGTCAAGCTTTTGACGGAAGTTACTGACCAGGGCGGGCAAAGCGACTTTGAAAGCCTGGCCCAGCTGGTGGAAGCCCATGAGAAGAACATGCAGGAAGCCTTCCAGCAGGCCCCGGCCAAGCCAAAGCCAGCTCCCCGGCCCAGCTACCAGGGCCGGCGGGGGAAGAAGACCAGTTTTGGCCCAGGCGCCATCAGCGACAAGGCAGAGATTACCCAGTTGAAAGACTTGTCAGAAGACCAGCGCAGCGCGGTTGTTGAAGGCCATGTCTTCAAAGCGGAAATGCAGGAACTGCGGTCGGGCTCCTTTATTTTTTACGGGGAAATGACTGACTATACCGGTTCTATTTCTTTTAAGAAGTTCGTCCGTGATTCCGACAAGGAAGAAATCGAATATTTGAAAGGCATTAAGCCTGGTGTCTGGATCCGCATGCAGGGCAGCCTTAAGGATGACCAGTATGCCCATGACTTAATCTTCAACATCTACAGCATGGAATTAACCGAGCACGTGGGCCGGCAAGAAGCCTACCAAGGTGAAGAAAAGCATGTGGAATTGCACGTCCACACCAACATGAGTCAGCTGGACGCGACTAGCGATGTAGCAGACATCATCAAGACAGCCAAGAAGTTCGGTCAGCCGGCCGTCGCCATCACTGACCATGCTGGCCTGCAGGCCCTGCCGAATGCTTTTGAAGCGGGCAAAAAGACCGGGATGAAGGTCATCATGGGCCTGGAGGCCAACATGGTTGAAGACCACGGCCTGCTGGTTTTAAACCCCGCCAGCATGAAGTATGAAGACCAGGAATTTGTCATTTTCGACGTTGAAACGACCGGTCTGTCTTCTGTTTACGATACGATTATCGAAATCGGGGCGGTCAAGATGAAAAACGGTGAAGTTATCGACCGCTTTGACAAGTTCATCAACCCTCACCATCCATTGTCTGAAACTACGATTAACTTGACTTCAATTACGGACGAGATGGTCCAGGCGGCTGACGACGAAGCTGTCGTAATTAAGCAGTTCATGGACTTTTACGGCAATGACCCGCTCTGCGGGCACAATGTCCAGTTTGACGTGGGCTTTGTTGATGCGGCCTTGAAGCGCTGCGGTTACCCGGAAATCAGCCAGCCGGTCGTCGACACTTTGGAAGTTTCCCGCCTCCTGCACCCGGAACAGTCCCGTCACACTCTAGATTCGCTTTGCCGCAAGTACAATGTGCCCCTGGAGCACCACCACCGGGCCAACCAGGACGCTGAAGCAACCGGCTACCTGATGTTCAAGCTTTTGGATGCCTTTAACGACAAGTACCAGGAAGATGACCTGGGCAAGATGAACGACTACAGCAACGGGGAAGGCTACAAGCGGGCCCGGCCGACCCATATTACGGTCTTAGCCCAGAACCAAAAGCCAGGCCTGCGGAATTTATATGAACTGGTCTCCCTGGCCGGGATCAAATACAACTTCAAGGGGCTGAGGACCCCTAAGTCAGAACTCCGCCGCCTGCACGCCGGCCTTTTGTACGGGTCTGCCTGCAGCCAGGGGGAAGTCTTTATTGCCATGATGCAGAAGGGCTATGAAGAAGCCAAAAAGAAGGCGGAATTCTACGACTTTTTGGAAATCCAGCCGCCGTCAAACTACTCTAGCTTAATTGCCGATGGCTTGATTGCTGATGAAGCCCAGCTGGAAGAAATTCTGACCAATATTTACAAGCTGGGCAAGGAGCTGAACAAGCCGGTCGTGGCAACTAGCGATGCCCACTACATTGACAAGCATGAAGCCATCTACCGGGACGTATTGCTGGCTGCTCAAAGGGGTAACCCAAACCGCAACAAGCAGCACCCTGACTTGCACTTCTATACCACCCAGGAGATGCTGGATGAATTCAGCTTCATGGGCGAAGACATTGCTAAAGAAGTGGTCATTAGCAACCCGAACAAGATCAATGCCATGATCGATGAGGGAGTGCAGCCGGTCCAAGACGAAAGCTTCCCGCCAAAGATCCCGCATACGGCTGAACGGGTACGCAAGCTGACCTATGACAAGGCCCACGAACTTTATGGTGATCCTTTGCCGGACAATATCCAGGCCCGTCTGGACCGGGAGCTGGATGCCATTATCGGTAACGGCTACGGGGTTGTTTACCTGATTTCACAGATGCTGGTGGCCAAGTCAGTTAAGGACGGCTACTTGGTTGGCTCCCGGGGTTCCGTTGGTTCCAGCCTGGTTGCCACCATGATGGGTATCACTGAAATCAACCCTATGCCGCCTCACTACCGCTGCCCGAAGTGCAAGCAGTCAGAATTTTTTGAAAACGGCGAATACGCTTCCGGTTTTGACCTGCCGGATAAAAAGTGTCCTGACTGCCAGGTCATGATGGTTAAAGACGGGCAGAACATCCCATTTGAAACCTTCCTGGGCTTCCATGGTGACAAGGTGCCCGACATCGACTTGAACTTCTCTGGTGACTACCAGCCAGTTGCCCATAATTTCATCAGAGTTATGTTTGGGCCAAACCACTCCTTTAAGGCCGGCACCGTAGGTACCCTGGCTGATAAAAAGGCGATTGGCTATGTCAAGCACTATCAAGACGAGCACCCGGAAATCAAGATGAACAACGCGGAAGTTGACCGCTTGGCCATCGGGGTTACCGGGGTCAAGGCCACGACCGGCCAGCACCCGGCCGGGATCGTCGTTTTGCCGGATGACAAGGACATCTATGAACTGACTCCCCTGCAGTATCCCTCAGACGATATCTCCAAGGAATGGAAGACGACCCACTTTGACTTCCACCAGATCCACGACAACCTCTTGAAGTTCGACATCCTGGGTCACCAGGACCCGACCATGATCAGAATGCTGCAGGACTTGTCTGGGATTGATCCTTTGACGATTCCAACTGATGACCCTAAGGTCATGTCCCTTTTCTCCAGCCCGGAAGCCCTAGGCGTTACTCCAGAGCAGATCAATTCCAAGACCGGGACCCTGGGCCTGCCGGAATTCGGGACCCCCTTTGTCCGGGGTATGCTGGAAGAGACCAAGCCGTCGACCTTTGCCGAGCTTTTGCAGATTTCCGGCCTGTCACACGGGACGGACGTCTGGCTAGGCAATGCCGAGGAACTGATCAACAACGGCACTTGCAAGTTAAAGAACGTGATCGGCTGCCGGGACAACATCATGACTGACTTGATCCGCTGGGGAGTTAAGGAAGAAGTTGCCTTTTCAACCATGGAAACTGTCCGGAAGGGGAAGGGGATTTCTGATGAGAACATGGCCGTCTTAAAGGAAAATAAGAACATTCCTGACTGGTATATTCCGTCTTGCTTGAAGATCAAGTACATGTTCCCGAAGGCCCACGCGGCCGCCTACATCTTGATGGCTCTCCGGGTGGCCTGGTTCAAGGTCTACTATCCAGAGATCTACTATGCCGCCTACTTCTCAGTCAGAGCCGACAAGGTCGACCTGGAAGCCATGAGCCGGGGCAAGAACACGGTTGTGGCCTTGATCAACCGGATCAAGGAAAAAGGGACGGCAGCGACCAAGCTGGAAAAGGACCTGCAGACCTACATGGAACTGGTCAACGAAGCCATTGAGCGGGGGATCAACTTCAAGATGGTCGACATCAACGAGTCTGAAGCTACGACTTACAAGATCGTGGACAAGCACACCATTCTGGCACCGTTTAACGCCGTTGACGGCTTAGGTGACTCCGCGGCCAAGCAGATCGTGGCTGCCCGAAGTGAAGCGCCATTTTTGTCAAAGGAAGACCTGCAGGTTCGTGGCAAGGTTTCCCAGAAGATCATGGACTTCTTTGAAAACAACAATGTCTTAGAGGGGATGCCTGACCAGAACCAACTTTCCCTCTTCTAAGAGCTTCTTATTTACAAGTGGGAAAAATTCTGTTATAATCTCCTGTAGATCGAATATGGTAAATTCGAGTGAGCAGCGATGCTCACTCTTTTTATTACGGAGGAAAATTTTGCCAAAAAACTTAACACCTATCCTAGAAGCAATCGAACCGGTCATTATCGGTCATGACTGTGAACTTGTTGATTTGGAATACGTCAAGGAAAAGAGTCAAGACTATCTGCGAATCTACGTTGATAAGCAGCCAAACGGGATTGACATCGAAACGATTGCGGAGCTGAGTGAGTTGGTTGGAGAAAAATTGGACTCAATGCAGCCAGATCCGCTGCCAGACCCGTATATTTTGGAACTATCCTCACCGGGCCTGGAAAGACCGATCAAGAAGGAGCAGGACTGGGAGAAGGCCAAGGGCCAGTACATCCATGTCGGCCTCTACCAGAAATTGGAAGGCGAGAAGGTCTTTGAAGGTCATTTGCTTGACCTGGACGACCAGGAGATTAAACTGGAAATCAAGATCAAGACCCGGCGCAAGCAGCTCACTATTCCGCGCAAGCAGATCGCCAGCGCCCGTTTTGCAATCGAATTTTAGAAAGAGTGATCAAAAACTTATGTCAAAAGAAATGCTGGAAGCCTTTGACGTCTTGGAAAAGACCAAGGGTATCAAACAAGACGTTATCGTTGAAGCCATGAAGGCTGCTTTGGCCGCTGCCTACAAGAAGAACTACGGCCTGGCGGAAAATGTCGAAATCGACTTTAATGAAAAGAAGGGCGATTTTAAGGTCATGGCTTTGAAGACGGTGGTTGACGAAGTGCAAGACGACCGGGTGGAAGTCAGCTTAAAGGATGCCCTGGCCATCAACCGGGCATACGAAGTCGGCGACACGATCAAGTTCGAAGTTACCCCAAAGAACTTCGGTCGGACTGCGGCAGCTACGGCTAAGCAGGTCGTAATGCAGCGCCTGCGGGAAGCGGAAAATGCCCACATCGTCAACGAATACTCCCAATACGAAGATGAACTGGTCACCGGGACAGTAGAAAGAACTGACAACCGTTTCGTTTACGTCAACATCGGCAATGTTGAGGCAGTTATGGACATCAAGTGTGACACTATTCCAGGTGAACACTACAACCCGCAAGACCGGGTCCGCGTCCTGGTCACCAAGGTCGGTGCTGACGGCAAGGGAGCCCAAATCCGGGTTTCCCGGACCGCTCCGGATGTCGTTAAGCGGTTTTTTGAACAAGAAGTGCCGGAAATCTTTGACGGGACCGTTGAAATCATGTCCATCGCCCGGGAAGCCGGCGAAAGAACCAAGATTTCCGTTAAGTCCAACGACCCGAACATCGACCCGGTTGGTACCTGTGTTGGCCCACGCGGCAGCCGGGTGCAGAACGTGGTCAACGCACTGGGCGGGGAAAATATCGACATCGTGCAGTACGAAGAAGACCCATCTGACTACATCGCCAATGCCTTGAACCCGGCTGAAGTCATCGCTGTCCAGTTTGAAGACGAAGACGATGAAAGGAAAGCCTTCGTGATCGTGCCGGACTACCAGCTTTCCCTGGCTATCGGCAAGAAAGGGCAAAACGTCCGCCTGGCCGCCCGCTTGACTGGCTACAAGATCGACATCCGGCCAGAATCCGAAGTCGAATTTGTTGACGAAAGCGAAGTAGAAGACGAAACTGAAGTAGCAGAAGATCAAGATCTCCAGCAAGCAGCAGTTGAAGAAGCAGATGACCAAGCAGAAGCTGAAGCGACTGAAGCTGATGAAAATACAGAAGCTGAAGAAGCAGAAGATGCAGAAGACCTGGATCTTGACGATGAAGAATAGGTGATTTACTTGAAAAAGAGAAAAATCCCCATGCGGAAGGACTTGTTGACAGATACGATGCAGCCGAAGAAGGATTTGGTCAGAATCGTCGTTGACAAGGAAAAGAATGTTTCTGTTGATCCAAGCGGCAAGAAGCCGGGCCGCGGCGCTTATGTTTCCTTAAAACCGGAGAAGATCGCTGCCGCCCGAAAGTCAAAGGTGCTGGAACGCAGTTTGGGCGTGAAGGTAGCCGATGAATTTTACGACGAGCTCTTCGCTTACGTGGACCACCAGAAGGCAAGAAAAGAATTATTTGGTGATCAAAAATAATTAACAACCGAGAGAAAGCCTTAAATTTGCTTGGTTTGGCCACCCGGGCGGGGAAGACCGTTTCGGGCACGGACATCGTTTTGGCCAAATTGAAGAAGGGCAAGCTTAAGTGCATTATCATTGCGAATGATTTAGCAGAAAATAGCCGCGGCAAGATTGAAGCTGCTGTAAAGGCCCAACCAACGCCGTTGGTCGACGTCTTTACGGAAGCTGAACTCAGTCAGGCTGTAGGTAAGAAACGCAAAGTTTTGGCATTAACAGATCGTGGTTTTGCGAAAACCTTGCTGGATAAGATTAAAGAAGGAGTGTGATCTAATGACCAAGAAACAAGAAAACGAAACTTCAAAGGAATTGGGCATGGATAACAAGAAAACCAGCGGCAAGTCTGGTAAATTAAAGATTTCAGTCAGTGCTATTCGCAAGGGCGAAAAGAAGACTGAGGGCAAGAGATCAAACGCCCGCCGCCGGGCTAACAACCACTCTAACGACCACAGCAAGCGCCGCCGGCCAGCTGCTCAGGATTTGCTGAAGGACCTCAAGCAAAAGCAGCGGGCTGACGAAGCCCGTCTGGACCAGGAAAGCAAGGCTGCTAAGCAGGAATACAAGAAGTCCTTGAACAAGGCTGAGGCCAGCGAAAGCAAGCCGGTTGTCAAGAAGGTCGAAAGTGTCGAAAAGCCTGCTGAAACCGCAGCTGAAGCACCAAAGGTCCGTGGGCCAAAGATCTTGAAGCCATCCCCAGCCCGCTTGAAGCAAAACCAGGCAAACAGTGAAAAGCCTGCTGCCAAGCCTTCATCTTCTCGCCGGCCAAGTTCCCGGCCAAGCTTCACTGAAGCGCCAATGCCGGAAAACAAGGAAGGCCGCCGCAGAAAGAGTGGCAAGCCAGGTCGCAAGGGGCAAAACTCTTACGCTGACCAAGGCAGAGGGGCAAATAGCAACCGCAGCGAACAGCGCAAGCGCAAGAACAAGAAGCACCAAAGTGCTCCGCAAGTTAAGAAGCAGGTTACCCAAAGAAAGGACCGTCCACTTCCAGAAAGCTTTGAATACGAAGTTGGCATGAACGCCCAAGACCTGGGCAAGATCCTTCACCGGGAACCAGCTGAAATCGTGAAGAAGCTCTTCATGCTGGGGATCATGATCAACCAGAACCGGTCTTTGGACAAGGACACCATTGAACTGCTGGCTGCTGACTACGGCATCGAAGCTGTTGAAAAGGTCCATGAAGACATTTCCGACATCGACAATATTTTTGCCCAGGAAATGGAAGAGTCCAAGAACTCTGAAAACCAGGTTGTCCGTCCGCCAGTCGTAACTATCATGGGTCACGTCGACCATGGTAAGACTACCTTGCTGGACCGTCTGCGTCACACCCGGGTTTCTGAACACGAAGCCGGCGGGATCACCCAGAACATCGGGGCCTACCAGGTCCGGATCAACGACCGTTTGATCACCTTCCTGGACACTCCAGGCCACGCGGCCTTCTCAAGCATGCGGGCCCGCGGGGCGGAAATCACCGACATCGTCGTTTTGATCGTTGCCGCTGACGACGGGGTTATGCCGCAGACTATCGAAGCCATCGACCACGCCAAGAGCGCGGGCGTGCCAATCATTGTGGCCATCAACAAGATGGACCGGCCAGGCGCCAACCCTGCCCACGTTACTGAACAATTGATGCAGTATGAACTGATTCCGGAAAACTACGGCGGCTCAACTATCTTCGTCAACATCTCAGCCAAGACCGGGATGGGGATTGATGAACTTTTGGAAAACATCATCCTTGAAGCCGATATGCTGGAACTGAAGGCTGACCCGAAGCAAAAGGCGATCGGTACGGTTGTTGAAGCCCGTCTGTCCCGGGGCAAGGGGCCAGTTGCCGATGTTTTGATCCAGCAGGGTACCCTGCGGGTCGGTGACCCAATCGTTGTTGGTGACACCTTCGGCCGGGTCCGGACGATGACCAACGACAAGGGACACCAGGTCAAGAAGGCTACGCCATCAATGCCCGTTGAAATTACTGGTTTGAACGACGTGCCGGAATCTGCCGACAAGCTGGTTGTCTTTGCCGATGAAAAGACTGCCCGCGCGGTTGGTGAAGCCCGGGCACAGCAATCCCTGCAAAAGCAGCGGGAAAACGTACAGCACGTTACTCTGGACAACCTCTTTGACACGATGAAGCGGGAAAGCATGAAGTCCGTTGACATCGTTTTGAAGGCTGACGTGCAAGGGTCTGCCGAAGCCTTGGCTCAATCCTTCCAAAAGATTGACGTTGAAGGCGTTCGGGTTAACATTATCCACTCCGGTGTCGGGGCCATCAATGAAAGTGATGTTACCCTGGCCAGCGCTTCAAACGCCTTGATCATCGGTTTCAACGTCCGGCCAACGGCTACGGCCAAGAGCCAGGCTGCCCAAGAAGGCGTCGATATCCGCCTTTACAGTATCATCTACAAGGCGATCGATGACGTTAAGGCCGCTATGCAAGGGATGCTGGAACCAACTTACGAAGAAAAGGTTATCGGTAACCTTACTGTCCGCGAAATTTGGAAGGTCTCCAAGATCGGGACCATCGCCGGTGCCTTTGTCGACAACGGTTACGTGACCAGAGAATCAGGCATCCGGGTCATCAGAGACGGCGTGGTCAAGTACGACGGCAAGGTTGCCTCACTGCGCCGGTTCAAGGACGACGTCAAGGAAGTCAAGGCAGGCTTTGACTGTGGTTTGACCATTGAAAACTTCAACGACATCAAGGAAGGCGACGAACTGGAAGCCTACGAAATGCAGGAAGTTAAGCCAGGTTAACAGGAGGCTTGAAATGAAGCACAGAAAAGGACGGGTTGAAGGCGAAATCTTGCGGGAACTGACTAAGATCATCCGCAAGAACATCCGCGATCCCCGGGTCAGCAACGTGACTTTTACCGCCGTGGAGTGCAGCAATGATTTTTCATACGCGACTGTCTACTACAGTCTGCTGACTGAAGATGAACAGGCGCAAAAGGAAGCGGAAGCCGGCTTGGAAAAGGCTAAGGGAACCATGCGGCACTTGCTCGGCCAGAGCTTGACCATGTACAAGGTTCCGGAACTGATTTTCAAGCGGGACCAGTCCGTGATCTACGGCAGCAAGATCGACCGTTTGCTTGCTGACTTGAAGAAGCAGGAACAAGATCGCCAAAACTAGCAAAAAGCGCCTTCGGGCGCTTTTTTGCGTTTATAGAAGAGGAGAAAAAGATGTTCAATGGAATTATCGTAATCGACAAGGCAGCAGGGATGACTAGCGGGGATGTGGTTTATAAGCTGCGCCGGCTCTTAAAGCAAAAAAAGATCGGCCATGCCGGAACCCTGGACCCGGAAGTCACCGGAGTTTTGCCAATTGCTTTGGGTCAGGCAACCAAACTGATCGAGCTGATGCATGAGCGGCCAAAGGCTTATGTTGGTGAAGGGATGCTGGGCCTGGCCACGGACTCTTATGACCTGGAGGGGAAGATTTTGGCGGAAAGAGCCTTGTCTCAGCCGGTCAGTGACCAGGCCATCAAAGCAGCAATGGAAAAGTTGATCGGGGAAATCGTCCAGCAGCCGCCGATTTATTCTGCCGTCAGGGTAAATGGCAAGCGGCTCTACGAATACGCTAGAGAAGGGATCCCAGTTGAGCGGCCCAAGCGGACTGTCCAGGTTTTCCGCTACGACTTGACGGCGCCAAGTCAGTTCGACCCGGAGAAGGGCCGGCAGACTTTTACTTATGAAGTTGAATGCTCTAAGGGGACCTATGTCCGCAGCCTGGTTAACGACTTAGGCGAAGAACTGGGCCTGCCGGCAGTGATGACCAAACTGCGGCGGACGGCCAGTTCCGGTTACAAGCTCCAAGACGCGGTTACTTTGGAAGAACTGGCGGATAATTTGGACCACGCTGAAGATTATATTCAGCCAATCGACAGCTTTTTCGCTGACTACCAGCAAGTTGATTTAGATGCTGCCTTATGGCAGCAGGTTAAAAACGGGGCCTGGATCAAACTCCCTCTTGATGCAGACAAGGTCGCTTTGCGGTATAATAAAACAGTTAAAGCGATTTACCGGGCCAAGGGACAAGGTCTCTACTGCCCGGACTTAATGCTTTTAAGTAATGAGTAATTTGGGCCAAATTTTAGGCAAGTCCAGAAGCTTCTCAACCCTTGCCGTTGCGGGATTCTCTCCAATCTAGCTAGCTCTGATTAACAGGGAATAGAAAATGTTGCTACTAAATTCGGTGCAATATTTGGTGAAATGATTCGGATGCGTCCACAGGCTTCAACATGATGCTAAAGACAATCTATGATAAAATTTAAGTAGTGATTTCTACTTTCTCCGCTTGCGTCAAGCAGGCGGTTTTTTTTGCTCTTTTTTGGGGTGGTTGGGGCCCTAAATCGGTACTGCTTCCTTAAATCCTGTGCCAGGGGGTTGTTTTACTCGTTGGCCAATTTCTGGCCAATCGATAGAACATGTTATACGCTCCGGGGATACAATAAATAAGGAACCGTAGAAGCAAAATTTCCCTTAATAGAAGGCGGAAACGCTAGCCAGGTAACTTTCACTAAAGAAGGTTAGCAAGCGCTCCAGGGCCTTTAAATTGGCGTACAACGCAAAATAGGAGCCTGCTCCCTTTTAGATGTGTTGAAAAACTTGTTTTGTTTGTACCTCTCTTTTAGGGGGGTTAAGAAAGTCCATTTCGTGCCAGCATCCCACGCTTTAAGCGCTTCAAAAGGGCAATTCAACCAATGGCCAGGATATTTCTTTAGAAGGCTCCAGAAACTCCAAAAAAAGGTTTTCACGGGCCCTGAATCGGGTGCGCTTAACGGGCGTACCTCAAGGTACAACCGTATTTCTAAATGCTCTTGTTTGTAACCTCCGTATTTTCAACTACGCTGGTTATGTTTGCACCTCAAAGTGCAACCGTATTTGTAAATACTTAAACTTCCCACTTACAAAAGTGGGAAGTTTAAGGTGGGAAGTTTAAGTTATTTATTCTAAATATTTTTTAATGAAATCTCATTCCATCATCAACTTGAAGTGATTGTCCAGTAACATACCCAGCACCTGATGAAGCAAACCAAGCCACAATAGCTAGGTTTTGCTTCACGACCAAGCGCTATCTCTTTGAGACAATTTGCTTGTTGCTGCGTTATTGTTTCATGTTTAATTTTTGCAATTTTTTTATCAATTGCATCTCGCATTTTTGTGCGAACAATTCCTGGATTATAAGCATTAACAGTAATTTTATCTACTGCCAATTCTTTGGCCGCAGCTTGAGTCAAGCCACGAATTCCAAATTTTGAAACAGAATAAGCACTTTGCAAAGCAGAAGCTTCATATCCAGCCAAATGTTGTTGGGTTAAGTGCAGTTCTTTTCTTTTTTTCGTAACACATTAGCAAATTGCAATTTAATAGTCCTCCTTAACTTTTAAGATAGCAGAAATCTCATGAATGTAACGCAATTACCATGTTATATTCATGATTATTCGATCTTAATCGAGAAAAAAATTGGCGTTAAAAGCCAATTGAGCTTAATTTGATGTGTTTTCAGACGGACCCTAATTATTTTTGACACAATAGTTAAATACGAAAAAAACCTTGATGATATTTTTGCCAACTGGCAACTCTTTTCATCAAGGTGTTTTTCGTAAGTTATTAATTTTTAGTGGTTGACGTGTTTGTCGTGAAGGTCACATTAATGACTTTAGCGGGTAACTTGTTAACGGTTCGGGCAGGGTTGCCGACCACTGTGGTTTTATCGGCCACGTTATTCAGGACAATTGCCCCTGCGCCAACTTTACTAAAGGCGCCGATCGTAATGGTGACAAGCAATTGGGCGTTGGCACCAATGAATGCACCCTTTTTTACATAGGGATGTCGCCGACCTTCAATGCTAATTTCCCATAAATTACTACTCAAAGTGCTCTATCACCTGATATGCCAACCTTTTAGAGGATTTCGTTGAGTTTAAAGTTACAACTCAAAAAATATTATCGTAAACTTCGAAAAAAGACGTAATAGTAGGCTTCTTATACATTGAGTTGTAAAATCCTGGGAAATTAGCATTCAACGGCCCTCCTGGCACCTAGCGTCACGCCATGCAGGATAGTGACGTCATCTTCAATCACGGTAGTGGCACCGATCACAACGCCAATCCCGTGATCGATAAAAACGCGCTTACCGATTTGGGCTTCCGGCGAAATTGAAATCCCGGTTACTTTGGCGGCATGTTGACTTAGGAACCCGGCAATTGTATAAAGTCGATGAAAAGCCATAAAGTGAGCGATTCGGTACCAAAACAGGGCCCGAATCCCCGGGCAGGTTAAGAGAAAAAAGACTGTGGGCTGCCGGATCACGCTTGAGAATGGACCTTGCTGTCTGAAACATTTTTCTAGCTCCTCTTAAGCTCATTGAAGCCGCGTTCCAAATCGGCTAACAAATCCTTTTGGTCTTCAACGCCGACTGAAAGGCGAATTAACTCGTCTTTGATGCCGTTTTTCAACCGAATGTCACGTGGAATTGAGCCGTGGGTCATCAAGGCCGGAATTTCGATCAAGCTTTCCAGTGCACCCAAACTCTCGGCCAATGTGATAACGTGCAGTTGTTCAACAAATTGTTTTGGATCCAGTCCGTCCTGTAATTCAAAGGAAATCATTGCGCCAAAGCCGTGCATTTGTTTTTTGGCGACTTCGTAATCAGGGTTGTTCGGATCGCCAGGGTAGTAAATTTTGCTGACAAGTGGCTGGTTTGACAGATAATTGAAGACGGCTTCGGCATTGGCCAAATGAGCACGCATTCGAAGAGACAACGTTTTAATCCCACGTTGCAATAGCCAACTTTCCTGAGGGGCCAAAATACCACCAATGGCATTTTGAAGGTAACCAATTTTTTCGGCCAATTGATCATCTTTAGTGACGACCAGCCCGGCAATGACGTCGCTGTGACCACCAAGATACTTGGAAGCACTGTGAAGAACAATATCCACTCCCTGTTCCAGCGGTCGCTGAACGTAAGGCGAGGAGAAAGTGTTGTCGATAATGCTTAAAATTTGGTGCGATTTGGCAATCTTGGCAACCGCTGCAATATCGGTTACTCGTAAAAGCGGGTTGGTTGGCGTTTCCAAGTAAATTGCTTTGGTATTTGGCGTAATCGCTTCTTCAACAGCGGCCAGGTCGCGGGTGTCAACCACGGTAAAGGTCATGCCAAAGCGTTTTAAAACGGCGTCAATCAATCGGAAGGTACCACCGTAGACATCATTGCCAATGACGAAATGGTCGCCGGCGGAGAACATTGAGAAGACTGTGTCGATTGCAGCTGAACCGGAAGCAAATGCAAACCCGGCTGTGCCGCCTTCCAACTCGGCAATTAGTTTTTCAACTGCTTCTCGAGTTGGGTTTCCAGAACGAGAATACTCATATTGATTTTCACCGATTTTTTGCTGATGAAAAGTTGATGCCATATAAATCGGCACCGAAACTGCTCCGGTTGCTTTATCTTCGCTAATACCACCATGAATTAATTTTGTATCAAATTCCATTTTAATAACCTCACTTTATTTTTAATTATAAATATTTTCACTCATGTAACGTTCACTGCTATCTGGAAAAATTGTGACAATGGTACTATTCTCGGGAAGTGCCTTGGCAACCTTTAAGCTGGCAGCCAAAGCAGCCCCGCTTGAACTGCCAATGAATAATCCCTGCTTCTTGGCAAGCTCCTTAACTTGATGAAAGGCGTCGGCATCGGAAATTGTTAACGTTTTGTCGATTTGAACATCTTTAAAAAATGGTGGGACAAATTCAACACCGATGCCTTCAGTCCGATGGGGATGGGCAGGCCCACCATTTAGAATTGAGCCTTCAGGTTCCACAACGATGGTTTGAGTCGCCGGATTCTGCTCCTTTAAGTAACGAGCGACGCCTGCAAATGTCCCACCACTGCCCGCACCGGCAACAAAGGCGTCAATTGGGTCATTGAGGTCGTCAAGCAACTCTGGTGCCAGAGTGTGATAATAAGTGTCAGGGTTGGCCGGATTTTTGAATTGCATTGGAACGAAACTGTTAGGAATTTGATCGTGAAGCGCTTCTGCTTTTTCAATGGCGCCCTTGATGCCCTGATCACTGGGGGTGTTGATTAATTTTGCCCCTAAGGCTTTCATCAATTGTTGTTTTTCAAAACTGAACTTTTCCGGTACGACCAGAATGGTTGGCAAATGGTGTTGTCGAGCGGCAAGGGCAACCCCAATTCCGGTATTGCCGGCAGTAGGTTCGATAATTGTTGTTACACCTTCAGTTACCTGACCACGATTAATCGCATCTTGAATCATGTATTGGCCCAGGCGGTCTTTGATGCTGCCTCCTGGATTAAACATCTCCAGTTTGGCGTAAATGTGACTGTGATTTGGAATGTTGATTTGCAGATCAATCAGTGGCGTATGACCGATCAGTTCTGAAATGGAATGAATAAGCATAAATAAGATCCTTTCTAATCATTTGGGGCAGTGTTTAGCTGGCGGGATGCTAGGGAAAATGGCCGCAATAGATAGAAAAAGGGCGCGAAATTCTGAAATCCAGAATTTTCGCGCCCTTAGTTCAACTCCAGCCAAGTGGACATTGAACTCTTTTTAGGTCATGATTTCCCAAAAAACGTCAATGCTAACAGGCCGAACATCGCCAAAAACGCGTTGTTCGACAGCAACAATCAATCGCATTAAACATTGATTGACTCATCATGACACCTCCGAAATTTTTATTATGATTAATATACACAATTTCGAGACATCTGTCAATCTTGAGCTAAAAAATAAAAAAGTCATGATAACATAGTTGAAATTTCTAGTAGCTTGAAAATATTTTTTCTCTGGTGTTATTTTCAAATTCTGTTTCGTGAATGTTTCAATTTTCTTTTGTTATATCAGTTATATTGTTGATAAGATTGAATATCATCTTATTCAGATAAGAGCGAGACATACTGCAAGCAAGAACATTTAATTAAGTTTAAATACGAGGAGAAAGAATAATGAAAAGAGGTGATTTTCATCGATTAAGTGATGAATAATCACTTTTTATTTCATAAATTAATATATCTTCCCATGTTTTTTGCTCTTTCTGAATTAAATAAAAAGTAATTGAAAAAAAGGTCATAATATTTTATGTCAAAAATAAAAAAGAGCCCGAAACAGTGTCAGTCTCTCTAAACCAATATCTATTAATAATTTTAATTACTTTTATGCAATTGTTCTTGCATTAATCTTGCTGCATCAACGTCAATTGAATAGATCCAGTAATTAGTACCTTTGATATGATAAATTGCTTGGTTACCATTAAATGAACCTATCTTATCAGCTACTGCATCTGCTCTATCACCATATTCTAAACGATCTTCAGTAATAAATTTAGTTCCATTCGGAACTCTTCTTACAAAGGTTGCGTTATTGTTGGCATCAATTGTAAAAATCGGATTAACATAGTGTATTTTAGCTTTACCAGATGCTTGTGGAGTATTTGAGCCGACTACTGGACCTAAATTTGAAGCTTTAACGTATAGCTTTTGTGGTCCACCAATTCTAAAGTAACGTTTGCCATTTCTGAATTTGTAAGAGCCACCATAAGTTGTAACAGTCTCACCTTTTTGAAGTTTCCATTTTCCATTAAATGAAGTTCGACCAGTAGAATTCTTATAAATGTAAGTATTACGAGTTACTTTTCTAGTTACACCATCGTTTCAACATAACAGTTGACAAATATTAAAAAGTCGACTACTGTTATTATTATATTTTAATGCTAATCCGATTAGGGAAAAGCTCTGAAGAGAAGAGTAACTGATTTAACAAGATTCAAAGAGAATCCGGTTGGTGAAAAAGGATATCTTAACAATCAGCGAATATGAACTCTGAATAGTGCAATTAAGTTAACGCTTGGTTGTAGGCTGTGACCGTTAACTCACAGGGTATCAATTATGAGAATTTGGAATAATTGGCACTTTCAGAGGTATTGCTTGCGAGAGTAATACGAATTCAGGGTGGTACAGCGAAGCATTCGCCCCTCCGTCAGATTATTTCTGATATGTGGGGACGAATTTGCTGAACCGCTCTAAGGGATTTTATTATTCAGCAGTGACTGTTAAGATAGTAACTGTAATTAATAAATTTTAAGGAGATATGATATCTTATGGCAAAAGTTGAAAGTTTTACATTAGATCACACAAAGGTAAAGGCACCTTACGTTCGTCTCATCACTGAAGAAACTGGAAAAAAGGGCGACGTCATTTCTAATTACGACTTACGACTTGTTCAACCAAACACCAATGCCATTCCTACTGCAGGGTTGCATACGATTGAACATCTCTTAGCCGGATTACTTAGAGATCGCCTTGACGGGGTTATCGATTGCTCACCATTTGGCTGCCGAACCGGTTTTCATTTAATTACTTGGGGTGAACACAGCACCACTGAAGTCGCAAAGGCTTTGAAGGGGTCACTCGACGCAATTGCCAACGACATCGAATGGAAAGACGTTCAAGGGACTGACAAGTATAGTTGCGGTAATTACCGTGATCATTCATTGTTCTCTGCTAAAGAGTGGAGTAAAGAAATCTTGTCACAAGGGATCTCTGATCAACCTTTCGAACGCCACGTTATCTAGTTTCTGAAATGATCCATTAATACTGCTTTTTATGAACGCTACAATCTGACAAAGATTGCAGTGCCTTTTTCGCTAACCTTTCCCAAATGATTAGCGAAAATCAGACACTCTCATTAACAATTGCGTACTTAAATCAAGGAGGATTTAACAACTATGACAACAACAATTATTGGGTTCCCACGCATTGGCCATCACCGTGAATTAAAATTTGCCACTGAACATTATTGGAAAAATAAAATTAACCAGGAAGAATTACAACAAACAGCTTACGAAATCAGAAAAAATAACTGGCAGGCTCAAAAAGATGCCGGCATTGATCTAATTCCAGTAGGTGATTTTTCATTCTTTGATGGTGTTTTGGACACTGCCAACATATTAAACATTATCCCTTCCCGTTATAAAGATCTTCACTTATCCGAATTGGACGAATACTTTGCTCAAGCCCGGGGCTATCAAAATGGTTCTGAAACCGTAAAGGCTCTCCCAATGAAAAAGTGGTTTAACACCAACTATCACTACATTGTTCCTGAATTTTCAAAAGAAACTAACGTTAAATTAGTTGGCAATAAATTGTTTAATGAAATTAACGAAGCCCTTGAACAAGGGGTCAATGCCAAGGCTGTTGTTATCGGTCCTTACACCCTCTTGAAGCTAAGTCGGTTTATTGAAGACACCAAGCCCCAAGATTATGTTGAGGCGTTGGTTGAAGCTTACAAACAAATTATTGACCGCTTGAGTCAAAAGGGCGTTAAGTGGCTTCAAATCGATGAACCCGCTTTAAGTTTCGACGTTGACTCTGTTGAAAAACAACTCTTTGACGACTTATATGACGGCATTCTTGCCGAGAAACGATCAACGAAGATTCTTTTGCAAAACTATTTTGGCGATATTCGTGATATTTATAATGATGTCATTTCAAAGAACTTTGATGGAATCGGTTTGGATTTCATTGAAGGCAAGTACAACAATGAGCTGTTAAAACAAAATGGGTTCCCAGATGATAAAATCCTATTCGCCGGAGTTGTAAACGGCAAAAATATTTGGCGTAATCATTATGAAAATACCATTAACTTTTTAAACCAGCTCAACACCAAAGCCCCGGTTGTATTAAATAGTTCCACATCCCTTCTGCATGTCCCATACACTGCAGAAGACGAGACAAAGCTGCCTGGCGATGTGAAAAAGCATCTTGCTTTTGCCTTACAAAAACTGGATGAGATTAAAGAACTCGATAATATTTATCATAATGAAGCGGATGGTAAAATTGCTTTAACGAAAAACGACAACCTGTTTCAAAGCGTTAAACATCCAGTCAACCCAGTTGTTCATCACCGAATTGCCAGTTTAAGTCAGGCTGATTATACCCGTTTGCCAGAACGCAGTGAACGTGAAAAAATTCAGAAAAAAGAATTCAATTTACCAGTTTTACCAACAACAACAATTGGCTCATTCCCACAAACTAAAGATGTTCGTCAAAATCGTTCAAAACTTCGCAAGGGTGAAATTACCCGTGAACAGTACGACAAATTTAACGAAGATAAGATTGTTCGTATCCTCAGAAAGCAAGAGGAAATCGGTTTGGATGTCCTTGTTCACGGTGAATATGAACGAAACGACATGGTTGAATACTTTGGTGAAAAGCTTGACGGTTTCGTCTTTACGCAAAACGGTTGGGTTCAATCATACGGTACCCGAGGGGTTAAACCACCAATCATCTGGGGCGATATCTCACGAACCGCACCAATCACCGTAAAAGCTTCTGTCTTTGCGAAAAACCACACTGATAAATTAATCAAAGGCATGCTGACCGGTCCGGTTACGATTTTTAACTGGTCATTCCCACGTGAGGATGTTTCACCTAAAGAATCAGTCACCCAGATTGCTTTAGCCCTTCAAGATGAAGTCCTGGATCTTGAAAAACACGACATCAAAATTATCCAAATCGATGAACCGGCTTTGCGAGAAAACTTACCGTTGCGTAAATCCAACTGGTATTCTGAATACCTCGACTGGGCAGTTCCAGCCTTCCGGTTAGTCCACAGTAAGGTTCAAGCAAGCACCCAGATTCATACTCATATGTGCTACAGTGAATTTGGCGATATCATCAAGGCGATTGATGCACTGGATGCCGATGTCATTTTATTTGAAGCTTCCCGTGCCGACTTTACCTTAATTGATCAACTTGTTGCTGCAAACTTCCAGACTGAAGTTGGACCCGGTGTTTACGATATTCACTCACCACGAATTCCATCTGAAAAAGAAGTCGAGGACTTGATTAAACAACTCGTTCATAAACTACCAATTGACAAGATTTGGATTAATCCGGATTGTGGCTTAAAGACGCGAACTGAAGAAGAATCCTTTAAGAGTCTACAAAATATTGTTGATGCAACGAAGAAAGTTAGAAGTGAGATAAATAAGCCTAACAGCGTTATTTAAAAATAAAACTGTCTTTTCCCTGGAAGTCGTCCCGCCTAAGAAAGACTCGCCCAAAGAAGCAATTTTACCAACCCTTCAACAGCTCCAATCAATTAATCCGGATTTTATCTCGGTTACATCAGGGGCTGGTGGATCTGACCACTATACCGGTACTGTT
>OICS01000265.1_pt1 | contig 21707 bp, 30 predicted proteins | sample 1581341 | NCBI WGS metagenome assembly OICS01 (sample SAMEA3882550, study PRJEB24775) | human gut metagenome | biome: human-associated habitat; feature: intestine environment; material: feces | place: Netherlands | collected 2009/2010
GACAAGATCAACACCGCCACTGACGCCACACGAGTGCCGGAAGCCGCACCGCGGGAGACCCGCGTGCCGGTTGAGCCCGTGAAAGCCCAGCCTGTGCAGCCCGCGCACGTTCCCATGCCTACGCCGGTCGTCGAAACCAAACCCGAGCCCGAGACCGAGCCGATGATTCCCGACCTGTTCGACTTCCAGACGATCGTGCCCGACATGGAGGACGATGCTGACCCAAAAGCCGAAGAGGCTGAAGCGCCCGTCGCCGACGCCTCCATTCCGACCATCACGACCTCCGACTCCAACGTTCCACAGCCGGTGATGGAATCCCACGTTACCATTCCAACCCTGGTCGAGGCCTCCACGGTCACCCCGGACCTTCCAACGGAAACCACGCCGGAACCGGAAGCGGAACCAGTCGAGGACACTACTCCATCGGAGATGCCGGTCACAGCCGTGGAAACGGAAGAGGAAAAGGAGCCGACGGACGCTCAGACTGAAACGGAAGCCGGAAACGAACCGGCTACGGACGATGCCGTCAAGACCAAGCCTAAGAAGACGCGTCGGAACAAGGCCGGCGCCGATGACGAGGAATGGCTCGCATGGCTCGACGAATGCAAAGCCCAGAACGAGACTCCGACCTCGACGAAGGCGGTGGAGGCTGGATTGGCTTCGAGCAGTAGCACCGCCAAAAGGTATCTCGCACGTATCAGGAAAGAGCATCCGGAAAGGTTCTGAACATGGAACACCACAGCATGAGCGCCGGTGAATTCAAGGACCGGTACGGCGTCACCCCGCAGGAAGTGCAGGACGCTTTGGACGAGAACCGTCGCAGGGTCGCGCGCAAGCTTTCCGAATGGGGATACGGTTGGGCGGTGGACGAGGTCATGTGCGATGTGGCCGTGGAACTGCTCAAGGGCGGTCTGCGCCGGTGGGCGTCCTATGAGGACCGTAAGCCCTTGGGCGCTTTCGTGAACACCCTGCTCGGCAATCGTCTGGGTGAATGGATGCGGACGGAACGTCCCAAATACCGTGGCGGCATGACCCATGCTCCCCAGACCCGCCGCAAGCGGTCCGCCCACACGTCGTCGCAGGGCGAGGCGTTGGACGCGGACGAGGCAAGGAGTCTGATCCGCAGGGAGGATCATGCGGCGTCGGAGGGACGCCTGTGTGAGGAGGACGACGTGTTCGGCGATCCGGATTCCAATGTTCTCGCCGCTCCCGCGGGCGACAGGTCCAGCTATCAGGAATGGCTCACCGGCGGAGACCAGCCACAGGGGCTGGCGAGCGACGAATACAGGGACGACATGAAATACCTGGAAAACGAATGCGTGCGACAGGATCGGGATGGTCGGACATTATGGCGGATGCTGGTACGCCAATGCCTCACCGTGACACGTGGCGCCGACGCATTGCGCGGCGACATCCGTCGTTTTTTGGAGAACTCGCATCGCGGCCGCAACCCACGAATCGAGGATTACCCGTACATCCTCGCCGCCATCAACAAATACAAGACGGGAAACAAGACGGGCAGGAGGACAAGATGATCCTTCATCGGCTGTTACCGGATCCCGGTGACGTGGAGATAAGGCCGGGACGGTTCTGTTTTCTCTCTCCAACGCCGTTCCGGTCCATGACGGCCGTAACGCGTCGTCTATCGATGATGACGGACACGCGTGGACGGCACCCCCTCAAGACTTTGGAAAACCTAAATATTTTGGAAGCAAGGAGCCGTAATGAAGACCGTTGAATGGGCTTGGAACTCTGATCCCGATACGCCGGACGAGAAACTCGTGCTGATCGCCATGGCGAGGGACACGTATCGGACCCCATTGGAGACTTTGGCCATCGTGGGTTCCCGCGTGTTACGGCATGCCGTGTGCGATATGACGCCGTCCGAACTCGACGCGGTCCTCGCGAGCCTGGAACGTCAGGGATACATCACGCCGTACGAGGATACGGACGGTCCGGTCGGACGCCGGATCGGCATCCTGAACCGTGAGCACGCGCAGGAAGGCCCGTGGAAGGCATGGCGTCTCAACATCAACGGCAAGGAGACGGAACGATGAGCGTCAGAGCGATCTCATGGGCGTATGGCCAGAATCTTGGTTCCACATCGCAAAAGGCAGTGCTGCTCCATCTCGCATATCTGGCCCGTGAAGAGGACAACTGCGCGTGGCCGCACGTAACGCGTATCCAAGCAGAGACCGAATTAAGCGAACGTACCGTACGCAAGGCATTGAAAGCACTGCAGGACAAGGGACTGATCGCATTGGGAGACCAGAACCTCGCCGCGGTTCACGGCAACGGCGACATCGTGCCAGCGAACCGTCGACCCAAGGTCTGGATCCTGCGATTGGACCATAGCGGAAAGGCTGACAGATCATGACGGTAGTGACCATGGTATGGGTCCAGGAACACGTGCACGAGGTACGCAATGCGACCAAAGCGGTCTTGTCATATCTCGCATTCAAAGCTCGTTACGACGACGGGACGGCCGCATGGCCGGCGATAGGCACCATCGCTGGAGCATGCGGGTTGAGCGAGAAGACCGTGCAACGCAGCATCGACCAGCTTCTCGACCTCGGACTGATCGAACCCGGACAGCAGAACTTCAGCGCCATCAACCCGAAGACCGGCGAACCGGTCAGGAGAAACTACCAGACCATCGTATGGAACGTGATCTGCAAGGAATCGAACCTGCCGACCGAACCATGCGAGGACCCGTCCGCGTCCAAGGTCAGGGCCGCCATGAAACGCGCGGAAAGAGCGAAAGCCAAAATGTCGCCCCTGAACCAAACGGACCAGAACGACGGTGAAAGCTCGGACAAAATGTCCGGAACGGCGGACAAGAAACAAACAAAAAGAGCGAAAGCCAAAATGTCGCCCCTGAAGAATGGCGGAAACAAGCCGATTCTCACAGATTCTGACAAAATGTCGCCCCTGGAATCACAGGACGGGACGAACGATGTGGTCGAGGACAAAATGTCCGAAAAACTGGACAAAATGTCGCCCAATAATACATTGAAATACAATTACCCCTCTCTCCCTACGGGAGAGCTCCCCGCAAGCGGGAAGCGCCCCACCGGGGAGGACGAGAAAAATGAGACGGGACGATCCTCCGAAGCCGTGACCGTGATGGACCATCTCACGGCCATCCGCTCCAAGCTGTCGCTGACGACCTCAACGCCGACCAAACGTGACCACGCCAAAATCGGGAACCTCGTCAGCCGGGTCGCCAAGGCCCACGACGCCGACCGCGCGGTAGCCGTGGCGCTCATCCTCGCGGTCATCGACTGGCTGCCCGCGAACACGTTCTGGCTCCGCCGTGTCGATTCCGCGCGCCGTCTCGCCGACAACTGGGACCAGATCGCCAACGACTGGACCGTCGCCCAGATCGAACGCCAACGCGAACGGGACGCCGAGATCCGCGGCCGCGACCGGAAGCCCACCCCGAGCCCGCCGGAACACCACGAACGCCACGTGCATTCGCTTGTCTGCGAGCACGTGCTCGCAGACATGAGGCCTCACGAGGCGGAATTCAGCCACGAGGGAAGCCTGCGCTACGGCACGCCATCCGAATGGCAGATGGCGTGCATGCGGCACGCCGACGAGCTCAACCGGCTCGAAGGCATCGAAACCGCCACGTGAGACGATCCGTTCCATGAGAACGAAAACGGCTTCATAATGGGAAACAAGCCAAAACCGAAGGGAGAAGAACCCGCAAATGAGCGAAACGCAATACGAAGAACCCGTGTACGTCGTCAATCAACGACGCGAGGGAGGCCTGGCCATGGTCCACATGCCGGACTGTCGGACCATCAGACACCAGGTCGAACAGGATATCCGGGATGAATACCCCCGGTGGGATTACGAGCCAGTCGGAACCGACGGCCAGGGCGACCAGATTTACGAACGTACGCTTCTGTTCGACATCCAAAGGTTCCAAGCAGTGTACGTGACCCGATCAAGCCTGCTGGCCAGCGGCCTGCGATACCGCACGTGCGGCGTCTGCAAACCGGAGATCGCCGAACGGAACCATCCAAAACCGTATTCCATCGAGGCGGGAAAACTCAGTGAGAAGCATCTCGGCAAGGAATTCATCGGCTGGGGTATCCTCGAACGGTTCGCCATCACAGGCCGGTTGAACCAGGATGGTTCGAGAAGCGTCACGGTCGATGCGGAATTCGAGGGCGGAATCCATTACCGGTTCTCCCCCGAAACACGACTCGAATACCCTCGCCCCAACCAGAAACGATGAACGGTTCCGTACAGCGGACCATCCCGAACGTAATGCTTCCCTTTCGGTCAATGATTCCGAAGAGCCGTTCCGCCGCCTACTATGGTTCGGAATATCAGTTGCCGCATTATGCGGCAGTTGATATTTCCCGTCGCGAAAAAGGCGAAACGTCTTGGCGAGAAGCGTCATGTTTTGATTCAGGCGACGTTAAGCACGAAGCTGAACGGAAGAACCGAGTGGACGGTGGCGGACGCAGCGGTGTTGTTCAAGGAGCCGGTGGAGGATCTTGTGAGCGATTTCGCGATCGAGGCGATCAGCGGAGGCTTGGAATATCAACTGAACCAAAATGGTTCAGTTGATATTTCCCGTCGTGAGCTTTCCGGCCGGCAGTCGGGTCTCCGTCCCCCCGACATCCAAGTGTCCGAAGACGAGCAAAATAAAACCCTCTCCTAAAATGGGACCGGACTTTTTCATTGTCTGGGTCGATCAGGGGCGGAGTGGAATATCTGATGCGAGGTTTCCTCGCATCAGATATTTCCCGTTATGGTGTGGATCCTACCGGTTCATCCGCCATGGCCATGCGCCGCCTGGCAGCATGAGCGGTTCCCTGAAAACGATTCTCCGTGGCTCCACCTCAAGAGTGAACCTGCCGAACGCCCAATCCAACGATTGCGGCCGGTCGCCCACGAACGACGGCAATGGGAACGCCGCGAGCTGCGACCTGTCTTCGGGATCACTGAACGCTCCTCCCCGACTCTGGCAGTTGCCGTACACGAAATTATCCCCTTGGATGGCGCCGCAATGGGGACAGACGCCGGCCAGGTACTCGCATCCCATCGACTTCGAATACTTCGGACGCACGCCCCAATTCATGTCGAGCAAGCGTCGGAACGCTTGGGACAACAGTCCGGCCTTGTCCACCCCGCTCCAGGAGACGATACGGCAACGGTATCCGTCCCGTCCTGCGAGTTCCAGGAACAGGCCGGTCTGTATGGTCTTATATCCGCACTTCCAGCAGGGCACCGGCCTCACGCTGCGTATCAAGGCCACCTTGTTGAGCGTCCATACCTCCGGAGCGTTGTCCGTGCTCGTCACCAGCCACGCCATCGACTCCCCCGCGTACACCGGCCGTATCTCCATGCCCATGATCCGTTCCCCTTCCTCCATGGATCTTTCACGGACGATATTATCCCCTCCATATCATTCGCCAGCCCAACGGCGGTTCGGAATATCAACTGGGACATTATGTCCCAGTTGATATTTCCTGTCGTTGGTTCGTTTTTTAGTCTGTCCTTGCGGAGCCCAATGGTCATGATCCGCTTCCCCGGCGTGGTCCTTCTCCTTGGCTTTTTCTGATTATCGGCGTCGGTTCCTCCCGTATCCGCGTGGAATGGATTGCAATAAGCGTGCCGATGATGGGAGGGGCCTATGGCGGAGAGGACCGGGAACGGCGGGCATGGTCTGGGTCTGGTGAAAGGCGCCACCGTGTTCGGTCTGGCCGTGCCGATGATCGTCATCGTGCCGCTCGTCATGCTCATGAGCCTCAGCACCATCCTCGTCGCCATGGTCCAGGCCCAGTACGGCACGACGTGCGGCAGTACGACGTCCTCGTCCAATACGACGACCTCATGGGTCGAATGGGCGAAGAACATCGCCGCGGACGACTCGCATGGCTACAGTCAGCCACGGCGTAACGGCAATCCGGACTACGATTGCTCGTCCCTGGTCTACTACGCGTTGAAACAGGCCGGCCTCGATGTCGGCTCTTCCGCGTTCAGCACGGCCAACGAGGGCACGGTCCTGGAGAAAGCCGGTTTCGAACGGCATGACTGGACCAAGGTCTCGGACCTGCAGTCCGGCGACATCGTGTGGAGGTCGAGCCATACGGAGATCTACGTGGGCGACGGCAAGTTCGTGGGCGCGCATCACGACGAGAACGGTGGCATCGCCGGTCCGAAGGCCGGCGACCAGACCGGCGACGAGATCAGCGTCGACTCGTACGCGGTGGGCTACATGGCCTACTACCGGTACAAGGGCGCGATGAACGTCGAGACCGCCGGCGGGAAGGTCACGTCCGCGCAGGCCGTGTCCGGCAAAACGAAGGACGACGGTTGGGGCGGCATGAGCTCGACCGCCGCGAAAACGAAATGGTTCAACGGTCTCGCCGGCCCCGGCGACGCGTGCGCCACGTATCCCGAAGGCCAATGCACGTGGGGCGTGTGCGTCCGCGCCTACCATCTGGGTTGGAAGCATGTGGGCAAGTATTGGGGCAATGGCCAGAATTGGGCCGCTTCCGCCAGAAGCGAAGGCTACGGGACCACGACCGACGCGCCCGTTCCGGGAGCGATCGTGAGTTTCCCGGCCGGCATCGAGGGCGCCGACGCCACTTACGGGCATGTCGCGGTCGTGGAGACCGTGGACACGGCCAAGGGAACCATCCTCATCAGCGAGATGAACGTGAAGGGGCCCGTATACTCGTCCCGCACCCTGCCCATCAAGGGCGGCGCGGTCTACATCCTTCCCAAGGATTCCATCAGCGGGGCCGGTGGCGGCAGCGTCGGCACGGACCAGTGCGTCACGGGAGACGATTCCACTTCGGACGTGTCCGGAGACAAGGCGTCCGTGGAAGCGGCGAAGAAGATCGCGAAACGCAGGCTCAAGGATTACGGATGGGAGGACGGCCAGTTCGACTGTCTCGACAAACTGTGGACGCGTGAATCCGGATGGCGGTGGGACGCGGAGAACCCGTCGTCCGGCGCGTACGGCATCCCGCAATCGTTGCCGGGCAGCAAGATGGCGTCCGCGGGCCAGGATTGGAAGACCAACGCGGCCACGCAGATCAAATGGGGATTGGGATACGTCGAGCAACGCTACCAGTCGCCGTGCGGCGCGTGGGCCCATTCAGAAACGACCGGCTGGTACTGACCGGTCCAAACAGGGAAAAACGGAGGAACACATGGACATGATTCTCGCGGACAGCGCGTTGAAGGGATTGAGACCCGACCCGGCATGGGACGTCTCGGGCGTGCGTGACATGGTCGGCGGCGTCATCGCCGTCGCCCTCGTATTGTGCGTCGGCGTGATCATCCTGGGTTGCGTCAGTCTCATTCCGGGCCTGATATCCAACAATCAGATGGAACGCGCGTTCAGTTGGAAGCGATTGCTCGCCGCGATGCTCGTCCCGTTCGTGATCGGCGCGGCCGTGAGCGGTTGGAGTTGGAGCTGCGACCTGTTCGGCTCCAACGGCTTGCAGTCGAACAGGTCGTACACGCAGGCGTCCGGCAGCGGCAAAACCGATCTGAAGGACAAGAGGGGCAAGGGCGACGACGGTCTGACCGGCCTGGTCAAACAGTTGGGCGACGACATCGTCTCCGGTATCGGCGACAGCGTGAAAAGCGCCGTGAGAACCGGAGTGCGCGACGCGTTGAAGGGATTGGACTTCGTTACCGGCAAGGACGGCAAGGGCAACATATTCCAGAAGGCCGGCAACGGCATCAAGGACGGTGCGGCCAGCCTGTGGAAGTGGATCACAGGCGAATAGCGGAATAGCATCCCTGTCCGCTTAGCCGATTATCGGTTCCGTTCCGTCGTCGTGGTCGTGGAATCCTTTGAAAGGAGTGTGCGATATGCTACACAATCTCGCGGCGCCAGCCGCAGCAACAATCGTGTCCGTTGCGACCGGTCTGAACGACGGCGACCTGAGCAATCTGAAGGTAAGTCCGAATTTTTCATTCTTTCCTTTTATGGATCTGGTCTCCAACATGGTCGGCGGCCTGTGGGCGTTGAGCCTGTACATCGCCGTCGGCGCGTGGATCTGCGCGGCGATCGCGTGGATCGCCGGCCGTGTGATCCATTCCGGTCCGATGCAGCAGTATTCCGGCACGGTGTTCATCTGGTGCGCTTTGGCGACGATGATCCTGGGCAGCGCCATGGCTATCGTGAAGTTCTTCGCGACGCAGGCGCTGTTCTGACCGATGTCTCCTGACACACCCCTGTTCACCGCCGTGGCCGGGCCTGTCCCGTCCACGGCTTTTCTCTTCTAGGAGGCGAATGGCATGTCGTTGATAGTCCAGACGGTCTTCGCGAATCTCATCGACTGGCTGTTCAAACCGGTCGACAACCTCTGCTCGCAACTGTTGACCGGCGCGTTCGGCGGTCTGGTCGGCAGCATGAGCAACGACGAGTGGAACGTGGCGATCACCGCGGCGAACCGTATAGGCTGGATCATGGGCTTCGTGAACATGGCGTTGTGCATCATAGGCGCGTTGCAGGCCGCCGCGAAAGGCAGTGTCGCCGACGTGATCAAAAGCTTCGCCCTGGCCGTGCTCGCCTGGCCGTTGACCGCGGTGTGCATCAGCGTGATGATCACCATGGACGGCATCATCGGCCAGATCACGAACCGTATCCTCACCATCCCATTGGCCGGCGTGGGCACGTCCGACCCGTTCGGCGACAGCATCGTGTCGAACCTCATCGGCACGATCGTCAAGACCACCGGCGGATACGATCTGATCATCCGCTGCGTCGTGGACTTCGTGCTTTTCCTCGCGGTCCTCGCCCTGGCGGGCATGCTCGCCGCACGCGACATCAGCCTGATCCTGCTGGCCTGCGTGGCGCCGCTGCCGGTCATGATGACCGGTTGGAAGGTCACGCGTCCCGCCGCGGCGAAATGGGCGCAGGCCGTGGTCGGCGTGCTCCTGTCCGCGCCGTTGAGCGCGCTGGTCATCATGGTGGGGTCCGGCATCTGCTACGTCGCGAAGAACAATCCGCATTACGCGGAATCGTTCTTCCCCGCGCTGATGGGCATCGCGACGATCATCATGGCGTGCTTCAGTCCGAAGCTCATCATGCCCGCGGTCAGTTTCATCGGCACGAACGTGGCCGCCGACATGCAGGAGCGTGGCGGCAAGGTCGGTCCGAACGCGATCAAGGCAGCGGTGCAGGTCACTGCGGGCGTCGTCCAGGCCGCCACCGCCGGTGCGACGGGTGGTATCGGCAAAGCCGTGAACTCGGGTGCGGAAGCCGTGCTCGGCGCCGCGCAGGGCAGGCCCGCCGACGTGGGAGGAACGTTGGGCGGCCTGTTCAGCAACAAGAACGAAGGCGAGGATTCCGACTCGTCCACCGGTTCGAAAGATGGTGGGAAAGGCCAGTCGCAGGCCGGCGACTATGATTCCCTGTCTTCCGCCGCACAACCGTCCGACGCTTCCGGAACCTCCGTACCGACGGCGTCGGACGGCATGGACCGTTCCGGTTCGAGCCAGACCTTGGACGCCGCGTCCTCCGACACGGGCGACGGCCCGTCCGGATCCGAGTCGGGACCGGCCGCCGGCTACATCACCGGACAGGTGTTTGGCGTCAACGGAGGCCTTGTGATCTGATGCAGCAGGGCCGAAACTATGAGACAAGTTCACCTGCGGGGAGGCTTTCCCGTGGTGAGAAGGAGAGAGCGAAATGGGCATGACTTTGAAGGAACTGTTGACGAAAGGCGAAGGCACCATTTCGGCCAAGGAGGCCAAGGCGCGGACGGCGGACAGGGAAGCCAAGGCACCGATGGCGGTATGGGAGCCGATGGCGGCCAGGGCGGTTCCGGCGCGTCCGGTGGTTCCGGCGGCCGTGGCGGCGATGGCGGTATGGGAGGTTCCGGAAGCTCCGGAACGTCGAACCCGTATCAGGGAGTCAATGGCACACCGTCCGGTCCGACCGTCGGCTGACGGGAGTCCCGTTATCGCCACGTGTCCGCGTGGACGTCATGCCGGAGGGGATCCGCCCATCGGTTCGGAAGACCCGGGCGGGTTCCCTCCGTTTGTTTTTCCCGATTGATTCTGATGGAGGCCATCAATGCCCAGTAATTCCGATACCGGCGGTGGGAAGGTGCCCGCCGCATCGTTCAGCCGACTGTCCGCCACGCGCGTGATCCTCGGCCTCGACAGGGCGCAGCTCATCGTCTGCGTCATAGGACTTGTCATCCTCGTGTCCGGCGCGGCGATGGGCCTGAACGTGCCGGTCATGATATTGGGCGCGCTCGTTCTCGCGTATGGCGTGCCCCGCATCCAGGGATTGAGCCTCGTGTCATGGACGTGGATCTGGCTGCACTGGCATTCCCGGTTGAAGGATGGTACGAACCGTTGGGCGTATTCGCCGCTCGCGTCCGGCCGCCCGTTGGGAGTGCTCGGCCTGTACGGGCATGTCGAGGACCGGTCGCAGACCATCGAAGGCCAAGGCGTCGAAGTGATCGGCACGCCGTTCCAGGGAGCCTGCTACCTGTGGGATCCGGACAAGCGGCAGGCCACGGCCGTGCTGACCGCGAACGTGGAGGAATGGATCTTCTCCCCGGACAGCCGGAAGGCGGGCCGTGCCATGGCGTTGAACACGATGCTCAAGGAACTGTCCGAAACGGATGGTTTCACCGAATTGAAGGAGACGAGCTTCGTGCTTCCGGGCCACACTCCCCCGGAACCCGACTACCTGAAATCGGAGGGGACGCCCCAGTGGGCGCGCGACGACCTCGCCGACCTGTGGCATCTGCCCGACATCCTCACCCCATTGCAGCACATGAACTACATCAGCGTGTCCGCGAACGCGGACCGGCTGCCCCGTGTCGTGAGGAAGGACCGGTCCGAACGCGCCGCGGTCGGCATCGCCATGGGCGATCTGATCCGTCTGACCGTCGCCCCCGCCCTGTTGGACTGCGGAGCCCGCCAGAACACGATCCACTGGTGTTCCGTGGACGACCTGCGTTATCTGATCCGCACCGTCGCGGACCCGGAGCATGCGGCCGACCGTCCACCGATCAACAGGGACGATCCGACCGTGACCTGGTGCGAGGAGGCCAAGGAACACGACTACATCACGTTGGACTCGTGCGTTGCGCGCACGTATTGGATCTACCAGTGGCCGGACTTCGACGTGGAGGCCGGTTGGATCCGCGAACTCGTCACGGAACGACGCATGATGGCGTTCTGCCATATCTGGCGTCCGTTGACGATGGAACAGTCCGAGGCGGAACTACGCAACCGCAAGAGCAGCATGCGCCAGCGCAGCAAACTCCAGGACCAGCGTGAGAAAAGCCGTGACGAACGCCGTGAGGAGAAGGAGCAGCGGCTACGCGAATTGGAACAGGAGGCCAACTGGCCGGACACCGACCATCAGGGATTCATCACCCTGTTCGCCTCCAGTCTGCCGGAATTGGACGTGTTCGACCGTGACATGCAAAACAAGGCCAAGAACTGGCATATGAAACTCAATCCGATGAAGGGCCAGCAGCGTGCCGCGTTGACGACCATCCTTCCCCTCGGCATCTGATCGGGACGGTCGACATGGACGATCGATGGATGCGGGCGCTTCTGCGTCCGCTAGACCTGCTGGCCTTCCTGTCCATGACGCCCGTCCCGTCGGATGCGCGCACCCCGCATCCAGGGCGCGTCCCGCCGGCGCGGCGTCCCATTCCCGGAAGGGCGCCGGACGGGGACTGGACCGTCCGCTGGCCGCGTCCGCCGCCGGCCCGCGCCCGGCGATAACGGCCCGCCGGCCCGTGAACTCGCTGAAGGACCGCGGCCGGAGGCTGCGGGGAACGGAGAAAAGAAAAATGAACACATCGGTGAATGAGCTGCTGTCGAATCCGGCATTCCGACCGCTGGTACTACTGGATGTGCTTGCGGTGTTCTTGATGATCATATGTCTGGTCTTCCGACGCATGAGGAAGGGCTATTACGTCGAGCAGGCAAATGACGCCCGCAAGGCGACGATGCTGAACATTGCAGTCCGCAACGTCACCGGAATGGAGGTTTATTCGGCACCCGGCTATTGGGACAACGGGGATCTGAACCTATGCAGGTTCGAGCGCGCCAACGGCGACATCGTTCCCGGCGCGGTGGAGGCCGACGGGGAGGGCGGGCTGCGCGTCTATGAGATAACAGGCGGCTCACACCGGTCCGACTTCAGCTACCGGCTCCTGGGCGAGGCAGAATACAAGGAGATCTGGAAGAAGCCGAGCAGGAGGAGGTTCTGACATGGGAAGGCAGAGGGAACTGCTGAGGCTCTCGATCATTCTCTGCATGGGACTGCTGTTCGTGATGGCGGGAATCCTCCTGATCGTGGGAAAGCCGGCGGTGAAGCGTCCGGCGTCCATTGCGGTCGGCGTGCTCATGATCGCATGGGGGCTTCTCTGCGACATCCCCGAATCAAGATCGTGGATGCTCGCACGCGCCACCGACCTGGAAACACACACTGGAGGCCATGTGGGCGGGACTCGATAGCGACGGCAGGATGCTCGTCTACATCCTCGCGCTGTGGCTCATGGGCGCAATCGTCATAATGATGGGAGGCCGGCGATGACATCGATCGACGGACTGCTCGCAATATTGGAGGACCGGGGTTTGATGCCCGCGGCCGCATTGTTCTCGCTCACGGCCGTTCTCGGGCTTCTCTACCTGAGCTCCGGGAACCCCCAGGCGCCAAACCCCCACCTCCGACGAAGCCGCGTCATCGGATACGCCGCATTGACGTGCCTCGCCATGGCATGCCTTGCGGTCGTGACGGCGATGCTGTGACGATGGGAAACGAATCTGATGAAAGAAACGGGAATGAGGGATTGCGCTGACTGGGTGTTCGTCCTGGCGTTCTTCCTGCTGGGCGTCATCTTGGCATTGGCGGGCATTCATATGTTCAATACGCGCATAAACCGGAAAACGGAGGCATGCGCCCACGTCGTCATGGCCGTTGTCGAAAAAGGACACAGTCGGGAAGGAAAGTAAAAAACATGAATCTTGAGGATTTGATCGTATCAACCATTTCGGATGCCAAACCCATGATGATCCTGGCGCTTTGCACTATTGTGCTTTTCGTCATTGTGGCGAGCCTCATAGAGGCATGGCTAGCCAAAGCGCGGAAAGCGAAGTCCGAGGCCGATACCCTGCCTTCCGGTCCAGAGGCATCCCAGCGGTCAGTAGAGAAGAGCGAGGCTGTGGAACAGGCCGTCGACAATGCAGGCGGATTCGACCTCGACGAAAGAAGGAAGGCCCGCGCGCCGAAATTATGCCTGCTGACGAAGGTCATCCCGATCTTTCTCCCCGTCGTATGGTTCTCGCTGGTCGTCATGGGCATGCTGCCGAACCCGCTGGCGCTATTCTTCGTCTTCTCCACGGACCCGCAGCCGTCGTCATTGAATCTAGCCAATGGATGGGCTTGTTTCGGGACCCGTATCCTTATCGCGGCGGCTCTTCAGTGACGCATGTGAGAAAGCATAGTGAATGATAGTAAGGAGCTGAAGCGTGGCGGAGGATGTCGACAAGGTGGAGCGTGCGCGTCTGGCGCGTGAGGAGATCATCGACCATATGGACTGCGACGACTGCACGGAGGATTACGTGTTCCTTCTGAAGCAGGACGGCCGCGAGTTCGGCATGGGATTGACCACGGTGCTTTCCATGCTCGCGTTCGCCGAACATGAAGGCGCGGTGCCCGAGCTGCCGGCGGACTGGTGGCTGAAGGTATCCAGGAGATACTAACGGTGTCAGAACCATTTCCTCGATATCGTACGGCGCTACGATTGGAACCAATATCGGTTCCATCGGAGGTGTCGTATGGATGTGTTCAAGATCCATGTCGGCGAGGGCAGGGCCATCGCCATCAGCAGGGAGAATTATTTCATGGAGACCAAAGGCATGGAACCGTATGTGGTCGAACGGGATGGGCATAGGACGTTCTACGCGGTCTGTCCCGAATGTGACAATCCAATCCAATTGATCGGGTTGAACCGTCGCGAACTGGATGCCGGTCATCGACGCCCGTATGGAAAACACGTCGGGCATGACGTGCCTGGAGTGGCCGTATATGACGAGACGGCGTATCTGGAATGCTCGTATTCGAATCCGGGATATCATCGTGACCCCGGTTCGCGTCGTCCCCCGTCCAATCCCACGGCATTGGCCCTGTACCGGATCATGAGGGACCGTTTCGACCGGGTGGAATACGCGTGGAGACGCGCTTCGGGAATACGCCTTGGCATCAAGAGACTGCGCAGGGCGTTGACCCTTTGGCGGAACGACAAGGCATGGCTGAATTACGATTCCACCTACTGCAACCTTCCGCAGATGTTGTTCATGGGATCGCCGGAACAGGACCTGTACGGCCAATGCGTGTCCAAGGATGGTCCGGTCGCTGCGGCTCTTTCCACTCTCGACGACATCAGACTGGAACCCGTGGATTTTTCCGAGGAATACGTTCGCGTCTCCACCACGCGTTTCACCAACGTCACGTTCACGCTCGGCCCTCCATCCAAACGGAAGGACGGCGAGCACATGGTCGAATACTTCCCGCTATGCCTGTTGCATGAGGGACGTCAGATCGGCGGTTTCATCCAGGTTCGTACGGATCCGGAATGGTTCAGCCGCATATTGAACATGCCTGATTGGCATGAGAACCATCGTCTGTCGGCCATGGCCGCCGACGTGCTGGGATAGCTTTCCATGGTTGAAGAGTAAAACAGGAATGGGAAAGGGAACGGTCCGCGACTTGGAATCGTCACGAACCGTTCCCTTTCCCGTATCGGTTCCGTCACACGGCCCGCAAGCGGTGCTCTTCATGATGCGCGCGGGCATCCTGGATGATGAGGGCCTTCAGATACTTGCTTTTGTTGTTGAAACCATCACGTATCGCCGCATGCTCTATATAGGAACTCCATGAGACCGGGACACGGAAGCGTTCCTGCACGCTCTTCTCCCGTTTCTCGTTGGCCGTCGGCCGGCCTGGTCCGGCCATTGCGGCGAGAATCGCGGTGGCGTCGGAATCCTCGGCCATGAGCGAGGCCATCAGCTCCGATGCCTGATCGCCCGTGAGCTGCGCGATCGGAGCCGTCGCGGGGGCGGGCTCGTTCTCGTCCGCCAGTCGTTCGTAGATGTCGGTCATTTCCCTTGTCTCCATTCCATCCAGTAGGTACGCCATTTATCGGTCAGATGCTCGACGTGGAACACGAGCATGTCACGTCCCTGCGGCCGAGCCAGCACTTCTATCAGGTCGTCGTCCAACGCGCCGGGATGGCGTAGGCATATGACGAGAGCCACCATGTTGCCGGACGTTCCGGGCGGGATGGTCGGGTCGGCCGGGTCGATGAGCGCGATCCATTCCGGATGCGCCATAGCCTTGCGTATCCCGTCCTCGTCAAGTCGGTCCTCATCGAAATGCTTGTAGGCCGATTTAGGGTCGAAGATAATCATGGAATTAATTGTACCACAATTGTTTGGCTGCGATTACGCTGTTTTCCTATCGCAGGCCGTCGTCTTGCCATTGGATATCCGATTCCATGCGGCGGCAGGATGGTTGGTGTGGATGGAGTGGAATGTTTCGGAAGCTGTGCCTTATTGCCGTCAATCCTTGGTGACGCGCGTGGAAAAGCGGAGTGATTCCTAAAAGACAAGGAGTTGGATCATGGCGGAGGATATCGACAAGGTGGAGCGGGCGCGTCTGGCGCGTGAGGAGATTATCGACCATATGGACTGCGACGACTGCACGGAGGATTACGTGTTCCTTCTGAAGCAGGACGGCCGCGAGTTCGGCATGGGATTGACCACGGTGCTTTCCATGCTCGCGTTCGCCGAACATGAGGGCGCGGTGCCACCCCTCCCACCGGAATGGTGGGTACGGGTATCGAACAGATACTGATGGAAATTCAATGGAACACTCCATGCAATGAAGACCGATATCGGTTTATCTGTCGGAGGTTCCCATGGACGTATTCAAGACTCATGTGGGTGAAGGCAAGGCGCTCATGATCAATGAAGAGAACTTCTATCTCGCGACCAGGGAGAGAAAACCGTATGTCGTCGATAGTGGTGGCGTGAAATCCTTCTACGCGGTCTGTCCCGAATGCGACAATCCGATTCAGCTGATCGGCCTGCTGCGACGCCAGCAGGATTCCCTTCCCCATCGCCCATATGGGCGGCATATCGGACATGACGTGCCGGGCGTGGCCGTATATGACGAGGACGCTTACCTGTCCTGTCCGTTCTCCGATCCCGGATATTGGAGAACGGACAGGAAACGCAAGCCGTCCAATCCGACCGGCCAGGCCTTGTACCGGATCATGAGGGACCGGTTCGACCGGGTGGAATACGCGTGGAGGGAAAGCTCCGGGCTTCTTCTCGGAATCAAGAGTCTGCGACGTGCGCTTACTGTCTGGCGGAATGACAAGGGATGGTTGAACTACGGCTCCACATACCATAATCTGCCTCAGATGTTGTTCTTCGGTCTTCCCCAGGAAACCCTGTATGGGCAATGCGTGTCGAAGGACTCGCCGCTCGCTTCCCGTTTGGCCGCCGCGGACGGAATATTCTTGGAGCCTTCGGGATTCTCCGATTCGTACCTACGGATCAAGACCTCGCGTTTCGTTGACGTCGGCTTCGTTCTGGGGGCCAGAAAGGCGCGGGTCGTGAACGATCGTTTGACGGAAACGTTTTTATTGGGTGTCAACGTCGAGGGAAAACCGTTAGGTTCCGATCTTGTCGTTCACACGGATCCGGTATGGTTCAGCCGCATATTGAACATGCCTGATTGGCATGAGAACCATCGTTTGTCGGCCATGGCCGCCGACGTGCTGGGATAGAAAAGCGTTCGTTTCACTCCGACCAGGATGGATGGTTATGTCCGTGTCGATAGAGCGGAGGGCCATGGTTTCGTCGATTTGTCTTTCCTCATTCACGATCAGGTTCCCGTCATGCGCGGCGAGCATTGCGTGGAAACCTATCGGCTGTCCGCATGCTTGGGTGACGTCCGGTTCGAACCTGATCTGAAACTGGTCTTGGATACCGGTTTCCTGGACAGTCTCATGGCGAAGGATGATTCCCATAGGAACCGTGCGTTGCTGGACATGGCGGCCGACGTGTTGGGATAACGGACCGGTCCATACTGGAGTTGGTTTTTCGGAGTGTGCTTCCACGGCTGCTCTTTCCATTGACTGTTATCGACCGTTATCGGCTTGCGTGCACGTGGAATGTCCGACGGGAACGGACCGGCTTCCTTCCTACCCTCAGAAACCGTCAAGCGTTCCCCGTCACGCAAGCCATGGTGGGCATGCGCACCCGTCGGGAATGGGCTACACCCTTTCTCCCTTTTCCCACGGCAGGCCAGTTCCGCCGGACCTATCGCTGCCCTCGTTCTTGACTTTTTCTTCTCGCGAGGGACGGTCCGGCGGCATGGCCTTTTTCTTTACCATGACCGTGTAAGGAGTTTCCTATGGACCGGAATGACGATGATGAATACGCGGAACCGGATGGAGTGGACCCGGAATGGAATCCCTTTTCCACGCCACGGTCTTTGGATGACGGCCCGGGTTGGGATGATGGCAGTCCGCATGCCGGCGGCGTGTCCCGCATGCCGAAGAGGCTGATCGTCGTCATCACCATCGTCACGTTGATCGTCGCGGTCGTGAGCATCGGCCTGGTTATCACGGAATCGAACATGAGCGTCCACCGTCACCAGCTCGCTTCCGCGTGCGAGACCGCGGTTGCGGAGATGGGCCAGGCGCGTGAACGGTTGGAGGGTCAGGTGGCCGAACGGTTCAGGACCATCGATCTGCAGGCGTTGAGCAAGCGGCAGAAACACGAATACGAATCATTGCGGAAGGTTGCCAAGCCCGTGTCCATCGACTGTGACGCGAGCCAGAGGAACAGTCGGCTTGAGGAGAACACGCGTAAGGCCACGTGGGCGACGCGACGGTATGAGAGACAGTCGGAACAGGTCGCGGCGTTCGCCCATAAGGCCGACCGGCTTGCGAAGATTCACGCGGACCGGGAGGACATGGATCGTCTGGCCAGGGATATCGACGAGGCCCGGAGCCTGCTCGATGAGACCGAGGGCATGGAATTGGTGGTTCCTTATCTGCGTACTCGGCTTTCGGACACGTTGGCCCGTGCGGAGCAGACTCCGGCGGGTTCGGCCGATATGGAATCCATCATGTCCACGTTGGAGGATCTGATGAATCAGGTACGAGAAAACGTCGGACTATGAGACAAGGGACGTGGCTGGCCAATGCGGGCGGATATGCCGGTCATGGGGCGGCTCCATTAGAATGGGCATCATGATCGACATCCAAGATTTTGAATCATGCGAGGCTTCCGGACAGTTCTACGGCGGGAACGCCGGACGGAAGATCGGACTCGTCTGGAGGGACGGCGACTGGTTGGTGAAATTCCCCGGAACGACCAGGAACCTTCAGGGCAGCGTTCCTTCGTATACGACCGCGCCGGTGTCCGAATGGCTGGGATCCCACGTGTATGCCGCTCTTGGCATACCGGTTCATGAAACGGTGCTGGGAATCCGTGATGGGCGTATCGTCTGCGCCTGCAGGGACTTCACCTTCCCGGATTCCAGACTTGTCAATTTCCATGATCTGAAGAACTCGCTTTCCGATGACGAGCCAGGATTCACCGAGGACGCGTCCACCGGTTCCGGAGTGGTGCTCGCCGACGTACGGTCGGCGATTCACCGTATCCCGGTTCTTCGCTCGATCGATGGAGTGTCCGACCGGTTCTGGGACATGTTCGTGGTGGACGCGTTCATCCGCAACATAGACCGGAACAACACGAATTGGGGCGTGCTCAGGAATCCACGCGGGGAGTTCTCACTCGCGCCGGTCTACGACAATGGCAACTCGTTCAACAACAAAAGAACCGACTCGGGAATCGAACGCCGTCTCGCCAACCCGGATCTCATTCGCCAAGACGCGTTGGATGTCCGCTCCTGCTACGTGACGGATAGGGGAAAACCCATCGCCCCGTTGAAATACCTCGCATCAGGACAGGACGAGGAATGCACCAAGGCGTTGGATCGCTTCATGGAAAGATACGATCCACGTTCCTTCCATGATCTGCTTGGCTCCATACCGTCCATGTCGCATGGTCTCACCGTCGTGCCTGATGGTTTCCACGAATACCATCGCAGGGTCTGCGACTATCGGTACGAGCACGCGTTCATGGAGGCATGGCGCGAACTGCATCCAACTGTGGGTTTCCCGTCCAGTCCGGAAGCATCCGTCCCCGAGCCTCTTCCTGATCCCGATCCCTCCGTCTTACCCTCATCTTCTGTTCCGACGTGTTTCGACGGTCCGGGAATGTGACGTGTCCGTCTCGATATCAATGGTCAGGGAACGTGGAACGGACAACCGGACCATCGAAAGCGTATCCTGAAAAGTCGCCTGAAGGCTCCGGACTGGGAGAGGATGACGGGCAATGAGCTGGGCGGACCTGTTGAAAAGCATCGTATGCGTTCTGAACCTCATCGCATGCGTGCGGTTGACCGGACCATATCTGATTCCGAAACGGTCCGACCGTGAATGGTCGGAAGCGCGACGTCGTACCGGCCTGTACTGTCGTCTGGCCGGCTGGATAGGCGTGTTCGCCTACTCGTATGGACTGGGTCACGGGCTCATGCATGCACGGGACGGATGGACCGGCATGGCATCCGGCGTGGAAGTGATCCTCCTGCTGGTCCAAATCCTGAATCTCGCCATCTGGACGTATCTGCTCGTTCGCTCGCATGGCAGGAGCCTGTAGCCTCTTCCCTGTGCGATATCAACAAGGGGTTATGTGGGTAATATGAATCACATACGTAGTCGAGAAGGAGTCGTCATGGACGAGAAAGACAGCATGACGCCGGACACCATCCCGCAGTCCACGCCCGTGGACGGGACCGTTCCGGCCGGAAGGAAGAGCCGCAGGCCGGTCGTCATCGGCGTGGCCGCCGTCGCGGCCGTCGCGCTGGTCGCGGGTGGCGTGTGCGGATACAGGGCGTACGAGAACCATCGGGTGTCGATGGCGCGCCAGGCGTGCCAGTCGGCCGTCACGGACCTGAACAAGGCCGTGAAATCGTATAAGGCGCTGCTCGGCGCGGATGCTACGACGGCCGCGTTGAAGACGGATGCGACAAGCGTGAAGGACGCGAAGACCCTTGACGCGCTCAAGCAGGCCGCCGAAGCGGAAACGCCCGCCATGGTCAAGTGCGACGCGTCCGACAAGATTGGCCTGGACGAAGACACCGCCAAGGCGGACAAGACGACCAAGGGCGTGAATGCGGCCGCGAAGGCGTTGGAGTCGGCCGTGAAGGCGGTCGAATCGTCGAAGCTGGACAAGACCGTGGCCGACGCGGACGGGCTGTACAAGGCAACGGAAGGCAATGTCCAGGACGAGAAGACCCGTGAGGCGTTGAAGCAGGCCATAGCCAAGCGCGACGCCGGGGCGATCGCCAAGGCCGTCAAGTCGGTGAACGATTCGAAGGCGGCGAAGGAGAAGGCGGATGCGGAAGCCAAGGCGAAGGCCGAACAGGAGGCAGCCGCCCAGGCCGCCGCCGAAGCCGCCGCCCAGAGCCAGACGCAGCAGTCGTATTCGGCTCCCCGACAGTCCTACACGCCCTCGTATTCGGCTCCCCAACAGTCGTACACGCCCTCGTATTCGGGCGGTTCGACATCGGGTGGTGGCTCCGGCAGTAGCGTGCCTGACTTCGTTCCAAGCAGCGGAGGGTACGGCTGTACAGATGATTGCCCTCCGCCCTCTTCGGATGGTTTGATCCATCATTGATTTGCTGGCTTCGCTGTTCCTTTCTCAGGACCGTTCCATGTCATCGTGGAACGGTCCTTTTCTTTTGCTCCCATGCCATCGACCCCCCGTTTCCATATCGCCCATTGTTTCCGGGCGTGCACGTGAAACCGGTTGGACGGCCGACAAGGGAACGCGCGTTCCCGTGCCGTCCCGTTTCCTGCCCGCATAGGCGGGAAGCGTATCTGCAGGCAGAATCTTCGAAAGGAGAAGGAACTTTGGGTTCCAACAGCAACAAGCGGAAGGCGTTGGCGCTGCTGACGGCCGCGGCCACCCTGGCCGGCGGCCTGACGGCGGGCACCGCGTACGCCGGTGGCGAGGGCGGCAACAGGCCCGGCACCGGCGGCAGCGGCGCGGCAATGCAGTTCTGGCAGTACAAGGACGACGCGTCCGGCTCATGGGGTTCGGCGACCGACATCAACAGCGTGAGCCGCGCCATGGCCAACGCGGGCGTGAGGATGGATGACTCGTCCGGCAAGGCCGCGGCCGCGCTGGCCGACGCGAACGGCCGGTGCGTCGCCGGTTTCCACCAGCGCCATCCGGGCGAGGGCGACGGCGACTGCCGTGTCGTGGCCGTGGGCGCGGTCTCCGGCAATGGTTCGACGACCGGCGCGTGGAACGGCTCCGGCGTCTATGACCAGAGCGTGTGGAAGAGCAACTGGTACAAGTACGTCGCGCCGAATGCTTACAACTACGCTGGATCCCAGTCTTACCACACTGGGGATGGCTTCAGCGACGATCCCGGCACGAGCGTGGACAAGCTCATGGAGAAGTACGTGAGTTCCACGGCCAGCATCGTGGTCATCGCGCTCGACAAGTACCAGCCCGCCCCACCGAACTATGATCTGACCGTCAGCACGCAGGCGGGTGGCCTGTTCACCCAGGCCGGTTCGACCGAT
>OICS01000266.1_pt1 | contig 21671 bp, 20 predicted proteins | sample 1581341 | NCBI WGS metagenome assembly OICS01 (sample SAMEA3882550, study PRJEB24775) | human gut metagenome | biome: human-associated habitat; feature: intestine environment; material: feces | place: Netherlands | collected 2009/2010
CTAAGGATCTTGTGACCGCTTTTGGTCGTGGAAGTTCAAGTCTTCTCGTCCGCACCAAGCGAAAGGAACTGGTTTATCCAGTTCCTTTTTTGTTCTTCGCCAGCCTTTTTTGCTAGAATATTCTCAGAGTGATAAGCAAAAAGCAAAAAACAATTTAAGGTAAAAAAGCATGACTGAATTAAACTGCCGCTTGGCAACGGAAGCTGACTTGGCTGCCCTCTGCCAGTTCTACCAGGACATCTGCGCCCACCAAAAAGACGACCAGTTCGGGGCCGACTGGCACTGGGGGATCTACCCAAGAGAAAAAGACATCGCGGAAGCAATTGCACAAAAGCGGGCCGTGGTTGGCATCAAGGACGGAAAGATCGCCTCAGCCGGCATCTTGACTGTGGGTAATGACCCTCTTTACAGCAAATTTGCCTGGCCAACCCCAGCTGAAGATAACGAAATCGCCGTCCTCCACCTCTACGGGGTCCACCCATCCTTCCGCCGGCAGGGCCTGTCCTCTGTCCTTTTGACCTTTATCAAGGACAAGGCCAAAAAGCTCGGCTGTAAATCCATCCGCTTGGACAGCATGGATGGCAACGTTCCTGCTCGCCGCCTCTATGAAAAGAATGGCTGGCGCTTTGTCAGCCAGGAAACTGTCTACTACGACGACATCGGCGACTGCAAGGTCGACCTGCTTGAATTAGCCTTATAACAACAAAAACCCACAAGCCTGGCTTGTGGATTTTTTCTTTACTCTTTTTCCTGTTCTTGATCCTCATTTTTTTCCCGCCACTCCTTGGCCCGCTGGTCCGGCATAAACCACATCAGCATGACCAAAGCCATGAAGACCCAGGACAAAATTGGCCAGGCAAAGGCTGACAAGGCAATCCCCAAGTTGGCGGCCAAGGTTAAGCAGCCCTTGATCCCCATATTCTCTTTCAAGTCCTGGCTGTCGTAGGCAATCTGCCAGGCAAAGTGCTGCAAGAGCAAGAAGCTGACTGAGCTTAATAAGAGAACCAGGCCGTACAAGAACAAGGGCGGCCCAGCCAGAGGGTTCTTCCCCACCCAGGCCGTGGCCAAAGGAATCAAAGAGGTCATGAAGAGCCAGGCCATGTTGGTCCAAATTACCTTGTGGTTGACCGAAGGCAAAGCGTGAGTGATATTGTGGTGGTTGACCCAGTAAATGGCCATGTGAAAGAAACTGAGCAGGTAGATGACCAGTTGCGGGATAAGTGGCTTGAGGGCCTGGAAGCTGGCTTCTTCTGGGGCCCGTATTTCCAGGACCATGATGGTGATGATGATGGCCAAAACGCCATCGCTGAACGCCTCCAAGCGGTTCTTGCTCATAATTTCCCCCCAAAACAGAAATACTCAATACGCGAGTTAAGAATACTTTTATTGCATCTTTACCATTTTAGCCTACTTTTGCCAAAAGGAAAAAGCCCGGCAAAGCCAGGCCCAATTTCTTCTGCTTTATTCAGTAGTTAGCACTATTCTTGATTCTTGTAGTCAGCTCCCATTTCCTGCGGATCTTCCGCCTCTTCTTCATCGAAGCTGTATTCCATCTTCTTGTTGCGGTCCTTCATAAAAGCATAGGCTATTTCCGCCCCGTAGACCAGGAGGCCGATCAGGCTAAAAGCCAGAATGAACAGCCAAACGCGTTTCTTCTCCATGCTTGTCACCTTAGCTTTCTTTTAACTAAAAATTGCTTCCTAATTTTATTATAAGCGCTTTTCGGGGAAAATACAGATTATCCTGGCAAAGACAGGAAAAGCCCCCCCGCAGGAGATGCTTAAACAGTCTGGTTTCTCAGCAGCTTGACCGGGAGCAGGTAGCTGTTTTGGGCCAGCTTCTTTTCCGGGTCCGCGATCCGCTCATAGAGCAGCTTGACCAAGGTCCCGGCCAGGTCTGGAACCGGCTGGACGACCGTCGCTAATTCCGGCACGTAGTTCTGGACCAGCTGGGTCCCGTCAAAGCCAACGATTTTCAAGTCCTCCGGCACCCTGATCCCCAACTTCCTGGCTTCTTTTAAGAGCAGGATGGCCGTAAGATCGTCTGAGCAAAAGACCCCGTCGATCTTCCGCCCGCTGGTCAAGAGCTCCCGGAGTTCTCGCGCCTTAGCCGCCGGAGACTCGTAAAAGGCTGATCGGGCCGTGTGTACCGTCAATCCCGCCGCGGCCACCGTGTCTGCGTAGCCGTCAAAGCGGCGGGAGGTCGGGTTGCCTGTTTTAACCGGATTGCCGACAAAGTAGACATGCCCGCATCCCGCGTCAACCAAGGCTTGGGTAGCCAGGCAGCCGCCCTGGTAATTGTCACTGGTCACGATCGGCACCTGGTCAGACAGGTACCGGTCAAAGGAAACGATCGGCAGGCCATAGCGCTGGTATTCTTCAATCCCCAGGTTGTGCGAACCCGCGATGATCCCGTCGACCTGGTTGGCCTCCAGCATCCGCAGATAGCGTCGCTCTTTATCGCTGTCCTGACCGGCGTCGCAGAGCAGCATCTTGTAGCCGTCCGCTTCCAGCTTGTCTTCAATTGCCGCGACCAGTTCCGCGAAGAAGGGATTGGTGATGCTGGGCATGATCACCCCAATCATCTTGGTCTGCTTGCCCTGCAAAGACCAGGCCAAGGTGTTGGGCTGGTAGTTCAGCTCCCGCATGGCCGCATTCACCCCGGTCAACCGTTAAGCGGGCGTGCTTGCCGGTCTTGAAGCGGAGCTTGATGCAGTTCTTACCTTCACTGTCTGCCACCAAAAGCAGCTTGCCCTTCTGCCCCTGCTTAATAGTCAGCTTCAGTTCGCTTTGCGCGCCAGCATCAAAGGCCAGGTCACCTGTGAAGTCTTCTTCGACTCCTCTCAGGCTCTTCATGGCCTTGACCGGCTTTTGAAGCAAGTGGCCGTACTTTAAAGCCAAGCGCTCGACCTGGCTCAAGCAGTTAGCCCAGCCTTCCTTATCACTTGGGTAAGTCACATCCGGCAGGCCAACCCAGCTGATGGCGTAAGCATAGCCATCTGGCGCGTTGAAGGCCTGAGTAGCGTAAACGTCAAAGCCCCCGTCCAGGTTGATCGAGGACTTCTGCTTGGTCTCGAAGTGGCCGGTTTCAAAGTCAAAGCTTTCCCCAACCCAGTACATGTTCGGGTAGACATTCTGGTAGTCGGTCACGTTCTTGTCCAAACCCTGCGGGCAGAAGATGAAGACCGGCTTGCCGTCAACAAAGACCAGGTTCGGGCATTCAACCATGTAGCCCATGTCTGGCAGGTCAACATAGCCCAGGTCCTGCCATGGACTCGTTACAGCATCTGCCTTGTAAAGGCTGATCTTGCCGGCCTTGGTCTCCTTGTCCTGGGCACCCAGAATAGCGTAGTACTTGCCATCGTGCTCTAAAATCTGCGGGTCACGGAAGTGCTCAGTCACATGCTCTGGCGAGTTGATCAGAGGCGTCTCCAGCTTGGTCACCTTTCCCTCTTCGTCCATCCAGGCCCCAACCTGGTAAGAATGGCGAACCCAGTTTTCGTCGCGGACATTGCCCGTGTACATCAGAAAAAGCTTGTCGCCAATTGCCTTGGCTGAACCGGAATAGGCCCCGTTGCTGTCCAGCGGGGTGTCAGGATAAACAGCTTCGCCCAGGTTTTCCCAGTGAACCAGGTCGGAACTGGTCAAGTGCACCCAAGACTTCAAACCATGCACTTCCCCAAATGAGTAAGCCTGGTAGAAGACCTGTCAGCCGTAAATGACGAAGTCTTCTCCCAGAAGCTCATGGGTAACGGGGCAGCCATCGTTCCTAGCGACGGCAATGTCTACTCTCCTGTTACCGGTACTGTTTCCGTTGCTTACAAGACTGGCCACGCTTACGGGCTTAAGTCTGACGACGGTGCCGAAGTCCTGATCCACATCGGTCTGAACACGGTCAACTTGAACGGCCAGCACTTCAAGTCCCTGGTCACTCAAGGCCAGCACATTGAAAAGGGCGACAAGATCGGTGAAGTCGACCTGGATGCCGTCAAGGCTGCCGGCTACAACACCACTGTCATGGTTGTCATCACCAACAGCCCTTCATACAATGAAGCGGCCCGGGTTGAAGCAACTGACGTTAAGCACGGCGACAACTTGATTTCTTTAACTGCTCACTAATCAAAACTACTACCATCAAGCAGCCCTGCCCGGGCTGCTTTTCCTTTACTAATTTTCATTTGACAATATATTCATGAATTTTTTCAATTAGATTAAAAAATCTGCTTGCACCTTGGCAGGTATATGACTAAGATTTAAATTAAGCCGAATTTTAGAGAACTGTTTAGCACGGGGAGGAATTTAAGCATGACTTTACGAGTTGGTATTTTGACGAGCGGCGGCGACTGCCAGGCGCTCAACGCGACCATGCGGGGGCTGTCCAAGACCCTTTACAACTGTGTCGATGACGTGGAAATAATCGGTTTCAAGCGGGGCTACTACGGCTTGATGCATGAAGACTACGTCAAGATGAAGCCGCGGGACTTCTCCGGCATCATCAACGAAGGCGGGACGATTCTGGGCACTTCCCGCCAGCCATTCAAGGAAATGCGGGTCATCGTTGACGGCTTTGACAAGGTAGCCGCCATGAAGAAGACCTACAAGAAGCTCAACCTGGACGCTTTGGCGGTTTTGGGCGGCAACGGGTCACTTAAGTCAGCCAACATGCTGGCCCAAGAAGGCTTGAACGTGATCGGCCTGCCAAAGACCATCGACAACGACACTTGGGGGACTGACTACACCTTCGGTTTCCAAAGCGCCATTGATATTGCCACCAGATACCTGGATGACATCCACACTACTGCTCAAAGCCACTCCCGGGTCTTCGTCGTCGAAGTCATGGGCCACAAGGTTGGCCACATCACCCTGGCCGCCGGCCTGGCTGCCGGCAGCGACATTATCCTTTTGCCGGAAATCCCTTATGACATCAATGTCGTGGCCAAGAAGGTCAAGGAAAGACAAAAGTCTGGCAAGGGCTTCACGGTCATTGCCGCCGCTGAAGGGGCAATTTCCAAGGAAGACGCCACCCTGTCCAAGAAGAAGTACAAGGCTAAGGTTGCCGCTAGAAACGGCGCCAGCGTGGTTAACGAAATCGCTGCCCAATTGCAGGAAGTTTTGCCAGACGCTGAAATCAGAACGGCGGTCATCGGCCACGCTCAACGGGGCGGCCGGCCAGATGCCTACGACCGGCAAATCTCAACCCGCTTCGGGATTGAAGGGGCCCGCCTGATCATGAACCGGTCCTTCGGCCGCCTGGTTGTCTTGAAGCAAGGCGAAGTCGACTCCATCGCCCTGGAAGACACGGCCGGCAAGCTCAAGTACGTTGACCCGAACGGCAAGACCGTAAGCAACGCCCGCCTTATGGGAGTCACCTTTGGGGACAAGTAAGAGCCTATAATTCTTAACAGCACACAAGCACAAAAAAGAAGCATCGCGTTCGCGGTGCTTCTTTCTTTGTTGTTTTAAAATTACTTCAGCAATTCGCTGATAGCGTCTTGGTAGCTTTCAGCTGCCTTTTCAGCAGTTGCGATGTCAGCCTTGTTAACGCCGACGTAAGCCTTGATTACTGGTTCAGTACCAGATGGCCGCAGGGCTACCCAAGTTTCGTCATCCAGGAAGTACTTCAAGACGTTTGACTTCGGGAAGCCAGTCAATGGAGTTTCTTCGCCGTTTTCGACAGTAACTTGTTCTTGGTAGTCTTCGATCTTCAAGACCTTGGCCCCGTTGATTTCACTGAGGTGTTCTTCTCTCAGCTTGCTCATCAATTCAGCCATCTTCTTTTGCCCGCCGATCCCTGGCATTTCGATAGCCCGGGTGATTTCGTAGGCAACGCCGTACTTCTTCCAGATTTCCTGCAGGCCGTCAAAGACAGTCATGCCCTTGGAAGCGTAGTAGCTGGCAACTTCGGCGAACATCAAGGCCCCTTGCATGGCGTCCTTGTCACGGGCGAAGGCTTGGAAGAGGTAGCCGTAGCTTTCTTCAAAGCCCATCAGGAACTTGCCGTCCCCTTCCTTGTTCATCCGGTCGACTTCTTCACCAATGTACTTGAAGCCAGTCAGAACTGACTTGGTCTTGATGCCGAAGTCCTTGGCAATCTTGAATGGCAAGGCACTGGAGACGATTGAGGTAACGATTTCGTAGTCCGGAGTCAGCTTGCCTGAGTCCTTCAAGTTTTGCAGGAGGTAGTAAGACATCAAAGTAGCGATTTGGTTCCCAGTCAAAACTTGGAAGTCGCCCTTGTCAGTTCTTACGCAGGCCCCCATCCGGTCAGCGTCCGGGTCGGTAGCTACAATCATGTCAGCGCCGATTTCGTTGGCCAGTTCCACGCCTGGGTTGAAGACGTCACGGAATTCCGGGTTAGGCTTCTTGCAAGTTGGGAATTCCGGGTCCACAATCGCCTGGCTTGGCACTGGAACAACGTTGCTGAAGCCGCCCCGTCTGAAGGCGCGGTCGTAAAGCATCTTACCCGTACCGTGCAACGGAGTGTAAACAATCTTCAGCTTGTCGGCGTTTTCCTTGATCATGTCCTTGTTGACGTTGACTGTTTCCAGCTTGGCCAGGTAGGCTTCGTCGACATCTTCGCCGATCAGCTGCAAAGTGCCTTCAGCACGCAGCTTCTTGACTGGAGCTGCCTTAACGCTGAAGATGTCTTCAACTTTTTGCGCGTAGGCAAAGAGGCGGTCAGCATTTTCCGGCCCCATTTGGGCACCGTCTTCGCCGTAAGCCTTGTAGCCGTTGTACTGCTTGGCGTTGTGGGAAGCAGTTATGTTGATCCCGGCAAAGGTGTGCAGGTAGCGGACAGCGAAGGACAGTTCCGGCGTTGGACGCAGGTCGTCAAAGAGGTAGACGTGAATGCCATGAGCCCCCAAAACGCGGGCAGCGTGGGTAGCCAGTTCGCGTGAGTTGTAGCGGGAGTCAAAGGAAATTACCACGCCCCGCTTCTTGGCTTCTTCGCCGTTTTCGTCGATCAAGCGGGCCAAACCTTCAGTTACCCGGCCGACCGTGAAGACGTTGATCCGGTTGGTCCCTGGTTCCAGGAGCCCCCGCATCCCGGCAGTCCCAAAGTTGATGTCCTGGCCAAAGGCGTCTTCGATCCACTTTTCGTCGCCGCCTAATTCAGCCATTTGTTCAGCCAGGTCTTCCGGCAGGGCGGCTTGTTTCCATTGTTCAAAAATTTCTTTTGCATCCATATTAGATATATTCCTTTTTATTCCTTTTTATTCTTTTTCATTCCTGTCCAGCTTAAATGTCTTCAACAGATAAGCCTTCTGAGCTACGCTTTCTTGATCCAGTATATCACTTACCAGCTCTCCAATCTTCTCTGGCAGGCAATATGTTTGAAATTCTCCCGCGTCCAGGATAATATCCTGGTCGGTCTTGTTGTAGCAGTAAATGACCAGTTCCCTTTGGTTGTAGCGGACCAGGGCGTTGATGCCATAAGCAATCTTGACATAACCAACTTTCCCGTCGACTAGTACCCGGTTTTCCCGCCGCCAGTGGGCCAGTTCCTTGACTTCTTTTTCCAAAAAGTCGCTTTCCTTGCCCCATGGGAAGTAGCGGCGGTTGTCCGGGTCCTTGTCCCCTTCTAGGCCGGCTTCATCCCCATAATAGATGTAGGGAACGCCGGGAACAGAAAAAAAAACAAGAGGCCAAAGGCCAGAGCGACCAGCTGCTCGTCTCCCCCCAAGACGGTCTTGATTCTCGCCGCATCGTGGGTGCCGATATTGTTCAGGCAGTTTTCCAGAAAGGCCTTAGGGTAGTTCTCAACCAGCTTTTCCAGGTCATTCAAGGCGGCCACTTCTTCCGTTTCGTTATTGGCCTGCAAGAGCGAAACGATAAAGTTGCGGACCGGATAGTTCATGGTCCCGGTTAAATTGTCCCCGGCCATATAAGTCCGGAATTCACTGTTGACGAACTTGTGGGAGGCGTCTTCCCAGACTTCCCCGATCAGGACATGGCAGTCTTCATTCTGCAGGCGCTCGCGGATTTCCCGCAAGAACGGCATTGGGAGTTCGTCTGCCACGTCCAAGCGCCAGCCGTCGACATGCATCCGGGTCCACTTGGCTAAAACGCCGTCGGGCCCGCAGATGAAGTTCTGGTAGTCAGCATTACTCTTGTTGACTTCAGGAAGCGTGGTTCCCCCCACCAGGACTGGTACTTAGTCGGATAGTTGATGAAGTTGAACCAGGAGTAGTAAGGGCCCGTCTTGTCAGTGACCGCGCTCAAGAAGTACTTGCTGTCGGCCCCGACATGCTTGAAGACCCCGTCTAAGATCAAGGCAATCCTGTTTTTGTGCAGGTCCTTGATCAGGTTCTTGAAGTCCTCCTCTGTCCCCAGCATGGGGTCGATCTTCATGAAGTCCTGGGTGTCATAGCGGTGGTTGCTGGAAGCCTGGAAGATCGGGTTCAAGTAGATGGCCGTCACTCCCAAATCCTTTAAATAGGGAATCTTTTGCCGGATACCTTCGAGGTTGCCGCCAAAAAAGTCCCAGCAGGCTATATCGCCATGCTCATCCTTAATATAGTAAGGACTGTCTTCCTTGGTCGCGTAGATGAAACTGTCCTTCTTGCGGCCCTGGATCTCCCCATGCGGGTTGCCGTTGTTGAAGCAGTCTGGGAATATCTGGTAGACCACCCCCTGGGTGTACCAGGGAGCCTGTGGGACCGCCCGGTCATAGCAAGTCAGCTGGAAGATCCGGATATCCCGGCCGTCCTGGGTGATCTCCCCGTCGCCAAAACCGTCCTGGCTTCTTTCCTGGAAGTAAAACTGGTCGTTTTGCTTAATGAATTAATCTTTTCGAACTTTATCATCATCTAATACTTCAGCTACAATTCTGCCGTTTTGTTCATAAACGCCTTGCACTTCAGGTTCAAAGCCAGGGAATTTCTTAGCAGCGGTGAGTAAAACCTTGAAATAATCGATGTCAATTTTATGCCATCTTTCTCCAGGAGCGACAATAAATACACCTGGTGGATAAGGCAACGCGCCTTCCAGTGCTATTTCATCAGTCAAATTATCTACTTCGACTAATTTACTATTATTTCTATTAAATTCTTCATCAGCCTTGGCTGGTGTCATTACATATTTTTGAAAATCGTTCTTGATAAATAGCTGCTTTTCAAGGTCAAATATATGATTAGAACGATAATACTCATGCATCTCTTGGCATAGATCATGAAGCGTGTAATTACTGTAACGATCAGGGAAAGCATTGCTTAATTGAGGCATAACTTGCTTAAGCGGTTCATTATTTAGATATGCTTTTTCAAAATCCATTAAGGCAGTATATAGAGTCTCCATATCTACTTCAGTTTCACCTGGTGTAATTAGATAAAGCGTTGAGTAAATATCAGCCTTTTCTGGAATAATGTGCTTTTCATGTAAATATGTCTCTAAAATTACGCCAGGAATGCCCTCTTTAGTGAATTTAGCCGTAGCTAAATCAACACCTGGATTTATAATTGTTAGTTTCAAGGGACTTAAAGCCACTTCGTCATTTTCAATCTTTTCAAAGCCATGCCATTTATCAGTTGGCTTTAGTTTCCAAGCATTAATATCTCTAGCTAAAACATCTGTTGGGATATCCTCCCACTTTTGATTATTAACTGTCTTAGGAACCAACGGTCTAAATAATTTGCTATGACGCAGTAATTTCCTCCTAAATTCAATGGATAATTTAACTGTATCATTCCACCAAGTTTGACAAGCTGGAGAATTAGCCATTTTTGCATTAACAACTAGAGATGAATAAATTGGATAAGAACAACTAGTAGTTACATACTTCAAATAAGCATGATTAAAGTGCTTATGATTTACATAACGCTTTTGCCCTTTAAGATGACTATCTTTTTTTAGAATTTGAGAAGCTTGAGATACACCTGCTTGTTGTTTATGAATCGATTGAGTTACTAAAATACCAGGATCATCTGGACCGTAAGTTAATTGCATTGGTGATAGATCACGTAAAACATTGACGAATTGCTCATAACCACCCCATGCACAATCAAACAAGATGTAATCACAAAGCTTGCCTAATTTTTTAATAATATATTTTGCATTATAGAAGACCCCATCATACGTTTCTAATTGTAAAACCGCCATTCGGAATGGTCTTTTGGCCTGGGCGCGTTCTGGGTCTATCTTTGCAATTTCAGTACGAATTTTATCTTCATCTAGGTCATCTGCAACTAATGGACCAATTAATCCGTCTGCATTACGATCGGTTGGTAGATATACTGGTCTAGCTCCAGTCATTACTAAAGCACTATTGTACAAGCTCTTGTGGTTATTTCGATCGAAGAGAACGAGATCATTTCGTCGCAAAACAGCTGCAGCACAAATAGTGTTAGCACTAGTCGTGCCATTTGTACAAAAATAAACTTTGTCAGCATTATAAGCTTTAGCAGCTTCTTCTTCAGCCTTTAATGGTCCACCTTCGTGAGTCATCATATCCCCTAGTTCAGAAACGCTATCCGAAACATCAGCTTTAAAAAAGTTGGGTCCGAAAAAGCTTTTCATTATAGCACCAGCAGGATGACGATCATAAAAATGACCGTTATGATGACCTGGAGTACTTAGAATTAGATCATCTTGATCAGCAAATTTAGTAAGATCTAATAAGAATTTAGGTATTACTTCTTGCTCATATTGACTAGCAGTTTGATCAATAATTTGTATCATATTTTGCTTTTCATCATAAACAATTAAAGGCAAATCAAGTTTTAATTTATCTGCCCAAAAATGATGCATCCCCTTGCCACGACTATCATCTTTACGCACAACAACAGCCGCTAGATATGCTCCATTTAGATTCTCTTTAAGTTCTACTATTGGCCAATTTTTAGGTAAATAAGGTAATAGGTCTTTTCTAGCTGCGATTTTTAAGTAATGCATTAATTTTGTCCTCTCATGTTTTAACAATTATTTTCATTATACTCAAAAAAAAGTGTGGAATTACAGCTTTTTTAAGACTAAAATGACACTAAGGTTAAGGTTTAATCGATTCTAAGTACAAGGGAGGAATGAATGTCATACCAAGTAGCCAAATATTTAAAAATTCAAAATAAGTCCCCCGTCTCTGTATAGTTGCCAATCACATTAAAAGAATAAGTAAGAGGAGAAAAAATGACTGAAGAAAATAACAAGAAAAATTACATGGGCTGGGTTACCCTATCGATGTTTGTCTACATCACTGTAATTAGTTTTGAAGATCCTTTTTACCCTTACCAAGAATACGGTCTGTTTGTCCTGGTATTATGGATCATCATGTTGCTTTTTTATCAATTGCCTTACACATTAATTGCAACTGAACTAGGTTTCGCTTATTCTGGTAAAGAAGATGGGGGTATGTCATCCTGGATTCGGCACGGAACAGGTAGTGATTTGTTAGGATACGCAACTTGTTGGATGTATTGGGCACAAACAATTCCTTATTTAATTGACTGTGCAAGTTCAGTGGTCGTTTCAATTTCTTGGATAATCCTAGGTGATAACTCATTAGGACGTCGAATGTCGCCAATGGTATTTAGTTTGATTACCTTTTCAATTATCTTGCTCTTCCTGATTTTTGATAATACTGTTAAAAATGCGCTGGATGCTACTTCTTTGTGGAGTGGTATTGCTATGGTGGCTATGACCATCATCTTTTTCGCCATGATTGTTTGGTCACTAACACACGGTGGCCATATTGCAACTAAATTAACCTGGGATAATATCAGACCGCATTTAAGCTTGCATTATTTCTCAAGTGCTAGCATGTTAATTTTTGCCATGTCTGGTGCAGAATTAGCAGCGCCATATGTGTCACGGCTGAAGAAACCACAAAAAGGATTTCCAAAAGCAATGTGGCTTTTGTTCTTTGTTACTGCTTTAATGGTAATTTTAGAAACATTAGGTTTGGCTGTATTATTTGATGCCAAGCATATTCCTAATGATTTCAAGATGAATGGTGACTACTATGCCTTCCAATTATTGGGACGTGAAGCAGGAATGGGCAATAGCTTAATGCTAGCCTACTCTATTGTATGTTTAGTAAGTTTGTTAGCTCAAATTGCGGCATTGATTGATGCAGCTAGCCGGTTCTTGGCTTCTGATACAGCTGTTAAGTATATGCCTAGATTATTGCTGAAGAAAAATAAGAATAATCGTCCTATCAACAGTTATATTTTCACTGCTGCAACAACTTTAATTTTGATTCTCTTAGGAGGAACTTTGCCTCAGATTAACGACTTCATTAACTGGCTATTGAACATTAACACTATTGTTTCACCTTATAAGACATCTGTAGTTTTCTTATGTTTCTTAATTTTAAGATATAATAAAAAGAATTTTAAGAAAAATGAATTTGTCTTTATTAGGAATCGTAAAGGAGCCTTAGCAGTAGGTTGGTGGTGTTTCCTATTAACTTTCATTTGTGCAACGCTGGCCTTCTTACCACAAAACGGCCAATTCGGGACAGCTAAATGGTTCAATCAATTATGGATGAATATTATTGTTGTATTATTCCTATTCGGAACAGGATTCATTTTACCGTTACTACGTAAACTAGAAGTTAAGTGGCATTTAAATAGAAATTAAACAGAAACACCAAGTGATTCTTTTAGTCGCCTGGTGTTTTTTTGATGCATTAGTATTCTGTAGTTTTTGATTTTTAATTTAGGTGATTGAAATTGTGATGGTTATTTTTGTGTTGAATAGTCTAGAAAGTTAATTGTTTTTTGTGATTCAGTAACAATAGATAATGATCAAGTAGTATTCTTTTCAACGCAAACAAAAACCCATTAGCTTTTCATTTTAGCTAATGGGTTTCTATTTATGTTTAAGAACAAAAAATTATAAGTTCTTCAAAAGAGCAACCAAAGACTTCTTTAATTCGTCATTGTTTCTGCCTTTCTCGTTAAGCAATCTTGCCTTATCATCCAAAGCTTGATTGTACTTATCTTGCAATTCATTAAATCTACGCTGCTGATTGTAAAATCAAATTGAACACTTGATAAAAAATAAAAAGTCCATTCGGACCTGTTTGATAGAATGTAGTTACCACACAACATTTAGAAACGAGGTCAAAATGGACTCTTTACATTCTACCATGAATCAGCACATTAAAGGCAAGCATTTATCATTCGAGGAAAGAGTTATTATTCAATTGCGTTTGAAAGATGGCTATTCTTTGCGTGCCATCGCCCGTGAATTAAACTGTTCTCCTTCTACTATCAGCTATGAGGTTAAGCGCGGTACTGTAGAACTGTATCATGGCAAAGTCAAAAGATATAAGGCTACTCAAGGGCATGATGCATATCAAGCTCATCGTAAAAATTGTGGGCTCAAATCAGACTTTCTCAGGAAAACTCAATTCATGCGCTATGTCCACAAGCATTTCTTTAAAGACGGCTGGTCGCTTGATGTGTGCAGTAATCGTGCCACTGCTGTTGGCGCATTTAGCAGCAGAGATGTTGTCTGTACTAAGACTCTTTACAATTATGTCGACCAAGGTCTATTAGATATACATAATTACGACTTGCCAGAGAAGCTTAAATGCAATACCAAGCTTCATCGTATTCGCAAAAATAAGAAAAAACTTGGCAGAAGCATTGAAGAACGTCCTAAAGAGGTCAATAAACGTAATGAATTCGGTCATTGGGAATGCGATTTAGTTCTCGGACATAAGAGCAAAGATGATGAGGTGCTGCTAGCCTTATCTGAGCGTATGAGTCGTGAGTTTTTAATTCTTCGTATTCCTGACAAGACTTCTGTCAGTGTCATGCAGGCCTTTAAAGAACTCCAAAGGCAATACAGCGAACATTGGAATGATATTTTTAAAACCATTACCACTGATAATGGCTCAGAGTTTGCAGATCTTTCCAACCTAGAAAAAGCATCCAATACACTGGTTTACTATGCCCATCCTTACACTTCTTGTGATAAGGGAACAGTTGAAAGACACAATGGTCTTATTCGCAGATTCATTCCTAAAGGAGAAGCAATAGCTAACTATTCTTTACAATACATCATTAATATTGAAACCTGGTGCAATTCTTTGCCAAGAAAGATACTGGCCTATCATACACCAGATGAAATCTTTGAAAGAGAATTAGATCTAATCTATCAAGCAGCTTAACTAAAAGTATTCAATTTATTATTGCAATTGGCGAAAACAAAAAAGACTTCAATTTTTTAAAAGTTGAAGTCTAGTCGTCGTGTACATTACTTCTTTCACCTAACCAGTTTTGAAAGTTGGTTAGATCCTGGTGATGATAGCACAAAATATGTAAAAAATTGCCTATTTCAAAAAATTCCTCTAAAACAGCAAAAAAGCCGTCGTATCAAGGCTTGTAACCTTTTAAAACGGCTTAAAACTGTTCAAAACAGCTTAAAAGTATGCCAATTGTTGGAATCGAACCAACGACCTTCTCTTTACGAGGGAGATGCTCTACCAACTGAGCTAAATTGGCAATTTATCAACTCTTTCATTATAGCAAACAATCTGCTTTTGTCAAAAAAATTTCGCCAATTTTCGCAAAAAATCTGTCTCCCTCAGACCGTTTTCTCAGCCCTTATTTCTCAATAATGGTAATCTCGCTGATCCGCATGACTCCTTCGTAAACCTATACGCTGCTGCCATCATAAAGGTTCTTGTAGATCCCCTCTGGCAGCTGGGTCGGAATCGCCTGCTTCTTGCCGGTCGTATTAAACGAGCCGATCAACTGCTTTTCTTCTTCACCTTCACCCAGGCTGTGGACAGCTTCCAATACACCCTTTCTGACCTCTTTAGCCTCATAGCTGCCCTCAGCCATGATTGGCAGCTGCTTGATTTCATGCATCCTCTTTAAGAGGTTTGTCAAATCAATATCGCCGTTCCAGTCAACCGGGTCCTTGTCAAACAGGGTCACGTGGTGGGCATCCCCCTTTTCTTCCCCATTGTAGACCAGCATGGCCCCCTTCATGAAGTAGATGAAGGCCGTCATTGCCCGCAAGGCCGCCGGATCATCGATCATCCCGTGCGCCCGGACCACGTCATGGTTTTCCAAAAAGTGCGCCTTGACATAGTTTTCCGGGTAGACCCCTTCTTGCCGGTTCAGGCCAGCCAGATAGTCAGTCAGATCCTTTTGCCCCAGCAGCGCTGCCCGCAAATCTGGATAGATGTCATAATCATAGGTCATGTCAAAAGCCTGGTAGAGCTCAGAATCTGACCCACCGACTGCCCCCTTGCTTCTCAAGAAGCGGATAAAGTCCGGGGCACCAGATTCAGCCAGCCAAATAGCCCCTGGCCGCAACTTAGCCACTTCTTCTCTGGCATACTTCCAAAATTCCACCGGCACCATCGGGGCCACGTCGCAGCGGAAACCGTCCACATACTTGGCCCACATGACCAAAGTCTCTGCCTGGTACTTCCAGAGGTCCCTGTGGCTGTAGTCTAAGTCGATAACGTCGCTCCAGTCGCCCACCTTGTTGCCAAAGCTGCCGTCCTTCTTGTGGTAGAACCAGTCCGGGTGCTCCTTAGCCAGGACTGAGTCTGGGGAAGTGTGGTTGTAGACGCAGTCGATGATGATCTTCATCCCCTTGGCGTAAACGTCATCGCACAGGCGCTTGAAGTCCTCCATAGTCCCGTATTCCGGGTTGATAGCCCGGTAGTCGGAAATTGCGTAGGGTGAACCCAGGCTCCCTTCCGCTTCTCCTTGCCTGACGGCTGGATCGGCAAAAGCCAGATGATGTCCGTTCCCAAGTCCTTGATCCGGTCCAAATCCTTCTGGACCCCTTCGAAGTTGCCCTCTGGCGAGTAGTTTCTGACAAAAATGCTGTAAATCATTTGCTTGCGCAAGTCAATCTTGGTATCGCTAGCCATTTTTTCCTCCTTGACCTGTGGCCGTTTTTTCTCACCCTTCTACCTTAGTTGTTTTTCTAAGCGCTTTCACTTTTTTCCCCCGGTCATGTTACCGGTAACTCTTTTGCAAAAAATAATCCTAGATCTAGTAGTATGGTTAGCGGTTCCAACTCAAGATCTTGAAAATTTTTCCTTGCCCTTACATTGCTGACATGGTATCCTTAACATATCGAATGATATTGACCCTATTTAAGAATATTGTTCGTGTATTGTTGCTATTGTTCGTGTATTGTTACAAAGTCCAAAGATTTATAAGGAGAATATCTGGACAATGAAGACTAATCGTTACATTGTTGCTTTGGCGGGGATCATGCTGCATCTGATGATTGGATCAGTATACGCTTGGAGCGTCTACACTAAGCCAATCGTGGCACAGACCGGCTGGAGCGAATCATCAGTTGCATTTGCATTTAGTTTGGCCATCTTATTCCTGGGGATGTCCGCGGCTTTCATGGGCCGCCTAGTTGAAAAATTCGGCCCGACCTTGACCGGGACTGTTTCCGCCATCCTTTACGGGATCGGGATCGCCTTGACTGGCCTGGCTGTTCAAAGCCAGCAGCTCTGGCTCTTGTACGCTTCATACGGCGTCATCGCTGGTCTGGGCCTGGGTGCCGGCTACGTCACCCCGATCTCAACCATCATCAAGTGGTTCCCGGATAGACGGGGTTTGGCTACTGGCCTGGCCATCATGGGCTTCGGATTTGCCGCTCTTTTAACCAGCCCGATCGCCCAATTCCTGATGTCAAGCGTTGGCTTGTCCAATACCTTCTACATCTTGGGTGCCGGCTACTTCTTGATCATGATCGTATCTGCCCAGTTTATTAAGCGGCCAACTGCTGAAGACCTGGCCAACTTCAAGAGTGAAGACAAGAAAGCTTTTTCCTTGACTGGCGGCCTGCAAATGACGGCCAACCAAGCACTGAAGACCAAGACCTTCTATCTGCTCTGGTTCATGTTATTTATCAGCATCACCTGCGGGATCTCCCTGGTCTCCGCTGCTTCACCAATGGCCCAGGAACTGACTGGGATGAGCGCGGCTACTGCCGCTGTCATGGTCGGCATCATTGGCCTCTTCAACGGCTTTGGCCGGCTGGTTTGGGCAACCTTGTCCGACTACATTGGCCGGCCTTTGACCTACAGCTTGATCTTTGTCGTTGACATGGCCATGTTCGTGATCTTGATCTTCACCCACTCACCATTCATCTTCGCTGCAGCCCTCAGCCTTTCGATGTCCTGCTACGGGGCCGGCTTCTCAGTTATTCCGGCTTACCTGGGCGACGTCTTTGGCACTAAAGAACTCGGCGCCATCCACGGCTCCATCTTGACTGCCTGGGCGGCAGCCGGCATGGTTGGCCCGCTCCTGCTCTCCTTCACCCACGAAGTTTTGAAGAGCTACTACGTGACCTTGGCCGCCTTCATCATCCTGGCCGGCCTGGGCCTCTGCGTCTCCTTCCTGATTAAGCGCGAATTTGCCAAGCTGACCGACCTGGCTGACGAATTAGATTAATGACTTTTCAAGTTCCTGCTGACGCGGGAACTTTTTCTTTCCCCGCGAGCTTTTAAGCTGGCTAAAGGCTATAATATTATCGAAGAGAGATTAATGAGGGGGAAAAACATGATGCTTCCAAGCAAGCTGCGCGACCTGCGCAAGAAGCATGGCTTAAGCCAAAAAGAATTAGCGGAAAAATTAATGACCACACAAGCCAAGGTGGCCAGCTGGTAAAACGGCGACAGCGTGCCCGACATATCATACATCGCCAAACTGGCGGTTTTATACGACGTGTCAGCTGACTACCTGCTGAAAGACGACAAGCAAGAAGGGCAGACCATCGAACCAGGCGAAGAGATGGACCGGCCGAACACTAAGTGCTTGGGCAGGATCAACAGCATCTACTGGACTATCGTCATCGCTGTCTACCTGCTGGCCAGCATCGCGACCGGCCGCTGGTCCACCAGCTGGGTCCTCTTTATTTTAGGAGGCGCCATCTGGCTCATCGGGGCTGGTTTTCACTGGATCAATTCGACTAAATAAGAAAGGAGCTGCTTCTTAACTAGAAGTCAGCTCCTTTTGCTTTCTTATAAATTGTTTGATGACATGATGTAAAAAGTCAATAAGACAGAAACCGCAAAACACAAGGCTGCCGCCAGTAAGTAGGCCAGAAAAATATTGACCCCGTGCTTGACAAAAGTCACTCCTAACAAGTCAATCCCGCAAAGCAGGGCGAAATCAGCAAGCGAAGCCCCAAACTTGGCCTGGCCAAAATGGCTCAGCAGCAGGCCAATGATGACCGCGGCTGCAATACAGATACTCCACCGTCGGCTGGTCTTAGGCGGATAAGCGCTAATGGCCCGCTCTTTAAGATGTTGCATGTAATTCTTCATCATTTTCCCCCTTAGTAAAAAATCCTGCTATAAGCATATTATAGTCTTTTTGTGAGAATAGTAATAAAAAGCCATGATTTAGCAAATTTCCCCGAACCTGATACAATTAAGGCAAAACACTTCAGAAAGCAGGAAAAGCATGCTGAAAGACGGTATTTATGAACAAATCCTTAACCAAGAAATCCTGGACCAGCTGGAAAAAATCGACCCAAAGGATTACAACCTGGAACAGCTAAACGCTGATGACTCCCGCCAGCTCTTGACCATCTACCTCTCCCAGGTCATCCGGTCGGGCCTGCACTACCTCCGCGACAGCTTCAAGTCCGGTGAAGACAAGGCCGCCCTCGTCGCCCAGATCCGCCTGGCCAACTCCATCGTCGACCAGGTCGCCCTGCATACCGGCGAAGCCGACTACGAGGACCTGCAGATCCTGGAACAAGGCGAAGTCTTGACCTCCATCTACCACAAGCTGACCCAGTCCCAGAAGATTACCCCCATCCGGCCCCAGACTTCCATAGTGGAGAATGCCCTTTTTACCGGCAGTAAAAATGAGCCCAGCATGCTCAGTGAAATCAAGAAGGAAATCGCCTCTTCCGACCAGGTCGACTTGCTCGTTTCCTTCATTAAGTGGTCAGCCATCCGCCCCCTTTTAGGAGATTTGGAAGCTTTTTGCCAAAAAGCCGGCCACCAGCTGCGGGTGATCGCGACAACCTATACCCAGGCAACTGACTACAAGGCTATCCTGACCTTGAGCCAGCTGCCCAACACTACAGTCAAGATCAACTACGAGACCGACCACGCCCGCCTGCATGCCAAATCCTATCTTTTTAAAAGAGAGACTGGCTTCTCCACCGCCTACATCGGTTCCTCCAACCTCTCCAGCGCTGCCTTGACCACGGGCCTGGAATGGAATGTCAAGGTTACTGAGCAGGAGTCTTTTGACATCGTCAATAAATTTGCCGTTTCCTTTGAAAGCTACTGGAACGACCCCTCTTTTGAAACTTTTGACCCGAATCAGGAAGACTGCCGGAAGAAACTGCAGATAGAACTGAACCGGCATAAGGCAAATACTTTCCACTTGGAAACCAGCATCCGCCCCTACAACTACCAGCAGGAGATCCTGGACCGGCTGCAGGCTGAGCGGGAAGTTTACAGCCATTATAAAAATCTCCTAGTCGCCGCCACCGGGGTGGGAAAAACCGTCATCGCCGCCTTTGACTTCAAGCGCTACTTGGCAGAGCATCCCCATGCCCGCCTCCTCTTCGTCGCCCACCGGCAGGAAATCCTGGAGCAGAGTCTGCAGAAGTTCCGCGAAGTCCTCAACGACTTCAACTTCGGGCAATTACTGGTCGGCCAGTACAAGACTGATGATGTCAGCCAGCTTTTCGTCTCCATCCAGTCCTTTAACTCAGAAAAAATGGCTGACCTCTTGCCCAGCGACTACTACGACTTCATCATCATCGACGAATTCCACCACGCCGCGGCCAAGTCCTACCAAAAGCTACTCAGCCACTTCAAGCCCAAGATCCTTCTGGGCCTGACCGCGACCCCCGACCGGATGGACGGACAGGATATCTTGCAGTACTTTGACGGCAATATTGCCGCCGAAATGCTGTTAGGCGAGGCTATCGACCGCCAGCTCCTCTGCCCCTTCCAGTATTTCGGGGTCACCGACAATGTTGACTACTCCGGCATGAAATGGAGCCGGGGCCAATACGAGGTCAGCGAACTGGAAAATGTCTATACGGCTAACGACGCCCGGGCCAAGTTGATTTTGCGCAGCCTGGACAAGTACAGCAACAATTTGGAAGACATCAAGGGCTTAGGCTTCTGCGTCAGCGTCAAGCACGCCGAGTTCATGGCCGCTGCCTTCAATCAGGCCGGCATCCCTTCCGCTGCTTTGTCTGGCCAGACTACCCAGGCTGACCGCCAGCAGGCTAAAGAAGATTTGACCTCCGGCAAGCTCAAGTTTATTTTTGTCGTTGACCTCTATAACGAAGGAGTCGACATCCCAGCCGTCAACACCATCCTCTTCCTGCGGCCAACCCAGAGCCCGACCATCTTCCTCCAGCAACTGGGCCGGGGTCTCCGCCTCAGCCCTGGCAAGGATTGCTTGACAGTCCTGGACTTCATCGGCCAGGCCAACCGCCACTATAACTATGAGGCCAAGTTCAAGGCCCTGACCGGACCAGGCCATGCCCTGCCATATGAAATCAGAGATGGCTTCCCGCACCTGCCGGCAGCCTGCTATCTGGAGCTTGAGCCCGTTGCCAAAAAGTACATCCTGGCCAACCTTGGCCAGAACACGGCTAACAAAAAGGGCTTGACCCAGCGGGTGAAGACTTTTAGCGAAGACACGGGCCTGGAATTAAACTTGGCCAACTTCCTCAAGGCCTATGACATGAGTCTTTATGACTTCTACCACGCCAGCGGGTCGCGTTCACTTTTCCGCTTGAAGAAGTGGGCCGGACTGATTACTGACGACCGGGATGTGGAAAACCAGGTCTACCAGAAGTTCAGCAGCTTTTTCCACATCGATTCCAAAAGGCTCCTGGACTACTGGCTGGCTTACTTGAAGATGCCAAAAAAGGCAAGTAATGAGACTGAACGCTTGATGCTGGGGATGCTCTACTACAGTTTCTACAAAAAAAGCCGGCCCAACTGGGCTTTAAGGACCTGCATGAAGGGATCAAGGACTTTTTAAAGGAAGACTTCGTCAAAGAGGAATTAATGGAAGTCCTCCGCTACCGGCTGAGCCAGTTGACCGTATTGCCGGAAGCTAACGAATACCCCTTCACCTGTCCCTTGGAAGTCCACTGCCACTACAATGTCAACCAGATCATGGCGGCCTTTGACTACTTCAACCAGGACCAGTCCCCGGAATTCCGGGAGGGGGTCAAGTACTTCGCTGATAAAAAGACGGATATCTTCCTTATTAATCTGAACAAGAGTGAAAAAGACTTCTCCCCGTCAACCATGTATGAGGACTATGCCATCAATGCCCAGCTTTTCCACTGGCAGAGCCAGAGCCAGGACCGGCCAGCCAGTCCCAAAATCCAGCGCTATATCCACCAGGGCGAGACCGGCAATCTGATTTCTCTTTTTGTCAGAGAGTTCAAAAAGCAGGGAAATTATACAGCAGCTTACACTTTCTTAGGCAACGCGGATTATGTTTCAAGTGCAGGCGAGCGGCCGGTTTCCTTTGTCTGGCACCTCCACCAGGCGATTCCAGCCAGTCTTTTGGCTAAGGCCAACAAGGCAATTGCCCTGTAATTGCTTCAGCCGGGGAAAGCATTTTCTGTTATACTAGGTATCAGTTAGGTTTTGCAAAAAAGTATAAAAAAGGAGTAAACATGAAAATTTTAGTTGTAGGTGGTACCGGCTACATCGGCTCCCACGCTGTAAGACGGCTG
>OICS01000273.1_pt1 | contig 21315 bp, 22 predicted proteins | sample 1581341 | NCBI WGS metagenome assembly OICS01 (sample SAMEA3882550, study PRJEB24775) | human gut metagenome | biome: human-associated habitat; feature: intestine environment; material: feces | place: Netherlands | collected 2009/2010
AAGTGAAGATGAAGGGGTTTTAGTGGCCAGTGCTTCTATCCATGGAAATACCAAAGAAGTGGCTTTAAAAGTAGTTGATTTATTAAAAGAAAAAGGTGTTAAAGTTGCTTTTACTGATCTTACAAGAGATGATATGGCAGAAGCTGTTGAAGATGCCTTTAGATATTCTAAAATGATTTTAGCTGGAGCTACTTATGATGGTGGTGTCTTTAGTCCAATGGAAGATTTCTTACATAGATTACAACATAAAGGATATCAAAATAAAACTGTTGGACTTATTGAAAATGGTTCTTGGGCTCCTCTTGCAAATAAAGTGATGAAAGAAATGCTTACTCCAATGAAAAATGTTACTATTTGTGAAAATACGGTCACAATTAAATCTACTTATAAAGATGAAAATCAAGAGGCAATTAATCAACTTGTTGAAGAAATATGTCATTAAAAAAATCAGCTATTGCTGATTTTTTTATATGATTTTTCCTTCAAAATGATCAAGTTCATGTTGAATGATTTGAGCTGTATACCCTTTAAACGTTTTAATTTTCTTTTTAAAATCTTGATCTAAATAACTTACTTTGATACTTTCATATCTTTGTGTCTTTCTTACACCTTGTAATGATAGACAACCTTCTTCTGTTTGATACGTTTTTCCACTTGTTTTTAAAATAACAGGATTAATTAAAATAAGATATTTATTTTCATCTAAAACAACCATCATTGTTTTTAAATATCCAATCATATTCGCTGCCATACCAACACATTGTTCTTTGTAAGCTTGAATTGTTTCTAATAATTCATTGGCGATATATAAATCCTCTTTTGTACATGACTTTGATTTTTGTTTTAAAAAGAATTCATCTTTAATAATTTCTTTAACCATTTTTACCATTTATTATAATGAACAACAGATTCATCATAATATTCTTCTTTCTCTTTAATTTCATCTAGAGGATAACCAAAAGCAATAATTGAATGAGGAATTTGATCATTTGGTAAATCAAACAATTTACTTTGGGCAAAAACACGATCCATTTGTGGCCATGTACCAAGCCAAACACTTCCAATACCTAAAGACCAAGCTGCTAAAATCATATTTTGTCCAGCAATAGAACCATCTACAGCAAAATAATCTTTAGAGAATTTAAATGCTTTTGAGTAATCTCCACAAATTAAAATAGCAAAAGCACATTCAAGTAATGGTTTCGCTGGTACACCATTTGCTTCATACATTTTATGAAGAACTTCTGGATCGTCAACAACGATAAATGACCAATCTTTTGAATTAACACATGTTGGTCCTGACATTCCTGCTTTTAAGATTGTTTTGATGTCTTTTTCATCTACTTTTTGATTTTTAAATTGTCGAACACTTTTTCTTGTAAAAATTGTTTCTAATGTATTCATTATTGCACCTCTTTATATTTAATTGCTCTTGAAGGTTTTGAAGCAAAGCTTTTGATTTGAGGAACAATTGTTGTAAAGTGTTTTGTTTGATTATGTTCATCAATTGCTTCTTGGTTTTGCCATTCTTCAATAAAAGTAAAATGACTATCATCATTAATATCTTGATAAAGATGATAAGAGATATTTCCTTTTTCTTCTCTACTTAAAATAATAAGTTCTTTTGTAAGTTTTAAAAATTCTTCTTGATATTCTTCTTTAATATAATTTTCTGCAACAATTTTAATCATAGTATACCTCCGTTAGTTGATATATCAACAGTATAATAAAATATTCTATTTGTCAAATAAAAAAATGCTATGCATTGCATAACATTTTAAAAGTCTAAAGCTTCTTTAACCACATCTATTGGCATATCTTTATCTGTCCATAATTTAAAAGATGCAGCTCCTTGATAAAGCATCATTCCTAAACCATTAATTGTTTTACATCCTATTTTTCCAGCTTCTTCTAATAATTTTGTTTTTTCTGGCATATAAATAACATCTGAAACAATTAAATCTTTTCTTAAATAAGAAGTATCTGGTAAAACCATTTGTCCTTCTAATTTACCCATACCTACATTTGTTGCATTTGTAAAAATAACTGACTCATTGATTTCTTTTCTTAATGTTTCATGATCATTTAAATCAAATAATTGTGCTTTACATTGAGTTTGTGAATTGATTTTTTCTACATTTTCTAAAGCACGATCCCATGAAGCATCTTTAATATTGAAAATACTGATTTCTTTAACACCATCTAATGCAGCTTGCATGACGATTGCAGTAGCTGCTCCACCTGCACCAACAATTGTCATCTTTTTACCAATAATATCAATTCCTTGATCTTTTAAAGCTGTCATATAACCTGTTCCATCTGTAATAGTTCCAGTTAAAACACCATGATCATTAATAACAGTATTAATAGCGCCACACATTTTAGCAATTGGTGTAATATGATCTAAATATTGTCCAATTGTTGTTTTATAAGGCATAGATACATTCCATCCTCTTACATTTAAAGCTTTGAAACCTTTAACCGCATCTTCTAATTGATCTGGTTGAATATCAAAAGCTAAATAAGCATAATCTAATCCTAAAGCACGACAAGCAGCATTGTGCATCACTGGTGATTTAGAATGTCTAATTGGTGTTGCTACTAAACCTAATAATTCTGTATGTCCTGTAATTCTTTTTTCCATTTTTATTTCCCCCATATATTAATAAAAAAGTCTCTTCATCCCATAAGGACGAAAGAGACCATCGCGTTACCACCTTACTTCGTTATTATTTCACAATAATAACCTTACTAAGTACCTACATACTCATACACGTTAACGGGTGTTCCCGGAGATATCTACTTACTTCAATACTCTACTCCAAGAGGAATTCAATCATCAAACATAACTTTTTTTCACCAACCAAAAGCTCTCTACTTATGTTTTAATCATCTACTACTTCTTTTCACTGTATTTATTTGTATTAAACCACTTCATCATTTATTTGTCAAAGATTTTTTATATCTATTAATATACCTAATAAAAGATATCGCCTACTATGACGATATCTTCTTAATTAAGCTGTTTTCTTTTTATTTAAATAAATTAAAACTATCAAACTTCCTACCAATAATAAAGTAATACCTATAATATTTGTATTATCACCTGTATTTACCTTTTTAACTTCTTGTTTATTTTCAGCTTTTACATTTTCTTGATTATTTGATATGGTATCTTTCTTTTCATTATTATCTTTTGTTTGTTCTTTAATGATTAAAGTTGTTGTTGCATAACCATCTTTAAATGTTACTTTTACATGATGTGTTCCTACAGCAAGTGTATTTAAATACATATCATCAAAAGTAATAATTGTAGAACCTTTTGTTACTTTATAATGCACTTTATCAACTTCTTGGTCATCTACTTCTACTTTTACATTTTCTGTATATTCATGATCTATTCTTATTGAAATATCTTTTCCACTTTCTTTTACAAAAGTTTTTCCTTCACCTTCAATGACTTTATATATGATAGGTTTCTTAACAAGTCCTTCAATAGCTTTATTAATAGCATCTGCATAACCATCTACCGTTGCTTGTTCTGTAATATTTTTTCCATCTTCTACTAAAGCAAGTGCATCTTTTAATGCATTTACTGATTCATCTGTATAGATACTTAAATCACTTGGCACTTTTGCTTTTGCTTCATTGACTTTTGTGTAGTCAGCAGATTTATATTTTAAACCTACAATAGCATTTTCAATTGATGTTGCATAACCATTAACAGCAATTTGTTCAGTAACATCCTTATCTTCTACAACAGCTGCTAAAGCATCTTGTAATGCTTTTACCGATTCATCCGTATAAACGCTTAAATCAGCTGGTACTTTTGATTTTGCTTCATTAACTTTTGTATAATCAGCTTTTTCAATTGTTACTGTTCCTTGCGTGTTACTTTTAGAATTCACATATAATCGGTTGCCTTCTTTTAAAATAACGTTTCCTTTTTTAATTGTTAAATTTCCATTTGCCAACGCTATACCTATTGAACTGTCTTTAAAATCTATTGTACCTGTTGTTTCAATGTAAACGTCTTTTTTGTATGTATTATTTCCTGAACACATTCCATATAATTTGGCTGATACATCAATATTCCCTCCAGTTATCTTTATTCCTGTCGTTGGATTTGGATGTCCTGTTCCTGTAGCAAATATACCTACTCTGTTTGAAATAATATCTACTGTCCCACTAGATATTTCGATACTTCCACATGCATAGAGTCCATCTGTCCAACCATCGTCACTTACCTGTGAGGTATCAACTTTGACATATCCACCGTCAACTTTTATAGTTTGCATAGTAATTATGCTGCCTCCAATAGCATTAACTGTTCCACTTTCAAATAAAAGATCATTAGCATCTATTGTTGGTAATTCTTTCTTAGAGTTTAATTCTAATAATCCATTGCCACCAAATATAATAAATCCCGGACCATCCTTTTTGCCATAAATGACTGTTTTTCCAGATATAAGCTTGTTATTTCCATTTGATACAATATGTATATCTCTATCAGATGGTAAAACAATGCTCTTGTTATCACCCGTATTAAAATTCACATTTGTTAATGTTAATGTGTTTGTAGTTGAATTCCAACTCCATCCTTCTTCTTTATTTTCCTCATCTTGAATAAATTTGCTTACGTCTAATGTTGTTGTTCTTTCTATCGTACTTGTCGCAAATACTTTTGTTGGACAAAAGCATATAGCTACGATCATCAACAACATTGATAAAAATATTTTTTTGATTTTCATTTGAATTTTTCCTTTCTTTTTCTTAATTGAGACTTATTGTACCATATTAAATCATTAAATAATGAGACTATGTGTCTCCTTTGTCTAAATTGTAGCGTAAGCTCTTTCAATTGTCAATTATTGACATAATAAAAAGATGTTTTCACATCTCTTTTTTCATCCAAGTATGTGGACAAAATTCATCACAATCTATTTCACCATAAGCTTTAAATCCTAATTTTTCATAAAACGGCTTTGCTTGAACTTGGGCATGTAAACAAACATTTCCTTTCATCAGTGAACATGCACTTTGTACAATATATTGTCCTACCTTTTTACCTCTATATTCTTTAATCACTGCTATTCTTCCAATAACATTTGCCTGTAAAGGATCATCATAATAATAGCGACACGTTCCAATTGCTTTTTGATGATCAAAAACAACAAGATGTTTACATACTTCATCTAAATCATCAAATTCATCTTTAAAACCTTGTTCTTCCATAAAAACTTTAATTCTAATTTCTTTTGCCTCTATTGGCAATTGATCATAAATTTTATATTCCATAACTTCCCCTATAATAACATTGTTGCGACAACAATTGGAATTGTAATCACTGATAATAAAGTTGAAACAACAATATTTCTTGTAACGATTTTAACATTTGCATTATATTGTGTTGCCAGCATTAAAACCATTGATCCTACTGGCATCGCATTTGTAATAATTGTAATATTAGCGTAATAAGCATCAATGTGTAATAAACGACACATGATCATTGTTACAAAAGGAACAATCATTAAACGAACAAAAGCAAAGACATAACTACGCCAATCTGTAAAACTATCTTTAATAGGATAAACAGCTAATGATGAACCAATCATCATCATTGAAAGTGGAGCTGTAAGTGAACCAACACTATTAATCGTATCCATAAGTACACTAGGAAGTTGAATATCGAATAAGTAAATAAATATTCCTACAAAAATCAAAATAATTCCTGGTGTTAATAATTGTTTAAAATTTAATTTAAATTCACTATCGTCTCCTTTTGTTAGACACATAATAGCGTATGTATACACAAAAAAGTTAAAAGCCATATGAATAAGTGATGCATAGAAAACAGCTTCTTGTCCAAAAACATCTAATAAAACAGGATATCCCATAAATCCTGTATTCGCAAAAACGACCATACATTCATAAACAGGCCAATCTTTTTTAGGAAATGGAAAGATTCGATTAATGATTTTCCCTAAAATAATAAAACCGATATACATTAAAATACCTGCACCTATCATTAAAAAGACAATACTTTTATTACTTCCTTCAACCCCCGCAATAGAACTAATAATCAACATTGGTGAAGCAACATTGACAATTAAAGCTGATATTTTTTTATTTGTATATTCATCAAAAATATGACATTTAAATAAAACAAATCCTAAAATAAGTAATAAAAACAATTTTAACATTGTTTGAAAGACAACCATGATATCCATAAATTTCCCCCTCTATAAATCCTTACTATCTTATCACAATTCAATTTTTTCTTTTGTTTTTTTCAAAAAACTAAAATAATATCATTTTTGCCTGTGTATCATAACAAAAAAATTGTAATAAAAGGGGTAATCCCAAATTATTACAATCTTTTAATTATTCTAACAAAGATTAATATAAATCTTTCTTTGTTCTCTTTAATTTTAAAAATAAAGTACCTAAACCAATAAAAATAATTAATAAAACAACAATCATATAGAAAGTTCCAATACCTAATGTTTTTGAACCTAATAAAGATAAATCAAATCCAAACCATCCTGTTGGTGCACCATAATTTAAAAAATTATAAGGAGCCAACATATCACCATACCATCTTATATGAAAAACATGTCCTAAAACAATCACATAACCTACATAAACAAGTGGTGGTACTACTGAATAATAAACATGTTTTTCATCTGGTCTATAGTGTTCACTAAATAATAGAAAATCAATGATTGCAAGAACTGGTGTAATGAAATGTACACATAAACTTCCTGCTCCATTATCTAAATAGGCACCAATAAATCCTTGACTATTCGTTGGTGCAAGTAACAACATATAAACAAAGAACGTTAATGTAATGGAAATCGTTGCCATAAATTTAATAAGGTACATCCCTTGTGGTATATATTTTGCTTTTTTTAGATCATAAATAATGAAAATCACTAACATAATATCTATAAAGATATTGGATAAATTCGTAAAATACGTAAAAAACATCCAATGATCTAATGATTGTAACATTCCATAAAGAGATGCGACTACTGCAATGATTTTCATTATTAAAGATATCTTACTCTTTTTCATTTTTATCACCCGCAACACTATACCACAATATATTTTGATGTTCAAATGTTTTTATGAACTCTTTTTTTGATAAAGACGAATTACAAAAATAATGATGTATAATGAAACAAAAGCAACAAATAGTGTTAATAATACATTTTGTGTAAATCCAGCAACAAGATATCCTATAAAACAAGCACTTGCGACAACTAAGGCATATGGAATTTGAGTGGTTACATGATAAAGATGATTACACTTTGCCCCTGTAGAAGCCATAATTGTCGTATCTGAAATAGGTGAAATATGATCACCACAAACGGCACCTGCAAGAATGGAAGCAATGGAAATCACCAACATTGTTGATCCTTCTGGAAATAAAGAAGTTGCCATCGGAATCAAAATACCAAAAGTTCCCCAAGATGTCCCTGTTGAAAAAGAAAGACCTGCCCCAACAATAAATAAACATGCTGGTAAAATAGCTGTTGAAATAGAAGCAGATTGTAACGTATTATAAACAAATGCTCCTGCTTGTAACTGATTAGAAACTAAATCTCCTAAAGACCATGCAAGAACCAAAATCAAAATAGACGGAACCATTGCTTTAAAACCTTCAGGAATACATTCTACAAATTCATTATAAGAAATAATTTTTCTTGGAATATATAAAATAAAGACAAAGATCAAAGTAACAAATGTACCATAAACAAGCCCTCTCGAAGCATCACATTGACTAAAAGCAGTAATTAAATCTTTTCCATCAAAGAATCCTCCAGTATAAATCATCCCAATAATACAACTCATAATTAAAACAATAACAGGTAAAATCAAATCTAGAACTTTCCCCTTTTGATTATAAGAAATTTCTTCATTTGTCTGATAAGAATCATCCCCAAAACAAACATCGCCATTTTGAGCAGCTAATTCATGTTTTTTCATCTTTCCAAAATGAAACTCACTGCCAATAACATAACAAACCATGACAATTGTTAAAAGAGCATAAAGATTAAAAGGAATTGTATTTAAAAACAATTGAAAACCATCCCCTGAGGTATAACCACTTACAGCTGCAGCCCATGATGAAATAGGTGCAATAATACAAACAGGTGCTGCCGTACTATCAATAATATAGGCAAGCATTGCTCTTGAAACTTTAAATTCATCTGTAATTTCACGCATAACACTTCCAACTGTTAAACAGTTAAAGTAATCATCAACAAAGATAACAACACCTAAAATAAAAGTAGAAAACAAAGATTGTTTAGAAGATTTCATCTTCTTTTTAGCCCATTTTCCATAAGCTTGACTTCCTCCACTTTTAGTCATTAAAGTCACAATAATTCCTAACATTACTAAAAATATTAAAATTCCAATATTAGAAGGTTTACTTAAACAATTAACAACTGTATCAAACAATAAATTTAAACTTTCAACAAGATGAAAATTTGTCAGTAATAAAGTTCCTGAAACAACTCCAATGAGTAATGAAATATAAACTTCTTTTGTTTTTAAAGCAAAAATAATTGCGATTACAGGCGGTAATAAAGCCCATATTGTCTTTACATAATTCATTCTTTTCCTCCATAAAAAAAGTACCTTGAGAATATCAAAGTACTTTACATACAAGATAGCTCTCCACTAAAAAGTGACAAGAAATTATATATTTTATAATTTCCCAGATAAATAACATTTGGTGCTGTTATTTTCTTCGGCACGTTTCCCTTTCATTGTTGACTGTCACCAAACATTATCAACAATTACTCTTGATTCATGCACCTCTACCAATTTTTCTATTTTGTCTTTTCAAGAATAACAAAGTCCAACATACTTGTCAATTAAAATGTATAAAAATAGATACAATTTAATATGTTATAATACCTATGGAGGAATTGATATGAATAAATATATATTAGATTTTTTAAAGGATATTATGGCAATAGATAGCCCTTCTGGCTATAGTAAGAAAGTAATTCACTATTGTCAAAAAGAAGCTGAAAAGTTAGGTTTTCAAACAAAGAAAACGCATAAAGGAAATCTTGAAATTTATGTTGAAGGTCAAGATGATTATACGATTGGTTTTTGTGGACATGTTGATACTTTAGGATTAATGGTAAGAAGTATTAAAAGTGATGGTACATTAGCTTTTACAAATGTTGGTGGTCCAATTATTCCTACATTGGATGGTGAATATTGTCGTATTCATACAAGAGATGGTCAATGTTATACAGGAACAATTCTTTCTAATTATCCTGCTGTACATGTTTATAAAGAGGCTAGAACAGCAACTAGAGATTGTGACAATATGCATGTAAGAATTGATGAAATAGTTAAAACTAAAGAAGATGTTCAAGCATTAGGTATTCAAAATGGAGATTATATTGCTTATGATCCTAAAACTGAAATTACAGAATCTGGTTTTATTAAATCTCGTTTTTTAGATGATAAAATGTCGGTTGCTATTTTATTTGGAATGCTTCATCATTTACAACATACTAAACCACAACATAATTTGATTATTATTATTTCTACTTATGAAGAAGTAGGACACGGAAGTAGTTATATTCATCCTAATATTGATGAATTGATTGCTGTAGATATGGGGTGTATTGGTGAAGATTTAGCTTGTAGTGAATATGATGTCAGTATTTGTGCTAAAGATGGTAGTGGACCTTATGATTATGATTTAACTTCTAAACTCATTGAACTTGCAAGTACACATCAGTTACAATACGCTATTGATATTTATCCTTATTACAGCAGTGATGTTTCAGCCGCTTTACGTGGTGGTCAAAATATTAAAGGCGCTTTAATTGGCCCAGGTGTAGCAGCTAGTCATGGTATGGAAAGAACACATCTTCAAGCTGTAGAAAATACTTTAAAATTATTACTTGCTTATATAGCATAAAAATGTTGCCAAATGACAACATTTTTATTTTACTTTAACACCAAGGATCCCTATTAAATCTACAGCTTGAAAATCATTAATAATCAATCCTTTTAAACTTGCTAGATCAAACATTGCCCCTTGTATTTGACATGTAGATAAATCTAATCCTTTATGATGTAATGAAGCAAGTTCACTTTGTATTAAATTTGTTTCATTAAATTGTATTTTTTTAAAGTTTGCATCATAAAATGATGCTTCTTGTAAATCACAATGATCAAACATAACATTTAACAATTGACTTGATGATAAATTACTATAACGTCCCTGACAATGATCAAATAAAACATCTTTTAAATTTGTTTCAATAAAAGAAGTTCCTGTTAATTTACAGTTTTTAAATTGTACACGATTTAAATATTGATGATCAAAATTTTGATTTGATAGATCACATTTATCAAAAGTAACATCTATTAAATCAAGATGCTTTAATGAAACTTTAGTAAAATCAATATTTTCAAAGAGACAACCATCAAAAGTTAAATCTTGAATTATTGTTCTTTGTTGAATATTTTGATCAATATGAACATCTTGAAATTTCATTTTTTTTAAACATTCTTCAAAACTTGTTTTTTCTATATAGGATAGTTTAGGTGCAACTAACTTCATTTTTTCTCCTTCTTTAAGGAATCCCAAAAATTCCAAAATTCTTTTTTTTGAACAATTCCATTTCTACTTAAAATAACATAATCTTCTCCTTGCCAAGTATAAAAGACATCTGTTTCTTTAAAATCATTTTTTAAATAAAATTGTTTTCTTTTTATTCTTTGTTCTTTATTAGAAGTATCTTTAATTTTTTCAATATCTACAATAATCTTTTTAGAATCATTAAGAATATAGCTTCCTATACCTTGATCACGATATTCTTTTTTTACAGCAAGATATAAAATATGCGCTATTTGACTTTGAATACATAAAATAGCAAAACCTACAAGTTGATTTTCTTGATAATAACCATAAATAGCGCCTAAATGTAATTCATCAAATAATCGAGTTAAATCCATTTGTTCATTTTTTGGAAATGCTTGTTGATAAAGGGTATACATTTCTTCTATTTCTGTGCTATGAAAAGCGATTTGTTTTTTTATCATTTTAAAAAACTCTTAATTTCTTAAGAGTTTAAATAAGTCCTTTTTCTTCTAATTGTTTTAAACAATAAGCAATTCCATTATCATTGTTAGATAAAGTAATGTAGTTTGCTCTTTCTTTTACTTCATCTACAGCATTTTCCATAGCAACACCATATCCACAATATTCAATTAATGATAAATCATTATAACCATCACCAAAAGCAACTGTTTCTTCTTGTTTAATTCCTAATTTCTTACATAAAACATCTAAAGAAGCAGCTTTATCAATTCCATTTGCCATACATTCAATAAAATAAGGATCACTTCTATAAATAGACATCTTTCCTTCATATGGAGCTTTGAATTCATCTAGAATTTGAGCAACATATGCTGGTTCTCCAGTAATTAATACTTTATTGACATCAAAGTTCACTTCTTTTTTAAAATCTTGTACATGTTTTATATTCATTTTTGTTGTAAAGCTTTCTAATTGAATCCAATGATCTCCTATATCTTCTGTAATGATTTCAGTTGCATTGTATGTAAGCGGAGATAAACCAAAGGCTTTTGCTCGATCATACATTTCATGTGCTATTTCACTTGATAATGTTTGTTCATAGACAACTTCATTTGTTTTATAATCTAAAACTCTTGCTCCATTGAAAGATAATAAATATCCTCCTACTTGATCTAAAGTTAATTCTTTTGCTTCTTTAAAGATACCAGCTGTTGGTCTTCCTGAAGCTAAAACCAAACGTACCCCTTTATCTTGTGCTTTTAATAAGGTTTCTTTAGTAAGAGGAGTAATGACTTTTTCATCATTGACTAAAGTCCCATCAATATCCATAATTATTACTTTAATTGCCATAATCTATCTCCTTTTCTATTAGTATAATAAAGCATTTTTACAACTTCAACATACTTTCATAAAAAGAAAAAGAAACAGAAAATATCTGTTTCTAATGTAATAATGAACGTGTTGAACCTGAAGCAATTAAGAATGTACTTCCATTATGAAGCATGGCGAGCATTTGTGGTGTAAGTAAACCTAATGCTCCTAAAACAATAAAGGATGTATTTAAACCAACAATCAAACGATATTGACTATGAATACGTTTAAATAAGCCTTCTGAAATCATTCTTAAAGCAACGATATCATTTAATGAATTTGATACAAGTGTAATATCTGCAAGTTCACGCGCAATATCTGAGCTATCTTGAAGTGAAATCGAAACATCTGCCATGGATAAGGCTGGTGTATCATTAATACCATCTCCTACCATCACAACGGTATTTCCTTCTTTTTTTAAACTTTCAATATAACTTGCTTTATCTTCTGGTAAAACTCCTGCTCTAAAATCATCTAAATTTAATTGTTTCGCAATTGCTTTTGCACAGTTAGGACTATCCCCTGTAAGCATAATGACTTTATCGAAACCAATATCACGAAGTTCTTGAACAACTTCTTTAGCTTCTGGTTTTAAAGGATCATAAATACTAATAATACCTGCAAGCTTTTTAGCAATGGCTAGATAAATAAGGGAACTTGAACCTTTACTTTCAAGTGAAGAAATCAAATCTTTAATTTCTTGTGTCATTTCTACACCTTCATCTTCAAAGACAAAATGACTGCTTCCAATAATAACATCTTCACCATTTAAGCTTGTCGAAATACCATGAGCAATCACATATTTTACTTCCGCATGTTCTTCACGATGTTTTAAGTTTTCAACTTCTGCTTGATGAACGATGGCATTAGCCACACTATGTGGGAAATGTTCTTCTAGACAAGCCGCAATTTTTAAAACTTCTTCTCTTGTATAATCTTGTAAAGGAACGACATCTAGTACAACAGGTTTGGCATGTGTTAAAGTTCCTGTTTTATCAAAAACAATCACATTTGCATCCTTCATGCTTTCTAAATGTTTTCCACCTTTAACTAAAACATTATGCATTGAAGCTTCTTGCATTGCTGAAATCACTGAAATTGATGTTGATAAACGAATCGCACAAGAATAATCCACCAATAAAAGAGCAGTAGCTCTTGTGAGATTTCTTGTCAATGCCCAAACACCAAAGAATCCTAAGAAACTATAGGGAACAATGGCATCAGCCATATGCTCTGCTTTTGATTGAATGGATGCTTTTAATGATTCATTAGTATCAATCATATCAATAATTTTAGCAATACGGCTATCATCTTGTAAGTTTCTGACCTTAACAAAAATCTTTCCTTCTTCAATCAATGTTCCTGCATAAACCGTATCATTTAATGTCACACGTTTGCTTAACGGTTCACCTGTAAAGCTTGATTCATTGACCATCGCTTCACCATCAACGATTTCTCCATCAATAGGAACCATACTTCCTGTTTGAACAATAACAACTTGCCCTTGTTTTAAATCAGACATCGCAATTTCTTGTTCTTGTCCATCTTCATAAATCCAAACTTTATCAAACTTACTCATCAAACTATCACCTAATTGTAAAGTAACTTTTTGACGTGTATAATCTTCTAATAATTCAGATATTTTAAGCATCAACATAATATTGCTTGCTGTATTGAACTCTTTACGCAATAAAGAAACACCAATACTTGTTGCATCTAAAACAGGTACATCAATACGTCTATTTCCAAGTGAAGAAAGTCCTGCTTTAAAATAAGCTAATGCTTTATAAATAGCAATTCCTTTACCAACAACATTTGGTAAAAAGAGCTTAACAGCATATCTTCTAGCAAAAATTTTAATTAATTCATGCTTAAAACTTTGATCAAGTACTTGTAAATTTTGAGAACAATTCTCAGGGATTTCTCTGTTTTGTAAAGCACTTAAATCATAATTATTTAAATAATCAAATACTTCATTTTTATAATTTTCATCAAAAACCAATAAAAGACTTCCATTTTTATAATGAGCTTCTACATATCTTACATACTCAAGATTTAAAAAATCGCTTTTTAAAATAGTTGCTTGTCCACTTGTAAAAGCATATTGTCCAAAACGAACACGTAATCTTCCATCAATTTCATGAACTATTTTAAAATTACTCATCATTATTGTGCCTTACTTTTTTCTACAGCTTCAGCATAGACGTCTTGAGCATCTTCTTTAATAGAAGTAACAGTTGCTTCTACGTTATCTTTTACTTGCATTCCACTAGCTAATCCTTTAACAGCTAATTCTCTTGCTTTATTACTTTTAGCGAACTTTGAAGTGACAACAGCAGTAACTGCTCCTCCTACAAATGTCCATAATTCTTTACTTTTGAAAAATTCTTTCATCTTAAAATCCTCCTATCATTTGTCATTATACGACATTTTCTTAAAAAATAAATAATTTTTTATCTCATATTTAAGTTTTTGTTATACCTTGTTCTATTTCAATAATTTCATCACATAAAGCAAGAGATGACTTTCGATGACTAACAATAATAATCAATTTTTCATCTTTAATTCGTTTTAAACTTTCTAACAGGGCTGCTTCATTTAAACTATCAATACGACTTGTTGGTTCATCTAATAAAAGAATCGGTGTTTTTCTTAAGAAAGCACGTGCAAGACCAATTCTTTGTTTTTGACCACCCGAAATATTTTCATCATAAATCGTTTGATATCCTTGTGGTAAAGACATAATAAAATCATGAATTTGTGCTTGTTTACAAGCTTCTATTACATCTTCTTGAATATAAGCAGGATTTAATAAAGTAATATTATGATATAACGTATCTTTAAATAAAAATGTTTCTTGATCAACATAGCTGATATTTTCTTTTAAAGTGTGACTATTGATATTTTCAATGGATTCATGATCAAATAAAATCTCACCTTCACCTTGATAAATACGCATTAATAATTTCAATAATGTTGATTTACCACATCCACTTTTACCAAGAAGACCATAGGTTTTACCAAATTCAAATGTATAATTGATTTGATGTAAAATTTCAGTAGACGTATTTGGATAATGAAATGAAAGATTTTTTATTTCAATTGGTAAATTTAAAATTGTATTTTTATTTGTAATTTCTTTAAGTAATGGTTCTTCATCTAATAGATTTAAAATACGTCTTGCACAAGGAAATACTTGATTGAGATTGTTGGCTAGATTTGCTAGAGCAATCGTTGGGCCAAAGGATGAAGAAAGTGCCATCATTGGAATCAACAATTCCTTAGAAACATGATTCTTGATCAATAAAATAGAAATAACAATCGATAAAATAATCAGCCCATCTGAAAGTATTTGTTGAAAACTTTGATGCTTGATTAATTTTTGATGTGTTTGGGTTAAATTATTTTGATGATCCATCATCTGTTCAAAGCGTTTTTCTTGTTGACTAAATTGTAAAATTTCTCTTTTACCTAAAACTGTCTCTAAAACAAAAGTATTAAAATTAGCAAGTAAAAAACGATAATTGCTTCCCTCTTTTTGACTCACTTTATAAGTAATATATGGAATCAATATACCCATGATACCATAACAAACAAAAGCAAGTATCCCAAAAACAAAATGATAAGAACCTATAAAACAAATCATAATTATACTATAAATAAAGGCAATCATCACTGGCGAAATAGTATGAGCAAAGAAAACTTCTAAGAGTTCAACATCACTTGTCAACATTGCAATAATATTTCCTTTATCTTCATTTTCTAATTTAGCTGGTGCCAATTCTCTTAATTTTTCAAAGACTAAATGACGAATATGAGCCAATACTTTAAAGGCAATATAATGATTACATGCTTGTTCTATGTATCGTAAGATTCCTCTTGAAAATGCACAAAGAATAATTAATTTAACAGCAAGTGAAAAGGAAATTACTTTACAAAAAGCAAGAATGATAAAAACGGTAATAAAGGTTGCTGTTAAATGCCCTAACACACCTAAAATAATTGCCAATAACATAATCATTAAAAAAGGACGTACTAATTTTAATAAAGAAATAATTAATTTTATCTTATCTTTCATTTTCAATAATCCTTTCTAAATTCTTTTGATTTTCCACAAGCTCTCTAAATAAATTAGCTTGATTGAATAATTCATCATAACTTCCTTGTTGAATCAATCTTCCCTCTTTCATCACAAAAGTAAGTTGACTTTCTTTACAATGAGCCATGCGATGTGTAATAAAAATAACAATTTTATCTTTAGCTAAACGTTTCATAATTTTTAAAATAATCTCTTCACTTTCACGATCAACATTATTCGTTGCTTCATCAAAAATATAAACATCACTTTCACGCAATAACGCTCTTGCAAGAGCTAATCTTTGTCTTTGTCCACCTGATATATTTTTAGCTCCTTCATTGAGTTGAAACTTTAATCCACCTTGATTTTCAAACACTTCATAAAGTTTTACTTCTTTTAAAACAGCCATCATTTTTTCTTCATCAATACATCCTGACATTGCAAGATGATCAAAGACTGTCCCTTTTAAAATATATGTTTCATCTTTGATCAACGTTATTTTTTGATAAAGTGTCATTGTTTCTGGTATTGTTTCTTGATTATAAAGAATTTTACCTTTTTGAATTGGATATAAATTCATTAGCAGTGAAGCAATTGTACTTTTCCCCGAACCTGATTCTCCTACAATCGTTAAAAATGTTCCTTTGGATAAAGAAAATGAAACATCTTTTAAAATAATTTTTTCATCATAGCCAAAAGTTACATGTTCAAAAGATAAAGTTGAAATCGATTCTTGATAACTTTCTTGAATATCATCCAAGCTATCCAATAGTTTAAAAATTTTATCTGCTGCCGCGTTTCCATTTTGTCCAATATGAAAATAACTTCCTAACATTCTTAAAGGTAAAAAGAATTCAATAGAAATCATTACAATAAAAACAAACATCATAAAAGTAATATGTTGATTTAAATATTCTTGTAAACCCAAAACAACTCCTAGGCCAAAACCACCATAAGCCACTAGATCCATCACACTAATCGAATTCAGTTGCATAATTAAAACACGCATGGTTTTCTTTCTAAAATCTTCCGCTTCCCTATCCATTTTATCTTGATAATATAAATCACTTTGATAATATTTTAAAGTTGTAAGTCCTTGTAAATTTTCTAAAAAAGAATCCGCTAATCCTGTATAACTATTCCAATATTTCGCTAATAACCTTTTAGCTATTTTTTGTACAACAACAATAGAAACAGGAATAAGTGGTACACATAAAAGCAAGATAAGCGCTACTTTTAAAGACATAAAACCAACAACGATAAATAAAGTAAGTGGTGCCAACATGGCATAAAAGAATTGTGGTATATATTTAGAAAAATAAATTTCTAATTGATCAATACCTTCACTTGTAAGTTGAGTAAGCGTCGATTCTTTAAAAACTGTTGTTTGTTTTTGATGATATATTTTATCAAAAACACTTTTTCTTAGCTTTGTCTTAATCATTTCACTTAAAGATAATGCTTGTTTATTTTGTGTTGTTTGTAAAAAACATTTTAAAGCAAATAAACAAATCACACTTAATAAATAAAAAACAAGTGAAAAAGATTGTTTTAGATAAAGACAAGATAAAACATAACTATGTAAAAATGTCAGTAGAATATGACAAACTAAAACCAACCATTGAATCAAAACTAACCCATAAACATTTTTCATTTCCGCTTTAAAAGTTTTTAATAATCTTTTATTAAACATTTTTTCTTCTCCTTTCTTTAAGTGAAAGCCATCCATGTTTGATTGTTAGAAGTGGATGGTAAAAAAGCATATACTTTCCAGAAAAGCGCATCACTTTTTTTACCTGGCTTCGATATTCTTTTTGATAACAATGAACTTTACATCCACTACAAAAAGTTTTAGTTTCCATAAAAGGACATTTATCAATACGCAAACAAGCGTACTTATAAAGATCTTCACACATATTACTTTCTTGAGGATGTTTTCTTTGATAAATATCAATCATTACCTTTAATATTCTTTTTTCATTTTCTCTTTTTTGATCTATTTTATTCATTAATAATCTCTACTTTCTTTAACATAATAAAATGATGAATACTCATTACCATCAGTAAACATATCTTTCCAATCCATACAGGTGTAATCATTACAGCAATCAAAAAAATAAGTGTTACTGTAAATAATGACTGATTCCTTTTCTTTCTCGTTGTCTTTCTTTCAATGACCATTTCATTGATATATTTTTGATAAAGTTTTGTTTGAATTAAATATTCATGAAATCTATCTGAACTTTTTGAAAATAAAAAAGCACTTAAAAGTAAAAATGGGGTCGTTGGCAATATTGGTAAAACCACACCAATCGCTCCTAAAATAAATGATATAATTCCAAATATAATAAATAATATTTTCATGTTTCCTCCTGTAGTTAGTCATACCTAACTACTATCATCATATCTGTTTAAAATAAAAAAACAAGCATTTGATTTGTTTCATTCATGAAACAAAATGCTGTTTTTTCCGTGTTTTATAATACTTTTTCGTGTTTCATCAATGAAACAGTATTTTTAAAAGGGCAAGATTTTCTGGCATATGTCCTTTTAATAAATTAACCTTTAATTTAACCGTAAGAGATGTTTGCATCAATCTTTCTTCTTTTGTATAAAAGAAATTTAAATCTGTAATAGGTATATAGAAACAATCATTTTTTTCAAAACAATCATATTCCTTATCCTGAATAAAATATTTCATCGATTTTAATTTAGAAGAAATCGTAATTCTTTCTTTTAATAATTCTTTTTTCATTTCAATTGGTTGAAACACAAGAAATCCTTGATGTTGTTCTATTAAAAGATAGGCTGGATGTTCAAAGCCTCGATTAGCCATTGAATGAACATTTGCATCTTTATAATGAAATAATGTAAAAGAAAAATTATATTTACCTGGTTCTAAATGATGTTCTAAATAATGTCCTGAAAATTCTACAAGGTCTCCTAGTTGATCAAAAACTTTATTAAAATGAATACGACTACAAATGCGCTCAATGGTTTCATCATTAAGTGCCGTATAGAGTTTGATAGCTTCTTGACGAGCCTCTTCTTCATTTAGGTGACTTGTTTCTTGTAGCCAATAGGTTAGATTCTTTATTTTTTCTTGAATTTTTTCAATATATTCTTGTCCTTTTTTTGAAAGCTGACATTTACCTTTATCTAAAGTTAATCCTTGTTCATAAAATGTATTGATCATTCTTGACATTGTTGCTTTTGAAACATTCATTTTTTTAGCTAGTAATGTGACTGTTATTTTTTTATTTTCATTCATTAATAATAAGCTTTTTATTTTTTCTGTTGTCATTTTAATCCCTCATATTGTAAATTAGCATAAGCTAACTAATATGTCAATGTTAATGATATTAACATTTAAAGCTCTTACATTTTTAGGAATTTGTTAATGGAATTCAAAGTGATATATAAATGCTTTATCTTTTTTATCATTCATTCTATAATATATTTGCATTAAGAAAGAGGGAATAAAATATGAGTATCAATGAAATCAATGAACAAGCAAAACAATCTTTAAAAAAATATTTTAAGGACAGTCAAGACATCCAACATGATGATGACACTAAAAAACAATTAACAATCGAAGAAATGTATCAATCAGTTGATGATGAAATTAAAGAACAAGAAAAGAAATTAGAAGAATTACATCAAATGCGTCATGCATTACAACATAACGCTAAAGAAGTTTATGAAGCGGTTTATGGGAAAACTGATGAAGCAGCAGAAGTAAAACATACGACTGTCGAAGAAATGGAAAAAGAACTTCATGAAAATGCTGAACATCAAATGGAATATGTCAATGAATTAAAAAATAAATCTTTAAAAAAATAGGTCAACTCGACCTATTTTTCATTTATATATTCATCTTCACTTTGACGATCATCAACATATGAAGCAACTACAATTTTCGTTTCTAGATTCTTTTTATAATCATACGAAAAGACACCTGCATATAAAATATCAAATAAATATTTTAAAGAGGTTGTTGAAGCAAAATCACCTATTTTAATATGTAACATTTCTCTTGAAGAAAGATACAAATGAACATCCGCCAATCTTGAAATAGAATTTTCTGCCATACAAGTAATTGAAATAAATGGAATATTTCTTTTATGATAAATTTCTGCAACTTCCACCATTTCTCTTGTTTGTCCTGAATAAGAAATAATGATTGCACAATGACTCTCATCGGCAAGACAGGCACTTCTTTTTTGACCCGTTACTTGATCAATGACTTGAACATCTTTACCAATATACATCATTAATGTTTTAAAATGTTTCGCTAGTAAAACATGATTGAGAACACCATAAACATCAATAACTTGTGCTTTTTGTAATAAGCGAACCGCTTCTTGTAGATCATCATGATGATTAAGTTGCTGTGTATCTTGAATGGTTTCTTTTTCTAATAAAGCAAGATTTTTTGTAATTGTCATCAAATCATCACTTAATAAAAAAGGAATAGAAGCATCTACATCTGTTTCTTCTAACATATAAGAAAGTTCTTTTAAATAAGCACTTTTAAATTCATTAAAACCACTATATCCTAACTTCTTAGCAATTCTTACAAGCAAAGGTGCACTTGTAAAAGTATTTCTAGCGATTTCATTAGCCGACATTTTTTCAATATTCATTCCTTGATCAATAATATAATCAACAATTTCCTTCTCTGTTTTTGAAAAATGTGTATTTTCTATTTGATTGACAATAAGCATAAAAATCTCCTTTCTATAATTCTATTGTTTCTAAATCATTAGGAACATAAATCTTCCCACTAAAATAAGCTTTTCCTTCTTTTGTATAAAGTTCTTTACGATTTTCAATATTTTGATCTTCGCTGTGATATAAAACCACATTTTTTACTTTTAATTTTTCAGCAAGCTGACACGCATCTTTAACTGTTGAATGATGTTTTTCATAAGGATGAAAAATATCTGCTTGATCATATAAACAAAAAGCTTCATGTAATAAATAATCACTCTTTAAAGCATATTTTTCATTTGCTTCGTTATAAGGTTCATCCCCACAACAAGTAAGTTTTCTATTTTCATCTAATTCCATAATATAACCAAATTGTTTAGCTTTCGTTGAATGAATATCAAAGAAAGTTACTTTCTTACCAATAATTTCTTTCGTTTGACCATCGTTTACAACCACAAGATGTAAACGGTCATGAATAAATTTTGTTTGTTTACTTTGTAAAAGCATTCGGGCTATCGTTTCTAACATCTCAATCACTTCTTGATGGCCATAAATGTATGCTTCTCCT
>OICS01000286.1_pt1 | contig 20786 bp, 19 predicted proteins | sample 1581341 | NCBI WGS metagenome assembly OICS01 (sample SAMEA3882550, study PRJEB24775) | human gut metagenome | biome: human-associated habitat; feature: intestine environment; material: feces | place: Netherlands | collected 2009/2010
TCCAATTGGGAGGTGCTCGGCGAGCCGATCCAGACCGCCATGCGCGCCTGCGAGCTTGCAGGACTGCCGGGTATGGATAAGCCGTACGAGAAGGTCAAGGAGCTCATGCGCGGTCACGAGATATCCAAGGATGACGTCGAACGGTTCATCGACCAGCAGGCCTTCGACGAAGCCACTGCGGCGCGTCTCAAGGCGTTGACTCCGGCGACATACACCGGAGTTGCCAGCAAGCTGGTTGACTTCGACCGCTGATAACGCATCGCCACACTCATCTTGCGGATGATACGCCTTGGGGCGGCTGTGTGAAAACACAGCCGCCCCAAGGCGTATCATCGGAGACGATAATAGGTGCATGTCACCCGGACGTATTCACCCACGTACCTATAAAGCAGGTCAATAGTGTCTCACGACTTCCCAACCAGCAAACACGAAACGCGCATTGAGGATGTTCCGCCGAAACGGAACCGCGATTTCGCGGATCTGCTCCATGCGCTGTTCGCCGTGCTTGTCGGCGCGGCCGTCATCCTGTTCTCCATCTACTTGCATGGCACCACCTCCGGAGTGGAGTCCGACGTGCGTTCCGCGGGCCACGTGGTCAGTTGGCTCATGGATGTGCCGACATCGCTGTTGCAGCAGATCGCCATAGTTTTCATTACCGTCAGCGTGCTTATCCAGCTGCTCATCGCCAAGGAATGGCTGCAAAGTGTGGTTTCCGCCATCGCCCTTATTCTCGGTTTCACTGCGATATGGGGCATATCCGCTCTTATCAGCGGCTCGGGCAATGACACCCTCATCATGTCCATGATGTCCAACGGCACTTCCGTGGGAACCGGACTGCTTCCCGATTTTTATGCGGCGATGGCCTCATTCCTTACCGTCGCCGGACCGCGTCGCACCCGTTCCGGCACCAAATGGGGCTGGAACATCCTCTACACGGTCGCCGTGCTGTTCGTGGTGCTGTCATGGAATTCGCTTTCCGGCGTGCTGGTCTCCTTTGCCGCGGGACGTGCCTTGGGCATGCTGATCCGTTTCATGCTCGGCACACAGACCAACGGAGCTTGGGGCAACCAGGTGGCGCAGGCGCTCCGTTCCATCGGCATCGACGTGGCGTCGCTCTCCCGCAGGCTCGCGACCTACACCGATTCCGGCATGCTGAAGACCACATTGGACGATGATCTGACCGAGAACTCACGCATCTACGACGCCATCGACGTCGACGGCCACCAATACACGGTATCCGTTCTCGATAACCAAGTGCATATGGCAGGCTATCTCAACCAGCTATGGCAATGGGTCAGGCTGACCGGGGTCTCCATGCGCCGTGACCGTTCCTCCTTCGACGCCATCCACCACCATTACGCGATGATTCTCGGCCTACAGAACGCCGGATTGACGGTGCCGGGAGTCTACGGAGTCGCAGACAGCAGCGAATCGTCCATTCTGGTGTTTCACCGCGACCACATGCCCTTGGAATGCAATCCGAACACCATGTCCGACCATGACATGGAATTGTTCATGACCTATCTGTCCGAAGCGCACCGGCACGGCTTCACCCATCGTCGAATCACTCCCGAAACGTTGTCGCGCATGGAAAACGGACAGCCGGTGATCGCAGGATGGCAGAATGGCGACTATGGCAGCGCGCCGCCAAACTATGCGCTGGACAAAGTACAGCTGCTGGTTCTGCTCGGCGCGCTGAACGGCATCGACCGTGCGATCGCATGCGCCCGCAGGACGTGGGGCGACGAGCAACTGATCGACCTGGCGCCATTCATCCAGAAGGCGGCGGTTCCGGCGGCGATACGCGCCCTGCCCGCCGGCGACAAGCACATGCTCAACACGCTGCGTTCCCGTATCGCGGCTTTGGCTCCGCAGGAGGTCGCGGATTCCATGGAAACGGTTACGCTGTCGCGGTTCAGTTTCCGTTCCTTCATCGCGATCGCGCTGCTGGTCGTCGCCGTGTATGTGGTGTTCACCCAGATTCAACCGGCCGAAATGATCAAGGCGGTCAAAGAGGCCAACATCGCCATGGCTCTGGTATGCGTGCTGTTCGGACTGCTGGCTTGGTTCGGATCGGCCATGACCCTTGGCTGTTTCATGGATGCCGATAAACGCAATCCGATTGGCTTGTACTGTTCCCAAATGGCTTCGGGCTTCACCGCGGTCTCCATGCCCGCCGGCGTCGGCCCGGCCTTTGTCAACTTGCAGTTCCTGCGCAAGAGCGGCTACCGCAATACCGCGGCCACCGCCATCATGAGCGCCGTATGGGCGGTGCAGGGCGGCACCACCATCATTCTGCTGCTGCTGATCGGCATCTTCACCGGACGCAACACACTGTCCGGCATGATTCCCACCAACACGCTGATTTTGGTGATCACCATCGTCGCATTGGTGATTTCCGCGGCCATGGCCATTCCCCCGGTGCGGCACATCGTCACGGAGAAGTACCTGCCCATCGTCAAGTCCTACGCACGCAGTCTCGTCAACGTGTTGTCCCACCCGAAGGAGCTGGCCTTCGGCATCCTCGGCGCATTGGTGCTCAACATCTCGACCGGATTGGGATTCTGGATTGCATTGATGGCTTTCGGATGCCACACCAATCCGGTGGAGACCACATTCATCTTCCTGCTGGCGAATACGCTCGGTTCCGCAGTGCCGACACCAGGCGGCCTTGGCGCGGTCGAAGCCGCGTTGTCCGTGGCCTTCACCGCCGTGGGCATCCCCTCCACCATCGCCGTCTCCGCTACTCTCGTCTACCGAATCGCCTTCTATTGGCTGAGAATTCCAATGGGAGCCGTGGCTATGAAATGGCTGGACAGGCATAATTTGATCTAGCCCAACCCCCCGTTATGGTTTTTTCTCCCCCTATGCTGAATCAAAAGGGCCAAAACCCTTGGAAAATGGCATTTTTGGCACATGCGTGCGCTATTATTGCAATGAACGTGGATGTTCATAAGCGGAATATCCCCTGACTCAAGAAGGATGCTTTATGGCATACAACAAGTCTGATCTCGTCTCGAAGATCGCCCAGAAGTCCAACCTGACCAAGGCTCAGGCTGAGGCTGCGGTGAACGCTTTCCAGGACGTGTTCGTCGAGGCAATGCAGTCCGGCGAAGGCCTGAAGCTGACCGGCCTGTTCTCCGCCGAGCGCGTCAAGCGCGCAGCCCGCACCGGCCGCAACCCGCGCACCGGCGAAACCATCGAGATTCCGGCAACCTACGGCGTTCGCATCTCTGCCGGCTCCCTGCTGAAGAAGGCCGTCACCAAGTAAGTCGACCACGCAGACCTATATGAGAGGTTTCAACCACGGATGGTTGGAACCTCTCTTTTTTCTTTTTATAACAGGCAAAGGCAATGTCATCCCACACTATGCGCTATGATACTAGACAATATGACTAGATAAAGGGGGATGTCATGGTCGACCAACGCAGACAGATCATCGACGAAATCCACAAACTCAACATCCTGCTCATCCACACCAAGCTCAAAACGACACGTGCCCGGACCGTGGCTCGCGCCACCACACACGTGCGGAACGTCGACGCGGCAAGACGGGGAACGGTTCCACGGCCCAAGCCGTCCAAACCCATCGAAGCCGACGTTCATATGCTCGACTGCCTGAACGACGAGGAACTTTCCACTCTCGGCGAACTGCTGCAGCGTATCATCGACAACACCGATACCAAACTTCTGGATGAGGAGATTTCCGAACGCCGCAAGGCGATCCACGAATTCCTCATGCTGAACCATACGGATGAGGAGGTGCGGGAATGAGCGTCGGGCAGGAACATGATTCCGGTGCGGACGATCCGGATCTCATCCGTCTCAACAAGCGTTCGCTATTCACCCCCAGCGCGTCAGTGGCTGTGGAGCAGCATTCAGCCGTGCCGCACGTGTCGCGAAGCACCTACGGTACGGCGAAGGTCGAAGGCAGACTCACCTCCCCCAACGCCAGGGTTCCGGAAATCATCACGCAGCGTTGCGGCGGCATCACCGTCAAAGGTCATACGCTCAAATCGTTCGCCTATACCACCGATGCGGTCATTATCCGCAACACGAACGCGAACGCCATCCTCGCGGTATACCCTTTCACCGGCGAACCGGTGATCACGCAGGCGCTGCTCACCGTGGCGCAGATGCCGCTGTTCGTCGGCGTGGGTGGAGGCACCACCACCGGTCCGCGTGTGGCAGAGCTGGCCATGGTGGCGGAGATGCAGGGCGCGGCCGGCGTGGTCATCAACGCGCCGGCACCGGCGGAAACCATCGAAACGACCATGTCGATGGTGGACATCCCCGTCATCGCCACGGTCACGGAGGATGATGAAATCACCGAATGCAAGATTCTTGCCGGTGCGGCCATCATCAATGTGGCAGCCGGTGCAAGAACCGCGCAAGTCGTGGCAAGCATCCGCGCGCATCATCCGGAAATCCCGATTCTGGCTTCGGGCGGAGGTCGTGAAGACCGTATTCTCGCCACCATTGATGCGGGCGCCGACGCGATCACGTGGACGCCGCCAAGCGCGCAACAACTCCAGTCGCAGATGATGGCCAAATACCGTGGAGAAGTCTGAGCGGCAGTTACAATCCGACCAACCAATATCAAAAGCCTGCGGTGGAGACGAGTCTTCCATCGCAGGCTTTTGGCTACTGCAAAGCCTCTAGTATCGTGAGGAACCGGTCGGACGGTTGTGCGTCGAACGGATCAAGCAACGTCACGTCCATCCTGTTCGGCGAGGTCAGCGATAGTCGCGTCCAATCACAGGAATATTGCGCGTTGTGCGATCGTGCCGACTGGATGAACCGTCCACGCAGTGCGGCGCGGGTATCGTGGGGAGGAACATCGATGGCCTCATGTGCTTGTGACTCGTTGACCAACGTGCGCATGGCTCCGCGACGGCACAGCGAGGCGTACAGCGCGCCGTTGGCCACGTCATGGTAGTCCATGTCCAACTGTTCCAACTTGCTGACGGAGAGTCGGCTCCCCGCACGGTTGCGGAGCATGTCGAACAGCCGTCGTTTGGCAAGCCAATCGACCTTGTCGGCGAACGTTTCGCTAGCCCCCGAGCGGAACGCCTCTATGACACGCCTCCATTGGCGAATCACCTCATGCACGTCCGTGCGCGGCAACGAGGAGCACACTTCGGGATGTTGTCCAACGAATCGTTCGACGATTTCAAGATAACGTTCCTGAATCGCTACGGCACCGCCTTCCATGACAGTGCCGTCTGCCATGTCGAAGGACGCTTCGACGCCCGTCAGGTCACGGCTTACCTTATGGTTGGCCGCACTGGCGTCAGCGAAGGAGAATCGGGCGAACCCGGAATCCTTGCCTTCGCGCCCGGCCTGTTCGATGACGCACAACACCAGATGCGTGGTGGCGAGCTTCATCATCGTGGCCCACTGGGACCGGTTCGAATCGCCGATGATCACATGCAGCCGTCTGAACGCGTCAGGATCGGCATGCGGTTCGTCGCGCGTGTTGACCATCGGACGCGAGCGCGTGGTGGCCGATGAGACCGCCTCATCGAGGAAATCGGCACGCTGCGTGATCTGGAAACCTGATTCCGTCACCCTGCCTGCGCCAGTGAACAGCTGCCTGGTAATCAGGAACGGCAGCAATTCGTGTTCGATGACGTCCAACGGCACAAAACGACGTACCAGATAGTTCTCATGGCAGCCGAAGGAATGCCCGGCGGAATCCACATTGTTTTTGAACACATGGACCGTGGAGCCGGCTCCCTGGATGGAGCGCAGACGACGTTGGGCGTCCAGGGCAAGATCCCTCATCACCAATTCGCCGGCCGCATCCAATGCCAGCGCGTCCATCGGATCCCGGGCTTCCGCCGTGGCGTACTCGGGGTGCGAGCCGACATCAAGGTAGAGTCTTGAACCGTTTTCAATATATGTGTTGGTGGATCTCGCTTCGGCCACAATCGGCTGGAACATCATCATCGCCGTCTGTCCGGCGTCGCATGGGCGGTCCGAACCGGTCACGCTCACACCGTATTCGGTTTCGATGCCGAAAATACGGGCGAAGGATTGGATTTCGTCCTTGGTATGGGCGTCAAGCGGCGCTGTGGAATGGTTGCCGCTGTCACGCAGCTGCGGCATCACTCGCCGCCTTTTTGGACGAAGCTGCCCACATATTCCTCGGCGTTGGATTCGAGGACCGATTCGATGTCGTCCAGCACCGCGTCAAGCGCATCGACCGTGTCATCGATCTGGGTGCCAGCCTGCGCAATGGTCTCATCCTCGTCATGTTTTTGTTCGGCGGATTGCATCTGCTCAAATTTCTGGGGCATGGTCCTTCCTTTCTCCGAAAGCGTCTTTGCGGGTTCTCCTGCGAATAGCATACTGCCCCACACCTTAACCCAGGTGTGGGGCAGTCAATCAGTCTTATGCCAAATACTGGCGCAGATCATCGGTAATCAGACCGTTAGTGGCGAGTACGTCGTTTTCCTGACGCCAGTGGACAAGATCGCCGTTCCACCGGCTCAGATGCCCCTGCGCTTCCCAGACCACGACGGCTCCGGCGGAAACCGCGGGAACGTCCCACTTGTGCAGATGCGCTTCGAAATACGCGTCATATGTACCGTCCGCCACCTTGCACAAATCCAAGGAGGAGGGGCCGACGCGCTTGATGTCGGCCGGACGGCCGGAGATACGCGACACCACTTCAAGCGCGCGCTTGGATTCCTCCGGCACATGGGACATGCCGAAGCTCACCACCGCATAGTCAAGGGACGGGGTGGTGGACGGCATGATCTTCTCGCGTTTGTCTCCAAGCGGCGTCTTGCGGATGCGGATGGCTCCGGATCCGCGCACCGCCAGGTAGGTCAGGCCAAGCGCCGGAGCATGCACTACCGAAAGGATCGGCTGCGCGGAGCATTGGTCGTTGAACTCGAACAGTGAGACGGTGATGGTCCATTCCGGCATGCTGCGCACGAAATTGATCGCGCCGTCGATGCCGCCAACGCACCAATACCGTTCCCCCGGATGGCATTCTTCCGGACGGAACTGCCAGAAACCATCGAACACATCCACATACGTGATGCGGTTGCTGATGAATTGCGCCAACCGCTTATCGATGTCGGAGGTGAAGCTCAGATGATTGTCCGTTATTTCAAAACTTTTCAGATCACGCGGATTCATTTGATCGTTCAACGCGTGCTTGCCTGCATCCTGCAGGATACGGGCCACTTCGAGGGCCACTTGCCTCAATTCCATGTAGTATGCCTTTTCGTTTCCTCATAACCGGCTTGGACGCACCCTCTCCCTCAAGCGTCCTGCCGTGTGGTTCATCGACTATGGGTATGGCCTCTGCCATCACCTACGGCAATGGTACCCGCACAACATGAGATTCAACGCAGGGATTCCACGATTCCGCTCGCAGTGTGGACATGCTCGAACGCTTCGGAACACAAGGATTCCGTGAATTTCAACGGATTGGACATGTCCAACGAGACCATCGAATTCTCCACGTTTTCATCACCGGACGACTCGCCGCGCACCGTAAGGTGGGACCACGACGCCGCAACGACCTGTTCGGGGAAACGTCGTATGATCTCCGCGCGCAGCCATGCGCGTGTGTCGGCCGGCGCTTGGCCGACCGCCTCGGCAAGCCGCTTATCCTTCACCAGTCGTTCGGTCTGTCCGGCAAGCCGGGTGAAAATCGAATCGGCCGGATCGAGCGCGGCCCATTTCAGATCGACCGCAGCCAGGCGCCGATCGGTCCAATCCGAACCGGTCTTGCGGCGTAGTTTCTCCAGCAACTGCCATTTGAGCAGCCATTCGAGACGTGACGCCTGTTCCCGCATCGTCAGTCGTCCGTCATCGTCGGCATGGCGTACGGTGGCGACGTCGGCGAGAGCCTGCCCCCACATCGCCATGATGTTGCGGGTGGAGCGGTCGGGCCATGCCGGCTCTCCGGATGTGTCGGTGCCGTATACCGTTGCCGCGGCCGCATATACCAGTCCACGCAAAGTGACCTGCATCTGCCATGCGGTGGTGGTTCCACCTGTTTCCAATGGTAGTGGGGCGGCCAGGGTCAGGTCGTGCGATACCGTGTGCATGGCTTCCACCGGGTCGGCGAGCGTAAGCGGTTCCAACGCCTCGTTCAAGTCGATTTCGGCCATGTCGGCGTGTTCGAGCAGCCACAGCAGCATGCTGGTGGTGCCGAGTTTCAAGGCCTGTGGCACGTCCATGCGGTTGGCGTCGCCGACGATCACGTGCAGTCTGCGGTATTCGTCGGTGCTGTGCGATTCGTCTCTGGTGTTGATGATCGGCCGGTCGAATGTGGTCTGCAAACCGACTTTCATATGGAAGTAGTCGGCACGTTGGCTTAGCTGGTAGCCGGCGTTTTCGCTATGTTCGCCGATGCCGACGCGGCCGGAGCCGATGAAGATCTGTCGGGAGACGAAGTGCGTGGTCATGAGGCGTGTCACCAGGTCGAACGGTACCGACCGCAGCATCATGTAGTTTTCGTGCGTGCCCCAGCTGGCTCCTTTGCCGTCGACGTTGTTGCGGTGCAGCACGATTTTCCGTCCCGTCGTCTCGCTTGCCTTGGCTGCGGCGGCGCGCATGATGAGATCGCCGGCACGGTCGTATCGCACCGCTTCGAAGGGGTCGGTTGTTTCCGGCGCGGAGTATTCGGGATGCGCGTGGTCGACGTAGATACGACCCCCGTTAGGGGCGATCACGTTGGTGATGTTGAGCTGTGGGGCGTCGGTGAGCAGGTCCGGGTGGGCCGCCGCACGTTCCAGTCTGGTGCCGCGCGCGTCGTTGACGGGGTCTTCCTGCCGATAGTCCCAGCGGATATGGCTGCGTGACGCATCCGAGGCGGCGCCAACCACGTCGAATGAGAGCTGCACCGGATTGTAGCGGCCTTGTCCTGGCGCGGAGACCGCGTATTCCGTTTCCGTGCCCATGACCCTGCGAACGCTCATCGCGCCGTTCCTTTCCGTATTTAGATTGCGTTCCATACCATACCGTCCAGCATTCATACGCCGGCCGGCATTCATGCCACCGGTCTGATGCCGGTCACCCGTCCGGGTTCAAGCCCGTTGATGCGGCTCCACTGTTCCGGATCCGCATCCAGCAGCGCGTCCCGGGTCTCACCGTATTCTTCGTCCACGGCTTTGGCCAGCAGATTGATGCCGATCGCCGCAGCCTGGCCGGTGGTGATGGACAGTTTCACCGCATAGGTTTTGGCACGGTCCACGATGTTCTTGAGCACCGCGCCGGACACCACGTCGGCGAGGTACACCGGACGCCACTGGCCATGGTCGTCGCAGATGTCGCAAAGGTGCCGATGCTCGTCCTGCGCGTAGATGTCGTTGACCAGCACGCCGATCAACGCCTTCGCATCCACGTTCGGAGACAACGGCAGCTTGTCTGTCAGATAGTGGCGGACGATCTGGGTCGCCTGCTGGATGCCCGGACGGTCCACGCGGATCTTCACGTCGAGGCGCCCGGGGCGCAACACCGCCGGATCGATCATGTCGATGCGGTTGGAGGCTCCGATCACCATGACGTTGTCCAGCGATTCCACACCGTCCAGCTCGGTCAGGAACTGCGGCACGATGGTGGTCTCCACGTCGGATGAAACGCCCGTGCCGCGGGTGCGCAGCAGCGAATCCATCTCGTCGATGAACACGATGACCGGTTTGCCGTCGGCCGCTCGTTCGCGGGCGCGTTTGAAGATCATGCGGATCAGACGTTCCGATTCGCCCACGAATTTGTTAAGCAGCTCCGGTCCTTTGACCGACAGGAACACGCCACTTCCCGCGTCGGTGCCTTCGGCGAGCGCGTTCGCCACGGCTTTGGCGATCAGTGTCTTGCCGTTGCCTGGAGGACCGTACAGCAGCACGCCTTTCGGCGGTTTCAGGTCGTAGCGTTCGAACAGTTCGCGATGCTGGAACGGCATCTGCACGGCGTCGCGGATACGTTCTATCTGCTCGTCCAGTCCGCCGATGTCGGCGAAGGTGACGTCCGGCACTTCTTCCAGAACCAAATCGTCGTCGTTTTCGGGGGGAACCAACGAAAGCGCGAACCGCAGAGATGCGTCGACGTTCACGCGATCGCCCGCGCTGATGGCCTGTTTGGCAAGCGTTCCCGAGCATCGGACCAACGTCACGTTGCCGCCGCCATCCGCGACCAGCAGGCGGCCGTCATCGCACACCTGCCGTACCGAGCGCACCGCGCCCAGCGTGTCGGTGTCGAGCTGTGAGACCACCACCATGTTCTCGTTGAGCAGCACGGTACGTCCCGGTTCGAGCCTGGAAGCTTGCAGATTCGCCGCGATCGGCACGATCATGCGTCTCGCGCCGGCAGCCACTTCGGCGCTGGCATGCTGCACGCCCTGCTCGTCCGTTTTGGCTGAATGCACGCGGACCATGGTGGCGAAAGTCATGGGAGGCCCCGCCAGCTGGTTCAATTGGGCCTTGGTTTTCGTCATTTCCTGCGTGGCGCGGCTCAACGCCTTGACCAGCGCATGGTTCTTGGCCATGAGCTGGTCGTTGGCCTGCTGCAGCGACGCGAGCGTCTCTTCGTCATGATCGTTCATGTCGACCTCGCTTTCCAACACGTTCAACCCTCAAGAATACCCATTGTCCTAATGATTTCCGACAATCGGAACCATGCTTGAACAAGAAACGCCGAACATCGCATCCATGGCATCCCTGCCCACGCTGTCCGCTCCCGGACTGCTGGTGATGGATGTGGATTCCACGTTGATCGACGAAGAGGTCATCGACGAGCTCGGCGTGGCCGCGGGAGTCGGCGTCCGTCACCGCTCGAGCCATGAACGGCGAGCTTGATTTCCGCGAGGCGCTGCGCGCACGCGTGGCGTTATTGAAGGGTCTGCCGACCACGATTTTCGATGAGGTCTACCATCGCGTGCATTTCACGCATGGCGCGCTTGAACTGATTGACACGCTTCACGCGCATGATTGGAAGGTCGGCGTGGTCTCCGGTGGTTTTCACGAGGTTGTGGACCGTCTCGCGGCCGATGCGCATCTCGATTATTGGATTGCGAACCGTTTGGAGGCTGCCGATGGCAGGCTGACGGGACACGTGCTGGGCGATATCGTCACGAAGGATACGAAGCTGGAATCGTTGCGCGCGTGGGCCGCGCGGATGGGCATCGATATGGCGCAGACCGTTGCGGTTGGCGACGGCGCGAACGATCTGCCGATGATTCATGCGGCCGGTCTTGGCGTGGCGTTCTGCGCCAAACCGAAAGTGCAGGAGGATGCTCCGCACCGGCTCAATGAACGTGATCTGGCGAAAATCCTCGATTATCTCAAATAACTTTTCCGCACCTACGAGCGACCGGTGGGCGGCATGCGTTGTAAGACCGTAAAGACTTGGCCTGAGTGGCCCGGAGCGTGTCGTCAATGCATGCCGCCCGCCGGTCGCGGACGCCGCAGCTACTCACATACTTACAGTAGAAACAAAAATCTTACTCACAGAAGGCGTTATCGAGGTGGGCGCCACGGGCCCAGTCGGCGGCGCGCATGGCTTTCTTGCCTTGCGCTTTAACTTCCAGCAGCTCGAGCGGCTCGGTGGAGGTGCCGACCCACACGTTCTTCTTGCCGGCCACGATATGGCCGGGTTCAAGCGATGCCGGTGCGTTCGGATTGGACATGTCGGCCGGCTGCGCGCGCAATACGTGCAGGGTCGCCGGTTCGGCGTCCGCATGGGCATGCAGTTCGCACCAGGCTCCCGGATTCGGCGTGCATGCGCGAATCTGGCGGTCGGCGGCGAATACCGGCACGTCGAAGCGGATATGCGCGTCTTCAACGGTGATCTTCTGAGCCACCTCATATGCGCCGGCAGGCTGCTCCACCGGAGCGATCTGATCGTTGGCCATGGCCTGCAACGATGCCGCAAGCAGGCGTGATCCATCTTCAGCAAGACGGCTCAGAAGCTCGCCGGCGGTTTCGTGCGCGCCGATTTCCACGGTGGATTGCGCCAGAATCGGACCGGCATCCATGGCGCGCACAATGCGGAAAACCGTGGCACCAGTCACCTTTTCGCCGGCCCAGATGGAACGTTGCACCGGAGCGGCGCCACGCCATTGGGGCAGCAGGGAGAAATGCAGGTTGTACCAGCCCATCGGCAGCGCGTCGAGCACGTCCTGTTTCAGGATCTTGCCGTACGCCACCACAGCGGCGGCCTGTGCGCCGGTGGCCGCAAGCTCGGACACGAACGTTTCCTCGCTCGGATCGGATTCGATGACCGGCAGACCGAGTTCGAGCGCGGCCTGCTTGACTGGATTCGCCACCAGTTTGCGACCTCGTCCGGTTGGCGCGTCCGGCCTGGTGAGCACGGCCACCACTTCGAAATGCTCGGTATCCTGGGCCAATAGTTTCAACGACGGCACCGCCACATCCGGCGTACCTGCGAACAGCACTTTCAACATGAGACGAATCTCCTCACCTTCATATCCATCAATGCATGCGACCGTATGCGTCGATCCCGCATAGCGACCGCAAGCACAACCGTCTGTCTAATCTGCGTATGTCGTTATTTTTCATGTACCGCGGGAATCGCCACGCCCGCGTCGATCAGCAGGGTGCGCAACGCGCGGGCATCCTTGAACCGTACGCCGCGAATGCCGGCTTCGTTCGCGCCGACGATGTTCATCGCCTTGTCATCCACGAACAGCGCGCCGGAAGCGTCGATGCCGAACTGTTTTAGAGCGTAATCGTAAATATCGCGGTGCGGTTTGCGCAGTCCCACGTAACCGGACACCACGCGGTCCTCAAGACTGCGCAGAATATCGAAATTATCAAGCGCAATCGGGAACGAGTCCTTCTGCCAGTTGCTCAAGCCCCATACGTGGACGCCGGCTGCTTTCAGATCGTTGATGAGCACGCGTGCGCCTGGCACCACGCCGGTCAGCGAATCGACGAAATTGTCCAGATAGTACCGCATCATATCGGCCCACTGGTCTCCGTGGCGTTCACGCATCAGAGCCACGCCATCGTCATTGGACATGCCGGCGTCCAGTTCGTTGTTGATGTCGTAGAAGCCGGAAACGTCATTGTCGAGGAACTGTTCCACCAGTCCGTCCGAGTACCGTGGGGTCATCACCGCCGCCGGATCCCAATAGATAAGCACGTTGCCGAAATCGAAGATCACGTCGGTGATCTGCCGGCCGGCGTTCGCAGCGGCGTTGCCGTCGGCCATAAGCACGTCATATTCCATTTGCGGCTCTCCCGGCCAGCCTTTCATGCGTTTCTCCATTCCTAACGTCAACGTCATCAGTCGTTCCAGTGTTTCACGTTGAGGGGACGTCCGTCAGATGCGTTCCTTCGGATCCATCTGGAATCGCAGTTCCCCAGGTTCGCGTGAAGCCACGTGGCGGGCGCTTGCCGAACGCAGCCGCAACGCCAATTCGGCACGTCTGCCCTGTGGGACGCGCACGACTGCTTTGACCCTGTCCGCGGTGCCTTCCAATTCACGTGAATCGATGGTGCGTGGCTGCGGAATCGGCACCGGCCCCAAGACGGACGGCATCGTACCGGCGATCGTGTCGATGGTGGCCATGTCGCCGCCGGCCAACGCGCCGATTCGTTTCAACATCGTCCCAACCGCATCCCGTCGGCCCCACACGCAGGCCGCGGCGAATACCGGCGGCAGCGCGGTCTGGGCGCGGTCCTCCACTTCGACTTGGGCAAGCATCGGCGAATTCCACAGCATCAACGATCGTGCGAGCACGGGATCTGTTTCCCCGATCAGCAGCGCCTGTCCTCCACGGGTCCGCGGCGCGCACAGCGACACCGCGCGCATCCATCCGGTCAACGTGTCCACATCGGCGTCGATGCCGGACGCATACAAACTGGTCCACGCGTCGAGGATGGCCACGGCACGGTATTCGCATTGTGCCGGACTCTCCCCGCGCACACGCGGCTCCGCGCCGGGCGTGGCGATGACCAGTTGCGGAGCGAATCCGATATCGGACACGACGCCTCTTGGCTGGCTTGGCGTGGACAGCACCATCGGCACGCCACGGAACAGTCTGGCCAGTTCCATCGCGGTTCCGGCGGCGCCGACCCTGACCACGCGCATGCGCTCGTTATGGCATGTCGGGCATGACCATTGCACGGTGGCAGCGCCGCACCAGCGGCATCGAATCGTTCCGTCCGCCAACCGTTCCAATGGTCCCGTGCAACGCGCGCATCGCACTTGGCGGTGGCATTTCGAGCAGCTTAACGCTTCGGTGATGCCGTCCTGCGGTATGGACAGCAGCACCGGACCGGTTTCCAAAGCTTTGGACAGTATCCGGACCGCGGTGTGTGGCACGCGTGCGCCGATGGTCGGATCGGCGAGTCGTGCCAGCTCGTCGCGATTGAGCCAGCGAATCCATGGAGACGCTTCCTTGGTCACGGCCGGCAACGCGTGTATGGGCGTGCTGAAGCCGCTCACCTGCGTGTCTCCGACGTGCGCCGCGTCGGTTTCCCATTGGCTTTGCGCGCTGCGCGCATTGGCCATCGCGACGAACACGCCGTTATGCGATTTCGCGCGGAGCCGAAGCACACCGCGCGCGTTGGCGTACGGCATCATGCCGTCGGCGTCCTGGTAGCACACGTCATCAAGGATGAGGAACAGCGCGTTGCCTTCCACCGGCGCGTACATGGCGGCGCGCGTGCCCAGCACGCAACGCACTTGTCCGCAGCTGATCGCGAGATATGCCCGGTAACGGTCGGCTGGCGCCATCTGCGCGTTGAGCACCGCGAAATCGCCGTCATAGACGCCGTTCGCGGCCCCAGTCGGAGCGAATGGTTTCAAGCCGACCGACCGTAGGGTCTCAGTCATGTCGGCGATCTCCCGCATGGTCGGCAGCACCAGCACCGCCGGCTTGTTCTGAGCGAGCGCCGCGGCCACCATCCATGCCGCGCAGCGCCGCCAATGGTCGGCACCGGGTAGCAGGTCGAAGACGAACGATTGGAAACGTCTGCCTTGCAGCGCGTCATGCAGCAGATTGATGTTGCCGTATTGACGTTGCAACTGGCCGTATATCTCCTGGTCGACGGCGGCGAGCCGTTGTTTGCCCGCCGCGGTTCCTGCGGCATCGCGATTGCCGACGCGCAGCTGGCTTTCGACTTTTGCCACGCGCGTCGGCACTGCCAGGCGGAGGATATTGGCGCGCGTGCCGCCGAACGCGTCCGCGATGCGCGTCATATCGTCGCGCATGGATTCGGGAACGAGCACACGGTCGGTGACCACACGTTCGATGTAACGTATCGATGATTCGGGTGTGGCGCTGGTATCGGCGCGTTTCCATATGATGCCGTTGACCCGCTGCCCGCCGAAGCGGACGCGCACCATCACGCCGGGTTGGGCGGCCGCAGAGTATTTTTCCTCGACGAAATAGTCGAAGGTCTGTCCCAGATGTGTGGCCTGGATGTCCAGCACCACTTGGGCTATGGGATGTTCGGCGGCTGGCGTTTTGACGGCGGGCGCGCGTTTGCGCCGCTTGCGCGGGGCAAGCCCGTCAAGCGCCAGCTGCTCGGCATCCTCATTGGTCATAATGCAAGGGTAACGCATGCGCCGACGCCTGTTTCATCGTAGGACGTCGGCCGCGTTTTCAAGCCTTGATGGCCTCCTTGAGTTCGTCGACCATGTTGGTGGCTTCCCAAGTGAAGTCGGCATCCTCGCGACCGAAATGGCCGTAGGCCGCGGTCTTGGAGTAGATCGGACGCTTCAGGTCAAGCTCGTCGATGATGGCGGCGGGACGCAGGTCGAACACCTTGCGCACCGCCTGCTGGATCTGCTCGCGGGTCACACCGATCTCGGTGCCGTAGGTCTCCACGTTGATGGACACCGGATCGGCCACGCCGATGGCGTAGGCGACCTGCACCTCGACCTTGTGGGCAAGGCCGGCGGCCACGATGTTCTTGGCCACCCAGCGTGCCGCATAGGCCGCGGAACGATCCACCTTGCTTGGATCCTTGCCGGAGAACGCGCCGCCGCCATGGTGGGCAGCGCCGCCGTAGGTGTCGACGATGATCTTGCGGCCGGTCAGACCGGCGTCGGCTGCCGGACCGCCGAGGATGAACGAGCCGGTCGGATTCACCAGCACGCGGTATTCGTCGTGGGCCACACGGTCGGCGAGCACGTCATCCAGCACCGGACGGATCACATGTTCGGTGAGCTGTTCCTTAAGCCATGCCTGGTCCACTTCCGGGTCGTGCTGGGTGGAGACCAGCACGGTGTCGAGACGCACGGGATGGTCATCGTCGTCGTATTCGATGGTCACCTGCGTCTTGCCATCCGGACGAAGATGCGGCACCTCGCCGCTCTTGCGCACTTCGGCGAGACGATACGCCAGACGGTGCGCCAGATGAATCGGCAACGGCATAAGCACGTCGGTCTCGTCGCACGCATAGCCGAACATCACGCCTTGGTCGCCCGCGCCTTGCGCCTCATACCGCTGTTCACGGGACGCCTTCGACTCCTCCTCGCCACTCAACCGGGCAACGCCCTGGTTGATTTCCGGACTTTGCTCGGTAAGCGACACCGTCACACCGCAGGAATCGGCGTCAAGTCCCACGCGGGAGCTGGTGTAGCCGATATTGCGCACCACGGAGCGCACGATGTTCTGGATGTCGGAATAGCCTTCGCTGGTCACCTCACCGAACACGAAGAACTGTCCGACCGTGGCGCAGGTCTCCACGGCGACATGGGAATGCGGATCCTGCGCGAGCATATCGTCGAGAATCGCATCGGAAATCTGGTCGCAGACCTTATCCGGATGGCCCTCCGTCACCGACTCGGCGGAAATCAACTTCAATTCAGCCATACGGCTGCTCCTTTCGCGAACACCCAACCGTTCGCATCCTGTGATCGCCCACGAAAAACGCCCCGTCCTTCACAGACGCAATCAATAGTTAATTGTTGACTATTCAAAGCGCACCGCTCAGGTATCGGGGCGAATGAAAAATGATGCCAGTCCCTCTATGGGAACCGTGTAGATCAGTTGCCTTCGGTCAGATCGTCTTCGCCGAGGGTCTCTTCAAGCAGACCATCATTGATCTCACGGAAAGCGATGGATAGCGGCTTTTCCTGATTCTGATACTCCACCAGCGGACCGACGTTCTGCAGCAGGCCCTCGTTGAGCTGGGTGAAATAGGAATTGATCTGGCGAGCACGCTTGGCTGCGAAAATAGCAAGAGCGTACTTGGAGTCCGCATGCTCCATCAAGTCATCGATCGGCGGTTCCGCAAGACCGGTCGGGGTTGGCTCAGTGCCGAATGCCATAGTGATTATCTCCAAATCATCAGATAAGCCAAAAGCTTCTTTTCCAAAATCATTAGTATAGGCAATCCACTGGACCTCAACCTTGCCTCTCCCGCAGGCCTTCTCCGCCAGCGTAGTTATCCAACCTGTAAGGGAATCACACGGGTTTCCGAAAATTTCCACATAGTGACTCTTGACAAAACACGTGTCCCGTTTAGCCAGCACAATAGGAGGCATGGAAATGCGATCTGCAAAACTAATGAATGGACGAGTATTCGCGGGCGCTCGCGCCCTCTACCGCGCCGCCGGTGTGGATGGCAAGGATTTCGGCAAGCCGATCATCGCCATCGCCAATTCCTTCGACGAGTTCCTGCCGGGACATGTGCACCTGAACAAAGTGGGCCGTCTGATTTCCGATGCCATCAAGGAAGCCGGCGGCATTCCGCGCGAGTTCAACACGATGGCCGTTGATGACGGCATCGCCATGGGCCACACCGGCATGCTGTACTCCCTGCCGAGCCGCGACATCATCGCCGATACCGTGGAATATCAGGTGAACGCGCACTGCGCCGACGCGCTGATCTGCATCCCGAACTGCGACAAGGTCGTGCCGGGCATGCTGATGGCCGCGCTGCGACTCAACATTCCGACCGTGTTCGTTTCCGGCGGTCCGATGGAGGCCGGCACCACCGTGCTGCCCGACGGCACCGTGAAGAAGAACACCGATCTGATCGACGTGATGTACGCCTCCGCCGATGACAATCTGAACGAAGAGGATCTGCTCGCCTACGAGAAGACCGTCTGCCCGACCTGCGGTTCCTGCGCCGGCATGTTCACCGCCAACTCCATGAACTGCCTGACCGAGGCCATCGGTCTGGCTCTGCCGGGCAACGGCACCATTCTGGCCTCCCATTCCTACCGCAAGGACCTGTTCAAGCGCGCCGCCGAGCAGGTGGTGAAGATCGCCAAGCAGTATTACGACGATGACGACGATTCCGTGCTGCCGCGTTCCATTGCCACCAAGAAGGCTTTCGAGAACGCCATGACCATGGATGTGGCCATGGGCGGTTCCACCAACACCGTGCTGCATATCCTCGCCATGGCGCAGTCCGCCGACGTGGACTTCACACTGGATGACATCGAGCGTATCTCCCACACCGTGCCGTGCATCTGCAAGGCGTCGCCGTCCGGCGAATGGGAGATTTCCGACGTGCACCGCGCCGGCGGCATCACCGGCATCCTCGGCGAGCTTGACCGTGCCGGCAAGCTGCACCGCGACGTGCATTCCATTGATTACAAGTCGTTGGAAGACAAGCTTAACGACTGGGACATCATGCGCGACACCTGCACCGAGGAAGCCAAGCAGATGTATCTGGCCGCTCCGGGCCACATCGTCTCCCCTGAACCGTGGACGCACACCACGCTGTTCGATTCGCTCGATCGTGACCGTGTCAACGGCGCCATCCACGATATCGACCATCCGGCGGTCACCGAAGGCGGTCTGGCCGTGCTGCGCGGCAACCTCGCGCCTGACGGCTGCGTGGTGAAGACCGCAGGCGTGCCGAAGGAGATCTGGACGTTCCGCGGACCGGCGCTGGTCGTCGAATCCCAGGAGCAGGCCATCGAGGTCATCCTCAACGACACGTTGAAGCCGGGCATGGCTCTGGTCATCCGTTACGAGGGACCGAAGGGCGGTCCGGGCATGCAGGAGATGCTGTACCCGACCTCCTTCGTGAAGGGCAAGGGCATCGGCAAGCAGGTGGCCATGCTCACCGACGGCCGCTATTCCGGAGGCTCCTCCGGTCTGGCCATCGGCCATATCGCTCCCGAGGCGGCAAACAAGGGCCCGATCGCCCTGATCAAGAACGGCGACATCATTAACATTGATATCCCGAACCGTACGGTGAACGTCGAGCTTTCCGACGAAGAGCTGGCCCAGCGCCGCACCGAACTCGAAGCCGGCGACGGCTATGTGGCGCACCGCGACCGCAAGGTCTCCCAGGCGCTGAAGGCCTACGCGGCCTTCGCCCGTTCCGCAGATAAGGGTGCCACGCGCGATCCGGAGCTGATCGACAAGCTTTCCGGTCTCGCCTGATCCTAGCGAATATTGAATAACATAATGAGGATTGTGTAGTTAATATGCTGCGCAATCCTCATTTTTATTTCATACTTGGCTTCTTTTATATAAAAATATGCGCCCGATATGTTCGAGCGCATATTGCAATCCTTGTAATTATTATGATTACAGATTGAATTCCGTTGCGATAAGATTCCACAGTTCGTTTGCGGCATCATCGACAACATTATTGACGATGACTTTGTCGAATTCAGGTTCAGCGGCAAGCTCGATTTTCGCGGTTTCCAAACGTTTCGCCTGCTGTTCCGAGGTTTCGGTACCACGCCCGACAAGACGACGCTCCAATTCCTCGAATGACGGCGGCGCAATGAACACGGTCACCACATCAAGACCCAACTCCCCTGCACGCTGCTTGACGCTACGGGCACCTTGGATGTCGATTTCTAGAATGACGGGAATATTCTGTTCAAGATGTTCCACGACTGGTTTCACGGGCGTGCCATAGTGGGCAAGACCGAAGACATCAGCGGTTTCCAAAAACTCACCGGCATCTTCTTTGGCGAGAAACTCCTGTTCGTGGTTTACGGGTCGTTGCGGATACCGACAGCCAAATCTGCGGATGCTGCTCACGCACGCGTCCCAAAACGGTGCCCTTGCCAACACCGGCGGGACCACAAAGCACAATCAAACGTCCATGACGAGAGTCAGTCATTACATCCTCATTTTTCATAACAATCAACAGAACATGGAATATGGAACTTCAGCACCGGATTTGAGAACGCGCGATCACTCTTCTTCTTCGTCGTCCAAAACCTCATCATCGATTTCGTTCTGCGCTTCAATAAGCGCCTGACGAATATCGAGCGCCACGGATTCCGTGGCCGCGCTCAGAGCGGCAATATCCGGGCCGTGTGCGGCGATAAAACGAGATACAGTGACAAGCACATTGCCTTTGGTACCTTTGAATACCGTCTTGAGGTCTCGGGTTTCAGCACCCTGCCATCCGTAGCCCGGAGACAGAATAGGACCGGTGAACTTGGATGGATCGACACCGGAATCATTGATCCACTGACCGATGGTGGCACCGATGATCAAGCCTACGGAACCCATACCGTCATTGCCCTTATTGAACTTCTGAGCCGTGCTGGCAATGCCGTACGCCACTGTTCTGCCCTTGTACTCGCCTGCCTGACGAATGGCGGTCTGCAGGCTGGCGCCCTCTTGGTTCGAGGTCAGCGATGCAATGAATACACCTCGACCGTTGTTCAGGGCATCGTTAATGACACCGCCCAACGAGCGTGCGCCATAATATGGCAGCAAAGTGATGGCGTCGGCAAGCAACGGAGACCTCGGCTTGAAATAGACATCGGCGAATGCGGACACCGTAGTCGGCAAGCCTCCATGCAGGCAGTCAACGATGGTGATGATACCCATTTGACGGGCTGCGTACAGTACCCGCTCG
>OICS01000310.1_pt1 | contig 20015 bp, 16 predicted proteins | sample 1581341 | NCBI WGS metagenome assembly OICS01 (sample SAMEA3882550, study PRJEB24775) | human gut metagenome | biome: human-associated habitat; feature: intestine environment; material: feces | place: Netherlands | collected 2009/2010
GATACGTGGCACATCGTAGTTGCCGAGCACCCAGGTGGGGGCGGTTTCGGCAGCGAGAGCATAGCGATGCGTGCGCTCAATCGTGGTGCGGTATTCTTCGCGATTCCAGGCGGCCTTTGACATGGAGAAGTCGAATACGGCACCAAGTTCATCAGGCTTGGCGTATTGGAAAATACGGGTGGTGAATGGCGACCACGATTCGCCGACCGCATACTTGGCTGGCGTGTACTGATTGAACAGGTCGCGCCATTCACGGTAGATATCATGCACGGCGTCGCGGTCCCAGAGCGGATCGGAGCCATCGGTAGCCTGTGGAGACATCAGTGTCGGGTCGATACGGTCGCGCAGCGGCTCACGCAGGTCTTTGGCCAGACCGTGCGAGACATCGATGCGGAAACCGTCCACACCGCGATCGCACCAGAATGTGAGTACACGCAGGAACTCATGCCGCACCTCGGGATTGTCCCAATTGAGGTCCGGCTGCTCCTTGGCGAACAGATGCAGGTAGTACCAGCCGTCTCCACACGACTCCCATGCGGAACCGCCGAAGTTACTCAGCCAGTTGGTAGGCGGCAATTCGCCGTGCTCCCCCTTGCCCTGCCGGAACACATACCGTTGTGCCGCTTCCGATTCCGGACCTTGAGCCAGGGCCTCTTGGAACCAACGGTGCTGATCGGACGTGTGGTTCGGCACGATGTCCACGATGATGCCGATACCGCGTTCGTGCGCTTTGGCCACTAATTCGTCGAACTGATCGAGTGTGCCAAGGCGGGGATCCACATCGCAATAGTCGGCAACATCATAACCTCCATCCGCCAGCGGCGATGGATAGAATGGAGAAAGCCAGAGCGCGTCCACCCCGAGCGCCTGCAGATAGTCGAGACGATCGATCACGCCTTGGAGATCACCGTTGCCGTCTCCATTGGCATCGCTGAATGAGCGGGGGTAAATCTGGTAGATGACGGCGTCGCGCCACCAGTCATTGTTGGTGAAAGTCATATCGTTCCCCTGTCCGATTGCTCGGTACGTATGGTTTTACCAGTATGGCCGCACGAAACACTGTTCCGGCGGCCATACCCTACATCCTCTTGCCTTCGGATCAGCCCTTAACCGAGCCGGCAAGCATGGCGCGGATGAAGTAGCGCTGGAGGAAGATGAACAGGATCATCGTCGGTGCCATGATGAGCAGTGCGCCCGCGTTGAGCAGCACCACGTCGGTCTGATACTGGCCAACGAACGACTGTAGGGCACCTGCCATCGTGCGCTTGTTCGGGTCGTTCTCCAACACCACAGCCAACAGGAACTGGTTCCAGGTGGCCAGGAAGGTCAGAATACCGAGCGAGGAGATGGCTGGCAGTGCCAACGGCAGCTGAATGGAACGGAACGTGCGCAGATGGCCTGCACCATCGATGGATGCGGCTTCGATCAGATCACGCGGCATCTGCTCGAAGCAGGAGCGCATCCACACAATACCGAACGGAATATTCAGGCCGATGAGCGGCAGGATCAGGGCAAGACGGGTATTCAGCAAGCCCATGCCACTGATCTCGTAGTACAGCGGAGTGACCAAGGTTTCGAACGGAATGGTCAGACCGACGAGGAACAGCACGTAGATCAGGCCCTTGCACGGCACCTTGAGCTGAGCGAAGGCATAACCGCCGAGCGAGCAGAAGATCACCACGCAGGGCACGACCACGATCACCAGAATGCAGCTGTTGAGCAGCAGCGGGGTGATGTTTGCCATGTTCCAGGCGTCGATGAAGTTCTCCCAGTGCGGGTGGGCAGTGAACTGGATACCTTCGGGCATGGAACCTTGCGGCTGCAATGCCGCGGAGAGCATGCTCAGGAACGGCAGTACGCAGAAGAGGACGGTCAGAGCGAGCATCGCCGTGCCGGTGATGCGAACGGCTTTGGATTGCTGCATGGTCACTGCTCCTTTCCGTTGACCAGACGCTGCAGAGGTCCGACGACCAGCAGCACGAGAATCATCAGGGTGACGGCGAGTGCGGAGGCCAAGCCAACGCTCTGCTGGGTGAAGGCCAAGCGGTAGACCTGCACGCCGGGCACCATGGTGGAGGTGCCGGGGCCGCCCTGAGTGGACATGTACACCACGTCGAAGCTGGCGAGCGCGGAGATGATGGTCATGGTCAGGCATACGCCGATTTGGCCGCGCAGACCGGGCAACGTGATGGAGAAGAGCTGACGCCACCAGCCGGCACCGTCAAGACTTGCTGCCTCGTACAGGGACTGGTCGATGCCGCCGATGCCCGAGAGCAAGAGCACCACACAGAAGCCGAGCTGCAGCCAGAAACCAATCACGCCTACCGCGTTCAGGGAGGTGGATTGGTCGCCGAGCCACACGTGGGCGAAGTCGCCGAGGCCTACTGCGCGCAGCAGCTGATTGGCGGTGCCCTTGTCGGCCAGCATCCAGGTCCAGGCCACACCGGCTGCAGCGCCTGGGATAACGCGCGGCAGGAACAGGCAAACCTGCGCGAAGGAACGACCGACCTTGGACTTCATGTCTTTGATGAGCACGGCAATGATCAGGCCGAGCACAATCGGGATGATGGAGAAGAAGATGATCAGGTAGAAGGAGTGCAGAATCGATCCGTACAGATCGGGGTCGGTGAACACGGTGATGTAGTTTTCGACACCGATGAAGGTGCTAGCATCGATACCGTTCCACTCGTAGAACGAGTACCAGATGGTCTGAATGATCGGCCACAACTCGAAGGCGATGTAGAACACAAGCGCCGGAGCGAGGAAAAGCAGGCTGACCAGACCGAGGGACATATTGCGCTTGGGCTTGACCGCCTTGGCTGCCTTATGGGAATCCATGATTGTCACCACGCTTTGCTGGTTTGGTGTGAACTGGGAATCGAACATCGCACACAACGTCGTGCGCGCGATGGGAAGGAACCAGGCGGAGCGGGAAAAAGGGAAGAACACTCCGCCCGGTAAGTGCAAGGGTTACTTGACTTCCTTCTCGTAAACAAAATGGCCGATTCCCGAAGAAATGAGGAAGGCTTGACGTTCCCCATAGGCAAGCACTTCCTTCTCGCGAAATTGCAACATCGGTCCCTTAAATACCTAAGCGCTTATTCATTCACCTAGGATGACGTTTCGAAGGCTCGGGCAGCTCGGGAAAAATTGAATGTGGCTCAATTTGATACCAGTACGCCAAGCTAGACACATCATCCTGACGCTCAAATGCACCTTCATATCCTGAACCAATTTGTTGAAGCGTGACTCTAAGCTCACTATCAAACCTGATGGGATCAGGAATATGCCATCGGTACAAGCCACGCATAGGTGGACAATAATCGTCATGATATTGGTTTGCTATAGCCCCATCGCGCACAGAATAAAATGGATATCCTACATATGGGGCACAAAAAGTACGCTCGCGCGTATGACCATCTCGCTGCTCAGCGAAGCTCCATGCACCGCCAAAATAATCTTCGGTGCCGGTACTACACACTGTGGGATAATCGTTATCGCCATCTAGGAAAAACTTAATCTCTCCCTCACCCCACCAATATCGTTGCAACGTAGAAATAGCAAGATATGTGCCGACGTAATGGCCCCGTCCGCTGACTCCATCGAGGATTACATAGTCCTCGCCTAAAGTAGTGATTGGCTGTCTGCGCCATTGCGCATGGAAATAAGCCATTTCACGGGAGGAATACGCATTACCCAATGCATAATCAATCTGATAAAACAAAGCCGGAATAGCATGAGCGTGGTCATTGCGCACTACGATACGTGCCCGTTTACGAAACGGCATCGTGAAATAACAATTCATACCTCGTGTAGGTGCCACCACAATAGGCTCTGAGAACACATCGCAACTTTGTCCAAAGCCGCAACAGAAGAAGTCTCCTAGGGGACATTCCACAGAAGGTCGCTTTTCATCATCCCAATAGATGGCAAGCACCGCATCGCGCAGAACGTATCGATCAGCGTCACTGGTGCGATCCGTAACGGTAAACCACATGTGCCGAATACAACCGGGGCCTTCAATATCTGCCAATGTCACAGACTGCCCGGGAGCAATGTCATTCAAACACGGTTTTCCCTTGCGCGACGGCCCCAACGGACCAGTTTCACGGCAACCAAAACCCTTGGCTCCCGTTGGGTTCTCCGCATTAATCGAACATGTTACTTCGTCGCGGACAGTCGGCAAATCCGATAAAGTTCCCGCGTATGGTCCTGCCATCATCATAGGTTGACTCTCCTCAAATCAAGCGTCGCTAGCGAAAGCGGCATATAAGTTGAAGCTGTTTCTACCGCTTCGCTTCTTTGTCATATTGCGCCTGCACATTCTTTGTGAATTCCTGAGGCGTGATGCTGTTATCCAGCAGTAACTGGAAGTTAGGGATTAGCCCACTTGACTGCATTCCCGCAGTAGCATTATTAATGAAATCGCTAGTATGACCGCTCATCAGCACGTCGGCATAGGCATCAAACATACTCTGCTGCAATGCGCTATTCGCCTTGAGATCCAAAGTAGATGATTTTGGCAAATAGCCAGAATTGTCAACAATAATCTGTTGCGCTTCGGCACTTTGCGTATAATCGAGGAACGCCGCAGCAGCATCACGGTTCTTAGCATTCACCGGAATACCATAAAATGCACCTGCATTAGCAGCAACGTTCGGCTCATCTTCACTGGTGGCACCCGGGAAAGCAAAGAACTGAACATCATCACCCAGCGCTTTGGCCACAGTATCCAGATTCCAATTACCGCTCGGGAAAAATAGTCCTTCACCATTGCAGAACCTGCTCAGAGCAGTAGAGGCATCCACTGCGTTAACACCTTCAGGCATATATCCCTTGTTATTCCAATCCTGCAAGGTGGACGCAGCGTCCTGCGCCGCCTGATTGTCGAAGGTACCAGATTTCTGCAAAATCCAATTCTGCACATCTTCCGCAGAACTGTTATTAGCCATTAACGCCTGAAAGACAAAAGAGGTACCGCCATCCTTGGCATATGTCATCATCGGCAGTATGCCGGCATCCTTGGCTGTCTGCATATCCGCCTCAAACTCCTCGACAGAGGTAGGAGCTGCATCAATACCTAGCTGCTCGGCAAGCTTGGTATTGAAATAAATGCCAGTCACCGAATAGGAGTTCGGCAATGCGTACAAATCACCGCTGCCGAGCTTGCCATTTGAATCCACTCGATACAATTCAGTCTGCGAATCGGGAACATCCCAGCCGTACGCATCCACATATGCCTCTAAAGACACCAAATGGTTGCCACGAACCGCTGAATTCATGTCGGTGACGCGGGCGATATCCGGCGCATCTTTTGCTGAAATCACACGCGGGCCATTTTGTCCAGAGACATTATCCGGATCATATTGTCCCGTGATGGTGATGTTTGGGTATTTCGCTTCGAACCCGGCAATCAGCGCCTCATCTACAGCCTTCAGACCCGCTCCATCCCACAAAGTCAGCTCATATTTTTTATTACCTAAATCAGTGCTGACCTCAGTAGGATTTGTATCACTTCGTGAGCTACTTGCCGAGCCGGGACCACATGCAGTCAGACTTCCAGCGATAAATATCGCAGCAAGCGCCGCGCCGCTGTTACGCATAATCCTATTCATCGGTTACCTCCTTGCATCCTCATCATATGCAATCGATATTTCTCTTTACTGTCACCATTTTTCGGCGGCAATAAAATATATTTGCGATATCGATTACGCACATCGTACATCTTTTTGCGGAACCCGTCAACCTTGCATCACACCAATGGTGGCCTTAACTTCAAAATCCAGATACAATACAATCGATTACGCAATGCAGGAGATCCCATGAGCGAACCAACAATCTATGAAGTAGCCAAGGAGGCTGGAGTCTCTGCGGCGACCGTATCTCGTGCAATCAACGGACGTGACCGCATATCGGAAACTACTAGGCAAAAGGTATTTGATGCATGTGCAAAGTTGGGGTTTTCAGCATCGAAAACAGCCTCCATGCTGCGAACAGGAAAGACAAATCGTATAGCACTTACCGTAGGTAACTCACTGGCTGGCTGGTTCAGTTCACAACTAGCCGAAGGCGTATATTCCGTGCTCGCATCCCAAGGATATGACTTGCTATCATACCGACTTGCAAACGCCGATCAAAGACGCGATTTCTTTTCCTCAATGCCAGTGAAGCGCAACGCAGACGCGGTCATCATCTCCTCCTTCGACATCAGCGAGACAGAGAGGCGAACCTTAGAACAACTCGGTATGCCAGTCATCGGTGTCAACACCATCGGGCTTACGGAACAGCGAGATATGATTTCCATCGGCGTAGACGAAATTATAGCAATGCGACAAACCGTTCATCAGCTCGCAGGACTGGGACATCGCAATATCGCCTTTATCTGCAAGCAGCAAGCCAGTAACGGATTCATATGGGAAGCTGACCAACGTATAGAAGGGTTCCGTCTTGGCATGGCGGCTGAGGGACTCAACTTGCCCGACGGATACATCATCGCAGTACAGGACAACGAATTTGCCGGAGCAGAGGCACTCAGTAGCCTGCTCGCACTCTCCCCTCGCCCAACCGCCGTATGCTGCATCAGCGACGAGAATGCCATTCCTCTAGTCCATGCGCTTCGCTCATACGGATTCCGCGTACCTGAGGACATATCCGTCATCGGATTCGATGACTGGCCAATGGCACAAGCGCTCAATATATCAACCGTTCGGCACGACCCTCGGTCCTACGGAGCATTAGCGGCAGATGCCGCAATCCGATTATCACGAGGCGAAATTCTGACAGAAAGTTGCATCGTTGTTCCCACGACGCTCATGTTGCGCGGCACCACAGGCCCAGCACCTCGAGATTAAACATCGACAACGTCCGCATTTGATGATGTGCATATCATTATTGCAACAGCGAAACAACAGGTACCAGCCAGAGGAAGGACGACCGGGTAACAGCCACAAGGCGGCCACCCATTCACCATGAAACGCGCGACCATCAACGACGTAGCTCTCACGGCCGGAGTCTCAACTTTTACCGCATCCCGCGCTTTGCGAGGTAAGGATCACGTGGCAGCAGCTACGCGGGATAAGGTGCTGAAAGCGGCCAAAGAGCTGAATTACACCGCGTCTCGCTCGGCGGCGGCGCTGGCAAGCGGACGCACCAATCGCATTGCCATGCTGGCTCGCGAACGGCTGGCCGGCTGGTTCATGGGCGAATTATTCGACGGGCTGTATGACGAACTGAGCCGCGCACGCTATGACTTGACCGTATACCGAGCCGGCAGCGTCGAGGAGCGTGCGGAATTCTTTACTCGGCTGCCAGCCAATCGTAACGCCGACGCCCTCATCGTATCCGGATTTTCCGCCACCGATGAGGAAGCCGACACGTTGGCCAGCATGGGTATGCCCATCGTCTCGGTGAATTCGCCGTATATCAGCTGCTGCCAAGCCTCCGTGGCCATTGATGACGAGGCGGCCGAAGCCATGGCAGTGCGTTATCTTGCGGCCCTCGGGCATCGTCGTTTCTGCTATGTGGGGCGCACCGATCCGCTGACCGGCAAGGAATGGGGATTCGATGCACGCGCACGCGGATACAAAGATGAGATAGTCTCGCTTGGCCTCACCGACTGCGGCATCCACTTCATCGACTCGGAATCACCACGCTCGGCCAAACAAGTCATCGCCACCATGCTCGCGCAGCCTGAGCGGCCGACCGCTATCTGCGTGTGGTCTGACTACTACGCATTGCGCGTGGTACATGAGTTGCAGGCAATCGGAGTACGAATCCCCGAAGACGTTTCGGTCTTTGGCTTTGATGGGTCCGACGTGGCGGAATCCATTGGATTAAGCACCATGGTGCCAACTCCCCCGCGCGAAATCGGACAGATTGCCGCGCGCAAGGCACTGAATTTGGTTGAGGGGAAGACCTTGGACGACCCTCATACGACTGTACCTGTGGCGGTCGAGCCCGGCGCGACCAGTGGGCCAGTGCGGGAATAGGCGATATGGGAAAAGCCCCCCTCGGCGGAAAACCGAAGGAGGCTTGGGTGGAGCTGCACTACTTCACAGCGCCTCGCATGACTCCACCGACGACCCACTTCTGGGCGAAGATGTAGACGATGAGGACCGGAGCCATGGCCATCAGATAGGACGCGAAGGCCATCGGATAGTTCGACGTGAACTGGCTTTGGAACACGTACTGTGCGAGCGGAATCGTCTGATTGCTCTGATCAGTCAGCGTGATCAACGGCAGCAGGAAGTCGTTCCAAGCCCACAGTGCGGTCAAAATCGCAATCGTGGCATTAATCGGACCCATCAGCGGGAAAATGATTGTCCAGAAAATACGCCAGGTGGAAGCACCGTCGATACGAGCCGCCTCTTCCAACGAAATCGGAATCGAACGAATAAAACCAATCGCAATAAACAGGTTGGTGCCGATGCCAAGAATCGTGTACAGAATAATCAAACCAAGCTGATTATCAAGATGCAACGTACCCATTTCCTTCGCGATCGGCAGCATGATCACCGTGAACGGCACGAACATCATCGCAAGGAAGAAGTAATACAGGAAGCGGAAGAATCGCTTATCCATATTTCGTGCCACAGCATACGCGACGAACGTGTTCGTCAGCAGCGTCAACACCACCGCGCACACGGTGATGATCGCGGAGTTAAGTGCGGCCTTCGGATAGTTCACCTTATTCCATGCGTCGGCGAAATTATGCCATTCCCACGTGGTCGGCAAGCTGAACGTGCCAGCCTCGCCCGGCGTCTTCAACGCGGTGACCACAGCGAAATACAACGGCACGAGCACGGTAAGACTCAACACCGTCACAACCGCGGTCAGCCACCAGTTGACCTTGTGGTCCCGGCGGATTTTATCCGGCTTTGCTTGCGCTTGAACGCCAGTCTTTGCAGTCTTTGCAACAGTTGCGCTAGTCATGATATTTCCTCTTTACCTTCAGACTTTCAGACCCTTGCTCAGACCTTTTCCTTGCCGCTGAAGAACTTCAGCTGCACGAAGGCCAGGATTGCCAGCACGATGAAGAACGTGACCGCGTTCGCCATCTGGTAGGAGTATTCGCCATTGCCAAGGCCGTTCTGGAAGATCAGGTACGAGACGGTTTCGGTCTTGGAATCCGGGCCGCCCTTGGTCAATGCCATGATCTGGTCGAACGCGCCGAGCGAATTCTTGAGGCTCAACACCATGTTGATGGTGAAGAACGGGCCAATCAGCGGGAAGGTGATCTGCCAGAAGTTCTGCCAAGCGTTCACACCGTCGATCGCGGCCGCCTCGTAAATCTCGTTGTCGATGGTCTGCAGGCCAGCCAAGTACAGCAGTGTGGAGTAGGCAACGCCCTGCCAGATCGACAGGAACACAATCGGGAACCATGCCAAATCCGGATTGGAAATCATCGATGTCGACAGCCAATCAATATGCAGCGCCTGGCCGAGCGCCGGCAACGGCGTCATGAAAATGTACTTGAACACGTAGCCGATCACCAGCACCGACAGGGTGTACGGAATGAAGAAGATCGCACGGAATCCGTTTTTGAACGCGATTTTCGAATTCAGCAGCACCGCAAGGAACATGCCAAGAAAATTCGTGCCAATTGTAATCAAAATTGCGATGAGAATAGTAAACAGGTACGCGTGACCGACACGAGAATCCTGGAACATCGCAATGTAATTCTTCAATCCGATGAATTTAAAATCACCGTAACCCTGCGAATTAGTGAACGAGTATGCCGCGCCCTGCAGGAACGGCCAATACAGGAAGATGGACACCAGAATCACAGCCGGAACGGTCATCCAATAAAATGCCGGATCAACCTTGCGCTTGGAATATTTCGAAACCTTATTCTTGGAAGTTTTTGCCGATTTCTTCGCAGTATTTGCAGTATGTGCGGTAGTCATGTCCGTTCCTCCTCTCACCTGAAGTTTCTGGCTTCGATCTTGTCGTATTCGGATTGCATGCTGTTCAGGAATTTTTCGGTGTTGCCCGACTGAATCAGCGTCTGCAGGAAGCCTGCGAGATTGATGCTGGCTGGCACGTAATGGTCGCAGAAATCGGCCAGCTTGCCCGCCTGGTAGAAGTCGAGCACGCCATTCAGCGCTTCGTCACCCACATACGTTTCTTTGTAGGGGGTGAATGCGGACTGCTGCTTGGAGTAGTCCTTGATGTTTTCGTCGTTCATCAGGAAGTCGATGAATTCGCGCGCTTCCTTCTCATGCTTGGTGTGTGCTCCCATGGTGAGAATCACGTCATCGCCTGCGGTGAGTTGCTGTTCGCTGGCATCGTCGGTTGCCGGCATTTGCGCGAAACGCAAGTTGGCATCGCTGTTGATGAGTCGGATCTGCGGAATCGCGTAGGTGCCGAGTGGCAGAATCGCGGCTTTGCCTGCGGCCAGATCCTGCGTGGCCTGCTGGTAAGTGACGGCCGGATTCTTCTGCGTGTAGTTCTGGTAGATCTCGACCAGCTGATCGCTGACAGTGCCCCACAGGTCGGAGAATTTCTTCGATCCGTCTTTGAGGGAAAGATATTCGGATTCCGGCACCAGCGTGGAATTGAGTGACGCCAACGGCGCCTGAAGTGTCCACGGATCGGCAGTGCTCGCTTCGATCGGTACAATGCCCTTGCTCTTGAAGCGTTGCAGCAGGTCGATGAATTCGCTCCATGTCTGCGGCGGATTGTCGGGATCCTCGCCCGCCTGCTCCCACACGTCGGCGTTGATGATGTAGCCAGATGCGTTACCCGCATACGGCAGGCCGTACAGGCGCTTCTTGGATTCGTCGTTGGTTTGCACAAGGCTCTTGGCGATGTTCACCATGCCTGGATTGAGTTCGTCGACGATGTCGTCGTCGGTAAAATCGTGGAAGACACCTGCTTCGGCGAGCATACCGAAATTAATATCGCCATTGATGGTGATGACATCGGGTTCGCGATTTTTCACGAGTCGCGTACGCAGATCGGTGGTTGCGTCGGACGAATTGTTGACGTTGACTTTGATGTTGGGATGGGTTTTCTCGAATTCCTTTGCTTTTGCGGTGAACCAGTCCGCCGCTTCGGCTTTATACTGGAAGAAATCCAAAGTGACGGTTCCAGCGGTGCTGTTGCCGCAACCTGCAAGGCCGGCCGTCAACGCGATTGCGCATGTGGCCGTGAGAGCGCGGTATACAATCCTCCTGAATTTACCTACACTAGTGGTGGAATCAGGTTTCATTCTCGACTCCTTTGTATCTTTTCTCTATCACGGTGGAGCAGCTTCCTTACCACACCACCGTTACTGAGAATTATAGAGGGGGGGCGGTTTTCATTCCCAACTCAGCGCGCCTGTGCGGGGCGGAAAACAAAAACGACGAGATTTTGTTACTCTGAGAAAGTAATTTGACGCACGATGTGCGCGAACGGGAGCACGAAGGATGGTTCAGATGGCGGTTTCACCTCTGCCACAGTGGTTTGAAGGCTCGGAATATACCCATAAAGTCGCGGCTTGCATCATGAAATATGGTCCGATTTCACGCATTACGTTGGTGCAGATTTTAGGACTTTCGCAGGGTGCTGTTTCCCGAATTACCAGCGATCTGATTTATGCGGGCGTGATTGAGGAGACGCCGATGCCGTCCGGCAAGGCCGGCAAACTGCCGAAAGGTTTCGTGCAGAAAGAAAATACGGAACGTCGCGGCCGCCCGCAAACCGGATTGCAGGTGATTGCGAATGCGCGATCTTTCGTTGGCATGAAAATCAACGCGACGCATATTTCGGCAGTTGCGGTCAACGCAATCGGGCAGATCATCACCGGATGCCATGATCTGGAAATCGAAGACGCTTCCCCGCAGACCGTGGTCGCGCTGATCAAACAACTGACGACCGACTGTTCCGACGAGGCGGAGATGGCGGGCTGGCCGAAACCGTGCGCTGTGGGAATCTCGCTTGGCGGGCATATTGTCGACGGTACCGTGGTGACGTTCGCACCGTTCATGCACTGGTCGCAGCCCGTGGAACTTTCCGTCATGGTTCGTGAGGCGACCGGATTGCCTACCGGAATTTACAACGATATCGATTCGTTGGTGGTTGACGCCTGCCTGTTTGGACCGGGCGTTGGATTGGATAGCTTCGCGGTGCTGACGTTCGGCGCGGGCGTCGGCTATTCGTTGACGTTCAACGGCGAGCTGGTAAGCTGTCCGGATAAAAGTTACGGTTTGGTCGGGCATATTCTGGTCGATCCGGATGGGCCGCGTTGTGTTTCCGGACACAAGGGATGCGCGCAATGCCTGTCCGACAACTCGATCGCGGCGGAATATTCGCAAATCATCGGACATCCCGCATCATTCGACGATTTCGCACGTGACGCACGCGCGAACAAACCGCAAGCGACGAATCTGGTGAACCGCACCTGCTTCCGTCTCGGCACCCTGGTGGCGACCATCGCCAATCTTGCCATGCCAGACAAAATCATGATCGCCGGAGAATCGTCGTTCATCGCGAAATTCGGCATTGACGACTTGCGTAACGGCATCAACATGTATCGGCATAGCCAGGCCGCGCCAGTGGATTTTGAAATTCCCGACCACGATTGGGCTTTGTGGGCCAAGGCGGCCGCATCACAGGCAATTCGGCAATATGTTGGCTGATTGATTGCGATTGATTGCGATTGATTGTCTTGCAATACAAAAAATCCTCCCCTTTGTTTCAGGGAGGATTTTTGTTATGCGATTACGGCTTATTCAGCGCTCTCGACGGGCGCAAGCACGGCCTTGAAAAGGACTGCTTGCGCCGGGTGCAGTGCCGGCGGGCGGATGCCGTACGTGGCGAGCGCGCGTCCGGTCATCCTCACGCCTCCGGCCTTCCACCAGCCGAGCGGGCTCTGTCCGTTGGCGATGTCTTGCTTGGCGAGGTCGAGGCTCACGTCAAGCGGCGACACCTCATACACCTTGTCAGGGTCGAGGCCGGGCAGGCGTACCGGCGCGGCCGGGTAGGTCTGCGAGGTGGTGAGCTGGGTGAAACGGTAGATGGCGGCCGCTTGGTTAGGCATGACCACACCGTCCAAGCGCACTGCCGGATCGGCTGCGTCGGAATGCACGACTGCGTCGACGGCGAACCATTCGCGATGCTTCTTGAATTCGGCGACCCATTCGGCGAGCTTGTCGATATCTTCCTGCGGTTCCTTGAGCAGGTTCCATTCGATGCCCATGTGTCCGAAGAAGGCCATGGCCATACGCAGTTCCTGCGTGGTGGCGCGGTGCGTGGAGTGCGCCGGGGATGCGCCCACATGTTCGCCGATCATTTCCGGCGGCACGAGCAACGAGGTGTAGCGCTGGATGTCGGCGCGTTCCACCGGGTCGACGCAGTCGGATCCCCAAATGCGGTCGGCCACTTCGAGGATGCCGAGGTCCACGCGGCCACCGCCGGAAGAGCAGCTTTCGATTTCAAGTCCTGGATGCGCGGCCTTCAGATCAGTGAAAATGCGATATACGGCGAGCGTCTGCTGGTGCACTGCCGGGCGTCCGGTGCGCGGGGAGACGGCTTCGGTGACGAGCTTGTTGTGATCCCACTTGATGTAGTCGATGCCGAGTTGCTCGACCAGCGCCGCCATCTGCCCGCGCACATGCTCGTAGGCGGCCGGATTGGCCAGATCAAGCACATACTGGGTGCGGTAGGAGACGTCTTCACGGTACGGCACCGCTTCAGGCGCGGCGAGAATCCAATCCGAATGCTCGCGGGCGCAGTCGGAATCGAGGTTCACCATTTCCGGCTCGAACCACAGGCCGAACTGCATGCCAAGGTCGTGCACATGCTTAGCGAGATTGTCGAGACCGTTCGGCCAGACTTCCGGATCGACCACCCAATCGCCGAGGCCCCTGGTGTCGTCACGACGTTCGTGAAACCAGCCATCGTCAAGCACGAAACGTTCGACGCCGATGCTTGCGGCACGGTCGGCCAGCTTGATGAGCGTGGCTTCGTCATGGTTGAAATACACCGCTTCCCACGTGTTGATGGTGAACGGACGAGGGCTTGACACATGCTTCGGCAGCGAGCGCAGCCACGTATGGAAGCGTGCGGCCATGCCGTCAAGACCAGTTGCGGAGTATGAGAAGCAGACCTGCGGAGCCTCATACGATTCGCCGGCCGCAAGCTGAATTTCACCGGGGCCGAGCAGTTCGCCGGCGCCGATCAGCGTTTCATGGGGCGGCAGATTGTCGATGCGGTACGTCTGGTTGCCGCTCCACGCCAGATGGCAGGCCCACACTTCGCCGCTCGCCCACTTCGGTTCGCCGTCGGATGCGATGAACATCCACGGGCTTTCATGGCTGGTTTTGCCGTGGCGACATTCGCGCGTCACGGACCCGGACGGCATGGCGGCGGTGCGCGGCTGCTTTTCGAGCGGCCAACGACCGGTGAATTGCGTGAGCGTGTCTGCACGACGGGGCATCGGCATAGTAGATTCCAGCCAATTGACGGTCAATGGCTCGTTTTCGCTGTTTTCGCCGCCATTCGCACCGTCGATATTACTGACGGTCTGTTCGACCATCGCAAGTCCGCCCTTTTTCAGCGAAAGCTTGAGATTGAGACGTACTTTGTTCACGCTATCTTCCGCAGCGACGGTGATTGCCGTCGCCTCGGTTTCGCGATCTTCCGCGGCAAGGAATGTGGTCACGGAAGTCCAGCGCACGAACACCGGGCGTCCGCCACGGTAGGCTTCCAGCCCCGGACGGCCGGCGAACGCTTCGGCGCCTTGTGGCAGCAGCGATGGACGCAGGGCCGCGTCGGGCTTTTCGTTCGGAGGGGTGATTCTCAGCGTCATGGCGTCAAGCTGGGTCAGTGCGGCTTCGTCGGGCGAAAGGCCGAAGTCAGCACCCCAGTATTCGACTTGCGGCATTTCGTCGGTAGGGGTCTTCAGCACGATGCACACGCCATCTCGGCGCAGCACGGCATGGGGTCCCTGATCAAACATCGTTGTCTCCTTCGGGTATGGAAAATGCAAGCCAGGCACACCTGCCCAGCTTTTCAGGCTTTTGACTTTTAACTGGATTCAGTATATATTAAGCGCTTAAGTATTGCAAAACGGCGTGACGCCAACGCAGCCGCTCCGCCGAATTACGAACATGCATTAAAGTGAGGAACCATGGCGAACATCTTCAGTCAAGACAATCCCTTCAACGATCTGATGAGCACCATCGGCGACATGGCCATGATCAGCGTCGCATGGACGGTCTTCTCCATCCCCATCGTAACGATCGGAGCGTCCACATCCGCCGCCTGTGAAGTCGCACGCGAACTGCAGACAGGCTCATCCAAGGGCATTTTCCGCAGTTTCTGGGCCGCGTTCAAGCGCCGCTTCCCCACCAATCTCGCACTGACCGCCATTCTTGCGCTGTTCTGGGGACTCGCGCTGTTCGACCTGTGGTATCTGTCGACGCAGTCCGGCAACACCGTCGCGATCCGGTGATCGCGGTGATCGGCTCGCTGTTCGCCTTCATCCTGCCCTTGTCGGGCCGCAGCAAACTCAGCGTGGGCGAGCAAATCAAGCAATCCGTCAAACTCGCGTTGATGCGCCCTCATATCGCATTTGCGGTGCTTTTGCTGGACATCTGGCCGATTATCGTGGTATTGATAGCACCGCAGCAGACGTTGATGCTCATCCCCCTATTGTGGATTCTCGTCGCGGCCGGAGCGAGCTTCTATCTGCAGATGATGCTCGTACGCAAAACATTCGCCCTCGAATAAAAAATTGCGGTTGCCGCAGCAAATGCGCAATCGCAATTTTTTTTAATTCATCATCGCATCTTATTCCGCTGCCGGAGCGGGACCGGTCGAAGCGCGGGCACGCAATTCGTACGGCCCTTCCATCAGATGCCCCACACGCTCGCCGCCGATCAGCTTGAGCAGCAATCCGGCGGCCTGCTTACCGGTATCGACCACATCACGGCCCATGGCGGTCAGATTCGGATAGGCCGCGGTGCACATGAAGGAATCATCCCACGACATGATGGAGATTTCCTCTGGCACTTTGATACCTTGCGAAGCTGCCACGCCAAGGCCAGCCAACGCCATCACATCATTGTCGTAGATGATCGCCGTCGGATGCTCAGAGAACGCCAGCAGGCGCTTCGTGGCCTCGCGACCGGTTTCCGGCGTGTAGTCGGTGTGCAGGCAACGATAACGCATGCCCAGCTCGGAAGCGACATCTGCAAAGGCGGAATCACGAATATACGAGTGCGCAAGCGATTCGGGACCGCCGACGCGGGCGATCTGACGATGTCCGAGATCATACAGGTATCGCACCGCTCGGCGCACGGCATCGGCGTCGGCGCTTGACAGACTCGGCAGATTGCCGACCACGGAGGCATCGGCAATGGCAAGCACCGGCATCTCCTCATGCTCCTCAAGCAAGGCAACGCAAGGGTCTCCAAGCTCGACATTGACGAGCAGCATGGCGTCGACGTTGCCAGTAGCAATCCAATCATCGATGATCGAAAGCTTCGCGTCCTCACCCACGGCCATGCGTACCAGCAGAGAATAATCGTATTTTTCCAGCTCGGCGCCAAGACCGGAAATAAGTTCCATCATGTAGGATTCGACGGAAAGCAGCTTCGGGTCGTAACCCAGCACTAGACCCACGCGCTGCGTCTTCGCCTTGGCCAGCGCCTGTGCCGCGCCATTCGGCTTCCATCCCAGTTCGTGTGCGACCTTCAACACTTTGTCTCGAGTCACATCGGAAACACCAGACTTGCCGTTGAGCGCATACGAAACGGCGCTACTAGAGACTCCCGAAGCCTTGGCAACGTCAAAAATCGTCACCTTGCTTTTTTGAATAGGCATGTCCGTGTCCTTCTTCTTAACTTAAATCGCAACTTAAACGGTTCATCTACATCGTACAGTAAAAGCGCCGACCAACCTCTTGAAAAGTCAGTGCTCACAACACTTTCGTCTCTTAAGGTCGGTGGCGCTTCAACTTATGTTTTTACTCAACCGAACACGTCAACTGAAATTTCAGTAGTCCTCTATCCACTCTTCTACCGCTTCAGTAGACGGCGTATTCGCGGAATCTCACCATTCGCGTTTCAGATCGTTGGCGGAACGCAGCACGTTGGCGGCTGCGAACGCACCCGGAGCGGCAAGCGCTGCGGCATCGGCGGTGGCGATATGCAGCACGACGCTTTCGCCCGGAAGCAGCGAGACCATGCCCTCGGCCACCGAAGCCTTCGCGTCGACCTTATCTGCCATGCAGAACAGGTCGCGCACGTAGCTCTTGGCTGTGACGGTAAGTTCCACGCCATCTTCCACGGCAACGGCCGCGGCACTGAGGGCGAGTTTCACGTAAAACATTTCTTGTATTCACGCAATGGTTGCGGCACGGATGGCCATCCGCGAGTTCCGGAAGACGAACAGATGGCCGCCGAACTGACCGCATACCTGGAATCATTCGGCCCGGACCTCTGGCAATAGCCTATGCGCTCGCAGTGCAGCGCATTTTATTTGATTCGTTTCTGCGATTTTGGTGGCGCAAATCGCAGAAACGTTGATTTTCCAACGATTTTTTATTTGACTGGTATTTGATTCGTATTTGACTGACGCGCGGTCAGCAAGACTTCAATCGCAATACAAAGCGTGCGATTGCCGCACACTATAAGCACAGCAATCGCACGCTATTCATCGTCAACTATCGACAATCATGTGACGCAGCCGTTCAACGCAACTATCTAACGTGATTATTCAGCGTGATCAGAGTCGGTGTGATCGGTCAGGTCTAGCTTGAATGGGTGAGCGGGCAGATCATTGTCATTAACCAACGGTGCAGGCCCCCAACTGCGCCACGCGTAGCGCATCATCACCGGCGCTGGCACTTCCGGCGTGGCCAACGTAATCGTGCCGATACTGCGGCTGTTGATCGGAATACCGAATTCCGTGGCGTTGTAATCGACCACGTTGACCTTTGCGTTGACCAGATCGTCAATATCGCAATCCACGAAAATCGCGGCGTAGGCCGGATGGAACACACCATCGGCACCGGCAAGCTCGAAACCGGAACGTTCCGGCAGACGCACCAGCGAAGGCAGGCTCTTGGCGAACTCGTCACCAAAACTGTCGGGCGTAGTACCGCTGAAATGCAGGCCGTGCGCATACCGGAAGAACAGACGCACGCGACCGCCTTCGTCGCAGCGGAAGCCCAGCACAGTCGGACCATACACCGGAATACGGCTCATACCATACACTTGGCGAAGCGCACAATTGCCGAGACGCTCGCCGGGCGTGCGCTTATCAACCGGGTGAATGTTGTTGTATTCACCGCAATCCATGGTGCAGATGGCGAACACGTTGTCGATGGACTGTGCGGCATCCCACTGGGCCTCACGCAGCACCGGCCACAGCATCGGATCGCCTTCGCCCTCGTCGACCTTCTTGTCGATCCACTGCGGCAGCTGCACGATCAGGAACGGCAGATTCTCGCTCCACAGCGCACGCCATTCGCCGACCATCATGCCCAACAGCTCACGGTACGTTCCGCAATACTGTTCGTCTTCCTCACCCTGATACCACAGGAATCCAGCCAAGGAGTACGGCACAATGCGTTCCAGCATGGCATGGAACGGACCAGTCGGACGCCACTGCGAGGTCGGCGTCATCGGCGGCGGCCACGGGCATTCGCCATACTGTTGGGTCAGCGTATCCCACGTCACATCAGGATCGGCTTCACGAGCTGCAGCAATCGACGCATTCCACGTATCAGAACGCGACTGCCATTCGCTATACTCCAAATCGAATTGTTCCTGCGTCTTGCCTGCAATCGCCTGCTCGTAACGAGCAAGATAGCCGCGCCCGGATTCGCTGGAATTCAGTGCATCTTCGCTCGTCCAGCAACTGATCGACGTACCCCCGATATAACAGTCGATAATGCCGATCGGAAGGTCGGAATCAAGTTCATCACGCAGTTTTCGCGCAAAATAGTACGCTACCGCACTCATTACGCCACTATTTTCAGGCGATGATTCCTGCCAGCTTGCCGCATGTTCGGCGTTGCGATTGATCACACCGGTTTTCGGCACATTGTAGAAGCGCAGTAACGGATCGGCACAGTTATCGAGGGCTTCCTCGGCGTCTTCACTGTTGCGCAATTCAAGTTCCATATTGCTTTGACCGCCGGCCAGCCATACTTCGCCGATAAGCACGTCATAATATTCGATGAAATCGTTGCCTGCGGTGACGCGCAGCGTGTAGGGTCCGCCTTCGGGTTGTGCGGGCAGCATAACACGCCATGGAGAAAAACCGTTCTTGATCTCTTTGGAGGCGTACGCGTGCGCCTGCACGATCACGGAACCATCGAAATCGCGGATTTCCGCGGAAACCTCAAGTCCAGCGCAATCGGCATCCAACGCGCCGAACACGGCGATGGGTTTGTTGCGCTGCAACACCATATGTGAGGCGAAAATCGCGGCGACGTGCAGAACTCCTGACGTGCTACGGTCTTCGGTAGGTTCAGCCGACGTTGTCATTTCAGAACCAGGTGCGGGACCAGTCGCAGTGACCATGACATCTCTTCCTATAGAAAAACTGTAAGAAACCGTACGTATCTATCCTAGAGCAATATGCGACAGAACATACAAAAAAAAGACCGCCACCGTAAGGCAGCGGTCCTTCATAAAGACTCAGCGATTAGCCGGATGAGTCAAATCAGCCACGGGCGATCTTGCCGGTGAAGGTGGCCATATCAGCGTCGTCATCCTTGCCGTTGTTCCAGGAGAACATGGCGCGCAGCTTCGGACCGACGGTCTCGATGCGGACGTTGCCGTACTCTTCCTGCAGAGCCTTGAACTTCGGAGCGCCAGCGTCCTGGTCCTCGATGAACTCCTTGGCGAAGGAGCCGTCCTGGATGCGCTGCAGGTGGTACTGCATGCGCTCACGCACGTGCTCGTCGATGCAGGTGTTGGTGTAGTCGCCGTACTGGGCGGTGTCAGAGCAGGACCAGCGGGCCTTGTTCAGACCGCCCTCGTTCATGAGGTCGACGAGCATCTTCAACTCGTGGC
>OICS01000345.1_pt1 | contig 18409 bp, 16 predicted proteins | sample 1581341 | NCBI WGS metagenome assembly OICS01 (sample SAMEA3882550, study PRJEB24775) | human gut metagenome | biome: human-associated habitat; feature: intestine environment; material: feces | place: Netherlands | collected 2009/2010
ATAGATGGCAGTCTTCTTGAATCGCTAAGGCCCTAGGGGGTAATATTCATACCTCTTAAGGCCTTTTTGTGGATTTCATCCGCCATCTATAAGCGAAATAGCATCATGCCGCAGCCCGATTCCGCCATTCATAAGCGAGATATGGGCTTGCCCAAGCCTCACAGACGGTTGCCCTTCCTCCGACCATCGGCTATCTGAGCAATCGTCATTCGCCCACATAGCCGCACAGGCTCCCCCAAACGCAATGACACCCTCTGCGCCACACGTTCCGCCAATTCCCTTTGAGAATCCTCATCCCTGATGATTTTCCGCCGTCACCTGGATATACAGCCATCCTTCATCCTCCAACGCTTCCCGACGTTTACTGTCAGCCAACCATCGCGAGGCATGATGCCTGCCGTCGTATTCAATGATGATTTTCAAATCCGGATAAGCCATGTCCGCGAAAAATACATGAGAATAGCCTTTGAGCCGAATGGCATAGTTCACTTCCGGACAAGGCAAACCATAACGCAACAGAACAATTCGACTTCTCGTTTCCTGGGAAGAATCTGTATTCTCCCGCATCAGCCTGAGAGCCCTACGCATTTTCGACACTCCTCTCACCGCACGTAATCTGTCGGAGCCTGAATAGTTGGACAAATCGGACAAGCTATCGACATATATCCGAAACTCCTCCAGTGTGGCCTTTTTCATATGTCCATCACGCCGCATCATCGAATCACCCAAAACCACCAATTCTTCATCTTCAAGCCGATTGGCATGCATGGCCCATGTGGTCACGGAATCCGTGCATCGCAATCGACCATGATGAATCGGCATATGCGTCTGAGGTCCAGACCAAAGCACAAAACAAATCCCCTGCAGTATCGTTCGCACGCCGTTACTTTCAATCACCGCGTGCAGCGTATCAGCCAAAAGCCCTCCGCGCCGGTAGCGAGGCAGTTCGATGCCTTGTAAACTCAGTGCGGTATCAAGCGCGAACACCAGCCGCCTTCCGGTGCGCCTCTGCGCTTCGAGACATTGTTCGATGGTTCTTGTCCTCAGCCGTGCGAGGCTTTCCGAATATTGTGCTCCATTGTCCATAGCGCCAAAGTAGAGGAAATGTCGCCGCGCTGCCTACCGGCTTCCGGCAAACAGTGGATAAGTGGATAACTGCGCCCTTCTTTTTCTGATGCGGATAACCGTATCCCAGCGGAGGAATTCAAAGTGTGCATAGCCGATTGAGACGAGCGCGGCAATCGCAAGCATTGCAAGGATACTATGGCTGGCAATGAGGTCATTTTGTTGAATCGAGGATGTATGGGCGAACCGTATGTGATTGAGAATGTGTGTTTCGTGGGGTCCGATGAGTCTGTCGACATCACGATTGAGCAAGGGCGGATCGCGGATGTACGGTCTTCGGAAAAGTCGGTAGCCAAGGCTTCAAAAACGTGGATCATTCCCGGCTTGTGAGATTGCCACACGCACTTCACGCAGTGGTCGTACACGCTGGGGCGGCTTGATCTGATTGATGCCCGCAGCGCCGATGAGGCAATGAGCCTGCTACGCGAGCACTTGGAGGAACGCCGCGAATCCGGCACGCTCGACCCGGACCAGTACGTGGTCGGCATGCGGTTCAGACACTCCCTGTGGGCCGATGATGCCCAACCGACATTGGCTGCGATCGACGCGGTGTCGGGCGACCAGCCCGTGGCGCTGTCAAGCGCAGACATGCATTGCGGCTGGGTGAATTCAGCCGCGGCTCGTAAGCTCGGCGTGCATGTAGGCGAGTCGGGACTCGTCGGCGAGCTTGAATGGTTCGACGCTTACTGCAAGCTGGACAAAGGCCCCGGTGCGGCTGACGAGCTGATGCGATTGCTGCGCAACGCGGAACAGGACGCCGCCGGCAAAGGCGTGGTCGGCGTGCGCGACTATGAGATGGCCGAGAACATCGACACGTGGATTGACCGCTTCAAGCAGGGGCTTAACGGATTGCGCATCGAAGCCGGCGTTTACCCCGAACGACTTCAGCAAGCCATCGACGACGGCTGGCATACCGGCGACGAACTTCCCGGAAGCCATGGCTTGGGCCATGTCGGTGCGATGAAGATGATTTCCGACGGCTCGCTCAACACCCGATCCGCCTACTGCTCCACACCGTATTCGGGCATTACGCCGGAAACCTACGGCACGCTGAGCTACACCCCCGAGCAAATCGAATCGTATATGCGGCTCGCCGCCGAACATGGCTTCGACATCGCCTGTCATGCCATCGGCGACGAAGCGAACACCATCGTGCTCGACTGCGCGGAACGTACCCACGCGCACGGCTCCATCGAGCATGCCCAAATGCTCAAGGAACGCGACATTCCACGTCTTGCGCAATTGGGACTTGCCGCGAGCATCCAGCCACAGCACGCCATGGACGACCGTGACGTCATCACACGATTCTGGGGCAATCCCGCCGGAATTCCCTACGCGTTCAACAGTTTGCACAAGTCTGGAACCAAACTGCTTATGGGCTCGGACGCGCCGGTCGCGCCGTTGGATCCGTGGCTGGCCATTTCCGCAGCGGTGTTCGGCACGGAGAGTTCCGATCGAGAGCCTTTCCAGTCTGAGCAATGTCTGGATTTCGAAACCGCGCTCGCTTCGTCCACCGCCCTGGGGCGTACGACGTTGCAAGCTGGAGATGCGGCAGACCTAGTGCTGCTGGATTGCGATCCGAGTGAGCTTGAGTCCCCTGAGGCCATGCGCGCCATGCCCGACCATGTGCTCGCCACTATGCTTGCTGGGTGCTGGACATATCAGTCTCACGTATCTCGCTTATAGATGGCGGAATCGGAAAGCCGCCCGATGCTATTTCGCTTATAGATGGCGGCGCCTCTACGTCATTAAGGTCTTAGAGGGTATGATTTACACCCTCTAAGACCTCTTCGCAAAATTCATCCGCCACCTATAAGCGAGATAGCACTGGACAAGCAGACGAATCCGCCATCTATAAGCGAGATACACGGCCAACAACGCACGAATGGCGCTTCAGTCTTTTTGGCAAGCCATGGACAACCGCTCGAATGCTTCGTCGCTTTCCACGATGAGGCTGTCGATTTTGCGCTTGCCCAGCTCACTCAGCCATTCGTCTGGATCCGTGCAGGCGAGCGCGCCGGCCTCCAGGAGTAACGGCCTGTGGCCGCCAATCACCACTTCGTCTGCGCCGACGGCTTGGACCGGTCCGTTGAAATGCGCGAAAGACTCGTCAGGAACGTCCGATTCAGTTCCGGCAAGCACCGCCGCATATGTGGCATATAGTTCGCGCCGACGGACCGCATACTCAGAGTCCGATTCACCCGCACGCCTTCTGCCGTCCACAATGTACGGCTTTCCCGTGGTGATGTAGTGGAAGAAATGGCGATTGATGGCGTCGCATTCCTCCCGCATCACGTCGCGAACCACTTCGACGCCCGCTTCCTCAAGGATGCGAAGGCCTTTGCCCGCCACAATCGGGTTCGGATCGACCGATCCGACCACCACGCGTGCGATGCCGTGCGCCAGAATCAAGTCAGTGCACGCCGGCTGCGATCCGACATGGCAGCAGGGTTCAAGCGTGTCGATGACCGTGGCGCCAGTCAGATCGATGCCGTGCGCGTCGGCATAGTCGAACGCCATACGCTCCGCATGCGGGCCACGATACCGGTCATGGTATCCGGTGGCGAGAACCTCGCCACCGGATACCACCACCGCGCCTACCAGCGGATTCGGGTCCACCCATCCCGCACCCTTGCGGGCCAGTTCAAGAGCCTGCGCCATATATTCGCGGTATTGCAACATGTCTTCCATGACCCCAAGCATATTGCACCAGTCCAAGCCGCACACGTTGTGCCTCACATCCCGAAGCCGACGCGAACGGTCAGGGAATGGACAGGTTCGCCCAGCCGTCCGTCTCGCAGCCATGCGACGCTACAATATTGGCAGACCGGCAACATCCAACGAGAGGAATCACATGCAGCGTGAGATCATGACGTCCATCCCATTTTTGAGCCAGCCGTCCGCCGCAGCCGAGAACACCGAAGAGGATCTGGCCGTGGCACAGGACCTGAAAGACACGTTGGACGCGCATCGCAATGGTTGCGTGGGCATGGCGGCCAATATGATCGGCGTTCCCAAGCGCATCATCGCTTTTGTGGATGAGGATTTCGGCGGCCGCATTTTCGTGATGTTCAATCCACACATCACCGCCGAAGACGGCGCGTTCGATACGGCGGAAGGTTGCCTCTCGCTCCAGGGCGAGCGCCGCACCGTCCGATACCAGCGCATCGAAGTGGATTATATGGATCGGAAATTCCGCGAGCGCCACGCAGCGTTCACCGGTTTCACCGCGCAGATCATCCAACACGAGATCGACCACTGCGATGGCGTGATCATTTGATCGTCGGCCTGCCGCCCACCAATCAATAGCCGCCCGCCGAAAACAGCCAACCCACCACCCTCGCACTCGAAAAGCGCGGAAAAACCAAGGAAAATCGCCGCCGCAGCACCTACGGGGGCAACATCGGGACTTCCTTTTTCTCAGTATGTCAGCGTCATTCCCGTCCCGCGCGTTCCTTGATGAAACCAACGAACATATCGACGGCCTCCGGGGTATCATGGCGGAAGAACAGGCTGGTCTTGGTATCCAGCGCGGTGACGGCCGCCATCTCCTCATCACTCAGCGTGAAGTCGAATACATCGATGTTCTGTTCCATTCGTTCCCGATGCGTGGACTTGGGCAACGCCACGATGTTCCGCTGCACCAGCCAGCGCAGAATCACCTAGGCGACCGACTTGCCATGGGTTTCGCCGATTTTCGCCAAAGTCGGATTATCGAACATGCCGGATCGCCCTTCGTCGAATGGCGCCCATGCCTCCTACGAGTAACCGCCACTCTGTGTAGACGGGATATGGGATAATCGGCGATGGTACTTTGCGTATGGACACGGTCCGAAAACACTTGGCTTCGATGAGTTCGCAGCAGACTTGCGATTCGTCCGCAACCAGTCGCGCCGGCAACGCGCCACAGCACGGCGAACAAGTGCGATTTTCCGTCGACCGACATACGCAAAACGCTGGAATTCCAACGTTTCTTAAGGATGGAACACAACATTGGCTGAGTTTATTTACCAGATGATCAAGGCCCGCAAGGCTTACGGCGACCGAGTGATTCTTGACGATGTGACCCTGAGCTTCCTGCCGGGCGCGAAGATCGGCGTCGTCGGCCCGAACGGCATGGGTAAGTCCACGCTGCTGAAGATTATGGCCGGCCTCGACACCGTTTCCAACGGCGAAGCCTACCTGACCCCTGGTTTCACCGTCGGCATTCTGCAGCAGGAACCGCCGCTGGATGACACCAAGACCGTCGGCGAGAACATCAAGATGGCATTCGGCCCGATCGCCGAAAAGGTGGCGCGTTTCAACCAGATTGGCGAGGAAATGGCCAATCCGGACGCCGATTTCGACGCGCTGATGGAAGAAATGGGCAAGCTGCAGAACGATATCGACGCGGCCAACGGTTGGGATCTCGACTCCCAGCTCGAGCAGGCCATGGACGCTCTGCAGTGCCCGGATCCGGATACGCCGGTGAGCGTGTGCTCCGGTGGCGAGCGCCGTCGTGTGGCACTGTGCAAGCTGTTGCTTGAGGCTCCGGATCTGCTGCTGCTCGACGAGCCCACCAACCATTTGGATGCCGAATCGATTCTGTGGCTGGAGCAGTTCCTGCACCAGTACAAGGGCGCCGTCATCGCCGTCACCCACGATCGTTACTTCATGGACAATGTGGCCGAATGGATCTGCGAAGTGGATCGCGGCCACCTGTATCCATACAAGGGCAACTACTCCACCTACCTGGAGACCAAGGCCAAGCGTATGGAGATCCAGGGCGCCAAAGACGCCAAGCTCGCCAAGCGCCTGAAGAGCGAGCTCGACTGGGTGCGTTCCTCGCCGAAGGCCCGTCAGGCCAAGAACAAGGCCCGTCTGGAACGTTACGACCAGATGGAGCAGGAGGCACGCAACAACAAGAAGCTCGACTTCTCCGAAATCCAGATTCCGGCCGGCCCGCGTCTGGGTTCCACCGTTCTGGAAGCCGAGCATATCCACAAGGCGTTCGGCGACCGCGTGCTCATCGACGACTTGAGCTTCACCCTGCCGCGTAACGGCATCGTCGGCGTGATCGGCCCGAACGGCGTAGGCAAGTCCACCCTGTTCAAGACCATCGTCGGCTTGGAGCCGTTGACCTCCGGTTCGCTCAAGATCGGCGACACCGTGAAGATCAGCTACGTCGACCAGAACCGTGCCGGCCTTGACCCGAACAAGAACCTGTGGGAGGCCGTGTCCGACGGACTCGACTTCATCGAGGTGGCCGGAGTGGAAGTGCCGACCCGCGCCTACGTGGCGTCCTTCGGCTTCAAGGGTTCCGACCAGCAGAAGCTGGTGGGCGTGCTGTCCGGCGGTGAGCGCAACCGTCTGAACCTGGCGCTGACCCTGAAGCAGGGCGGCAACCTGCTGCTGCTCGACGAACCGACCAACGACCTTGACGTCGAAACCCTGGAATCCCTCGAAAACGCGCTGCTCGCCTTCCCGGGCTGCGCCGTGGTGATCTCCCACGACCGTTGGTTCCTCGACCGTGTGGCCACGCACATCCTCGCATGGGAGGGCACCGACGAGAATCCGGCCAACTGGTACTGGTTCGAAGGCAACTTCCAGGCCTATCAGGAGAACCGCATCGCCCGTCTCGGCGAGGATGCGGCCCGCCCGCACCGCCTGCACCGCAAGCTGACCCGCTAAAGGCAGACAGATCCAATCAAGTCGCGTTAAGCGCAGATTTCAGCAAAGCGCCACCCTTCATTACGAGCGGTGGCGCTTTGCCATACGTCAACCGTTTGCCGCTAACCAACCGTTCATTCTTCTCACGTACTCGTTACAAAACAATCCGGCGAAATTTACTACGTGTGGATAGACTCGATGCCAGCATAAAGAGCTATCCACACGCGGAAGGAATCGAGGCCATCATGACGCAGACAGACATGACGCCGCTGCAACGACTGGCAAAGGTGCTCCAGCTGGGCACGCCCTCAAACTATCGCAACCATACGTATATCAACGGCGAAAGCCTGTACTTCCCCACTGGCCGAGTCTACGGCGGACAGGTCATCGCGCAGTCGCTGATGGCCGCGTCGAGAACCGTCGCTCCGTCCCGTCTGCCGAATTCCATCCACGGCTATTTCATTTCGGCCGGCGATATCCGTCAGGATCTGCTGTTCGACGTGGAAAATCTGCGTGACGGACGTTCCTTCTCCGCCCGTCGCGTGAATGTCACGCAGGCGCAGGGCTCGATTTTGACGGCAATCGCCAGCTTCCAGGAACATGACCAGGAAGGCATCGAATTCGCCGACCCGATGCCTGAGAACATTCCCGATCCCGACAGCCTGACCAGTGCGAAGCAACTGATGGAGCCGTATGCGGAACAGTCGCCGTTCGCCAAGTATTATGCGGAGAAGTCGCCGTTCGATATTCGCCATGTGACGCGCACCATCATGCTTGGCGCCGACAAGAAGAGCGCCAGCGAGGATTCCGGCAAGCAGATGGTGTGGATGAAGGCCGACGGCAAGGTGGACGTGCCGCAGGTCATGCATCGTGCGATGCTGGCGATGGGCTGCGACCAGATCATGCTGGAGCCGATTCTGCGCCGTGCTGGCTTAAGCATCGCCACGCCGGGCATTTCGTATGCGTCCATCGACCATTCGATGTGGTGGTACCGCGACATCGACATCAACCAGTGGCATCTGTACGTGCAAGACACGCCGACCGCGGCGCACGGACGCGGCTTGGGCCAAGCGAAGGTCTACACACAGGATGGCGAGCTGGTGGCCTGCATGGCGCAGGAAGCGATGTTCCGCGTGCCGAAGAAGGACTGAGACGGAGTTAAAGAAGGTCTGACGTTCAGACTTTCGATTTCGTGGCAGGATTCGTAGCCGATTTTGTAGACGCCTTCGTGGCGGTGGCCGCATAGCGATTGCGCTGTGCGGCCTTTTTCACGGCCGGACTTTCCGGCCCGTCGATAGGCGGGATGCGGCACAGCCACTCCCCCACGATGCCGACGATCATGTCGGCGACGCATACCACGCAGGCCACCACGCATTCAATGATGGCTTGGCTATAGAATTCCGCCTCACCATGCGGCAGACTCATGATGATCTGCCCACCGTACCAGCCGGCCAACGCCGCGCCCGCAAGTCCGAGCGCTTTGCAGGCCACCAGCGTGCCGAACGCCTTCTGCGGGTCCAATGGCTTGAGCTGCGCGCGTTTGACGGGATCTTTGGTCGTGTATTTATGAATCTGCAGAGCCATGTACAGCACCACACCGCCCAACACGGCCAGCACCACCGGCACGATCCAGGGTGCGCCAACCAACGGCAGGCCTGAAATCTCGCCGTATTTCGCCAATCCCATGCCGGCCAGCACGCCAAGCGCGGCCGCAAGGACGAATGACCACCAAGGGGTTCTGCGTGCTCTCATAGCGTGTCTCCGATAATCCAATTGTCGGTCAGCATGCCCACTTGCGCGGCGTCCGGAGCCATCGCCAGCAGGAACGCGACCGGATCCCTGCCGAGTTTCGCGTCCGGATCCATGTCGAACCATGGGGCGAGCACGGCCGCATGCTCACGTGCGGACGGCCACGGCACCATGCAATCAGGTTCGTTGCGGACCACGCCTTCCATGTCCACAAGGTCGAGGTCGAGGTCATCCGAAATGGAGAATGACACCGATTCCAACGCACCGATAAGCTCACGCGCGTCCATGCGCGTGGAAATCTGCATGACGGCGGCCATTTTGTCCGGATAGTCGTCGACCTGGCTGACATGGTACAGCGGCGAAATACCTTCCACCTGGTTGCCGGGAAGCGCGTCGATGGCCACGATCGCCTGACGGAACTGGTGTTCCGCATCAGTTGAAACGCTATCCAGGGAAATGACCGCTCGACGGGATGCCGGTCCCGGTTTCGCCGCGGCCGCAGCGGCTGCTTTGGAGGCCGCCGTACCTTCCGGAAGTTCAATGGAATCAATGGATTCAACAGAATCGGCATCGTCAATCGCATCAACGTCATCTGCAGACGTCCCAATGTCGGAATCGCGAACTATGGGATCCTGAGCTCCGGCAACCATCCAATCGTCCGCGATCTCATCGATATGGTCGCGGTCGGACGTTTCGTGCAGCAGTTGCGCCACGGAACCGGCGTGCGCTCCCCCGAGTTCTGCGTCCGGTTCAAGCGCAAGCCACGGCCCCAATACGAAAGCCCGCTGCCATGCGCGCGGATGCGGCAACGTCAGGTCGGGGTCGGCGCTTTCCTGCCCGTCAAAGTCGATGATGTCCAAATCGAGCGTGCGCGACGTCCAATGGTCGGTGCGCACGCGACCATGCGAGGCTTCGATGCGCTGCAAACCGGCCAGCAGTTCGGCGGCCGAAAGCCTGGTATCCACGGACACGACCGCATTGCGGAATTCCGCAGTACCTTCCGGCATGCCCCATGCGTCGGTCCGATAGAGCGGCGACACCCCCGTCACCTGCGTGGAGGGAAGCCCATCAATGCACCGAACGGCGTCACGCAAGGTGGCGGTCACATCGCCCTGATTGCCTCCCATGGCGATGATGGCATGATGCACCTGCCCATGTTCCGACGACCGCTCACGCGATGGACTGTCAACTGTTTCACGGGAACGTTCCACGGTCACGCTGACATCGTCGAACGGCACGGTGATCGGCGCATTCGGCTTATGCACGGTGACCTGCGTGCGGCACACGGCCGGAAAGCCGAGGATCATGCCGACGATACGATTGGCCAGCTTTTCAATCAAATCGACGTGTTCGCCTTCGATGATGGCCACGATGCCTTTGGCGATCGCACCATAGTCGACGGTGTCGTTCAGATCGTCGGAACGGCCGGCAGCAGCGAGGTCGAGGAACAGCGTGGCGTCCACCACGAAGGTCTGGGCCCGCTCATGCTCGAAGTCGAGCACGCCATGTTTGCCCGTCGCGCGGATTCCCGTCAGTCGAATCTGATCCATACCAGCCTTCCTTTGCCGTTCCTACGTTCCGTATTCCTATTATTTCCGCGATTGCGATGTTGTGACTATCTGCGATTCGCACGGTCACGCGTTCGCATACTCGCGCCATGCGTTGCCGATGGCGACCGCGTCGCGGCTTTTCGCCACGTCATGCACGCGCACGGCCCACACGCCATGTTCCGCGCACAGGGCGCTGATGGCCGCGGTGGCGTTGTCTTTTGAGGCCATGTCCGGCTCGGTCACACCGGCGCCGGCAAGCAGCGAGCCGACGAAACGTTTGCGGGACGCGCCGATCAGCACCGGATAGCCAGCCGCGTTGAACCGGTCAAGCGCCGCCAGAATCGGCAGGTTATGCTCCACGCCCGGCTTGGAGAAGCCCAGGCCCGGGTCGATGATGACCTGTTCGGCCTGCACCCCGGCTTCAAGCACCGCATCCACCTGACGCATCAGCTCGTCATACACGTCATTCACCACGCCATGCTCGTAGCGGGAGGTGTCGGCGTCCGGCACATTGCCCGCGGCGCCGGCAAGCCAGCCACGCCAATGCTGCACGATGTACAGGCAGTCGGAATGGTCGGCCACCACATGCGGCAGTTCGCGGTCCAACTGGCCGCCGGACACGTCGTTGATGATCTGCGCGCCATGTTCGAGCGCGGCCAACGCCACCGAAGCGCGCGTGGTGTCGATGGACAGCACCGCCCCTTCGGGAATCAGCGCGTCCACAGCGCCCAGCACACGGGCCTTCTCGTCGGCTTCGCTGACGCGTTTGGCTCCCGGACGGGTGGATTCCGCTCCGATGTCGATGATGTCGGCACCGGCTTTCATCATCGCCTCGCCATGGGCTTTGGCCGCCTCCGGAGCAAGCCAGAGGCCGCCGTCGGAGAAGGAATCCTCCGTGATGTTGAGCACGCCCATCACCAACGTGCGCTGGCTATCATGAATCGCCTTCATATCAATCGCCATCGGTTTTCTTCCTTCATTCATTCCGTTCTTCCGTTCGGTTCTGTCCGATTCCGCCCGGTAAAGCGCACTTACGAATGGTTCGACAGAATCAGGCTCATCGCCTCGGTCCGCGTGGCCGCGTCGCGCATGCATCCTCGCACCGCCGAGGTGACGGTACGGGACTGCGCCTTCTTGACGCCACGCATGGCCATGCACATGTGGTCGCATTCGGTGACCACGATCACGCCACGCGCGTCGATGCCTTCCATCAACGCGTCGGCCACCTGCTGGGTGAGCCGCTCCTGCACCTGCGGACGGCGTGCGTACAGTTCCACCAACCGTGCCAGTTTGCTTAAGCCCGCCACTTGGCCGTTCTGCGGGATGTAGCCGACGTGGGCCACGCCATGGAACGGCAGCAGATGATGCTCGCAGACGGAGAACAGTTCGATGTCGCGTACGAGGACCATTTCGTCGGTGTCCACCTTGAAACGGGTTTTCAGCACTTCCTCTGGCCCGTGTCCGAGGCCGGCGAACAGCTCCTTGCACGCGCGCCCGATACGGTCCGGCGTGTCCAGCAGACCTTCACGGTCCGGATCCTCGCCGATGGACTTCAAGAACAGGCGCACGGCCTGGCGCACGCCTTCCTCGTCATAGCCGACAGGCCCGGCCGCATGAGCGGCACGGGCCTTGTCGTCGAAGAGGGTATCGAAATCGGTATCGCTCATCAGTTGGTCAATCCTGCGCTTTGCTTCAGCTTGTCGGGAATCGGGACCGGCGGAATGTCGGAATCGGGACGCTTCTCGTCGCTCAACCAGACCTCGCGCTTCGGCGCCTTCTTGATGTTGGCGAAGATGGCGGCAAGCTCCTTCTCGTTGAGCGTTTCCTTGACGAGCAGCTGACGTACCAGCTCGTCGAGGATGTCGCGGTTCTCGTTAATGACGTTCCATGCTTCGGTATGCGCGGTCTCCACAAGCTTGAGCACTTCCTCGTCGATGATTTCGGCGGTTCGCGCGGAGTACTTGTGGGTGAGCGCGCCGAGATCGCTTTGCTCGTCGTCGGACCACTTGATGGCGCCAAGCTTCTCGGAGAAGCCGTAGTCGAGCACCATCTGACGCGCGATGTTCGTGGCCTTTTCGATATCGTTGGAAGCACCGGTGGTCGGGTCGTGGAACACGACCTCTTCGGCGGTACGGCCGCCCATGGCGTACGCCATCTGATCGAGCAGCTGGTTGCGGGACATGGAGTAACGGTCCTCGGTTGGCATGACCGCGGTGTAGCCCAGTGCACGGCCGCGCGGCAGAATCGTCACCTTGGTCACCGGATCGGTGTCGTTCATGGCGGCCGCGACCAGCGCATGGCCACCCTCGTGATATGCGGTGTTGCGCAGCTCGTCGAGAGCCATGCCCTTGGAACGACGCTTCGGACCGGCCTGAACACGGTCGATGGCCTCGTCGATGGCGCGGTTGTCGATGAGCTGGGCGCCGGCACGGGCGCACAGCAACGCGGCTTCGTTCAACACGTTGGCAAGGTCGGCGCCGGTGAAGCCCGGCGTGCGCACGGCGATCATATGCAGGTCGACGTCCGGCACGAACGGCTTGCCCTTGGCGTGTACCTTCAGAATCGCCTCGCGGCCTTCCAAATCAGGTGCTTCGACGGCCACCTGACGGTCGAAACGACCCGGGCGCAGCAATGCCGGATCGAGCACATCCGGACGGTTGGTCGCAGCGATGATGATGAGGTTCGTATCGTTGTCGAAGCCGTCCATCTCGACGAGCAGCTGGTTCAGCGTCTGCTCACGTTCGTCGTGGCCGCCGCTCATACCGGAACCGCCACGCTTACGACCGACGGCATCGATCTCATCGATGAAGATGATGGCCGGAGCGTTCTTCTTGGCCTCATCGAACAGGTCACGCACACGGGAGGCGCCAAGGCCCACGAACATCTCCACGAAGTCGGAGCCGGCCATGGAGTAGAACGGCACGCCGGCCTCGCCTGCGATGGCGCGCGCCAGCAGCGTCTTACCGGTGCCTGGAGGGCCGTACAGCAGCACGCCGCGCGGAATGCGGGCGCCCAAAGCCTTGTAACGGTACGGGTCCTTGAGGAAGTCCTTGATTTCCTCGACCTCCTGCACGGCAGCGTCTTCGCCGGCCACGTCGGAGAACTTGGTGGTCGGGGTCTGGCCGTCGAGCAGTTTGCCGCTGTTCTTCTTGCCGCCCATGCCGAACATGCCGCCGGCGGCACCGCCCATACGGCTCATCAGGAACCAGAACAGGCCGAAGATGATCAGGAACGGCAACAGCGAGGTGAGCAGGTAGGTCCAAATGCTGGTCTGCTGCATGGACGCGGTCCAGCCCTTGGCCGGATCGGCCTTCTGCACGGCCTTGACCACGGCCGCGGACTGCGCATACGTGTAGTAGAACTGCACGTTCTTGCCGTAGTTCTTCGTACGTCCGGTGTCCGGGTCGGTGGCGGAGTAATCGCTCGACAGCTTGAGCTTGACCTGCTGGGTGTTGTCCACGATCGTCGCATACTCGACGGTGTTGCCGTTGAGGATCTGCATGCCATCCTTGGTGTCGATGGTCTGCGAGCCCGCACCGGCGAAAAGCTGGAACATGGTCACGGCAAGCAATGCCACGACCACAACCCACAGCCACGGCGACTGCCAGAACGGACGGGGGCCGTTGGACTTGTTGCCGTTCGCCCCGCTGCCACCGTTCTTGCCGTCATTGTTGCGGCTAAACGGATTGGTGAACGGGTTATTGCCCCCGTTGGGCTTGTTGCCGCCGCCATTGCTTGGCGGCTGGTTCGGACCAGGGAAACTCATGCCTGACCTCCTTCATAGACTGACGGCTTCAGCACCGCGATCGAATCGAGGTTGCGGTAGTACTCGTCGTAATCCAAGCCGAAACCGACCACGAATTCATCGGGAATCTCACGTCCCTTGTATTTCACATCAACATTGACCTTGCGACGTGCCGGCTTCTCCAGAAGCGCAAAAATTTCCACGGAAGCCGCTCTACGGCGCTTGAGCTCGTCGACCAGCCAAGCCAGGGTGATGCCCGAATCGATGATGTCCTCAACGATCAGCACATGGCGTCCTCGCACATCCGTGGACAGATCCTGACGAACCGTGATCTTGCCGCTCGACTCCGTACCGGAACCGTAGCTCGACAGGCTCATGAAATCCATTTGGACCGGAATGCTCATGGCCTGGGAGAACGCCGCAAGCGTGTTCACGGCTCCCTTGAGCACGCAGACCAGCAGCGGGTTCTTGCCACGATAGTCTTCACTGGCTTGTGCCGCGGCACGGTTGATGATGTCGGAGATCTCTTCTTTGCTGATCAGCTCGTGATCAATGTCTTCTTGTACGTCAGCGATTCGCATGCCCACCATCTTGGCACATGCGAATGACGTGTTTCTGGCTATATGCTGAATATCCGCTGGGAAGATTCACACGTGGCCGTTCACAGCTTCGGCAGACCGGCCACGAATGTGTCGATGGCCGCCTTCGCCGCCGCGAAATCGGTGGGATTGTTGACGATCACCGCGAAGGTCAACGCTCCGCCGTTCAACCGCGACACATTGCCGGTCATGGAGGTCACGTCGCCCAGACTGCCGGTTTTCACACGGATCAGCCCCGCTTCGTCAGCATCGTTCAGACGGCTCTCAGCGGTGCCGACGAAGCCCATGACGGACATTCCTTCGGCTGCGGCCGCCCCCGATCCCGCAGCCAGATTGCGCAGTTGCACTTCGAGCAGGGTGCGCGCCGTCAGTTTCGAATCCTCCGTAAGTCCCGAACAATTGCGCATGTCGAGCCCGGTCGTAGTGATGCCTTTGCGCTCCAGCACGCTTTTCACAGCCTGCACCGCGCCAGCCGGCGAATTGTCCGTGCCGACCTGCAACGCCAGCAGCCTGCCGAATTCCTCGGCGAGCGAATTGTCGGAATGCCGCATGGTGAACGCCATAATCTCGTTCAACGACGCCGAACGCACGGAGGCAAGCGGATGGGATGCCCCCGCAACCGTGCCTTGCGATACAAATCCCTGAACCGTGATGCCCTGTTCGGCCAGCCGCTGCTGGAACACCAGCGCCGCGTCACGCGCCGGCTGCATGCTCAATGCCGGATACGCCGAGAACACATCAGGATTGGCCGGACCTGTCCCGTTCCAATTCCTGCCGCCGTCCACGGCCATGGAAGCTGTCGGGGCGTAGTACAGGTGGTCCGTGTCGAGTTCGGCGATGCCTTGCGGCCAGCGGTCGTTGCCGAACAGTGTGTCGTCATAAGCCAATGTCACGGAGGTGATGCCACGCTGCCGCAACGCCTGTGCGGTCCGCCCGGCAAGCGTGCCCAATCCGGCACGTCCGTTGATGTGGTTCGCGTCGGACGCTCCGGCTCCCAACAGCATGTCGCCGTTGCCTTTGAGCACCAGACGCGCGGTGCCGTCCTGGGACTGTTCCAGATAGGTCTGCGTGTCCAGGGTCTTGCCCATGTCGAGTTCGACGGCGGCCGCATACGCCGTCAACGTTTTCATGGTGGATGCTGGCGTGCGGGGCACGTCGATGTTGTTTTCCGCGGCCACGGCGATGGAGAATTCGCCGCCGAAGCCGGCGGCTGAGGCTCGGAACGCGTCGGTCAGCGCGCGCGCAGCGGCCGGATCGATGGTCTTGGAAGCGTCGATGTCGGCGATCACGTCGGCCGCCTCGATCGAACGGCCGGCAGCGGCGACCGTCGAATGTTCGACATGGCGCAATGTGAGGACGCCCGGTGCGACATCGCACATGTCGGCCACTGCATAGCCGACGCACAGTGCGACGGTGGCCACGACGGAAACCGCCACCGTGATCGCTCGGCGTCGTCGCGTATAGCGGTAATCGCCAGCGTCATCCATAGCCAAACCACACCCTCTCTTCGTCATCTTTTCACCATCCGCACCGTATGGATCGCCACGAAACATCTCATGACCGTTCACACCGCCGCGGGCAAGCCTCAGCCCTTATGCTCGATCGGCTTCCATTCGGACTTGGCGAACACCGCCTGGAACGAAATCGGCACATAGCTCAGCATGTAGATCGGGAAGGCCAGCACGTAGGCGAGCAGCTCCTTGTTGGTGGCGCCCACGTGATCGCGTTCCGCCACGATGGTCAATGCGGCGAGTCCCATCATGCCGATCACCGATATCACAATGCCGGATGTCCAGCCGGTCAGCGAATTCAGCTGGCTTTGCCATGTCACGAAACCGCAGGCGGCGAACAGCATGCCCAACAGCACGCGTGCGATGCCGAGCACGGTGAACGGGCACAGCAGCAGCGTGAAATCGACGGCGGAGAAATCACGTTCCCTGACCGCGCGCTTGATCAACGCCGGTCCGTAATAGCGGAACACCTGCAGGAATCCCTTGCTCCAACGCAGGCGTTGACGCCAGCTTTGCGCGAAGGTGACCGGCTGCTCGTCGTACAGGATGGCGGTGCCGCAGTAGCCGATGCGGTCGCCGTGCAGCACGCTGTCCATGGTGAATTCCAGATCCTCGGTGAGTAGGTGGAATTTCCAGCCGTTGTTGCGACGCATGATCTCCTGGGAGAACATGAAGCCGGTGCCGCCCACGTGGCAGCTGTTGCCGAGCCACATGCGGGAGGCGGAAACGAAGCGCGATTCGCGGATGAACCACAACGCGGAACCGGACGACACCCAATTGTCGGACAGGTTCACGGAATTGCGGTAGCTAGTGAGGATTTTGAAACCGGCTTGGAAGCCCTTGTTCATTTCCTCGATGTAGTGCTTGTCGAGTTTGTTGTCGGCATCGAACACGAAAAAGGCGTCATACGGGTCGGATGCGCCCGACTCGTTCATCTGGTCGAGCAGATAGGTCAGCGCGTAGCCTTTGCCGACCTGCTCCTTGTTGAATCGTTCGATGACGTGGCATCCCATGTTTCGGGCCACTTCGGCGGTGTTGTCGGTGCAGTTGTCGGCCACCAGCCAGATGTCGATGAGGTCGGACGGGTAGGTCTGATCGCGAATCGACCCAATAAGGTTGCCGATCACGTTTTCTTCGTTGCGCGCGGAGATCAGTACGGCATACCGGTTGGTCATCGGGGCGTCGGGGAAGCGCACGGGCTTGGCGAACAGGGACATCACGATGCACAGTCCCTGATATATCATGCCGGCACCACCGACGATTACCAGAAGAATATCGAGTACGGAAAGCAGGGTCATCAGCGCCACCCCGCCCTAGGATTGCTGGAGGCAGATTGATCAGACTGCTTGGTTTGCTTGCGTTGCTTGGGCTGCTCAGACTGCTGCGTATCCGCGGCACCACGCTGCGGAATCGCCACGGTGGCGGAATCGTCCAAATCGGATTCTTTCGTCTCGTGTGGCGGAATCGCATAGATCTGTTCCTGCAGCAAACGCAGTTCCTCATTCATCGGCACACGGCTGGTGGACCCCTTGGCCGCACGCGGCATGTGCTCGCCGATCGGCTGCAGCACATGCTCGCCGAACGCTTCGGACGCCTCGACGATCTTGGACTTCTTCTCCGGAGTCGGATCGTTCATCAGTGGTGAGTCAATCAGCTCATAGCGCTTGGTGTACGCACGGAAGATGGCCTGCAGCGATGCGGTGACCGGCAGCGCCAGGAACGCGCCAAACGCGCCGAACAGCGAGCCGAACGCCAGCACCGCGAGGAAGGCGACGGCCGCGTTGATATCCATCGTGCGCTGCGAAATCCTCGGCGAGAGAATCAGGTTCTCGATCTGCTGGTAGACGATGATGAACACCAGCACCGCCACGGCGTACGTCCATCCGCGGTTGCCCCAAGCGAACAGCACCGGCAGCGCGCCGCCGATATAGGTGCCGACCGTGGGGATGAACTGGGACACCACGCCGCAGAACAGGGCCAACGGCAGCCAGTAGGGCACATGCAGAATCTCTAAGAAGATGGCAGTGCAGGTGGCGTTGATCAACGCCAGAATCGAACGGGAGAACAGGAAGGACGAAATCTGGCCTTGGGCCACGGTCCACACCAGCAGGAATCGGCGCTGCGTGTTGGGGGCCAGCCACTGGCAGAAGGAGCGGCGCAGTTTGGGGCCGGCGGCGGAGATGTAATACGTGGTCATGACCACGGTCATGAGGTTCAGCAGGAAGGAGAACAGGCCGCCCACCGTACTCATGGCGGTACCGGCAAAATCGGTGACCCACGAGGTCTGGATATTGTTGAAGATTTCCATGCCGAGATTGCTGATTTCCGGCATCTTGAACGTGGCATACTGGTCCACGAACTCACGAATCTGCTCATACATGGCCGGCAAACCGCGGACCATGGCAATCATCTGCTGTACGAACATGTTGCCAAATAGCGTGAGCAGCACACCCACGACCACGGCAACGCCCACCAAGCTGA
>OICS01000351.1_pt1 | contig 18148 bp, 17 predicted proteins | sample 1581341 | NCBI WGS metagenome assembly OICS01 (sample SAMEA3882550, study PRJEB24775) | human gut metagenome | biome: human-associated habitat; feature: intestine environment; material: feces | place: Netherlands | collected 2009/2010
TGAGTAGCCCTCTTCAAGCTGAGGCACGACAACTCAAAGACCCGGTCAGCTTGTTATAGTAGTTGCCGCTGAAGTGCAGGCGGTTGGGATGTGTCAGAGACTTCTTGGTTAAGTCCCAGCCTTCTTTGAAGATCTCGCTGCGCTCATTCCAGTCCCGGCCAAAAGCCTTAAACTCATTCTTCCGGTCCCCGCTGACCAGGCCCAGTAGGAAGCGGTGGTTGCTGAGCCGGTCGATTGACACGGTGACCTGGTGGCTGATCCCGTAGCGGCAAAGCGGCCCCCGGATCGGGTCGGTCAAAAGGTTGATCTTGCCTGCTTCATTTCCTTTTAAAGGGTAGATTTCAGTGACTTTTCCTTTAGGCGCCAGCTGCAGGTTGCTGGCCGCGGTATTTTCTGCTAAAAGGTCCTTGGCAACTGTGGAGAAATTGTCGACTTTGCCATCGCTGGCTAAAACTAGTTCCTTCAGAGTCGTCGACAGGGTCAGGGCGTTCTTGATCTCGCCTTTCAAGGTCCTGGAGAAGCCGGTTGCCAGGGCCTGGTCGCGCTCGGCTGCTTTCTGTTGTCCCTGGACGTAACTGAGCAAGCTGAGGTTGAAGACGACCAACAAAATCAAAGTAGCCGTGATAAGCAAGTAGTCGTTTTGGTTTGCTTTCCTAAGCTGTTTAAACATTGCTGAATTACACCTTATTTGTTGTTATAATATAATACCCTCTTAGTTATAATCGCCCCTCGCTTAGCGTTAGTACAAATTGATAAAATGTTATGCTGCTGAGAAAGCAATTAGGAAAAATGTTCGTATTTTGAAAAAAGTGCATAAAAAATGTTTAAATTCACAAAAAGCCTTGTTAAATCCTATTTTACATCATACAATAGGCTATGCAAGAGTAAGCGGTTGCTTTTAATAAACTATTGAGTTTTTCACTTGGAGATAAATGCATAGCTGTTTTTTGTTTACACTTTTTAATATGGCTATTCTCTAACAGACGTTTCAATTGGGAAACGTCTTTTTTGCGTAGGCAAAGGATAATTTTTCAATAATTAGGCTGGGGTTAAAGAGAAAGTTGCCGGCTGAGTGTTATAATAAGTTAGGTCAGTGGCGGCCGTTTTGCCGCCGCGAATAGGAATCAACAAACTAAGTGAGGTAATAATATGGCAAAAATCGGTGTTTTGGGAGCAGGTACTTGGGGCATGGCACTGGCCCGGATGCTCAGCAACTCTGGTCGTGAAGTGACCGTCTGGTCAGCCCTGCCGCAAGAAGTCGACGAACTCTCAAGAACTCGTCGCCAGAAGAACCTGCCGGGTATGGTTATTCCTGACGAAATTAAATTCACTAAGGAAATTGCGGAAGCCTGCCAAGACAAGGACATCATCCTGTTCGCCGTACCATCAGTCTTCGTCCGCTCAACTGCCAAGACTGCCGCTGCCTTTATTCCAGACGGGCAGATCATCGTTGACGTGGCTAAGGGGATCGAACCAGACACCCTCTTGACTTTGACGGAAGTCATCGCTGACGAATTGAATAAGGACGGCAAGCATGGCAATGTTCACTACGTTGCCCTGTCTGGCCCGACCCACGCTGAAGAAGTGGCCAAGGACCTGCCAACCACCATCGTTTCCGCCTGTGAAGACCAAGCTGTGGCCAAAAAGGTTCAGGATGTCTTCATGAACAAGAACATGCGGGTTTACACCAACTATGACCGCTTGGGCGTTGAGCTCTGCGGGGCCTTGAAGAACGTAATTGCTTTGGCCAGCGGGATCTGTTCAGGCCTGGGCTACGGGGACAACATGCGGGCTGCCTTGATCATCCGCGGGATGGCGGAAATCAAGCGCCTGGGCCTTAAGATGGGCGGCAAGGAAGACTCCTTTGACGGCCTGGCCGGCATGGGGGACTTGATCGTTACTGCTACCAGCAAGGAAAGCCGGAATAACAATGCTGGTTACTTGATCGGCAAGGGCAAGAGCGCTGAAGAAGCCAAGAAGGAAGTCGGCATGGTCGTTGAAGGGATCAACGCCATTCCAGCTGCCTTGGAACTGGCTGACAAGTATGACGTGGAAATGCCAATCGTCTTCGCCGTTGACGCCGTGGTCAACCGCGGTGCTGATGCCCGGGAAACCGTTGACGCCTTGATGCTGCGGGAAAAGAAGTCAGAAATGACCAAGTAATAAAGTTAATTAAGAAGTCTGCGGAAGCAGGCTTCTTTTTATCTTTTCTCTTCTTTTCTCAAAAAAGGCAAAAAACTCTCATAAACATTTCATTTTATTACAACTTATGTTATGCTTATGTTAGGTGGTGACTTTGGATGGAAAAGAACATGATTGGCAAGTATTTGCGAGACCTGCGCCGGCGGCGGGGGATGAGTCAGCAGGAGCTGGCCCTGGCCTTGGGAGTAAGCAAGCAGACCATCTCTAATTGGGAGGTTGGCCGCAAGGTACCGCGGATGAAGGCTGTTGATAAGATAGCGAATATTTTTGGCGTGTCTAGGAACAGCATTCTGGCCGGGCTGCCGGTAGAAATGCTGGAGCAGGCAGACCGCAGGGTGGTCGACTTGACCGACCGCGATATCCGTTTGACCTATCTGGACCAGCAGGTGCCGCGGGAATATATTGACATCATTGAGAAGCTGATGCGCTGGGATATTGCCGAGCGCGATGCTCAATAAGGCGGGAAGTTCCCGCCTTTTTCTTTTATCCAGGGAGCGGAAGCCTTTTTAAAGGAAGCAGTATAATGAAAGAGTGATGTTAAAAATATAAGGGGGATAAGATGATGAAGGAGAAGAATTGGCTGACCTGGCTGACGGTCTTGGCTCTGCTGGTGGGCTTTGCCGCCATGGAAGCCAGCGTCTGGCTGAGCGAGCAAGCTGCCAAGCAGACCCAGAGAAACAGCCAGCTGGCCGGCCAGCTCTACCAGGCCAGCCGGACCAAGAGCCAGGAAGCTTCCAGCATCAAAAAGCGCCTGGACAAATTGGCGAGCGACAATTCCAGTTTAAAGAAGAAAAATTCCCGCCTGGCCAAGGAAAACCAGGCACTTAAGCAGGCCAAACCAAGACCTGCCAGCAGCCAGCGCGGCCGCGGGATTAAACGTCTGGGAGACAGAAGAAAAGAGCGGCAAGCTCCAGCTAAAGATCGACAACCAGACCGGGCAGGCAGTGAGTGACCTGCTGGTTTTGGCGGTAGCAGCTAACGGCCGGATTACTTTAAACAGCTTGCCTAGCTATTTCCCGGTTGGCGGGGTCAAGCCGCGCTATTTTTACCGGAAAAAAGTGGCGATTGGTGGGACGGAAGGAAGTTTGACCGGCGCTTACGCGGGTTCTGATATGGTCTGCCTCTTTGCAGACGCTAGTGGCGTTTACTGGTTCAAGGGGAACCGGGGGCAAATAGAAAAAATCGGCAGCTAAGCCCACTTCAAGAAGCTGCTTCGGCAGATCAGTTTGAACAAGCTGGAAGAGAGCCCGCTGCCGGTGAAGAAGATGAAGACGGAAAAGAAGAAAACGAGCAAGAAGAAGAAAAAGAAAACGAGCAAGAAGAAAAACGAGCAAGAAGACGGAAAAGAAGAAAACGAGCAAGAAGAAACGAGCAAGAAGAAAGCTGAATAGAGCAAAAAAGGAGCCCCAACCCGCGGTTGGGACTCCTCTTTGATGTAAAAGGTGATGGCATATGGCTTCGATACATTTTATGAATAGAAAGGAATCGGTAAAAATGCGAAAGATGTTAGAAGTGTTTGAAATGAGTCGCCCGATATGCCAACATATTGTACCATGTACAAATTAAGATGAAAGAGTATGTGTGTAAAAATGCAATAAGAAAAGAGCATGATATAAAACCTTTACAGGAAAAGGTAGGTCCACCTCTCTTGCCTTTTCCTACTGTCAATATTACACAGGCCCTTGCAAAAATACAATAAATATGCTTTAGCGCAGTGCCCGGCGGTAGCCGGCTCTTTTGGCTTCAGTTTCGGTGCGGAAGTAGACCGCGTTGGCTGAATTCATGTGGTAGCCGGCCTGGCCTGGAACGTGGTAGATCTTGTACCGGCGGTAGCCGACGATCCGGCCGGTAGTAGAAGTCTTGATCTTCTTTTTAGAAGATGTGGATTTTTTAGCAGCGGCCTTTTAACTACTGTCTTTTTGGCAGACTTTTTCGCCGCGCCGGTAACCACGCTGGTACCGTTTGAATAGTTGAGCTTGACGCCGTCCTGGACATTGAAGATGTAGACGTGGAAGCGGACAGCGTTAGAGCCAGTGGACTGGGCCTCCATCTCAACCCCGCGGGCCAGGAGCTCCCGGCCGCGGAAGATTGGCTTGACCCGGTAGCGGATGTAGTGCCGGCTGGAGGATTTGATGTAGCTGGCCACCTGGTTTTCGTACTTGAGCATGCCCGGGTCGTTTGATTGCCGGGTCCCGGTGATCAGGTTCTTGGGGTTATTGTTTTGCCCGGTCAGCTGGTAGCCGATCAGGTGGCTGCGGTTATAGAGCCAGCCGCCGGCGATCTTCTTGTTGTGCCAGGCGGTTGGGTTCCAGTAAAGGGGCTTTCTGGCCTTGGCCGGCATGAGCCGCTTGTTCAGCAGGGCATCGGCTTCCCCGGCCCGGTTTAAAGAGTCCAGCTTGTGGTAGCTCTGCTAGGCCCCCTTTTTAGTCGACAGGGCCTTTTTGGAAAAAAGTTGGCCGGTCCTGGTTGACGGTGATAACTTTTTGCCCCTGGTAGTTGCGGTCAGCCAGGCTGCTGGCCTTGGCGGGGCTGGCCACGAGGAAGCTGGCTGAGGCCAGCAGGAGGGCCGTTAATTTTTGCATTGCTTTCTTCACGGAAATTTCTCTTCTTTACAAAATCACTTTAGTGTTAGAACAAACAACTTTGACATTCTAACATGATTACATTAAAGAAGGAATAGGCGGAAAATGGCGGAAATTTACTGTTTGCAAGCCGGGTCTACTTTTTAAAAAAAGCTAAAAATCTAATTCATGGTATCAAATTAACGAGATTTTAATTATAATGGAGATAATGATCACTATATAGATAGGATACTGGTGAAAACTGTGAATAATGATATGGACAAAAATACCAGAGTCGGCAAGCGGAAGAAACGCAACAAGGCCATGCGGATCTTCTGGAGCGTGATGGCGGTCATTCTGGTAGCGATCGGCGGCTTTGCCCTCTATGAGTACAATACTGTAAAGAACGCGGCTGATACTGCTTATAGGTCTGGTGGTCTGGGGAATGCGGAAAACGGGAGCAAGAATTCTGTTATCAGCAACTCCAAGCCAATTGCAATTCTTTTGATGGGGACGGACACTGGGGCCTTGGGCAGAACCTACAAGGGACGGACCGACTCAATCATGGTCGCGGTCTTGAACCCAAAGACCAAGAAGACAACTTTGGTCAGCTTTGAAAGAGACCAGCAGGTCAACTTGCCAGACTACCCGGAAAATTCACCTTCCAAGTTGAACGCGGCTTACGCTTACGGCAATGCTAAGGAATTAGCCAAGGTTCTGAAGAAGTACTACAATATCCCGATCAACGCATATGTCTTGATCAACATGGGCGGTTTGAAGACCATCGTTAACAAGGTCGGCGGTGTTGATATTGCTCCGATTCTTTCCTTTAGTTATGAAGGCTACACTTTCACCAAGGGGAAGACGACTCACATGGATGGGGCCAAGGCACTGGCTTATTCCCGGATGCGGTATGATGACCCAGAAGGTGACTACGGCCGGCAAAAGCGGCAGCGGCAAGTCCTTTCAGCTCTCTTGAATAAGGCTGAAAGCGCGACAACTCTGCTGAACTCCAGCTTCATTTCTTCCCTGTCCAAGCAAGTGCAAACTGACTTTACTTTCAGTGACATGACTTCTATGGCGAAGCGCTACCTGGCAGCCACGAAGGACTTGAAGACTGACTACACTCACGGCACTAGCTACATGCAAGACGGGGTTTCCTACCAGAAGGTTTCTGTTTCTGAACGGCAGAGAATCAGCAACTTGATCAGAAAGACCCTGGGCCTCAAGACAAAGACGGTAAGCACTGATTCAATCGATACGTCAACAAGCAGCAGTTCGAGCTCAAGCAGCACGACAACTGACAGAGATACTACCGGCGGGGCTGGTAACACCGCTAGCCCAAGCGATAATGGGGCAGCAGCCGGCAATGGCGCTGATTCCGGCACTACTGGCGGCTACTCAGCCGGCAATGATCAAAACAACAGTACCGGCTATTAATTACTAACTTAAACTTCCCACTTTTGTAAGTGGGAAGTTTAAGTGTGTTATTGAAAAGTGAAAAAATGTAGAAACATGCCTACTTAATCATCGCCAACCGCAACCCGGGTCAGTTGCAGACCTTGCTGACTCTGCTTGATGACAGCCGTAACGATATTTATCTCTTGGTCGACAGAAAAAGCGTGGGCTATCCGCGTGACTTTCAGCTGAACTACGCCACGCTTTTCAGTGTCTCGCCCCTGGTCATCGACTGGGGTAGTTATTCGCAGATTGAAGCCGAAATGCGGCTTTTCCAAGCAGCAGCTCCAGGCAAATATGCCTATTACCATCTACTGTCTGGCTTGGACTTGCCGCTGGCTAATCAGGATGAGATTCATGCCTTTTTTCCAGGAAATTTGATGCTGAAGTAGATAAGGCGATCATCGATAAAATAGCTGGTCAATTATTGGAAATTAAGTAAAAAGGCCAAAAACGCTTAAGCAAGTTTTGGAATAAGCAAACAAAGATGGTATACTGTTGATTAAAATTGTGTGTACTGTTGCTATATTATGATAATAGCGAAATGATAATATAATAAAAGGGTTTTAATATGTCGAGCTCGAAGATAATGACAGATAACAATGGTTTTGATGGAGAGACTAGGCTGGGAGCATATCGGTACGTGAAAAGATTCTTAGATATTGTCGGCAGTTTGCTGGCCTTAATCGTCTTTTCACCAGTCTTCTTAGTTTTGTCACTGCTGATCAAGAGCCGGGATGGCGGATCCGCCTTCTTTGCTCAAGAACGGATTGGCAAAGGCGGCAAGTCTTTTAAAATGTACAAATTCAGGTCAATGAAGATGGACGCTGAAGAAATTCTCAAAAACGATCCAGAACTTTACCAAAAGTACGTGGCCAACGACTATAAGCTGCTGGCTGATGAAGATCCGCGAATCACGCCGATTGGCCGCTGGATGCGGCGGACCTCAGTTGATGAGTTGCCGCAGTTCGTTAATATCCTTAAAGGTGATATGAGCATCATCGGCCCCCGCCCGGTGGTTGAAAAAGAATTGGCTGAATATGGCAACCGCAAGGATAAGTTCCTTTCAGTCAGACCTGGGGCCATGGGACTTTGGCAGGCAACGGGCCGGAGCAATATCAGCTACCCGGAGCGCTGCGACGTTGAGCTGGAATACATCGACAATATCTCTTTTACCTATGACGTAAAAATTTTCTTCCAGACAATTTTCAGCATCTTCAAAAAAGAAGGGGCTTACTAAAATAGGGGGAAACTTAGTGAAAATTAAAGTATTAGTCGCGGCCCACAAGCAGTTCCCGATGCCGGACGACTCTGTCTATCTGCCGGTCTTGGTCGGGGCGGTTAAGAACTATAAAGCAGGTATTGCCTACCAACGCGATGACGAAGGAGACAACATCTCTGCCAGGAATCCTTATTACTCTGAACTAACCGGAGTTTACTGGGCCTGGAAGAACTTGAAAGACGTTGACGCAATTGGCCTGGTGCATTATCGCCGCTATTTTTATGTATCCAAGCCTCATAACCTGGATCACGTGGCTAAAGGAGCCGACTGCGAGCATTTTTTGGCTGACTACGACGTGATCGTGCCGAAGAAGCGGAATTATTACATCGAAAGCAACTATGACCACTACATTCATGCCCATCCGGCAGAGCCTCTGGACAAGACCCGTGACATTATCGCGGATGCCTATCCAGACTATCTGCCGGCTTTTGACATGATGATGAAGCGGCGCAGTGCCCACATGTTCAATATGTTTGTCATGAAACGGCCAGCCTTTGAGTCTTATTGTGAGTTTGTTTTTGGCGTTTTGAGCAAGCTGGAAGGGCAAATCGATATTTCCGGCTACTCTGTCCAGGACCAGCGGGTCTATGGCTACATTTCCGAAAGACTGCTGGATGTTTGGCTCTACACGACCAAGCAGGACTTCGTTGAAATGCCTTGGGGGCAAATCGGCGGTGAAGCGGTAATCAAGAAGGGCTACAACCTGATCAAGCGCAAGCTTGGCATTGGCAAGAAGCAGACCCACTTTTAAATAAAAGGAGCAAAACAAGTATGAGCAAGTATTTAGTAGTTGGTGCAGGTCTTTTTGGGGCTGTTTTTGCCCGCGAAGCAGCCAAGCGGGGGCACGAAGTTACGGTAATCGAAAAACGTGACCACATCGCCGGCAATATCTACACCAAGGAAATTGACGGCATCCAGGTCCACCAGTATGGTGCCCACATTTTCCACACCTCAAACAAGGAAGTCTGGGAATATGTCCAGCAGTTCGCGGAATTTAACCGCTACACCAACAGCCCGGTAGCTAATTACAAGGGCAAGATGTACAACCTGCCTTTCAACATGAACACCTTTACCCAAATGTGGGGTGTCCGGACGCCGCAAGAAGCCATGGACAAGATCAACGAGCAGCGGGCTGAAATGGCGGGCAAGACTCCGCAAAACCTGGAAGAACAAGCTATTTCTTTGATCGGCCGCGACATTTATGAAAAGCTGATCAAGGGCTACACGGAAAAGCAGTGGGGCAGAAAGGCAACTGAACTGCCGGCCTTCATCATCAAGCGGGTGCCAGTTCGTTTGATTTACGACAACAACTACTTTAACGACGACTACCAGGGGATTCCTAAGGGCGGCTACACCAAGCTGGTGGAAAACATGCTCAAGGATGACAAGATCACGGTTAAACTGGACACTGACTTTTTTGCCAAGAAGGACGAGTACCTGCAAAAGTTCGACAGAGTCGTCTACACTGGTCCGATCGATGAATTCTTTGACTACAAGTTGGGTGAACTGGAATACCGGTCTCTCCGTTTTGAAACTGAAGAAAAGAACATCGGCAACTACCAAGGCAACGCGGTGATCAACTACACCGACGCAGAAACGCCTTATACCCGCGTCATTGAACACAAGCACTTCGAATTTGGCAAGGGGGACCCGGACAAGACCATCATTACCCGGGAATATCCAGCTGACTGGCACAAGGGCGATGAACCTTACTACCCGGTCAACAATGACAGAAACAACGACTTGTACGCTCAGTACAAGGAAATGGCTGACAAAGAAGATGCCAAGGTCATCTTCGGCGGCCGCCTGGGTCAGTACAAGTACTACAACATGGACCAGGTCATCGCGGCTGCTTTGGAAGCTGTTAATGAGGAATTCGGTAAGTAATCGTGCGTGTTAGTTATCGCGGCCATGTACAGCGGTTTGGGTAGATAGCTGATCTGACACAATTCGTATCCAGTGCTTGTTATAAGCTAGTTTGTAAAGTAGGCGTTAATAAAGTGATATATATATCACTTTGATTCTCCTATTCTAAGGTGAAGGTTGTTTATCAAGTCTGAAAAACGACCCGTAGAAAATACTAATAATTAGTGAAAGGATTTAGTAAATTTGAAATCTGTTGCTGCCGTTGTTGTAACTTATAATCGGAAAAAATTACTTAAAGAAGCTATCGATGCGTTACTGTCACAGAGCTTACCGGAAGCTGACGTGTTAGTTGTCGACAATGCAAGCACAGATGGCACTAAAGAATATATTACTGATTACATTGCTCAAAACAAAATTGTCTATTTTAATACAGGCAATAATCTGGGCGGTGCTGGAGGATTTAATTTCGGAATGCGGCAAGCCTATGAAGCTGGTTACAAGTATATCTGGATAATGGATGATGATGCGATTGTAAAAAAGAATGCGTTAGAAGAATTGCTTCGAGCTGACCACCTGCTCAAAGGAAATTATGGCTACTTATCCAGTGCTGTCTTTTGGATTGATGGACAACCGTGTGTGATGAATCGGCCAAAACTGATTAAAGATTGGACTAGCGATCTAGAATATTTGTCTGACGGTTTAGTAAGAACATATTATTCAACTTTTGTTTCCTTTTTTGTCAAATCTGCAACTGTTAAGGAACTTGGCTTACCAATCAAAGATTTCTTCATTTGGGGAGATGATGTAGAATATTCCAACAGGTTGTCCAAAAAGTATCCGTGCTATGTAGTCGGTAAGAGTCAGGTCATTCACAAGACAAAGGACAACAATGGATCAAATATTGCTAAAGAGCGGGGGGATCGTATTGGACGCTATAAGTTTGCTTACCGAAATGAGTGTGTTATTGCCAGAGAGAATGGTATGAAGGGGAGACTGCGGCAATTTGCTAAAGTCAATTACCACATGTTGCGGGTTATTTTTACTAACAATCCACATAAGTTGAAGAAGCTTGGCGTGATTTTAAGTGCTTCGATTCAAGGGATCTTTTTCAGACCGAAAATTGAGTATGTTGAGGAAAAGAATGACTAAAAGAATTCTAGAAGTCAATGTTGATGACAATGGTTATAGTGGGGTATATTCCTTAATCAAACGGGTAATTGAAAATAAGCCTGCTAACTATCAGATCGATCTAGCCTGTCTTGAACCATTTGAATCGCAGGACAATATTTCCTATTTAAACCAGCTGGGGACGCAGGTTTATTACATTGGTTATCCTGGTAATAAAATTCGTAAGCAGTTTAAGTACTACGAAAATTTACAAAAAGTGGTAAAGAATGGAAACTATGATTACATTCATATTCATGGCGATGTGGCTAACAAATTGTACGTTACGGCATTGGCCGCTTACAAGGCTGACAGCGGAGCCAAAATAATTCTGCACTCGCATGCGAGCGAGGTGGATGGAGAACATCGTCAGCTCAAGCGATTTGTTCATAAGAGTTTTCGGGGCAGATTAGTAAAGTTAGCGGACCGTTATGTATCAGTTTCTGATTTGGCCTCAGATTGGATGTTCCCGAGTGTGCCTAAGTCACAAATTATTAAAATTATGAATGGAGTAGACCTAGCTGCTTTTCGCTATGATTCTGTTGTCAGAAAGAACGTGCGAAATAAACTTGGCCTGTCAGGGAAGCACGTTTTAGGGCATATTGGTCGATTTGCATATCAAAAGAATCATCAATACCTAATACAAATTTTTGCTCAAGTTTACGCGCAGGATCCTAAAGCTCGGTTACTTTTGGTTGGAAAAGGGGATCTCGCAGACGTTTGCCGTCAGCAAGTACATGAACTAGGGTTAGATAAACAAGTTATTTTTTACGGATTAAGTTCTAACACTAGCGAATTATTTCAAGCTATGGATGTCTTTTTATTACCATCGCATTTTGAGGGACTGCCAATTGTTGGAGTAGAAGCTCAGGCTGCGGGAGTTCCAGTGATCTTTTCGGACCAAATCACTTGCGAAGCAAAAATGACCGATAATGTAGACTTTTTGCCAATAGACGAAGAAAGTTTGCCGGCTTGGTGTCGGCAGGTAATTACTGACTTGAAATTGGGGCACTGTGATAATTATGATATTTTGTCACGGAAGAAGATGGATATTACGGATACAGTTACCGCCTTTATCGAATTATATAACTCATAATTATTCGTAACTCGGGCATAGTCTTGTATGGATGGACTATTTCGGGTACAAAACGCAAATGTCAGCACAGTAAGCAAAGTATCTACTCATTTTTATTTTAGTTTAGAGGAAGAAAAGTACTAATGAAAAAGTATCAGATTTTTGATGTCTACAGTTCAGATGAAACGGCTTCTGGCAAGGCACCATCAGACATCAACCAAATTGCTGCAGCTGCAGGGTTTGAAAGTCTAAGATTGGTCCGAGTATGTTCTGAAAAGATGGATATCATATCTCGAGTACGCCGACAGTTACATTACTATTTTGCCTGGCCCCAACTTTACAAGCAGATTGAGCCGAACTCTATTGTACTTTTTCAAGCACCGTCGCAGAACTCTCAATTGCGACGTGAGGAAACCTTAGCTAAACTTAAGAATAAAAAGAACGTTAAGTTTATTTATTTGGTACATGACGTTGAAGAATTGAGAAAGTTTTACTATCGTAAATTTTTTGAGGAAGATTTCAACCAGATGCTTAAGTATGCTGATTGCTTGATCGTTCACAACGATTCCATGAAAAAATTTTTTGAGGATCGTGGTGTTGACCCAAAGAAATTGGTTACGCTAAAAATATTTGACTATTTGATTCCAAATGGTGAAATTAATCATGCTAAATTTGAGAGATCCGTTTCAGTTGCTGGTAATCTGGATGTAAGTAAGACACAATATTTGAAAGATATTGGAAAGATAGATGCAAAATTTAATCTTTATGGGTTAAATTTTACTCTAGATGCTTACAAAAATGTTGAGTATCATGGCTCTTTTCCAGCTGATGAGATTCCAAATCAATTAAATTCAGGCTTTGGATTAATTTGGGACGGTAGTAGCATTGAGACTTGTGATGGCGCCTTTGGCAATTACCTACGATATAACAATCCTCATAAACTGTCACTGTATCTCGCTTCAGCTTTGCCAGTTATCATTTGGAGCCAAGCAGCTGAAGCTAGCTTCATCATTGATAACAATCTCGGACTAACTATTGACTCCTTGAATGATCTACCAAAAGTCCTGAATAAAGTGACAAAAGAAGAATACGAACACTTCGCGATCAATGCGAGAGAAGTAGCTAAAAAGCTCAGAAGAGGCGACTTCACCAAGGTTGCTTTGAAAAAAGCAGTTAAAGCTTTGGAAAAGTAAAAACGGCTTGGTTAAGATATAGCCCTAGCTACTATCCTGATGACGAAAAAATCTTGTTAAAGGTATTAAAAATAGTAAGACCGTATGGTAATTGTCACAGTGGCAGCTTAATTTGTATGGTATTACGGTTCGACAGTAGCTTTTATTAGATTGAGAGCGTAAATGAATAATCCGAGCATTAAGAAAAACATATTCATTAGTACCTTATATCAGGTCTTATCTATAATTACACCATTAGTTACGGCACCTTACGTTTCCAGAGTCATCGGGACTGATGGGATTGGGGCCTACAGCTGGACTTCCTCAATTCAGACCTACTTTTCCCTGGTCGCGGCCCTGGGGACGCTTTCATATGGGATGCGGGAAATTGCCCGCAACCGTAACGATGTTAAAAAGCGGAGCCAGATTTTTTGGGAAATTGAGATGCTGAGTGTTTTTACCTCCCTGGCCATGCTGCTGTTATGGGGAATTTACCTAGGCTTTCAAAGCCACTACCGGGTTATGTTCCTTATCTTGACCTTGAACCTGTTCAACACTATGCTGGACATCTCCTGGTTCTTTGACGGCTTGGAGCAATTCCAGTACACGGTGACCAAGAACGCCCTGGTCAAGGTGGCTGGGGTTATCTTGATCCTGCTCTTTGTCAAGAGCCCTAAGGATACCAACCTTTACGTCTTCATTATGACGGGGACGACCTTGCTGGGGACCATGTCTATGTGGCTGGAACTGCATAAGTTCGTCGTAAAAGTTCCAATCAAACTGGTCAACTTGAAACGGCACTTCCATGAAACTCTGATCTACTTTATTCCGACCATTGCCACCTCCATCTATACTTATATGGACAAGACCTTGATCGGCTTCATGACCCAGAACAACGCGGAAAACGCCTACTATGAGCAGGCAACCAAGATCATCAATTTGACCAAGGCGGTGACCTTTACCGCCGTCAACAATGTCCTGGGGGCCAGAATTTCATACTTGTTTGCCAAGAAGAAAGAGAAGGAAATCAAGCAGCGGATCCAAGGATCCATAAATTATATCCTTTTCATCGGAGTGGGGATCGGCTTTGGCCTGCTCGGAATTGCGGATACCTTTGTGCCGGTCTTCTTCGGTCACGGCTGGGATAAGGTGGCACTTTTGCTCCGTTTGTTCAGCCCGCAGATCGTGATCATCGGGATTTCCAACTGTCTGGGTTCGCAATACTACAACCCGGCTGGCCTGCGGAAGCAGAGTGCGGTTTACATTATCATCGGGGCAGTCGTCAACTTTGTCTTGAACCTGTTCTTGATTCCACGCTTTGCCAGTGCCGGGGCAACTTTTGCCTCAATCATCGCGGAATTGACAATCAGCCTGCTTTACCTTTGCCATGACAATGGCTACTTAGAGCTGGTTTATATTGGCAAGGTGATCTGGAAGAAGCTGATTGCCGGAACTCTGATGATGTTGGTCATCCTGGCCTTGAATCCATTTGGCAATCCTGGCATCATCAAGCTGGGCATCCAATTTGTTTTAGGCGCGGGTACTTACCTGGCGACCTTATTTATCATGAAGGATGATTCTGTTGGCCTGCTTAAGAAGATTTTGGGCAGGGGATAAGGGAGATTTTAGAAAAGACAATGGACAATATTAAGCTCAAGCTCTCAGAAGATTTTTTAAAAGAAGAAGTTAGAAACGACTATACAGTCAGCCCGGAGATGAAGAAGGTCTGGGCCGTGGAACTGGATCTTCTGGACCAGATGGACCGAGTCTGCCAGAAATATGATATTCCCTGGTATCTGTCCGGTGGTTCTCTCTTAGGCGCTGTTCGTCACCAGGGCTATATTCCTTGGGATGATGATATAGATTTGATGATGTACAGGAAGGACTTTGAACGCCTCTGCGAAGTTGCCAGTCAAGAATTTACGGAACCCTATTTTTTTCAGACTGAAGAAACGGATACAGGATCTATACGAGGGCATGCACAGTTGCGTAATTCGGCTACCACTGCAATCTTAAAGTCTGAGGAGTACTTTCACTACCAGTTCAACCAGGGGATTTTTATCGATATCTTCCCATTGGACAATGTGCCAGATGATCCGGAAGAGCGGCAGGCTTTTGTCAAAAGCGTCAACCAGCTCAAACACCGGGCTCGGCAATTTTACAACTACTGCAACGGATATCCGAACAAGAATCTGTCTGGACTAAAGCAATTTTTGCTTTATACCAAGTTCTTTTTTGAAAAGAAAAAGAGCGGTGGGCGAAACATTTATTACGACCGCTTTGCCAAGGAAATCACCAAGTATGATGACCAAGCTACCCAAGAGGTCATGATGGTCATGTTGGAGACAGAAAAGTGCTGCTGGAAGCGCGAGTATGTGGCCAATCCTGTCAGAGTGCCGTTTGAGATGCTCAGCGTGCCGATCCCAAAGGATTACGATCCTTTGCTGACTAAGCAGTACGGCAAGTGGAACATCTTTGTCAGAGGCGGATCAATCCATGGTTCAGTCATCTTTGATCCCGACAAGTCTTACAAGGAATACTTAAAATAGGGGACAAGGAGCAGTTATGAAACGCGTAATTACTTATGGAACATTTGACCTGCTGCACTACGGCCACATCAACCTGCTGAGAAGAGCCAAGGCCCAGGGCGATTATTTGATCGTTGCCTTATCTACTGATGAGTTCAACTGGAATTCCAAGCACAAGAAGACCTACTTCTCATATGAACAGCGCAAGCAGCTACTGGAAGCCATCCGCTACGTTGACCTGGTCATCCCTGAAAATGACTGGGACCAAAAGCGCAGCGACATGCACGAATACCACATTGACACTTTTGTCATGGGGGATGACTGGAAGGGCAAGTTCGACTTCTTGAAAGAAGAAGGCGTCAACGTTGTTTACCTGCCAAGAACCCCTGAGATCAGCTCATCCAAGATTAAGCATGATCTGTATGACGCAAACGAGGTAACTGAAGAAAGCAAGTTGTCTCACGATGATTTGGACACTGATCCGGACCACGATAAGAAGTAAATCGGTAAAGTAAAAGAGCATTCCCAGCGGAATGCTCTTTTAATGTCTAAAAATCCTTTTTGCAGCCCTAAAAGTACAGGCTGGTATAGTAGTTAGTCCCAGCAAAAGCTCCCTGCTCTCTAATATCGTTTAAAACGGCATACCAGAGAAGAGCCATGGCCATTAAGTAGACTGGGTTAGTGGAAATGTTGGAGATGATGATTTCCAGCAGCAATAAAATACTGATTGGTAACAGGTAGCGGCGACTTGGAGCAAAGAGGGTGGTAAAGAATGGCACCAGGAAGTAAAGAGCCAGGTAGAGCCCGCCAGTAGCCATCAAGGTGGTCAGTCCCATGCTCAGACCGTTGTTGGCCCGGTGGAAGGCAAACATCTTGATCAAGGCCCCTTCATTGCCAAAGCCTACCCCGAAGACCGGATTTTGGCTCCAAAGAGTCAAGCCGATGCGCAGGTCATCAACTCTGACTGAGTAAGACGAACCACCGGATTTTCTGATTCGGATAACGATAACTCCTAAGACCAGCAAGAGCAGGAAGACGGGAATGACGATCTTCAAGTTGAGCTTTCCTTGCGCTTGCAAGTATTGTAAGAAGGAAAGCAAGACTGCCAAAGCCCCGAGCAGGATTGCGGTTGCGGATAAGGTTGTCAGTAAAGTAACCAGGATAAGGCCAATCCGCCAGAAGGTCTTGGACTTTTTAACAAAAAGCTCGATGATCAAGCCATCCAAAAGGAAGAGGGTGTAGCCCGGAGCTTCAGTAAAGATCCCTGTATTTCTGATTACGTGATGGCCCAAGTATATTTGGTCTTGAAGTGGCTGGTGGAAGTAAAGGTAGCAGTAGCTAGTCGTGAAGTGGGGGGTGTCAGCCCAGTAATAGTTGGTATCAATTGCTCCGATCCGCAGGCCCAGAATGCTGCCAAAGAAGTAGAAGAAGAGTGATACGCCAGCTACGATTAAGACGATATTGGCATAGCTAGCTAACAGCAGATTTCCCTTGCCATGCTGGTAGTAGACGAAGACAATCAAAAGCGATGCCGTTAATGGCATGCAGAGATTTGAGAAGTACTTGAAAGGATTAATTTGTGAGAAGAAGATGAAAACCAGCAAGTAACAGATTATCAAGGTGATAAAGGACAGATCCTTGAAGTTATAAGAGTTAGTTACCAAAACCAAAAGAATGCTAATTGCTAGTAATAAGTAGCGGTAAGTCCCGATGGGGATAAAAGCTCCCTTTAAATAGTTCCACATGACTGTTGTAGACATGATTGACAGAATGACGATGATATAGGCCATGACCGCGAAAAAGCGGTCACCGGCTGATTTGATAGACTTCACGCTAACCTCCTTATCGGTAACTTCTGCGCAGGCGCCAGTAAATTGATCCCCAAGTTGCTAGCAAGAAGCCAGTTGCTGTGCCGATTGCTGCTGCAAACTTGACATTCGGGTAGCTCTTCACTACTCTGGTCTTATCTTTGAACTTGATGGACTTGACCAGGACAGTTGGCAGGATTGGCTTTAAGTACATGCGCCTCATCTCTTTGGTTGGCATAGCCTTGCGGCCCTGTTTGTATTCAAGTTTGAATTCTTTCTTGAAGTTTTTGGCTACAACCTTAAGCTTCTTTTTGGCCTTTTCAGGCGAAGAACTAGTGACAGTCAAGGTATAAGTGTTGGATCGGGGCGTGGAACAGACGGTAATGTTCTCGCGCAGAGCCGCTGGCGAAACGTTGTCAATTTCATTGGTGGTATGATCGATGACGCCAGGGCTGATGGCAATATTTTGAAAACCGTTAGCTGCCTGCTCGTTTTGGCTTCTGGCCTGCCACTTGGTAAAGCCGCCTTGCGTGATTTTGCCCTTGGCCACGAAATCCATGCTGGCGGTGTATCTGGCTGGAAGCAAGTAGTTGGCGGTCCCGTAAGCCAGGCCACCAAACAAGGCTGTGACGATAACGATCAGCAGCAGATTCTTCCAGATCAGCTTGGTCAGCTCTTTTAAAGTGAGCGTAGTGTCAGCCATACTGTAGAAATTGTTCAACTATATTTCCTCGCATTCTTGTGTAGACGCATTGCTAAGAAATCGCATAAATAATAAGACTAGTAAATTGAGTAACAAATAAGAGTAATGTAGCTAATACTAACGTACTAGTATATCATAATTACTTTAAGCAAACCAGCCATGGAAGAGGTATGGAACAGCGTACGCATTGTATCGACTGTTTATTGAGATTAGAACTTAATGTTAGTTAATTCTTTGATATAGTAGGGATGACACTCTAAAATATATAAATGAGCGCCGATTGTAAAATCAAACTGAACACTGTTCCGATCCAGTAAGAAAAATCGTTT
>OICS01000361.1_pt1 | contig 17852 bp, 14 predicted proteins | sample 1581341 | NCBI WGS metagenome assembly OICS01 (sample SAMEA3882550, study PRJEB24775) | human gut metagenome | biome: human-associated habitat; feature: intestine environment; material: feces | place: Netherlands | collected 2009/2010
AGGACTGAATTTAGAAAAAAGTGGGGAAAAGAATATGGAGACAAAAAAGAAAGGCTTTCCGGCAGCGTTCTGGGTATGTGCCTGTACAGAGATTTTTGAACGTCTGGCATATTATCTGGGACGTTCGCTGATTTTGATTTTTGTAACTGCTTCGGTTGCAACCGGAGGACTCGGACTTTCGGATACAGTGGCTGCCAATATGCAGTCAAACCTGACCGCATTTTCTTATCTGCTTCCACTGTTTGGGGCAGTGATCGTAGATAAGTATATCGGTGCGAGATATACGACACCGGTTGGTATGTTTATTGCTGCGGCAGGATATTTCACCGGAGGAATCGCAAAGAGTTCTGCCGGAGTATATGCGATGATCTTCCTGGTAAGCCTGGGACTTGCATTATTCAAAAACGGTGCGATCATCGGACGTGTTATCACGGACAAATCACAGATGGATCCGGCATTTTCGATGCGTTATACACTGGTAAATGTGGGTGCATTCATCGGAACATTCCTGGTGGGAATCCTGTACAGGATTCCCACCAGGAATGTTCCGATGGCAGCATTGATGATGGTTCTCGGAGGACTCTGGTATATCTTTGTGTGCTGGAGATTCTTAGGTGATCTTGGAAAGCTTCCATTCAAGAAGACTCTGACAGAAGAGGAAAAAGCAGCAGAGGCAAAGAAAAAAGAAGAGACAGGAACAAAGCAGCCGCTTACAACGATCGAGAAGAAACGTATTGGTGCAATCTTTGTAGCTTCGTTATTCTCCATCGTATTCTGGATATTCTGGTATCTGGGATATATGCCGGTATATTTCTACTGGGCAGAGAATATGGACTGGGTAGTAGCAGGTTATCAAGTACCGTCTACATGGTTTGATGCAGCCAACTCACTGTTCTGTGTTATCCTGGGACCTGTAACAGCGGAATTATGGAAGAAACTGGCGGCAAGACCGCAGGGGGATATGAGTCTGTTCAGAAAGACCGGACTTGGAATTGCGATCATCGGTGTCGGATATCTCTTCTACGCAGCAATTGATATCATGCGTGGTGGGGAAAAGGCAAGTGTGTTATGGCTGATCGTATTTGCCTTCCTTCTGACAATGGGAGAGATGTTTTTCTCACCACTGGGGCATTCATTTATCAGTAAATATTCACCGAGCCGTTATCTGGCTGTTATGATGTCGGTATGGGGATTTGCAACATTTATCGCAGCAAAGAGTTATGGTCCGGTATATGGACTGCTGTTTGGCGGAAAGATTGAATTCAAAGTAGCATGTATCGGAGTTGCGGTTGTATCGTTTGCAGCGGCGCTGATTATGATAGCTCTGGACAAGAAATTATCGGCATTGGTGGACTAACCGTCGGGTGCTGGATAAAAACAATGATAATTGTATAGATATGCCTGAAACAGATTTAGGCATAGACACCCTTCAGAAAAAGATGTACTCCTCTTTGCACAAAAAAAGAGGAGTACATCTTTGTGCGGAAATATTGAATTAAGGAAGAATGAAATGAAGATAACAAAAAAAGAATTTATTATGATGCTGGGCGGCATGTTCTTAATGTCGGCAGCTGTATATTATGAAATGATGCCAAATAATCTGGTGCTTGGAAGTCTGTCAGGACTGGTTCTTGTTCTGGTAAAGATCATTCCGTTACCGGTATCGACAATTACATTTGTCTTAAATATGATACTGTTGGTCATAGGGTATATTTTTATCGGCAGGGAATTCGGTGTGAAGACCGTTCTTGCATCACTTATGCTTCCGATGTATCTGAGGATTTTTGAGATACTGACTCCGCATGTGGAATCCTTGTCCGGGAATATCGTGATCGATCTGGTATGCTTCATGATCGTGGTTGGTGCAGGACAGGCCGTCTTATTTAACATGAATGCATCCAGCGGGGGAATTGATATTGTTGCGAAGTTGATCAATAAGTATCTTGGATTTAAAATAGGACAGAGTATTACGATCATAGGTGTGCTCATATCGATGGCAGCGATCTTTGTATATGATCGGGAGACAATGGTAATAAGTCTTGTTGGTACGTTGATTTACGGTCAGGTATTAGACCGGTTCTGTGATGGATTCCATGTGCGTAAGAAAGTATCCATTCTTTCAAAGGAGCATGAAAAAATTCAGAATTATATTGTAAAGGAATTACGCAGAGGTGCGACGATTTATCCGGCATATGGAGGCCTGGATCATGCAGAGCATGTAGAAGTTGTAACGATATTAGAAAAGAATGAATATGGAAAATTATTATCTTTCATCCACGAAACAGATGAACATGCATTTGTGACAGTCAGCACCGTAAATGAAGTAGTCGGAGCCTGGAATACAGTGAAAAGCAGATAAAAATACATCCTCGGATAACTGAAACATCGACGAAAAAAGAGAGATTGGATTTTTACCGGGAATGTATTTTATCTATGTACTATTTAAGGATGGCTGTTGCTCATATTATTTCTGCTTATATCCGTCAAGGAATGTTCCCATCCGGCGAATCGCATCACTTAAGATATCTGCCTGCGGAAGCATGACGATACGGAAATGATCCGGATCTTTCCAGTCGAATCCACTTCCGGGAACGAGCAGGATATTGGTGGCATCCAGCAGATCATGGGCAAACTGCTTGTCATTGGTGATGTTGAATTTCTTCACGTCCAGTTTCGGGAAGACATAGAATGCAGCGTCATTTTTTACAAATGACAGACCGTCGATCTTCTCAAGTTCACGAACGGTTGCTTCACGCTGCTCATAGATTCTGCCGCCCGGCCGAACCATAGAAGCAGGTGTCTCCATATCATCAAGAGCTGCAGGGATGACGATCTGTGCCATGGTATTGGCGCACAGACGCAGAGATGTTAACTGGATGATGCCCTGTCTGTAATCTTCGGTCAGTTCTCTTGGACCGCTGATGACCATCCATCCGCAGCGGTATCCGCACAGACAGTGTGATTTGGACAGACCGTTTAATGTAATGACCGGAACATCCTCTGTCAGTGAAGCAAGAGAGATGTGCTGTTTGCCATCCATAACGAGACGGTCATAGATTTCATCTGCAAAGATCAGAAGTCCGGATTCTCTTGCAATCTGGATGATCTCAAGAAGGAGTTCCTTTGGATAGAGTACACCGGTCGGGTTATTCGGATTGATGATAACGATTGCTTTTGTCTTATCTGTGATCTTGGAACGGATATCCTTAATGTCCGGATACCAGTTGGCCTGTTCATCACAGGTATAGAAGACCGGTTTACCGTCTTCGAGATATACGGAATTGCCCCAGAGGGAGTAACTAGGAGAAGGAACTAAGACTTCATCTCCATCATTTAACAAAGGTGTTAAAGCGAACGATACAACTTCGCTGACACCGTTACCGATGAATACATCATCTGATGTGATACCTTTGATACCTTTACTGGTCTCATAATCACAGATTGCCTGTCTTGCCTGAGGCATTCCTTTGAAGTCACAGTAGCCGACACCGTCCTGCATGTGTTCCATCAGAGCGTTTTTGATGCTGTCAGGCAGACCAAAGCCAAAGGTTGCAGGATTCCCGGTATTTAATTTTAAGATATCGATCCCCTGTTTCTGGCGTTTCATAGCTTCTACGAATAATGGACCACGGATATCAGAGTGTACTGGTTTCATGCGCCCGGCGCGTACGATTGGTTTCATAATTTTATTCCCCGCTTTTTATTATTTTATCTTTATTCCAATAAACCCCAAATTCATATTGGAATAATTGTTTCATTAATATAATGATACGTCCGTGTGGACAGAGAATCTAATACTTATAGTGTTATAACAATTATAAGAGTCTGACTATAGCTGTCATGTGAAAAGAGGAAACAGATGATAGCAGGATATGAGAGGTTACGTGTATGTTTGTATGGAAAAAATATGTTTATGAAGTGTATAAAGAAAGAAGTTTTACCAAAGCGGCACAGAATCTGTACATCAGTCAGCCGTCTTTGAGTGCAAGGATCAAAAAGATTGAAGAGATTATCGGGGAACCATTATTTGACAGAAGTACAACACCGCTCCAGCTTACAGAGGTCGGAAAAGTATATATTGAGGCAGCGGAGGAGATCACCCAGATCGAACAGCGGGTAGAGAATTACATCAATGACCTGGCGGGTCTGAAGACGGGGAATCTTGCAGTAGGAGCAAGTACGCTGTTTGCCGCATATGTGGTACCGTCTCTGATCACCCAATTCAATCAGAAATTTCCGGATGTACATATTCAGCTGATAGAGGGGAATACAGCCGAACTGGAAGAAATGCTGGGCAGTAATGCGCTGGATTTTGTCATTGATAATTATCACTATGACAGTATTCTATATAATAAAGAATTATATTGCGAAGAAAATATATTACTTGCGGTTCCAAAACATTTTGCCGTAAATGAAGAACTGGGAATGTATCAGCTTTCTTATAAGAATATCAAAAATAAAAATTATCTGAACCAGAAATATCCGGCAGTTCCGTTAGGGAGATTTGCGGATCTTCCGTTTATTATGCTGACACAGGGAAATGATACCAGAACCAGAGGAGACAGGCTGTGCCGAAACGTCGGATTTAAGCCCAATATCGTGTTGGAATTCAATCAGCAGTCGACAGCATATATGGCCTCGTCTACGCAGCTTGGAGCAACCTTCATCAGCGATATCCTGGTAAGCCAGCTCCCGACATTTGAAAATCTGGTGTACTACAAATTAGATGGGGAAGAAGCAAAGAGAAAAGTATTCTTCTATTACAAGACACACAAATATAAAACACGTGTAATGGAAGAATTCGTTCGAATGATGCATGAACAAATCTGAGAAAAAGATAATAATTTGCAAAAATTAATCAAATTGTAACATAATTTCAGAGAATAGTAAAAAGTTTTGTGTTATAATGCTGATACATACATTGAGGTAAATCGATCATCGGAAAGTAAATTTCCTGATAGACAGTAAAAGGGAGGTTTTTGATATGACAGAGAATTTAATCAAAGATGTAAAGAAGATTCAGCAGGCACTCATTAATAAGGAATCCATCGGGGATGAATTCGAAGAGAAGATGGAGGCCGTACATAAATTAGAAGAAGTTGCAGATTATCTGAAGGATGCACTTGGAAGAGGCATAGAGTTCTAGGATGGATATAAAAGCTTTTATATTTGACATGGATGGTCTGTTGTTCGATTCTGAGCGTATTGTACAGCGCTCATGGGAGATTGCAGGTGATGAATTGGGAATCCCGCATATGGGGGACGTCATCTATCACACACTCGGAATGAACCGCGCAGGCCGGAATGAATATTTCAGAAAATATATCCGGGAAGACTTTCCATTTGAAGAATTTGGAAAACTGACACGGGATAACTTCTGGAAAATTGTGGATAAAGAAGGTCTTCCGCTGAAAAAAGGTGCAAAAGAACTGCTGGCTTATGGAAAATCGCAAGGATATAAGATGGCAGTAGCGACATCTTCCAGCAGAGAGTATGCCATGGGGAATCTGATCCGGGCCGGAATAGATTCGTATTTTGACAGTGTGGTCTGTGGAGATATGGTTAAGAAAGCGAAGCCGGATCCGGAGATTTATCAGAAAGCATGTGAAAGTCTGGGAATACAGCCGGAATATTGTATGGCGTTTGAAGATGCGCCGGGAGGAATCCTGTCCGCACATCAGGCCGGGATGCATGTGATCATGGTGCCGGATCTTGTGCAGCCGACACAGGAGATACGGGAACTTACGTATCGGGTATGTGATTCGTTAGCGGATGTAATAGGAATATTAAATTGAGCCATTGGGATGGAGAAAAAAGAGTGGTATCTGTCCCGGTGGCTTGTTTTATATCGTTGTGCCTTGGGAAAAAGTTTTTTAGAAGCAACATATTTTTTCTTTACAGAATAGCAAAAAAGGACTAAGATACTTTTGTAAAATAATTTATAAAAGAGGTCTGATATGGCAGGGCGAAATGAAAAAAAGAATATTACAAAATCTAAAATTGTAAACTATATCATCAATAATAAAATTACATCAAAGGCAGAACTGGCGCAGAATCTGAGCTTAAGTATGCCGACGGTGCTTTCTAATGTAAACGAACTGATCGACCGGAATATGGTCATCGAGATAGGAGAATATGAATCTACCGGCGGTCGTAAAGCAAAACGGATAGGGATTAATCCGGCATATAAATATGCAGTCGGTGTAGTGATCACAGCAAATCATCTGGGAATCGTATTGCTGAACATGCAGTATGAAATAGAAAAAACAATCCGGATGCGGTTAAAATTTTCAACAGAAACATCTTATTGCTTAAAAGTAGCTGAAATGGTGGAGGACTTCCTGAAAGATGTAGAAGACCGGGAAAAGATATTAGGAATCGGAATTTCGATTCCCGGTATTATTGATCAGGCGAATAGAATGGTTGTGAAATCTCATGCACTGCAATTGGAGAATTTCAGTCTGAGCTTTCTGGAACAGGTATTTTCTTATCCGGTGTATTTTGCAAATGATGCAAATGCTGCGATGATGGCAGAAGATATGCATGAATATCAGGATGCTGTGTATCTTTCGCTCAACAATACATTAGGCGGCGCATTCTGTATTAATGGAAAACTGGTGGCTGGTCAGAATCAGAAAGCAGGAGAATTCGGACATATGATTCTGGTGCCGGGAGGAAAGAAATGTTATTGCGGAAAAGCCGGGTGTGCAGATGCCTATTGCGCAGCCAGTGCATTGACTGATGAAGAGCAGGAAATGACGTTGGAACAATTTATGGAAAAAGTGGAGCAGAAAAATACAAAGACTGTGGAAAAATGGAATCAGTATCTGGATAATCTGGCTATTTTGATTTCCAATCTGCGAATGGCGTATGACACAGATATCATACTTGGAGGAGAAGTCGGGGGGTATTTATCAGAGTATATGATACCACTGGGGGAAAAAGTGATGGCATATAATGGTTTTGAACATGATGTACGTTACTTAAAAAATTGCTCCTATAAAAGAGAGGCATCAGCTGTCGGAGCGGCAAAACATTTCCTCTCTGAATATATACAGCATTTATAAATTTGATATGTTGTAGGAAAAAGAATAAGAATGAAAAACTGAGGTGAAATTCAAGGCTCGTAATGATTACGGACTTTGAATATTTACCTCTTTTTTTATTGTCAGATGTTCGGAAGAAGCTGCAATTGGCAGGTTTTATAGATATCTAAGTATGCAAGAGAAGTTGCCAGTGGCAAATTCTATGCATATCCAGTTGGTAAATATGCATAAAAAAGTTGATCAAACTTGTGCAACAAGTAGAAATAGGCATTCATATATTGACAAAATAGAGTGGTTGTACAATAATGTAATTACTTTAATAAAACATTTAATAAAAGATAAAACAAAAGAATGAAGGAGGAAAACAATATGTTACAGCAGGTAATGACAAAACCAGGAGAGATTATTTTCAGAGAGGTACCAGTTCCGGAGGTAAAAGATGATCAGGTATTGGTAAAGATTATGAATATCGGCATTTGTGGTTCTGATATTCATGTATATCACGGCAAGCATCCATTTACCTCATATCCGGTAACACAGGGACATGAAGTATCCGGTGAAGTTGTAAAACTTGGGAAAGATGTGACAGTATTTCACGAAGGTCAGAAAGTAACAATTGAGCCACAGGTTTATTGCGGAGAATGTTATCCATGCAGACACGGAAAATACAATTTGTGTGAAGAATTAAAAGTTATGGGATTCCAGACAACCGGAACAGCATCAGAATATTTTGCAGTAGATGCATCGAAAGTAACACCAATTCCGGAAGAAATGTCATATGAAGAAGGTGCAATGATCGAGCCACTGGCTGTTGCAGTTCACGGAGTAAAGCAGGTTGGTGATGTGAAAGGAATGAACATTGCCGTGCTTGGTGCCGGTCCGATTGGTAATCTTGTGGCGCAGGCAGCAAAGGGAATGGGAGCAGCAAAAGTTATGATCACGGATGTCAGTGATCTCCGTCTGGATAAGGCGAAAGAATGTGGCATTGATGTCTGTGTGAATACAAAAGAAAAAGATTTCGGTGAAGCAATGTTGGAAACATTCGGACCAGACAAAGCCGATGTGATTTATGATTGTGCAGGAAATAACATCACAATGGGACAGGCAATCAAGTATGCAAGAAAAGGAAGCATTATTGTATTGGTTGCAGTGTTTGCAGGAATGGCAGAGATTGATCTTGCAGTGGCTAATGATCATGAACTGGATATCAAGAGCACAATGATGTACCGGCACGATGACTATGTTGACGGAATCAGACTTGTAAATGAAGAAAAGGTTCATTTAAGACCACTGATCTCAAAAACATTTGCATTCCAGGAGTATCTGAAAGCTTATCAGTATATCGATGATAACCGGGAAACAACGATGAAAGTAATCATTAATGTACAGGAATAAAGATTAGATCAGGAGAGAACAGAAGTTTTGTCAGAAACGCTGATAAGGAGGAGCCATGGGAAACGAGGGTAAGAATGGAAAAGTGCCATTGATCAGTAAAATTGCATATGGATTTGGTGATGTCGGATGCAATTTCAGTTGGATGTTTGTAAGTAATTTTTTAATGATATTTTATACAGATGTGTTTGGAATCAGTATGGCGGCTGTTTCAGCATTGATGTTATTTTCAAGATTCTGGGATGCGATTAATGATCCGATTGTCGGAGGGTTGACGGATAAGACAAAAACAAGATGGGGACGTTACCGTCCATGGCTGCTTGTTGCAGCACCCATTACGGCAGTGCTTTTAATGTTGACATTCTGGGCACATCCGGACTGGCCAGATACGGCAAAGGTTATCTATATGATTATTACATATTGCCTGCTTGTACTGGGATACACATGTGTAAATATTCCGTATGGAACACTTTGCGGTGCGATGACACAGGACATTGATGAACGGGCAAAAATTAATACTTCGCGTTCGGTTGCGGCTATGATTGCAATCGGGATTATCAACATTATTACAGTACCTTTGATTGGAAAGCTGGGAAGCCAGAGTGCGAAGAACGGATATTTATTTGTAGCAATTATCTATGGATGTATATTTGCGGCATGCCATTTCTTCTGCTTTGCGAAGACGAAGGAGCAGGTGACAATTCCGGAAAAGGAAAAAATATCAATTAAAGTACAGTTAAAAGCCGTGATGCAGAACAGACCGTATATACTTGCATTAATCGGACAGGTTTTATTTGGATTTACATTATATGGAAGAAATGCTGACATTTTATATTATTTTACATATGTAGAAGGAAATGCATCTTATTATACTACTTATTCTATGTGCATTATTATTCCATCCATTATCGGTGCCGCATGTTTTCAACCGGTATTCCGAAAACTTAACAATAAAGGAAGGACAGCTTCGATATTTGCCTTTTTAACAGGTATTTCAATGCTGGCAATGTATTTCTTTAATGTAAAAGATTCAGCAGTTGTATTCTATATTTTGGCAGGTGTTACACAGTTCTTTTTTTCAGGATTTAATACAGCAATCTATGCGATCATTCCGGACTGTGTGGAATACGGAGAATGGAAAACCGGACTTCGGAATGATGGATTTCAATATGCATTCGTTTCTCTTGGAAATAAGATTGGAATGGCGATCGGTACAGCGATGCTTGCGGCATTACTTGGAAAATATGGATACGTGGCAAATCAGGCACAAAATGATACGGTTATCAGTATTATGAAATATGCATTTACAACCATTCCGGGGATTCTGTGGATTGTAACAGCTGTTGTATTATTTTTCTACCGGTTAAATAAAAAACGGTATAATGAAATTGTGGAGGATCTGAAGAATGGAAAAAGAGGTTGATATTGTTGCGTTAGGCGAACTGCTGATTGATTTTACAGAAGACGGGGATAGAACGTGGCCGTGAAGAAGGAAGATTAATGAGTAGAGCATGCGAAAACGTAACTGAATAAAAATATAGAAGCGCTTTCTGTGCATATGAGTTACTCCATGATTGAATCAGCACAGAAATCGCTTCTATATTTTTATTCAGGACCGGGAAAGTCAGTTCCTATTGCGTTAAAACGCTTCCCATCTTCCAGAAGCCCCGCAAGGCAGCACCAGTCCGGAATGCGTAACAGGAAGTCCGATCTCCTGTGAATCCACATGTCCGTTCCATTTCTTGAGCTCCGTTCCAAGCATATAAGTCAGAACGGCCGGTGCAAGTCCTGTTGTATAGGAGTTGACCAGAAAGAATAATGGGTCATCCGACAGAATCTGTGTACATAACTTGATCAGCGGATGAATTGCATCCTCGATCTTCCAGATCTCACCTTTAGGTCCACGTCCGTATGACGGAGGGTCCATGATGATGGCATCATAGTGATTGCCACGGCGGATCTCACGCTCTACGAATTTTACACAGTCATCGACCAGCCAGCGGATCGGTCTGTCAGATAATCCGGAAGAGGCTGCATTTTCCTTTGCCCATGCAACCATTCCTTTAGAAGCATCTACATGTGTAACACTTGCTCCGGCAGCAGCGGCTGCGAGAGTAGCACCACCTGTGTAAGCAAAGAGATTCAGTACTTTGATCGGTCTTCCTGCATTTCTGATCTTCTCAGAGAACCAGTCCCAGTTCGTTGCCTGTTCCGGGAAAAGTCCGGTGTGCTTGAAGCTGAAAGGCTTCAGATTAAATGTCAGTTCTTTATAATGAATCTGCCACTGTTCAGGGAGACTGAAGAATTCCCATTCCCCGCCGCCTTTCTTGCTGCGGTGATAGTGGCCGTTCATATGTTTCCATCCACGCTCGGTTTTCGGGGTATCCCAGATAACCTGCGGGTCAGGACGGACCAGCGTGTACTGTCCCCAGCGCTCTAATTTCTCACCTTTACTACAATCTATTACTTCATAATCTTTCCATTGATCTGCAATCCACATAGAATTATATCCTCTTTCTTCTCAAATAATAAGTTTTCATATGTTTGTATTCATTGTGTTCGAATCTGTAGAACATATTACTGTCAGCTTTTTGTATAAAGGTTAATATCGAATATAATTTTTGAAAAAGCTGATCAGGAAAAGTCCTGCAGAGGAATTATAGCATGAAAAATTAAGAAATTCAATTTTACATTTCCATACATTTCCTACATACACTTTACACACATTTAACAATTCGCAGATTTTGGATTTAACATACGTCTTATAAGATAGCTATTGTCGAAAGCGACAAAGAAAAAAATCAGAATAAAAAAAGATGAGAATCTAAGGAGAGTATGATTATGAAAATGAAAAAGTTTATCGCAGTTTTATCCGTAGCAACAATGGCAGCAGGACTTGCAGTTGGATGTGGAAGTTCAGATAGTGGTTCTTCTGATGATAAGAGCAGCAAAGGTGACTGGGATTCTTCCAATGATATAACAATCGTTTCCAGAGAAGATGGCTCAGGAACAAGAGGAGCGTTCATCGAACTTTTCGGAATTGAAGAAAAGAAAGACGGCGAAAAAGTAGACATGACAACAGATGATGCACAGATCACAAACAGCACATCCGTAATGCTTACAACAGTAGCCGGAGATGATTACGCAATCGGTTATGTATCACTCGGATCTTTAAATGATACTGTAAAAGCTTTAAAGATCGATGGTGAAGAAGCAACAGAGCAGAACATCAAAGATGGAAAATACAAGATCTGCAGACCATTCAACATTGCAACAAAGAAAGGTGCAGACAATGAACTGGCAAAAGACTTCATCTCATATATCATGAGTAAAGAAGGACAGCAGGTAATCTCAGATAACGGATATATCGGAGATGATTCAGCAGAAGCTTATGCAGGAACGAAACCATCCGGAAAAGTTGTAGTCGGTGGATCTTCTTCTGTATCACCGGTTATGGAAAAACTGATCGAGGCTTATAAGAAAGTCAACACAGGAGCAGAGATCGAACTTCAGACAACAGACTCTACAACAGGTATGACATCAGCAATCGATGGAAGTTATGATATCGGAATGGCTTCTCGTGAATTACAGGATGATGAGAAAGACAAACTTGACAGCCAGGCAATCGCAACAGACGGTATCGCAGTTATTGTGAATAAAAACAACACAACAGATGAGCTGAGCAGCGATCAGGTAAAAGACATTTACACAGGCAATGCAGTTGCCTGGGATGAGGTAGTAAAATAATATGAAATCAAAAGCATGGACGGAAAAATTCATGCAGGTAATATTTGCAGTTGCCGCCTGCGCTTCGGTGCTGGCGGTTGCTCTCATTTGTATATTCTTATTTGCAAATGGTATTCCTGCAATGAGTAAGATTGGATTTGGAAAATTCTTAACCGGCGAGTTGTGGAGACCGAAAAATGATATTTACGGAATCTTTCCAATGATCGTCGGAAGTTTATATGTGACAGCAGGTGCGATCATCATTGGTGTACCGATAGGAATCCTGACAGCTGTATTTATGGCTTTCTATTGTCCGAAAGCAATCTACAGACCTTTGAAAATGGCTACGGAACTTCTGGCGGGAATTCCGTCCGTTGTATATGGATTCTTCGGACTGGTCGTTCTGGTACCGTGGGTAAGAGAAATCGGACGAAGTCTTCACCGGGGCGGCAACGGAAGCAGTATGATCACTGCATCCATTCTGCTTGGAATGATGATCCTGCCGACTATCATCGGAGTTACGGAATCTGCGATCCGCAGCGTACCTGAGAGTTATTACGAAGGTTCACTGGCACTGGGAGCAACCAAGGAGAGAAGCATCTTTTTTGTCATGCTTCCGGCAGCAAAATCAGGTATTCTGGCAGCAGTAGTACTTGGAATCGGTCGTGCGATCGGTGAGACAATGGCAGTTGTAATGGTTGCAGGTAACCAGCCGAGAATGCCACAGGGAATCCTGAAAGGTGTCCGTACAATGACTGCAAATATCGTCACTGAGATGGGTTATGCAACAGGTCTTCACAGAGAAGCTCTGATCGCAACAGCAGTTGTGTTATTTATCTTTATTCTTATCATTAACCTGAGTCTTTCTTTACTGAACAGGAGGGCAGAACATGCAAATTGATACAGCAGCGGCAATTGATTTGTCCAAAGAAAAAAAGCAGAATGAGTCTTCTTTCTCAGATCAGATGAAGGCATATATTAAGCATCCGGGATCAGGTGTTCTTGCATTGCTTACCCTTTTAGGTGCAGTCCTGACATTTGCATTACTGTTCTTTCTGATCGGATATATTCTGGTCAAGGGCGTACCGTATCTGTCAACAGACTTGTTCAGTTTAACTTATAATTCAGAGAATCTTTCCTTACTTCCTTCTCTGATCAACACATTCATCCTGACGGTTGTTTCACTTGTAATCGCAGCACCGCTGGGAATCTTTGCAGCCATCTATCTGGTAGAATATGCGAAAAAAGGAAGTAAGCTTGTAAATGTGATCCGTATTACAGCAGAAACACTTTCAGGAATTCCTTCTATTGTATATGGCCTTTTCGGTATGCTGTTTTTCGTAACAGCACTGCATTGGGGACTTTCTCTTCTGTCCGGTGCTTTCACATTGGTAATTATGATTCTTCCTCTGATCATGCGTACTGCGGAAGAAGCCCTGAAATCTGTTCCTGATTCTTATCGTGAAGCCAGCTTTGGACTTGGAGCAGGTAAACTTCGTACCATCTTCACCATTGTTCTGCCATCAGCAGTACCTGGTATTCTGGCAGGTGTGATCCTGGCCATCGGACGTGTGATCGGCGAAACAGCAGCCCTGATTTATACAGCAGGTACAGTTGCAGAGGTACCGAAGAACTTGATGGGTTCCGGACGTACTCTGGCACTTCATATGTATGTGCTGTCAGGTGAGGGCCTTCATATGAATCAGGCATCTGCAACAGCAGTTGTTATTCTGGCATTTGTTCTTGTAATCAATTTCCTGTCCGGAGCAGTTGCCAAACGAATTGCGAAAGGATAAGAAAAATGAGTGGAAATGAAAAAATAACAGTTGAAAATATGAACTTACATTACGGAAAGTTTCATGCGCTGAGGAATATAAACATGGCAATTCCGGAGAAAGAAATCACAGCTTTTATCGGGCCGAGTGGCTGTGGTAAATCTACACTTCTGAAATCTTTAAACCGTATGAATGACCTTGTTGAGGGATGTGTGATCACCGGTAAGGTACAGCTTGACGGTGAAGATATTTACGGAGATATGGATGTGAATCTTCTGAGAAAAAGAGTGGGAATGGTATTCCAGAAGCCTAATCCTTTCCCTATGAGTATTTATGATAACATTGCATATGGACCGAGAACCCATGGAATCCGTTCCAAGTCTAAACTGGATGATATTGTAGAAAAATCTCTCCGCGATGCGGCAATCTGGGATGAAGTAAAAGACAGATTAAAGAAAAGCGCACTGGGTATGTCAGGCGGCCAGCAGCAGAGACTTTGCATTGCCAGAGCACTGGCAGTTCAGCCGGAGGTACTTCTGATGGATGAGCCTACATCCGCACTTGACCCTATCTCAACTTCCAAGATCGAGGAGCTGGCGATGGAGTTAAAGAAGGATTATACCATTGTTATGGTAACTCATAATATGCAGCAGGCTACACGTATTTCTGATAAAACAGCTTTCTTCCTTCTGGGAGAAGTAGTTGAATTTGATGATACTGATAAACTGTTCTCTATGCCTTCTGACAAGCGTACAGAGGATTACATTACAGGAAGGTTTGGTTGATTATGTCAAAGTATTTCGAAAGACAGCTGGAGGAACTGCACGTTCAGCTTATCACACTGGGAAGCTATTGTGAGAAAGCAATTTCATTCTCTGCAAAAGCAATCCAGAAGGTGCAGAATGAAGAGATTGCCCGCCAGGTTTTTGAGACGGACAGAGATATTGATGCCAAAGAAAGAGAGATTGAGAATCTGTGCCTGAGTCTTCTGCTTCATCAGCACCCGGTTGCAAGAGATTTAAGAGAGATATCTGCAGCATTGAAGATGGTTTCTGATATGGAACGTATCGGTGACCAGGCAGCAGATATTGCAGATCTGTCTTTGTATGTTGCAAAGAATACTACTGCGATTCCGGAGACTATCACACAGATGGCGGAGGACACTGTGCGTATGGTAACTGAGAGTGTGGATGCTTTTGTAAAGAGTGATCTGGAGTTGTGCAGAAATGTCATTGACAGAGACGATGTGGTGGATGATGCATTTAATGAGATCAAAGAGAAGCTTGCAGATATGATTTACGGAGGAAATCTGGATGCCAAGACAGGGCTGGATCTTCTTATGACTGCAAAGTACTTTGAACGTATCGGTGATCACGCAGTGAATATTGCTGAATGGGTGGAATATTCTATTACCGGACAGCACAGAAATAATGAGCATCAGGATTATCTGAATAATTAATTGAATAGAGAAAGTCTCTGATTTTGAATATAATTATTTGGAAGCAGGGCTTTTTATATCCGCAGGCGGGAACCGTTTGCGGATATTTGAGTTATTATATATCTCAATCGGAGACCGATATCTGCCTGAGGTATTAAATAAAAAGGGGAAGTGAAGAGAAGTGACAAAAAAAATCTTTAAATCTATAATGTTTGTATGTGCATTGGTTCTGACTGTGGGACTGGCTGCTGTAATGGGAATCCTTTACAGCAATTTTGACGGACAGATGCGCAAAGAGCTGTCTAAGGAAGCTGCTTATCTGGCATATGGTGTGGAGCAACAGGGAACAGATTATCTGAAGAATGTAAAGGATAAGAGCTCAAGGATTACTTATATTAATAAGGATGGAACTGTGCTTTTTGATAATAAGGCTGATGCAGATGAAATGCAAAATCATAAGAACAGAACTGAATTTCAGAAAGCAGAGAAATATGGTGCAGGAGAATGTTCCAGGTATTCGGATACACTTTCTGAGAAAACAATTTATTATGCACTGCGTCTGAAGGATGGAACTGTGCTGAGAGTTTCAGGCACTCAGGATTCTGTGCTGGCACTGGTTGAAAATCTTCTTCTTCCCTTATGTGGACTCTTATTTCTGATGCTGATTCTATCAGGAATCATGGCATCTGTGATATCAAAAAGGATCGTAAAACCTGTGAATGAGCTGGATCTGGAGCATCCGGAGGAGAATAAGATTTACGAGGAGCTTTCTCCGCTTTTAGGTAAAATCCATAAACAGAACCGGCAAATCCAGAAGCAGCTGGAACTGGCAAAACAGCAGCAGGAAGAATTCTCTCTTATTACAGAAAATATGCAGGAAGGTCTGATCGTGATTGATAGGTATACCATGATTCTTTCTGCCAATTCCAGTGCATGGAATCTGTTCCGGGTAGATAAAGTATGTCAGGGAGAAAGTGTTTACTGTCTGGATCGTGCGGAAGATTTCAGACATGCGATCGAGCAGGTTCTCAGCGGAGAACATGCGGAACTGATATTGAAATTAAATGGAAGCGATATCCAGTTGATTGCCAATCCTGTGGTACGTGGACAAAAAACAGAAGGTGCTGTGATCCTGCTTGTGAATGTGACAGAGAAGCTTGAGAGGGAGAATCTGCGGAGAGAGTTTTCGGCAAATGTCTCTCATGAGCTGAAGACTCCTCTGACTTCTATTTCAGGATTTGCGGAGATCATGCAGGGCGGTCTGGTGAAATGTGAGGATATTCCCAAGTTTGCAGGGCGTATTTATAAGGAATCCCAGAGACTGCTTCAGCTGGTTGAGGATGTGATCCAGATTTCCCAGCTTGACGAGGAAAAAACATCCTACACCTGGGAACTGGTGGATGTTTATCAGGTTTGTAAGAATGCCTTTGAAAGTCTGAAGGAGAAAGCACAGAGCATGAATGTGCATCTTTATATCTGTGGGGACAGTATGAAGATGGAAGCAGTTCGGACACTTCTGGAAGAGGCAGTTTATAATGTCTGCGATAATGCCATTAAGTATAACCGAAATGATGGAAGTGTAAGCATTTTTCTGACTCAGACTGCACATGAGATACAGATTGTAGTCAAGGATACAGGTGTGGGAATTCCAAAGGAAGATCAGGATAGAGTTTTTGAGAGATTTTACAGAGTGGATAAAAGTCATTCCAAAGAGATTGGAGGTACCGGACTGGGACTTTCTATTGTGAAGCATGCGGTCAGCACTTTGAATGGAAGTATTGTGCTGAGAAGTGAAGAAGGAAGTGGAACGGAAATTACTATGAAATTTCTGAAAGTGCATAAGGAATAAAATAGAATAGATACAGAGGGGATGTCAGTTTGACAGCCCCTCTAAATTATACCGTAGAAAGAACCTTTTTATTTTTTTCGATATTCATTGGGGGTGCAGCCGACCACATCTTTAAACAGTTTGGAAAAGTAGGAATAATTTCCATAGCCGACTTTCAAAGCAACTGTTCCAACCGGGATGTCAGGGTTGAGCAGAAGCTCTTTTGCTTTTTCCATACGAACACCCGTCAGATATTCTACAAAGGTTGAGCCAACCTCCTGACTAAACAAAGAGCTGAAATAGCTCGGACTGATGTTGACGCTCGAAGCCACCAGGTTCAGTGAAATATTCTCTGACATATAATTTTGTCCGATATAATCTCTCGCTTTTTCAATAATTTCTGAATAGCGTCTGCCCGATGCCTGCTCTCTTAACCGGATCATTCGTCTGACTATATTTTCCAGGTACTTCCTCGTTGCCTCCAGTTCCTGCACATACTGCGATACCTCCTGCACATCGCCAAGCTCTCTTTCAATATCTTCTTTTTCAATGTTCAAACTATCTCCCAGACTTTGAACGCTGATAAAAGTATCCATTACAATATACTGTCTCAACATCATCGACTGCAGGTTCTGCTCACCAATTGC